>SDBU01000182.1_pt1 | contig 89834 bp, 150 predicted proteins | sample 2277071 | NCBI WGS metagenome assembly SDBU01 (sample SAMN10397929, study PRJNA504765) | marine sediment metagenome | isolation source: marine sediment core GS08_GC12, 126 cmbsf | place: Arctic Ocean: Gakkel Ridge, Loki's castle | collected 2008
CAAACCACCATCCACAACCCATTCCAAGAGGTCTTCTTGAGTATTTTTATCGCGTAGTGGTGGATTCATTTGCATCTTGCCTTCACCAGAATCTTCTTGATAATTCAAAAACATGTGATGCCATGTGACTTCAGCAATACAATCTAGTTTGCTTTGGTTCAAAAGATCAACTACTCCAGTATCTGTTATATGGCACACATAAAAAGTACCCTTGAACCCAGCGTCAGTAGCATTTTTAAGTTGTGTCTCGACGCTATGATACTCAGCTTCCGGGGTTCTTTTCATTATATGACTATCGTGGTCAAGGAAATAATCAGGGTCTTCACAGTGCATCATAACTACACCCTGATAATCAATTACAGCAAGAGTCTGCCAAATCCATTTTTGGTAATTAAAATCAAGTATTTCCAAATCACCGGTACTTGGCCCAAAGAAAATCTTTAGGGCTAGTTGTCTGTTCTTAGCGTAATAAGCCTGCTGTAAAAACGCTTGGGTGTTACTGGTCACGCCCATATGCGGTTTGTAAACGAAGTGTGGTATGTATTCTGAAATCGCATAGATCCTTTTCATAACTGTCATAGTTTCAGTTAGCGGTGGATCGGTATTAGGCATCTCGCACAGCCCGGCTAGGCCAATAGCATGAGCATCCTCGATTGCCCAATCACAGCCTTCCTCGTATTCTTTCCAACGTAGATGAACATGTGGATCAATTGGTCTTAGCATCTTAACTTACCTCCCCAAATAAAGTTTGTAGAACATTTTCAAATGCCAGAACTTCTTTTTGTGGTTCACATCTGATTGCGTTATCATCAACAAATGCAACGCAAATTGGCTTCTTCGGTATAATTTTATCGTAATACATGTTATGTTCATCGAGCCAATCTTGGACTAACTTAATTAATTCTTCTTCACTATGCGTTTTGTTGACCTCTGCATTACAACGTGTTGTGTAGATTGCTACTTCATAAACTTCAGAAAGTTTAGCTAAAAACGCTCGTGCACCCGGAATTGGGTCACCGAAGTGTTCGTGACCTTTCCACCCGTCATAGGTTGCAAGAACACCGTCCATGTCGACACAAATTGTTCTTTTCATGATTCCTCCTTAGTATTTTGGTATAATGAAACCGACACTTTTGATTTTGGTTAGAAACTCACCACCTGGCATTGGATCGTGAGCATTGTAGAGTGTTATGTGCGCTTCTTTAGATTCTAATTGTAAAATCACACTATGCTCCCATCCACGGCTACTGTCGCCAGTCCCAATACAATAAACATCTTCCGTCTCAGAGATGTGTGCATGTGCTAATGTTTCATTCCAATCGAAGTCAAGATACCAGAGCTTACGTTTGGACAACCAAATCCCAAATGTATCGGTCCAGAATTTTTCACCCATAAAGTATGGTACTTCTTCTATGTCCAATTCCAGAATACTTGCCACGCAAGCACTGAAACAATTGCCACCCGGCGTACCAAATGTAGTTTGTTTAACTGGTTTCATACTTTTATCCTCTGAAATTCTTCAGGCACTAAGCCTAACTGCACTTCGTCAAGATCAGCTTCTTCTAAAGTTTGTAACGTGCCTTCAAGATCCATGTCGCCACTTGCTGCAAAACATTTGAAACTTAAGTCAGTCCAGAATGCGTCAACAAACGTCGGATGTAAAAACGCCCGCGTCAATACATAGTTATCATAGATTAAGGCTCCTTTGATGTTTTCATCATCGTCGCTGGTGTAAGTTATCATAGCTAAGTGCATCAATAGTCAAACCTCCTGAAATCTTCTGCACACCATTCTCGAATCAGTGCTCTTGTTTCAGCATTTAGGACATTTAGAACTTCAGGTGTCCGTTTCAAATGTCTTGGTAGTATAATCTTCTTGTTTACAAAAGGTAGTGCATCAAAATCCTCTTGTAGCGACTCTAGTTTGATGAACTCAATGTCGTTAGGATGCCATTGACACTGTGTCCAAGTCAGAATCTTCATGCGTCTAACTTGATTGCTAGGCACTCTAACCCAATTCAGATAGTTGATCAGATTCTTTCTGCGTACCGTTTTATGATATGGTTCAGAATAAAATTTTGAATTGGTCATAATCCACCACATGCACACTGCTCGGCTATACGGATTCCGAACAGCCGTGAACCGAAACTTGTCCTTATGTTCATCAGGCACCTCACGCCTATGATATGGCTTGAGCCGCTTGCCACCGAAATCCTTTTGCAGCACATCATACATAGTGTGCGTTGCACATTTGGGCGTACTGATAAACACGTAGTCTGGTCCGATTATCATTTTTGTTCCTCATTCATCGGCGTACAATCCACAGCGTCCGCTTCATCGCCTGCCGACGAGTAATGTTCATGTTCAATGACAGGCCCTTCTGGCCAACCTGACGGTAGTGCATAATCATCTAACGATACAGTACCACGATAGTTAGCAAGAATCTTTAGACAACGTGTACATTGCTGCACCCAATCAATCATCTTACCTGCATTATGTCTAACCATCTGGTATCTCCACTATTTCAAAATCAGTGTCTTTCAACATAAACTCAGGTTCAGGTAACTCGTCTCCAAAACTATGCTTTGGCATCTTAAACACATGACGACCATAGACTGCGCCACAGCCGTCTAGATTATGATAGCAAATAGTTGCCTCCCGACCATCAGGTAGTTTGATTATTGTGTTTAGCTTCATAGTATTCTGGTTCCTTTTGGAAGCAAAAAACTTTTGATTCTGTAGTCCATATTCGACAAAACATATTCAACTTCAACTATCAAACCAGAATCAATCACATGTTTCAAAGCTGTCAAGAAATTGATACCGCCAATCGCAACCCGAGGATCAGCAGCTAACTCAGTAACCTTGCAGCCTTGTTTTTCTTCAACAATTTTGCAAATTAAGTCTTCGATGTCTGTCATATCTTTGTGTGTAAAAACTTTATTTGGTTCCATAGTTACCTCCGTGAAAGTTGATCAAGTAACTCTTGGTTACGAGCCTTCAGTTGCTCATTTTCTTTTATGAGATCCTTGAGTACATCATCCAGAATCTTGTCCTTATGCTTCGTGAGGATTGCTTTGCGAACTCTCTCGGCGTCAAACTTACAAAGACTCGGATAGTCTTGTAGACGATCAAGCATGTGATTCTTGAAATTCGTCCACGCATCTCCTTCGATGAAAGGTAAAATGTCACAATACAAGTCTCGAATAGCTAGATCAGCAGCCTCTTTGAGCTTGTCCTTAAATGACTCAATTAACGCAACAGCCTGTTCGTGTCCTTCTTTACTTAGCTCCATGATATTTCTCCAAGTGTTCTCGGAACATTTCCTCAACGTAACCTGAGTAGCCAAACGTCCAGTTGAACCATCTGTACACGTAGTACAAACCGATAGCGCAACCAATCGTAATACAAATGTAAAGTAGAAGTAGTAGAAGGGCTTTCATTTCGGTTCTCCTAAATGAATGATTGCCGGTATTGTTGGTTTTAGTTTAATTAATTCTAGAAGCACTGGGACTGATTCAAAAAGATTGATAAAATGGTCTGCGCCAATCCAGGCTTGTCGCTCGCCTATGTCATTTTGTTCGGGTATCTGTAAACGCTTGTCACATTCAGCCCAAAAACAATAAATTATAGCCTTTGGTCTATGAAGTATTGTGAAAAGATTCCAATCTACATTTAGATTGGCTTCTTCTTCGGCTTCCCGCATCATAGCGTCTGCTGGCGATTCACCATCTTCAATACTCCCGCCAATGCCATTCCAGAATCCTTTCATAAATTCTGGCTTATTCTTTTTAACCAAAACTACGGCAATGTCATGACGAAGAAAACCTAATACATATTGAATCTTCATAGTTATACTCCTAACAGGTCGTCAGCGTAAATAACCTTCTCTAAAAGGTTATTTAATTTCTTTCTGTATACAGCGACCACCGCAATTTTATTTGCAAATCGCTTCCCGATTTTCTTGAGAACTCTACGTGCCGTCATCTCAATGGCACTATGTTCATTGTTTGCCAATATAACTTCCTCCCGCAACTCGACTACCGAGCCTTCGACTACAATCAGTACGGTGTAAACTACTTTCTTTCTGTCTTTTAGTGGACTAGTCACTTTGCAGTTACCTCCTCAGCAGCGAGCCAATCGGTTCTATTATCACCAAGACGCTTATCCATTTGTGCTTCGGTTTCGATATTTAAATGTGCATCACTGGCTATCTTACGGTACGCTTTGAACCACCAGTCACGGATTTGGGAATACGGGTGCTTATATCCCAGGATTTCGGCTGCGTGCATCAAGTGAAGATGAAAATGATGCGGCGTTTCATCTACATGTCTTAGATATTCATCCAAAGCATCATCAATGCTGGGACAGTCTGCAGGAAAATTACACGGACCTGTAAACGACCCACCACCCGCTTCATACGGATCTAAGATAGTACGCTTGTCAAACGCACTAATTAAAAAGCATCTGCGTAACCACCTGCATAGCACTTTTGAAATATGATCCTTTTTCAAACCATCAGGGCCACGACATGCTGTGATCAAGACGCTTTGCTTCATGAAAGTTAGGTGACAAACCCAATTCTGAAGGACGCATTTATTTTTGGCTTCAAGCCTATCAAACTCTTTTTCGATTTGCAACCAAATCGACTCACGCCCCATGCCAAGAATGGCATCTCGAATTTCGTGTTGTTCGTAATCCATTAGCTTGTCTCCTTAGCTTGTAGTACCAATTCGAGAATCTCACTAGCTTTGTCTTTGAAATCAGCAGCATCAAGCTCACTAAAATTATCAGCCTCAAAAAGTTCTGCAAGTCCAGAAACAATGAATTTCAGTTTCTTGATTTCAGCATTTCTCAGGTCGATCTTGTCACGAAGATCACGTTCCATAACTTCAAGAATTTTTGCAACAGTTGCTTCATTTTCTTGTGACTTTTGAAGTTGATCTCTAAGTGCGTGAATCTCGCCTACTGCTCCCTGACCGTGACAAACACATGGTATCTCATTGGCAGTCTTACCAGTGTTTGCACAAATACTACAGATACCTCGTCTATCGGCTGCCCACTGCACAGCTAACCAATCATCATATTTTTGAAGACGATCTGGCATGTCAGCTTCTTCAGCAGTCTCGTATTCTCTTTCCAGACGCTCGGTTAATTCTTCAAATAGTTTTAGACTCATAGTTTTAATGCCTCCTTTATTTCTCGCATATCACCACAAAAACGCACCCAATCCACACAATCCATGTCGCAACCCGAATCGGGATTCCCGCAATCGTGATCCGGTTTTTCAGGTACATCATGTTCAAGCCAACCAACAGCTTTGTTTAACGCAACTCTTAACTTATCACGCTCCAAACGTGCGTATCTGAGTTCATTTAGAAACATGATCTGCCTCCTGCATCCCGGCTCCTGTTAATCCCCACCCATTAAAGATAGGAATAATTAAGCCTTTATGCAACAAATCACCTATTGCTAACTCATTGCAATTGGTTTCTTGCACAATACTCTGAGTGCTCGGATATATTCTAGTATCCCTAATGAATTTTAGAGCAGCGATTTGTTCAGATTCTAGGTTCATGATCCCTCCTGCATTTGACGTTCAATTAATTTTGTTAAATCACTTGTTACTCTCAAAAGTTCAAGAAATAATAAATTTTGTGCCTTAGTCATTTCTCCCCGTAATTCTGAGAAACAAAGAGTCCAGTCCATGTTAGTTTGTTCAGCCATCTCGATCATTTTGCAGTCCATGATTGCTTTCATACGCATTCTTGAATTTGCAACTTTTCTGCTGTCGTCTAGAAACTCGGTTTTAATTTCAGTGAAGTCACTACTCATGTTTCTCTCCTTTCGTCTTCATAGTCTGCGTCATGCTGTTCAAAAATTGCGTGCATGTAGTCTGTCATACATTCAAGCAAGAATTCTGGAATCGATTGGGTCGTCATCTGATGAATCCTGTTGACTTCCTCCCGATCAAGTCTAATTGTGACTTTGATCTCAGCCCTTTCAACCCCGTCTCTGGATGATGTGAACTTCATGAAAATTTTTCCTTTTCCACAATCAGAATGTAGCCTTTGTGTTCAGGCGCACCAACTATTTTCTCAACACGCTTAGATTTGAGAATCAGTACATGATTACCACAGTTAAAAACTAATTTACCACCACAATTTGCAATTTCCATTGCAAGCAGGCTTTTGCCATTTCGGATTTTAGACTTTAGTTTTCCAACTTCTTCGCTTAAGACTTTTAAGTCTTGCTCCTTAGTTTTTAATATAACTTCATCAGCTTCTATTTTATTAAAAGCAATTTTCATTGGTCAACCCCCGCTGTTATAAGATAGACCCAATGGCTTAAAGCATCAATTTTCACGATGCCTGTACCACCGGATTCGCCTGAATTAGCTACCCACATTGGTGTTGTTACATCCATGCGATACTTACCACTTTTCCAACTTTGGAATTCAGCACCGACCGCATCTTGCAAAAGTTTAAGTAGTACACCAACGTTCATTTCCTTGTCGTAATGATCAGTGTAACCAAGAGCAAGTTGTTCATAGTAGCCACGATAACTACACAATTCCCATGGTTTGAAGTGAACAAAATCATAGGAAACATTAAGCTCTTTGTCGATTCGTTCAAGCTGTTTGATCATTTCTCCAAGTGTCATATTATCTAGGTAGATCATACAGTTACTCCATAAACATACGCCATTACTTTTGGAAACTTGTCTTTAAATAGTTTACGAAATATATTTAGTTCAGGTTTGTCTAAATCACAGATTCTCAGAACGGCCCGATACTTGTCGTCAAGCTCCTTGATAATACTTTTTACAACATCAGGTTTTTGTGACTTTCGTTGATCTGACAAAACAGAAATCTCAAAAATCATGTGTGAGGCAATATCAACAAGAGCATCAGACATCTTGTTTCTGTCGTCACAAGGAATTCCGAATTTTTCACAGTATTCTTTGGCTTTCATACGTCTACTCCTAGTCTCTCAAGACGTTTTTCAATTAACTTAACGTCAGCCCCGTTATCGTATTTGTACGCATTTACAAGATGTTTTAACATATCAATAATGCTTTCTTCAGTACCTTTAGCTCGCATCAATGAATAGGTTTCTGTGTATGTTGCTATTGCATCAACAATATACGGTGTAGCATCTCCCATTTCAATAGGTTCAAATGACATGGATGCTAATCTGACCACGAAACAGTCTCGCTCAATGTCAAGCCAAATACCACAAGTTACAGCATCTTCTGGTATCACAACATTTGGAAATCTGATAAATTCAGCCGGCACTTGTCTAAACAAATCTAGAACATAACACGGATCAATTCTGACCATTTTGAATCGTCTTTCAATCATTTGTGGCTTATCCATTTTCTTTTCTCCTTTAAAAGGTGCTGGCTTCCCACGTTACTTTCGCATTTGCAAGGACTACGCCAGCAGCAACCCTCCGAGTTTTGAGAAACGGGCTAATCTCCCCCATAGTAAACTACGACACGTGAGAATCATCATATGTAATCCACCATGCTGAATTCGAGTATCCTCAGATACTCAGCCCAGATATCGTTGTCTGACCAGATTCACGGCTCTGATCTGTTCGACAATATTGTCGTAACTAATCTCTTCATTTTCATTCATGAGACCATTGATAGCTTCATGAAGTTCTTCCCAATAGTCTTTGAAATTTTTTATAGTTTGTCGTTTAATTATAGTATCTTCAGGACTCCCGCCACCTGTTGCTGTGTATGCTAAATCAATAATCTCTTGAATAGCAAAATTAGGTTTTTCAGTACTCATGATTTTAAGACTCCTAGTTTCTTGAGTTCCTCACGTGCACCTTCGAATCCCGAGATACATTCAGCCTCGTTACTATCACTACCCAGCAAAATATCACTATATCTCGCCAGCATTTCAGAATAACGCTTGAACCACTCAATAATTTTTGGGTGGTCTTTAGCGTGTTTTGTGAACTCAGCCCAGTCTTTCTCAAACTTGGCATACTCGTCAGGATAAAACTCGGGATGAGGAATCCGAAATCCCAATTCCCCGATCAGCTTTCCCGCGAATCGAGCAGTGTGATAGTTATTTGTACCGACTCTCAACATGTGTACATTCTCATCGTGTGTGTAAAGTGTACACAAAATTGATTTATCATTCACATCATTATGGTGAATAATTTTGATTGGTTCATCACCATCGAATTCTACAAAGATTTCAATGCTCATAGTTTCTCCCTAGCTTCGTTGTATGTTTTTATACCGCAACCCACATACATAACACCATCTTTATGCCAAGCATAATTATACAACACATCTTCCATTGCGTCACGCACATGTTTTTCGATGATCTCTTGGGATTCCTCACCAACTGGAATACCCGCGCTACGTAAATGCGCCATGATTAATTCAGTATGACTTTTAGCGTTTAACATTGACAACTCCTAAAATGTAGACTTTTTTGGACATCCCCGCACCCGGTACATAATGCAATACACCCAAATCCTCTAGAGCACGACAATAATAACTGAGTTGAGCCATGTTAATTTCAGTCAACTTTGAGAGTTTGGTCAATGAACTACCGGGATTCGAGCACACTTTTTCATAAACATCCCGCAACTTACCATCAAACTTCGGGAATTCAAAAGTTGTTTTCCCTAAAATAACCATGTTATCGACTTCACCTAATTTCATCAGACCAACAATACCAAGAAGTATATCTTGACAATCTGAACATATCCAATTTTTGTTGAAAAACTCGCCAACCAGATGCTCGATGTTACAGTGTTTACAAAGCATTAATTTTCTCCTTTCCATATTTTGAGATTGCATAGATACTTTGAGTTTCATCATCAGCCACCATAATAATATCGGACGGAACTTCAAAAATTAAATCTCGGACTGTATGATTTTTTATCACACAGCCAAGAAACTCGTAGTGAAATGTTTTCTTACACCAAATAATCACGTTACCTTTCTCCATCGCTCGAAGTAAGCTCAAACTCGCTAAGATCACGGCCACGCTCCGGTTTTAAATTGCCATCGGCTGTTCTGAAATACCAGTAACCATCTTTTTCAACTCGCCAATCTTTGCCACAAGAAGGACATTCAAAATCTTTCGGTTCAGAATAATCACCAATGCCGACGAAAGCATTAAAATCCATCGGCTCATGTAAATAAATTGGCGATAATATTTTGTAAATGTAAACACTACATTGACTACACAATACAGTTGTAGCAATATTGTGTTCACGTTCACGTTGCAATAATTCTTCATAACTAAAACGCCACCCGCATTTACATGTTGGCATCTCAGTCCATGCGCCTTTCCATTTAATATCATTCTGACACTCCTGGCACGTTATGCTCGTCTGACGAATATTCATGTTTTGGGCTCATCCATCTACTTATCGGACCCCACACTAACAGGAGTATTATGATGTAAATCACAATGGAAATGACCAAGCGGCCATAATCCGGATTCTTGGAGTCGTTTGATTCCTTCGACAGAAACAAATATTCTAGAAACTCCTTCATGTCTTGTGGCCCATCCTTTCTCTATTAATTCGAGTAGTTCGTGTGTCATAATGGGTCCAACTTTATGTTCTCCCCGACAATAGTAATGCCAACCATCGGCTTTACCCAGCATTTCGTTACTCTGTGACATACCTTTTAAAATTTGTAGTTGTCTATTCATTTGTGCTACCACAACGCGTGCAAGATTTTGCACTATAAGACTTTAGCCAACCACAAGCCGGGCATTTGCCTGGACCATAGGCTTCTTCAATTTTCTTTTTTAGTTTTTCCGAATACTCTATTGATTTTTGCAATTCTCTTTCATTTTCTTCATTTATTGCATCAACTGTTTCTTGTAAGTCTTGCATTATTTCTTCAGTTGTTTGTTTTGGTTTTCTTGGTTCAGCTATTCCTGCTAAGAGCACAAGAAATACTGCAATTCCAATAAACATAAACACATGTTTATATTTAACGTAAATTTTTTCTTTCAAGTTCTCGTTCAACATTTTTGATCTCTCGCTTCAAGTAACGTACACCAATTTGACTAATATTGTCGCTTTTGCCTTCCAAGGCATATAAGCGTTGCGCTAAAAGTTTAAGTCTCTCCCTTAACTGCGCATAGTGAGTCGTTTTCAACGATCACCTCATATTGTTTGAAGTCCTCCTTGACGGACCATAAACTATGATGAGTTTCATAAGGATTCCCATGAACTGCTCCTTGTCTTAATGCTTTATCAGGATTTGCAGCATTAGGGAAACAACAAAATACCAAACCGGTTGTATTCCTAACCATAGTTTGTAGCACCTTTAGGCCAACATCTTTCTCGAAATGCTCTAGAATATCCAAAAGCAAAATGAAATCATAGTTCGGCCTCTTGCTTATTGTACCTAAATTTTTACTGATATCACCAATCAAAATGTTGTCATAGCAATATTCCCACATTGGATTTCGATATTTTTCCCATGCCTCAACACCATGCACCTGATGAATCCATTGTTCAGGCCAATATCTGTTTGCACGATACTCTAAGAATTCACGAATCAGAACTCCCCACTTCCCACCGCCCATACCGACATCAAGAATATTGCGACGTAGATTTCCGCAACCCGGCGTCATGTGCTTAAACACAAATGGGATATGTTGCCACCCTGATGTTGGCATTATTTTTTCCTCCACCAAACTGTTGTATTTTTGAGGCCAGAAAATGAGATTCCAAATTCACTAACAGCTTTAGACGCAAGATTCTTACGGCCCGGAAAATAATCATGAACACACATGATTCCATCTTTATTTAATTTACACCAAACAAACTCCATAGTTACTAAAGTTGATTCGTAATGATCTAAATCTATGTGTACAAAACTATATCTCAAGCCGATTAATTCCTGAAGAATCCCCGGAACAAATCCTTTGTAGATTTCAGCAGGAACACCAGCCAATTTCTTTCTTATGTGCGCTACTGAAGTATTTGCGAATTTTCCTTTTGGATATTTATCACCATCATGTTCACCCGGCTCAGGCATTCCTTCAAAACTGTCAATACCATGTATATATTTACCCCATTTCTGAGCTAATTTACTCATAGGTATAAACAATCTACCACGATGTACACCAAATTCAGCTACATCACCGGGAACATTTTTGGTTTTAGCCATCAACTTTAACATTTTCTTCCCCGAAAATAATCCGTTGGATTCGTGTTACTGTACGTTCTAAAGCATCTGCATAAATTGAATTAAGCATCCCAATTTCAGTAGACGATAGCCCAATATACGCAGCATCTTTAACCATATCCATATCAGATACAACACAATGTATTAACTCATGTTGCAATGTTTCAACAAATACACGAGCATCTTGAATTTGTGATAAATCAAATATAATTATAGCATCATCATATTTGCCTGAACACTCACAAGTAGCCATAAGATTACCGTCAAGACGATTATATTTTGTTTTAATCTCCCAATGATCAATTTTCAACCTCTTACAATAATTTGTAAGATGTGAATTCAATAGTTCGACGGCTAGAGATTCAGAAATCACTTTGATTCTCCAAAATCTAATAGTTCTTCGACTATTTTGTATTTACGTTCAAGTTCACGTTCCTCGTGTTCTTTCCAACGCTTAGAAACGAAACGACCTAAATCACGAAATGTGAATTTATCAAGCTGGTCTAGAGAAACTTTGAATTCTTCGCTACAAACACTAATAGTTATGCCGTCTGTGTTAATAATTATATGTGTTACCATTTGACCTCCGTAGTTTCGCCACACATACATGTCATTTTGAATGTATTTGTACCTTTGCCCTTGAAATTTTGAAACATTTTTGGTTTTTGTAGCGTTCGACCACAATTCCAACAATTTATGATACCATGAATTTGGTCGAAAGCCTTTTGTTTTGTAAATTGATCGGTTGTCAAATCTAATTCGATCTTCTCTAACTCGGTTAGTTGTTCACTGGCTATCAGTTTCTTCAACAACTCCTTACGTCTTGGCGTAAGATCCTGATAGATTCCCAACAGTCTTAACTCAAAACTTGCGAAATCTGCTTTATCCATAGTTTTAGAAAAGAGAGGGAAGCAGTACAGTGGCTTTTACGCCAACGTCTCTCGGTAAGTAGTAGACGTTTTCGACCACTCCCCTCTCAATTATCCCCTTACACTGCGAGCTTCGCTAAACGCGATTGCTCTAGCTTGTGCCAAATTCCTTATCACTTTACCGTCTGAACCTCTGAGAGTTCCATTTGCGAATTCACGCATAACTTTTTTGAACTTAGAACTACTAGCTAATGATTGTGTAGCCTTTTTCTTTTTCTTCTTGGCCATGCTACTTACCTCTCAATTTCAGGTTGTGATCTATACTCGTCTTATGAACTGTAGGCGGATTCCAGCGTTCTGGATCTTCAGAATTAGCAGATTTCACTGCTGTAATTTTGGTGATGGGATGGTATGCGCCTTTATCATTGACGCATACCATCCCAGCTATATCAAATGAAACGACCTCGAACCACTGGCCGTCCATGAGAAACATCAGAATATAGTTACCATCTAGATTACCCTCTAACCAACGAGTGCAATCTTCCTCTGATATGAGGTCGATGGCTATTTTGGATAACTCTCTGCTTGTCATAATTCGTCTCTCCATTTAGACGATCGGGTTGTTTGTCATAACTTTTGCCGGATCAGCGGATTTTGCTGCTGCTGATCCCGGTGCCGCTGCGTAGCCATTCTTGATACTTCCAGGCTTTGCATTGACGGTTGTGGCAGCTATTGCTCTTGCATCTTTAGCTCTATTAGCCGCCTGTTCCGCAGCAACATGTCTAGGCATTATTTGCCTCCTTTCTTGCTGCTTGTGCGCCTCTTTTTCTTTTTCTTCTTCTTACGAGGCGCTGGTTTGTCCCGATGTACTGTCATCTTCTAACCCTCCATTCGAGACTTTAGGGCCATTCCGATCCTTGTAGCACTTTTGCATACGATTAATAAGATCGGGTGCTACTCGGAATAGAGGACTAAGGATGTTACGTAATCCACCCCGTATCCCCATAATTGCTAGTATATCTAGCAATCTGATAGCGATAAGTGTTGTTTTGTCTCTATCCAAACTTATTTGTCTTGCCTTAAATAATGCATCATCATGACCAGCATTATAAAAATGTTTACTGTATTCTGCAATTTCTTTTACCAAATCTTGATACACATCATCAACTGGTCGTTCCTCAGTGTTACTAAAAATAGTAGCTTGAAGAATCATGAGTTCAGTTTCCTCAATCCGTAATTTCACTGGTAATATTCTGCTAACTTTTTGTAGTTCACCACCGTAGTGTGCTGCAAAAAGTTTATCTTTTTCGTTCATCTACCCGTACTCCCGTATCCCGCTTCACCGCGCTTAGTTTTATTGACCTTGCCTTCTACGAATACAACATCTTCAGTCTTCTTAATGACTAACTGAGCTACCCGATCCCCGCTGACTATCAAATGTCTTTCGTTGCTTAGATTAATAAGCGAAACAAACATTTCACCACGATAATCAGAATCCACAGTCCCTGGACTATTGACTACTGTAAGTTTCTTTTTAGTAGCAAGACCGCTACGTGGTCTGATTTGACCTTCATAACCTTTTGGCAGTTGCATTTTCAAACCAGTTGCAATCATTCTAACTTCACCCGGAGCAATATCATAATTACCAAGAGCATAAAGATCAGCGCCAGCCGCTTCTTCTGTTTTAAATGCTGGAAGTCTTGCGTCATCGTCAAGTTTCTCAAAAATTACTGTTACCATTTTATTTCTCCTTTTGGGGCAGGGAAAGGGACGTTAGCGAATCAATCCCCGAAGGAATCGTCCCCGTCTTATCAATCGACGGACGCCCTTTCCCTGCCATTGAAATAGTGGAGACGGCGGGAATCGAACCCGCGTCCGTAGCAAGTGTCCCAAATGCGTCTACGTGCGTAGCCAGTCTTTCTGTCTTTCCAAGCGGAGTGGCTCCCTTTGTCAGCGGTCTTTCCCTGCGGTCAGCGTTCTTAGACGCCATCAGATTGCTGCCAGCAATCACGGACCTAGATTTGTAACCCCACTCTAGGCAGCGAGGGCGAACTCGACCTTGCGGCCGAAGTCCACTTTGACGATCTTGTCGTCTTTGGCAACTAAGTTTTTGATCGCTTATTAACGAGGCCATGCGATCATCCTCGGCACGCTGCAATTTGTTCTTCTCCCACGTCGAAGCCATTTCGTCCCCTAAATATCATCACATTGATTTTGATAACACGGTTCACACCACCACGTTTCTGGATTTGGTTTTTCTGGATGTATTTCTGCATCATACGGGTCTTGTTGTTTCCTGCAACGACGTTCACTACCACAGTTATCACACTTAATGATTACCACGTCATTGTGATTCGACCAATTAAGGTCTAAATATTCTTCGTGATGTGTAATCATCAGTTTCTCACACGTAACTTGATTAGTTCTTCACAACCTTCAGGAAATTGTGGATATTGTTTTTTGATAGTGTTACGACATTTTTGTCTTGAGCCTCCTAGATAAGTGAGCACAGTTTCAGATACTTCTGAATTTAAAATCCAAAGTTTCTTTAATTCAGATACTAAGAAATCACGATTCCAAATTATCACTGTGCCTTGCGTTATATCTGGCATAATTTCAGAATCACCATCAGAATGAATCTTCACATTTTCTACAGGAAATGGTTCAAGAATCTCAAAAAAAGCAGAAGATGCTTGAGTCAATTTCCATTCTGGCGGAAACATTCTGCCCGAAGTTCCTTTGAATTTGAAATCTCTGAATTTGAATCCTGCGTCCCGCAAAAATTTCTTGGCGCGACTCTCCGCACCTTTCTCAGATTTATGATGCCTAACAACAATTTCCGGCGGATCATCGTCGTTAAAACATACATACCAGTCGTCAGTGTAAATGATCGGACAGATATAATATCGACCGTCTACGCCTTCGACATAAGTAGCTACTTGGCTCATTAGTAGTCTCCGTCCCAAATAATTACAGCATGTTTCTCTTCCATGCTGATTGGTTGTATATTTTCGATCAGATTCTGTCGTATATTAACTCCATTATTCAACATGCGTTCTTTTTCTAGCTTTGCAACCAGAAGATCAGCAGCTTCGTCTATGCTGTCCGCTAATACAACAGCGTAACCACTTAACCACATACCTTCAAATTTTGCTTTGAACAATCTCATACTTTCTCCAAACAAGTACCAATACCGTCTTTCGATTTAATGACTTCATAGTTCTGAAAGTCATCAGAATACTGTGAGCACTGTAGAGAGGCAAACACGCTGTCTACCTCCCGCGCATAGATTTCACGAATCTCTGCATCGGCAAAGTGAGATGCACGTTGCGCCAACATACGATGCCACTGTGCTACACTTGCACTGAACATCATCTCAGTTTTCAGTGCGTTGCCCAAGAAACCTCTTGCGGCTCCACGTGCCTGCTTTCTGGCTGAAAGTTTATCAACACCTTTTTCAATCAGCCATGGCTGTAGCTTTTTGACGATATAGTTATAGGTATCATTACAATGGACTTGACATTCTTCCAAATTGTCTGCGAAAGGTTCGTCTTCACTTTCTTCTTCGTTTAGATACGCAGCAATCAACGGATGCCAAATCCAACTTGATTCTGACTCATCAACGTATCTTGTGCTACGCTGAGAAATTGCAGTGAAATCACCGTGCCTTACTTGCTCGTGGCTGAATCCCCGCGAACCACACATGTAAATTGTGATCCATTTTTCATCATCAAACTCAGGTGTTCCCATGTACCAGCATTCTTGTCCACAGAATTCTTCGCCAGAAATCACAATTTGTGGCGCAACTTTATGACCGTAATACTGAAATGCTGCATGAATCGTGTCGCGTATCCCATTATATTCAGGGTGCATATCGTCAGAGAAATTTCCGAATTCATTGATTGCGCGAAAATTAGCAATAATTCGAATGCTATAGGCTGCATCGTCCATAAGTCTGAATGAAACACCTGGACGATTTGAGAGATGTAGCAAGTAACCAACCAACGCTAATTGTGTCAAAGGACCAACCACCATAACAATCGGCGTATGTTCATTGACACTTCCGTGACCCACTTGCCGAATATGAGCATGATAGTCAGCCGATGAACGACCTTTGCCAAGCGAGTCGTAGCAAATGCGACCACATAGTTCAGTTACGCATTCCCTGGGTGTACCTTGCAACTGGGTATCTTTTGGTTCGCCCATAACATCTGGTTTGTAGTAAACATCTTGACCATCATAGACTAATTCGGCTCTCATCTTACGCTCCTTTGGATTCTAAAATTGCGTCGATAATACACATTTTACTTCCCGTATCGTCGTCTTCTGTTACTTGATCATTTGGAAGAAAGATAACTATACCACCCACATGGTCATTATGGTGGTCAGTCTCACCAATAGTAACAAGTGCAGTCGTTTCTGAATCTTCAGACAAATATCTGCCTTTTCGAATATGGTGAAATTGATCTATCTCATCTGGATCACCAGGGCCAGAAGTGTAACGATCAATATAATAAACTTCTTGTCCGAGTTTCATGCGCACATTTCCTTGTGTTGTTTCGTCAAATTTTCTATAGCAATTTGTAGAATCTGTGGTTCAGTTGGTTCAAACAAACGACCAACAATTGCATCCCGCTGCCCGTCACTTATCTTCCCCGTCTTAGCGTCGTCGAGCAAACCCTCAATACGTTTTGCGCCTCGTTCCTTACGGCCTCGTTTTTTACTGGTCATCTATCGTTCCCTCGCAATATCGGCAAACCATTTATCTTGAGACGAACCATCGCCTTCTAAAGTTTTAGCATAACCATCCAACGCCTTGCATTTTTCTTGGGATTCTTCTATACTAAGATCACGAAAGAAATGATCTGAGTTGATTATTGCCCAAGCATTAACCAACCGATCAAACAGTTCAACTTGGAATTTCTCAGAAATTCTGGTTCTATGTTCTGCTACCAGAATCGCAGGATAGTCAAGACCAGTAATTGGCTTACATGCGAGTTGGTCAATACCTGCAATGAAATCTCCACCAATATCTTCACCGAGTAACCAACCATATATTGTAATTTGTGTCGCCCAATCCACGTTACAATCTTCAAGATAATGGGCAACATTGATTTTCATACCGCGATGATCCATCACCATGGCATCTTTATGCCAGTTGTTTAGATTTCGATGTTCATCGCCACGCAACATTGCGTAGCCTTTCATCGGTGAATGTCCGCGTTTCGAGCAAAAACCATTTACTTTCCAGTCGAAAATACAACGCATACCTTCTAAATTCAAGAAGCTAACGTCAGGCTTACCAAGCAAAGGAACACCGGCTGTGCGCAAACGCTCCCCGCCAACCGCGCCTTGTACTGTAAATTCAAATCTTGGATCACCAATGCTTTTTTCAAGTTCAAGCATAAGATCAGCAAGAGCACCATACTTTTTATAGAGATTAAACGCATAGAGACCTGCCGCTCGCGCCCAATCTCTATTGTGTTCTTCTACTTGTGCTGTGAAAATTGCATCCAATTCGTAAGCTGGATTGGAACCCTTCCCGAATAGTGACTCGTGCAAGTATGCCTTAACATGCGCGTCAAAACTTGAACCAATACTCATGGGTTGAGTCTGAGGAAAACGAGGCGGTCTTTCATCAGCAAGGTAACGCAAATAGTATTCTTGCTGATCAGACTCAAAAGTCTTTAGGCTCGTCGGACTCATATATTTTGGCTGTCTCACTGTTCTCTCCCGTGAAAAGTTCCTTGGATTTTGACATTCATTACATTATCCCCATTAGCATAAGACCACTTTTCACAGTTTGAGTTTCACATTCTTCACACCAACCACGATCTTGATCAGGTTCATAGTGTGTTGTATACTCGCAACTATCATTCATACAAATTCCTGGAACCACAGATTCGGTAGCAAATGCTTCACCGAATTCAATTTCGTCATCGAATCCTTCGACCTCTAAAAGTTTTTCGAGTTTGTCCATAATTTAAGTGCACCTCGTCGAGACTTCGTAGTTATCTTCATGATCCAGGGCAACAGGCACCGGGACAATCATACGGCTTGGTAGCCAATCATTTGCAATACACAGTTTCTCAGCTTCCTTAAAATCTGAGAACAAGCCTATTGGCGTTTGAAACCAAACTTCCCATCTATTGATTTCATCTGCGAACATCATTGTTGGCGTCTTTAGATGATATTCATCAAGGTCTATCATTTTGCATTTTCTCCACACGATCATAGTTATATTCGAAAATAGTTTTACCGTCGCGTTCGTGTTTGTTTAATTTGTAAAAGTGCATACAATTTGACGATCTCACTTCAACTCTGTACGGATCAGGTGGCACAGCACCAGATGGTACGTTTGCATGACTTCCATCCCATGGCCCACCTATTAGGGGGACTCTTATGACACCCAATATAGTTCTCCTTGTGAACGAGTCACGGCAACATATTTCAAATTACGTTCTTGCTTTTGTTGCCATGGCTGCTTTGCCATTGGATGCGGAAGTAACTCGGGTTTCAGAATAAAGATTCTCTTTGCCTCCAAACCTTTTGCACGATGTATTGTACAGAAAACAATGCCACTTACATTATCACTGAAAATCTGTGCAATACGTAGATGCAGATCATCTACAGTTTCTGCATTATGAGACAATGCACTAATTGTGTCAACACGATCTTGCAGTGCCATGATTTCAGCATCGCGCCCACGCTTCTTGAGTTTATCAGTTTCGTCAGACGCATACTGATTTAAAGACTCCAAGAATCTTTGAATATCTGCACTACGATCTTCAGTAATCTTTTCAATTAAGCCAGCAAGTTGTTGACCTATTTCACGACCTTTGACAGTAGCTTTCCGATGATTACGTATGAACATTAAACAACTTTTAACTAAAGGTGCAGTCGTTCTGCAAAGAACATAGTCACCATCATCGGCGAGCTTTTCAAAAGATTCAAGATCAATTTGTTCAACTATTCCTATCTCTGCGTCATCATGCCATTCAATATCTGGCACAATCTTCTGAGCTTCTTGTACCACCAATTTTGGACATCTATAACAAATTGACAACGGCAAAGTTTTTGCGTTCAATCCTGCTATAATGTTATCAATCGCATCTGGATCAGCGCCACGGAATCCATAAATTGCTTGATACTCGTCACCCACTGCAATAACCCTACCATCTTTACCCATTCGCTTAACCAATTCGATTTGAACAGGATTCAAATCTTGAGCCTCATCAACGAAAACATAATCGTATTGTTCAATCGGAAGATCCATGTATATGGGAAGAAAAAGTTGGTCATCAAAGTCGATCACGTTCTTTTGTTCAATACCAATTAGATATGTTTGTGTAAGGATATGAAGAAAATCATCATACTCAGGAATGTCAATGCCGTGTTTCACCGACAAATCTTCATAAACATTTTTTACATCTTTTGGATCGACAGCGTGAGATTTCATCAAGCCAATTAATTTAGTCACAGCATAGATACATTTGAAACATTTTGTTTTCGTCTCTTTACTTGCCATGGCTAAATTAAAAATCTTGTATTTCAAAATGTTTGCAGTTTTCTTTACATTAATTTTTGTGCGCTTCGCACAACCTTGTCGAAACATTTTGAAACCAAAGCTATTCAAAGTACAAGCGTTCACACCACGATTTTGAAGTTCAGTGGCAATATGTTTATTGAACGCAACAAAAATTGTGCTTTTGGTTTTAGGGATTCTCGAAATTGCTTCGACTATGGTTGTTGTTTTTCCGCTACCCGCACGAGCTTTTACAACAACATGTCCTTTACCGTTAGCGATCTCATCAAAGATCGTTTCTTGATAGTAGCTATAGTTCATAGTTATAGTCCCCACACTTCGAGTAGTTCGTCCCTGTCACCATAGACAGGCTGTGCAAAAATGGACTTTCCATTTTTTGATTTACCTGTAACCTGTAGACATGTCCAATCATCTTTTGGTTCTTCTTTTAAGAAGCACACCAGACCTTTACCCAAATCTTGTGCATAATATTTGAATTCATTATTAATTTTGTCGCTTCTGTAGACCCAACACATGTATGAATTTTTCTCAGTTTTCTCAAACTTAACTGTCAAGACCGTTTTTGACGGCTCTGCATACGACGGGAATACTGCTACAGGACGCCAAATACGATCACCAACTTGAATATCGTTAAGACCAAAATCTTTTACTTGTTCGGACATTTTATTTCCTTTCCAAAAGATATTGAAATTTGAGTTGAATTTGTGCTCGAATTTGTGAGATTCTCATTTTTGTTACATAGAAAATTTTACCAATCTCCTCATCCGTGTAACCGTCTAAACGCATTTCTATTATGCGTCGTTCCCTCCATGTTAAATTAACGCTATCAAGTTCTTCTTTAAGTTCTTGGGTTTGATCTTTGCGTGCAACAATTACAAATTGTTCTTTTGGTTTGCCAGATATTTGTCTTGTTTCAATTGCATTGTCATAAGATAATACTGTAGCATAACTCTCAACTATTCCGGCATTAACAGATGAACTTGGAACATATACACCATAAGATTTTGAAATTTCATCCCGAATGAATCGTGTGCATGTAGTTATAATGTACGCTGAATATTCAGTGTGGTGGCATCTGCCTTGCTGTATCCATTTTACAGCTTGTATTAATCCAAGTAATGCAGCAGACCGCAAATCATTTCTTAAGTTTATAAGTTTCCAACCAAATCGCCATGCGATTCCCTCAATATATTTTTTGTGCAACTGTATTAGTTCTTCGTTCACATTTTCACCATTACGCAATGCTACAACAAGCATCGCAATCTTAGTTTGAGTTTCGTGATCTTTCAAGTTAGCCATCGGTCTCTTTTCTCCGGTATCCCGTTTCGCGGGATTATGATTTTCGCCAGTACCTAGCTTCTTTAGGTACACCATCAACACTTAACTCTCTGTATTTGAAAGTTACGCTACTACCTCTTGGGAATGTTGGATTTTCAAATTCATCCGTAACTTCTTCATCAGGATTCAGTTCACCAAATACGTATGCTTCTTCATACGAGCCGTTACGATCAATCATCGCACGTTCAAGATCAGTGAAACCAGATAGCTTAAATTCATGTCCTTTATAATCAAGAATTAATGAACCCATTAAGCCTAATAGTTTGTTTGTTGTCTCACCACTAATTGACTTTTCAAGGTTAGTTTCTCGCCCCCATCTGTAGCCAATTACTGTAGCCTCGTCATCAAACCATGGCTTGTATTTAAGAATATCGTAACTACGTTCACAAACATACATTGCAGTTCGTTTTCTAAGGATAACACCCTCACCGCCCTTATCCAATACACTGTTAATAAACATATCTAAGTGTATTTTCGCGGCATCGGTTTGCATAGGTAATTGAATATGATTGAGAACATGTACAACTTCGTTCCCAATTAACCGATTCTTGAGTGCCTTGTATCGAAATTCAAATGGCGTATATCTATTCATTTGAAAAATAGCAAGTCCGTTATCGTGTGCCCATAGATCAACATTACATAAAGTTTTCTTGAAGTTTGTATTATTGATACGTCCGTTAGCGAATATTACATGATAATTCGGAGAATCAAAAACCTTGTAGTTTATGTTCTCCCACTCCGAATCAATTGGATCATGTTTTCTAACAGTGCTCATTGTTTTTTGAAATAATCCACGACCCATCCATAACTCACCGTCTAATGGCATTCCTTCTATTTGGTCAACAAACCAATCAGGCGCATGAATCACATGACCATAACGTGTCCACAAACCTGTAGAAATTACCTGTTTTTTGTAGATATGATCTTTGTCTGTATTAGCCCATGGAACTTCAGAAGCTGGCATACCTCGCGTGAATCCACCATCCCAAAAAGCTCGAATACCGTCTAGCTTTTCGGAAACCATGTAACCCGCAACCCCGTGCTTTTCAGGGTTGTAGGTATGCGCTAACATAACGAATTCACGTTTTGCCATTTTCTCTCCGTGCTTCGATCATAGGTTTCCAGCAACCTGATCGCCAAACATATGGATTTTGTCCACTTTCAGTTTCCATTCTTATTGTATTAAAGTCACGATACACGATCAGGATTTTGCCTTCTTTCAGTAGCTCTGCTTGCTCTACCATCACCTTAGTTGGCGATATTTCGTTCATATATGGATGAACACGCTTTGCCATTAGACAAGATCCTTTGTCGGACATTCCTGAAGTTGTGCCACTGCTAAAATCAAAGCATTCGTATCACCGTCTTTTTTAGCACGTGCTATCTTTTTAACAGCGGCTTTACGCTGCTTGTCATTAAGTGCATGTTTGATTCCACACTTACATTCCGCAACGGAATCTTCCTGATGCGAGATGACGAATTTTGAAATCACTTCCCATTGTTCCTTAGGATTCGGTGTGTTCAGTAGCTCATTGTAAATGTACTTCAGTGCATGTTCATAGTCCATAGTTTTAGTCCTTTAGCAAAGGTTTTTAGTTGGACATTCTTGAAGCTGTGCTATTGCTACCACAACTCCAACTATATCCTTAGTATTTCGAGCAACTTCCAGTTCAGTGCTAATTCGGATTTGTTCCTCCTCTGTAATTGCATGTTTGATAAGACACGTACATTTGGGTTCAGGTGTTCCAGCTTGACTCGGTGTTTCTGAATGGACGAATTCCGAAATCATGTGCCAAGTTTCCTCAGCATCCATTACACAACGCAAATGATCTTTCTGAATTCTACCAACTTGTTTTACTGCTTTTTGAAAATCCATAGTTTCAGTTTCCTCGATTCGAGAATCGTTTTAGGGTGTACCCTAATAAACCCCGTACACCCTTCCCTACTGTACTATATGCAAACGTCGCGCCAATGGTCGCATCTTGTAACCCTTTACTATCAAACGACTTACCTTAGTGGTACTGTTACCAACCGGTAACACCGTTACCAAACGGTAACATGATAAGGAAAGCAAAAAACGTGCCAAACTTCCCCTAGCAAATTTCATGCCAATCATTTTTCTCCTATTCGAGTCATCATCCAAAATTCACGTATTCCGAAATCTTCAATGCCATAAGTCGTACCATTAGGATCATGCACCATACCATCAATCCACGCCGCTGCGTGTCCATCGCCTATTAGTACACCGCGTTTATTATCCAAATATTCATATATTCTTACAAGTGATTTTTTCTTCAATTCATAAACACGCGGTTTTATGGTGACACATGGTGTTGCTGTTGGTTGTGGTTCAATAGGTGTTATCACCCATCCATGATTGAAACATACATCAATCATTTCTTGAATATGGAAGCCTCGGTATCTTTTTGAACATTCCTGATCAGGCCACCATATTGCCATACCGTTATGCCCTAACTCTTTAAAAATATCTTCTACAGATATTTCAAGAGCCATTGCAAACGCTGTTGGAACACAACTAGCTTGATTCGGTTGTTTCTGTAACCTCACTTGTGTTTCTATTTTTCTCATTTTCAAGCTCCACTAACATGTCCTCAGTAACCTCATAAAAAGAATCAGCAATATCCTTTAATTCTCTGCTGATCCCACAAGCAATAATTCTCACAATCACGCCCCGCTCCTGAATAAATTGAACCAATGGAACCATATCTGGATCTGCGGTTCCAAGAACTACAGTATCAAACCTACTAAACATACGAACTACATCCATCGCGATTCCAACATCCCAATCAGTTTTTCTAACTTCATCGCGCAGAATTTTCGGTTGCCGATATTTTGTTTCGTAACCAAAATGTTTCAAAGCGACAATGAAGTTCATAGCTTCATCGCCAATTTGTGTACCATAAGCGATTGCTCGGATTCTTATACCCTCACCTTGAGCAATCTCTAGATATTTTTCATAGTCTAATTTACGTCCCTCCCATTTTTTGCCTATACAATAATATAAGTTTGAGACATCTGCAAAGATGCCAATTCTTCGTAACATAATTTTTGTCCTTCACGTTTTACTCCCATATGGCCCTCTATCGGACAGGACAATTTGAGCCTTCGCACTCAACGCTGTCACTAAAGGTAAGTTCGGCATTGTCCTCAATTTTTATAATAGGCATTGAGTTTGCCTTTAACTCATCGTAACGTCCACTACTTATTTCCTCTAATGGTGCCTGCGCGAATCCATGTTCGCTGTGCAACAAAAACGAAACAGTTTTTACACTGCTCTCATAATTTTCCTGAAGCCACTGTTGAATTTCAGGAAGTTCCTCCCGCCTATAATAAACGGTAACTGAAACAGCATTATCAGACCAATAAGTCTGTAGCCATTTCTGATATTCCAGTTGTTCGATTGCCGTAACTTCGGCTGCGACAACTGTATTTTTTGGACTTTTAATTGGGAAACTTATTACCATGGTTCCCATGTCATTTGAACCGTCAAAATTTTTAACTGGTTCAACATGGTAGCCGTGCTTACGACAGACATCAACTAGCTGATCGTTTGCAGCAAAACGAATTCTTCTTATATAGTATTCAGAATATGCTGGATGCACACCAGATGTGACACCGGCTAAGAGTGACAATGTACCGGATGGCTTTATAGTTGTTAATTTTATTGATGTGCTAACACCTAATTGGCGAGAATATTGTTTATCAGTTTGTTCAAGATGATGATAGACTTCGTTCATCCAATCAGGATTCATCATTTGTGGCGCTTGCAAAAATCCTGTTAATCCAAGTCCAAGTCTATGATTACGTTGAACTACTTCATTTGTTAAATCATTTTGAAACGGAACACATGATATAGTCTTTTGAACCTTATACATAAATTCTGCTGTTTCTCTAAATTGTTGTAATGTTTTAATATTAGGTGCAAATTGTTCGCCAAGATTGCACGGCTCAAATGATTCTAATGTAATTTCAGCACATGGATTAACACCACATACTTTTAAATCAGGACGATAATCAAATCCATCTACAAGACGCCCGTAATGACGTGACATATGTTGGTTAAATAATCCGTAAGGTTCACCTTCACCAACATAGGTTGCCCAAAAATCTGATGATTCTGGATATTCAGACGTAGCAACTGTATTATTACTCATGGCACGCCAATTGGGTATTGCGTGTCTATTCCAATCTTTGGCTTCAAGAAAGTCCATATCGCTAATATCACCTATAGCAATTTCGGCCGAGCGTCTTACATTCCCAGAGACGACAATTTTACCGATGATGTTCATTATATCTAAACAATCAATAGGTCTTAGTTTCTGGCCTTTACGTTGACCAATGATTTTTGAAATTTCATCAATACCCTTGCACAACTCCCCTGGACCTGAAGCAGTACCGCCGAAACTTGAAATCAATTCACCTTTGCTTCGTATGCAAATAGTTGAATAATCTAGTTTCTTTCCAGTAACATAGAAACAATCTAATACTCGGCGTAAAAGTTCAACCCATCCTTCACGGTTATCAGGAACTATATAATCAACATCATGTTTATCGACTCTTGTGATAATTGGTGCATATTTTACTATGGGAAGTTCATAAACATATTCTGGTTGTATATTGAAACCGACACCACCACCTAGCATTAATTCATCCATCGTAAATGGAAATGCTTCAAGCGTGGAACAAGATACGTGCCAGCAATTTTGCAAACTATCTGCGCCGTTTCTGCGTACAGTGTCCGTACCAAGTTGCCACAACGCACGACCAGAAAACGAGCATCTTAAATTCATAACATGGTCATAAAGTTTTTGTATTTCATCTTGTGTAAAAATACCACCAATTTCCAAAATTCCATTACAACAACGCTCAATAGTTTCCCACCATTCTTCAGTTCGTCCGTCATCTTTTAAGCGCGCATAAGTACGCTTGTAGGTAATATACCCAACCGGCCCCCAAGGTACTAAAAAGTCTTTGTATTCCTGGACAAAAGACTCTGAGATTTTACTTGCGTAACGTGCCATTATTTTGGCTCCTTAGTGAACGTGTGTCCATCTTTGTCCAGAAAGTATATAACTTATAGTCGCAGGGCTTACACCATATATTTTTGCTATTTTAGATTGTGGTATTGTGCCCTGTAAATTTCGGATTTCTCGAATATGTGAATCTAAAAGTTTTGCAGACGCACTTAATGTTCCGCGTTGACTTATAATACCTGTGTCATAAGCATGCTGTACATTATCAGACACTGTTCCCAAAAACAAATGATTTGGATTCATACAAAGCCCATTATTGCATTCATGGCAGACTAAAAGTTTACCAGGATCTTTTTTATAATAAATATAATAAGCAATTCTGTGTGCTACATAGTTTACATAGTAAATTTTTATATAACCACGCCTTGTACTATTAACAGCACCATGCCAATTCCAACATTCGGAATCAGATTTCACGTCTACTTTTTCCCAAAAGCGACATTGTCTATCTAATAACATTTCAGGCATAGGTATCATTTGTATGTTGGGCCTTTTTTCCATGTCTCAAGAAACTGCCACCAATTAGCTTCTTTGAATAATTTTGCGTACTCTGATTCTGTTGCTGCTGTCAATACCCAAATAGGTGTACCGTGTGCTGTTAATTTTGGGAAACATTCCAATTGTGCTGGTGTAAATTTATACTTTTTTGGATTTTTAACTTCAATCCAACGCTGACGATACTGTGAATGTGTAGCGTATAAATCAGGGAAACCTTGCTGATACATGTTACCGTGCGTTTCCATAACGTACCATTCATGTATGCGCAACATCTTAATGATGGCATTTTGAATGATACGTTCAGGCTTACCGTGAAATTTTTTCACACTATCCACGTTTCTTTTTCTTCCTCTGTGGTAACTTAGCTACTTTCTTGATGGACCTTATTTCTTTCTCAGCTTCCTTTGCCAAACGACCTGCTGCTTTTTGTGCACGCACAAGTCGGCGTCCATCAGTTTTAATTACTTCAGCATCGCGTAAAGTTCTTGCATCCATTTCAGCTTCAAATTCAGCGTTAGTTTTATTCCTCGCCATTATTTTCCATCTCCGCTATCGCTAGGGCTAATAGGCTGATCGCTTGTTTCAGTGCTGCTGTTTCTTTCGGATTCTCCTGGATTATCTCGATCGCGCGTATCCGGTAATATTCCGGATTCCCCACGTCCGCTATTATCTTCAGCGGTCCCGGCACTCTCGGATTCAGACGACATTCCGAGAGAATTTTCCGAATTTGTGTTGAGGAGGGTTTTAACACGCTCGTGGATTTCTTCATTGGTTATGATACCTTTCTCGATAAGTAGAGTTGTAACAGCGCCTTGTTTTAAAACAAGAACATTAGTACGCTGTATAAGTTCAGCTTTCTTGGCTAATTCGCCTTTAAGAAACTGAATTTGTTTTCTTGCGTGAGCGTCTTTTGGCACCTTTTTTCCTTTTTGGTTTGTGGCCCCATGCGGCATCTAATTTACGATTAGCTTCCCGCAACAAACATTGTTCTGCCATATCATAAACTTCCATTTCAATATATCTTTTCCAATGTTCCTCTGGCAATAATTTCCAAATTTTCAGAGCTTGCGCATACTCATTTTGAAAAATATTATTTAACCACGTCCGTAATTTGCGAACGTCATTAAATTCTTTCTTTTCCATCTTGTCAACAGGTCGTTTGATGCGAGTTTCACTAATACCTGCGCGCACAAGTACAACACGCATTGCATCATGTGTTGTTATAATTTCATTAACTAACTGTTTTCTCTTTTTTGCCATAAGCTCTCCGTAGTTCGGCAACTAATTCCAGTTTTGATAATCTAGCGTAATTCGTTACGCTAAGTTCACTTGCTTTAATTCTCAAATTTTCGACACTAAGTGTGTCAAGATCAGTAGTGTCTATAAGAATATTTTTTACTTTTTGACGTAGTCTCCACAAATCTTTTGTTTTAATTTGCTTTTCAAGTTGTCTTTTATCTTCAATGTTAGCCATGCTAAAGGCATTTTCAAATTGTGTGCTTCTTAGATATCTATCAAGGCATCTGAGATCAAGGGATTCAGTATGTATCTGATTTTGAATCTCTGCTAGTTTATTCATTGTCTACTTCTTCCTTAGCTCTTTTAATAGATAGTTCAAGAAATAGCTTGTGAAATCTAGCTTGTTGTTCCATCATTTCACAAGCTGCCTCATACAATTTTACCTCGTATTCGGTCATTGTCGATTCGCTCATTCTTACTTGAGCGTAGAGACAAATGGTATTTAACCAACCGTCTTCATTTATTGGTCCGCTCATTAGTTTTATCCTTTACATGTGACCATGTTTTACCTGTGAGTATAGCACCAATAGTTTGACGTGAAACACAATATATTTTTGCTATTTGTATTTGCGATATTGAATATTGTAATTCTCGAATTTCTATTATGTCAGATTCAAGAAGTCTGGTTTGTGAATTTAATATTCCTTTGTGACTCATAACGCCGGTATCAAAAGCATGTTTTTTGTTGTCACTGTCAGTCCCTAAAAAAAGATGATTTGGATTTACACACGCAGAATTGTTGCATAAATGACAAACTAAAAGCTCGCCTGGATCTTTTTTGGAGTGGATATAATAGGAAATTCTGTGTGCAAAATAATTTTCGCTATTGATTGTTATTTGACCGTAACCGTTACATTTACCCGCAAACCAATTCCAACACTCGGAATCAGATCTACAATCCACTTTAGACCAGAAACGACTTAATGTATCCAAAAGTATTTCAGGCATTGGTTTCATTATTTGTCTGCCCAACTTTTTAGTTTTTGATGCCATTCAATCGCGATTAATGGCACCTTTGGTTTTAGATCATCTATTAATTTATTAACAATTTGTTCCACTTTTTCAAGCATGTCTGGTTTGGTTGGAGTCATGATTTCATCGTGAATATTCATTGGTTGTGTTATCCAGTCATTAATGCCTGATGGTTGTAAATTCCAGATACGTCGTTGCAGCATCTTAGTAATTTCAGCACCTGAACTTTGAATTTCATGATTTGCAGCCGCCCGCATATTTGCACCCTGCACACTAAATGCAGCACCATAAAGAGCAGATTGTGTAGCACCACTAGCAGTTTGTTCGCGGTCACGTCGTGTAACTTTTATTTTTATATGCCGCCAATCTCTAGGTGGCTTATTTGCTAATTCAAAAAGTGTTTTACACACTTGATTTTCAAGAGTAAAGTATCGTTTGAAACCGAAAATATTTTCAATGTAATCAGCAGGCTCGTGCCATTCTACTTGTGTGCCAATACCCGCTGGCTGTCTCATCGAACAAAATTTATTAAAAGTTTTTTCTCGTGCGCGCCCAACTTCTTTGTATTCGCTGACAAAATTGTTGTAAGCCTTTAAGGCAATTTCAACTGGAATTCCAATTCTGCTATTCAAAGTATTTTCGTCACCACCGTAAAGAAGTGCGAAGACACCACGTTTAGAATCTGTATACTTATCGTCTGCAGTTCCCTCAGTCGCGAGAATTTCGTCATAAGTCATACCTGGATATAGGTGAACACCAAATAATCCATGTATTTTCTTTCCGCTCATTAAAGCGGCTCTTAATTTTGGATCATTATAAACAGCGTCGGCTAACACGACCTCAAAACCACTGAAATCACCGCCACAAAGAGTATAATCATTAAACGCCAATGGAAACTTAGATCGGACTTTTTTCTCTTTTTTGATGCCTTGAGCATTAAGTCCATCACCCCCAGCCATCCTAGTGCTGAGAGCACCAATAACAATAAAAGAAGCATGGAAGCGACCAGCTTTAAGAAGTTTGTCATAGAGTTCGACCTCTTTTGCAGCAGTTCGAGCGTCTAATACTTCTCGTGCTTTTATAGCTGCGGGATGTTTGTCCCCATCATCGCTTTCCCATTTAGCAATTTCTTCAAGAATAACTTTTTTTGTTGTTTTGCGAATTACAAGTTGTTCAGTTGTGTCCATCTTTGACATGACATATTTTTTAACAGCAGCAGGTGCTTTAGGTGCAGATTTACTAAGCACTACAGCTTGCTTCCGAAGTTCTCGTATTCCCGGAATATCAACTTTGTAACCTTTCCACCGGACAGCGCCGACCATGCACGCTAGTACAGAATCATCGTCGTCCATTGATGGACTGTCAAAAAATTGGTACAGACGACGTGTATAATCAACATCATCTGTAGCATATTTTCGAGCAACACTATTAAATGCCCAATGATTAATATGGAATCGAATATATTCAGGCCAAGTTTCACGCCAATTTATATCATCACCAACCACGATTGCATGTGATAATGCAAATGGTGCATAGCCAAATTCTTTTGGTCTTAATTTAGGATCAACTTCAACATCAACAAATTTCAGAATTTCTTCAGTGTCAATACCTAATGCGTCAGATGCTAGAGCTTTAAGTGCGGCAGACGGTGCGAATTTTAATACAACATCCTTGAAATTAACATTTAATTCGCTAGTGTCTTTGTCATGGATGTCATAGACTTGCCACTGTGGCGCATTTTTAGTTTTGCGTCTTGCAAAATAAATCGGTTTAAGCTGTATTCTCTTTTCAAGTTCTTTAGATAATTGCCATGCAAGTGAAGTTGGAACTTTTTTAATACGTATGTCTTCACGCATCATGGTCGATTGATACGGTCCCTTACGTGCGTGCAACATTATATCAAATGCTTTAACAGGCTTTGTACACTGTCCATCACGTCCTTTGGGTTCAGCTTTTGCGTATTCAAGAATGTTAGGCGGTCTATTTGGATCAAGAAGACATAATACAGTATATTGTTGACAGACATGAAACCAGTCAAACGCCAGATTAAATCCGATCACGCCACCCGGATGATTAGCAAACATTTCATAAAGTTGAATCGTATCAATAGCGTCTTCACGCCAAGGTTCATATAAGTGTATCTCCCCATCACCCAACGCCCATTGGACGAGGACTATAGGGCCGTGTAATCCACAAGTCTCGGTATCGAAATATATAGGTTGCTCATCAGTCATGCGACATGACTCCAATTTCTGCCGTCCATTATATGTTGGATAGTGCCACAACTGACACCAAATAACTTTGCAATCTTTGCTTGGGATATTTCACCGCGCAATTCTCGAATATCTCGCACATCTTGCTCAGTAAGTCTTGCGCTTGCTTGTAATATGCCTTTACGATAATGTCGTCCTGTTGCAAAAGCGTGTTGCATATTTTCTGATTCTGTTCCCAAAAACAAATGATTTGGATTTACACAAAGTTTATTATTACATTTATGACAGACCAGAAGCTCGCCAGGGTCTTTTTTGTAATGAATGTAGTAAGAAATTCTGTGCGTTCGATAAGTTTTACCGTTGATTTTTATTTGACCATAGCCTTCACTACCGCCAGCAAGCCAATTCCAACATTCAGAATCAGACTTATGATCTACCTTTTCCCAAAAACGACATTGGGTATCAAGTAAAATTTCAGGCATTGGTGTCATTCAACAGACTCCATGAATTCTATGTCACATCGACAGAGTTTATCCCAAATGTGAATCTCAGCAATGATGCCGGTACTTTCTTTCCAACCATCCAATTTCAGAATCATGAATCGGTCGACTTTCTCAAGCATCTCTTGGTCAAATTTTGCCCAAAACTCCCATTTCTTTGGCAGACCGACCAGTTCAGCTAAAGAATGATTATGGACGATAGGTGAATAAACAAATTCACCTTCCTTCATTAGTTTTGCTGCTGCAAGAGCTACTGCAATAAATCGCTGGTAGCGAACGCTACGCATCTCATGGCTGTATGGTGACGCTAGATAAATCATGTGGTTCCTTTCTTTTAGGTCTTACATTTAAAGTTTTCTTACAACTGTCACAACGGTAGTACAATCTACGTTGTCTACCGCCATTCTGTGCACGCATCACACCTCTACACCGTGGACAAAATCTCTTTTGGTATTTCATACTCCACCCCCATGTTATCGGCAAATTCCTTAATACTTGAATACATTTCATAATCATTAATTTCACCTGCTGTCCACGCAAGTGTTCTAGTCCACAAACCATTACCAATATTCATTTGACAATGTTCCATTAATTCAAAAACTTCAGCCTTAGTTCTTTGTTTCTTTGTACTTGCTTTCTTTTTATTAATAGGCTTAAAAGCACGTTTGCTGCCAGAAAGTTTATGTGTTTTAATTTTTTTAACAGCAGCATACAATGCTTCTTTATCGTGACGTAATTTATAAAGTTCACGAATATTATACTGCGTCAACATATCAGCAGCAGCTTCTTTATGTATTTCTTCAGGAAGATCGAGAAGCATAAAACGAACCTGAACCCAACCTTTTGACATTTCAAGTTCATTAGCAACATCTTCTTGCGTTGCGCCCAAATCTTTAAGTGCCCTAATTGCATTTGCTTCTTGAACAATATTTAAATCTTTACGCTTAACATTCTCAGACAAGTTTAAGATTCTGGCTTCACGATCATCTTGGACATCTTTAATTTTAGCTTGAATCTCTGTAGCTTCATTAATTTGATGTGCCTTATGTCGTCGATAACCCATTATCAAACGATATTTAAAGCCTGTCTTTTGTTGTAATTCTTCGGAATATGGTGATACAACAACAGGCTGCAATAGACCATTTCTTTGAATGTTTTTTGCTAGGTCAATTACATCTATTGGTGCAATGGCTCCCCGGCAATTGAATTCCGGGTCAGCGTGAATTTCAGAAATTGAGATCATTTTAACTTCGTCTTCCATAATAGTCTCCTTTAAGACTGGTCCTCTGTATACATAACGCTATCACTGGCGATAAGTAAAGTGGAAAGTAAAACTTTTTTACATTTCTCTCTTGCGAGTTCCATGTAGTCTAAATCTTGTCGTGTTTGTATATGAATTCGTCTCTCAATTTCATTTCCACGTGCTTCATTTGTACGATTGTAATCTTTAAGCCAAAGATCAGGTTGTCCGATCAACGGCCAATCAATGTAATTACCCAAACGAACTCGATATTCAGGCATAAGTAATTGATCATAGTATATAATGGTCGTTCGATCATTAGGAATGAATGCAGCGAACTGATGAATTTCTTGCCACCACATAATAAGTGTTTCGAGAATCTTGTCGCGTGTATCTTTTGCTGTATAATGAAAATTTTTCAAACTCAAGAAAACTTCGCCTGGATCACGCAACAAAATAATGTAGCGTTCAGGTGTAAGCTGATTATTAACAGGAATATAATGACGTTGGTGAATTTCTTTAATTCCCCATTTTTTGAAATCTGTCATTTGCTCAGCAAGATTTTTGAAATCACAACCTTTAAAATGTCTGCCAAGCGCGCGAGCCTGTTTTGCAATCCATGACTTTGTTTTATTTTCGTGGTTGTGAGGTTCTACCATACACCAGCTATTATTATAGGTCATTAGATTAGACAACATCGTAGACCCACTTCGCGGTAAACTGACTAGAAGTATGTCTAATTTTTTAGTCATTCTAAGCCCCACAGACCAAGGCTCTTATCATTATACTTTGAATCTTTCTTTCGTTGACTGCCTTCGTTAAAACGCTCTAATGGTTTGCCTAAATTGAAAGGCGGTATTTCAAGATTCACAGGCCAGAAACCACCGACTCGATCTAAAGGTGTATTGTTATCGTGTTTGGGGAAGGTTGTTGCGAGAAAGTAAATACTGTTAGTTGATTTAAAGTTAGCTAAAATTTCAAGAATTTGTTCCTTGTTTAAATGGACCAGAACATCACGACAAATAATTAAATCCACAGTAGGTAATGACATGTTCATTAGATTACCACACAAAAATACTGCACTAGATTTTTTGAAACATTTTTCATTTTCTTCAATTTGTGACGGTGTTATGTCAACACCGTAATAAGGAATGGTTGATCGTTGTTCTGTGAAAGTTGCATGTAATGGACCAATTCTTGAAATCCAATTACAGTCTCCGCAACCCGCATCTAAAACTGAAGTAATATTATATTGCCTTAAGATTTGAGTAATCTGTGCGGCTATAACTCGCGTAATAGAGATGGTTGAACCTGGGCCAGACTTAGATTGGTAGCCTTGCTTTATATGATACTCTCGCATATTTTCAAACACGTCTTTCAATTTCTACCTCCTGCTGCAAAGCTCTTTCTAATTCACCCATACTCATATCTTGCAGTTTGCGTTTTGCTTTTAGGTTATTGAATACACTTTCATCTGTTGGCAGATGAAATATGTCAATAATAGTGGCACCCAAATTGGTATCCATACCAGGACGATGAATACGATCTTCGGATTGTATTCTATGTTCCGCATGAAAATCATTTGAAAAATATACAATAGTTGGTGAAGCAGTTAGTGTTAGACCCATACCAGCAGCGCCCGGTTGACCGATAAATGCTACTCTCGGATATTCTTCATGTCCGTATTGAAATATTTCCAAAAGATTTGATTCTGGAATTACATCTTTCATACAAGTTTGACCCTGCCAACCACGACCATCAACACGTATTGTGTCCCAAGATTGCGCGTGGCATATACTTACACATCTGTCTACTGAGCCAGTGAATCCAGCATAAACAACAAGGCGCCCTATTTCTTCATGGTCTTCAAGAATATCTTTCAATACTTTATCTTTAGGACATTCAACTTCGATTGCTTCACGTTTTGTTTTAGGTATTTCACCAGCGCCACTACAAAGTGGACAAATTTGTTCTTGTTCAATAAATTCTGTTTCACCTGGAATTACTTCACCCTCACCGACAGGCACCTGAACCATAGCAAATTTGGTTCCTTTACACCGTGGGCATATTTGTTCACCAATGGGCACCTCGTCGTACTGAAATCCATCTGAAAGTTGTCGGAGTAAAATGTTTGCTGTGACGACTCTTGGTGCTGTATTTACAATAGTTTTAGCTACCCGCAAAATGGATTTACTGGGCTGGACTTGTATAATTCGGTATTGTTTATCGGGTAGATCAAGACAATCTTTTTTGAACTGTACTAATACTAAGCCTTTCATTCGTCTATATAAGCCTTCAACCTCATTCACAGATTTTACAAATGGATGATCACCAGTTATTCCATGGGTGTCGTCGTCTTCAAACTGACCACATGTAAGACATTTATTTGGATCATCCCACCAACCTACTAATTGTGAAAATGAACCACCTGTAAGTGATTCACGTTTTTGGAATAGACCAAGGCGATCTTTAAATTTCCAAATATCGCCTTCTTTTAAGAAACCAGGACAAGCAACCTCGCACTGATGCCACCAATCTATAGGAGCTTTAGGTGCGGGTGTACCTGACATTAGAATTACAAAACCTTCATCGCCGTGATCGCGGCGTATATTTTCTGCTAAATGTAATGCACCTATAGATCGTTGTGCAGTTGGCGTTTTAATTTTAGAAGACTCATCAAAAATTACACCAAACGGTGCTGCTTTGCCTTCGGGCCAATCTTCAAGTATCTTTTTAAGGCGCTCATAGGTAAACATTTCAGGCCATACTTTAGATTGCCATTTAAGTAATTCTAAATCAATAGCCTTAAGAGCAGAATTCGGACCAATCCACCACCAGTCCTGTGATCCTGAACGCTCCATAACTTCAATAGCCGAAAGTGTTTTCCCTGTTCCCATTTCACCGGCCCAAATACAATAATGCACAGACAAACCAAGTTCAGTCATTGTTTTCTGATGGTTATACACAGGACGATCAAAATCTAATGTTGGGATTTCGGAATCATATTTCGCGTAAGGATTATTACCTTGCAAATAGTCAAGTTGAAAACGATTACGCGGACAATCTTTAATCGACCAAATTTTACGGGGATTAGACTCGTCGTATCCATGCCATTTACGACCTGCCATGGATCTTATTTCATCAATTAATGTTTTATTGTATTTAAATGCCACGAATATTCTGCCGTCCACATATGTAAGGGTGGCAGGATATTTAAATTGGCCCGCGATGAGTTTTGTTTTAACGTCCACGTCGCCCCTTTCGGCGGTATTCTTTACTTTGCGTAAAGAATATACGACTTATCTTTTAATGTTTCTTTACCAAAATACCCCCATACTTCTCCTAACCCATGACGTTCAAAAAGTATCAGAATCTTATTGATTAAGATTCGACACCCAAAACTTCGATCCCTATTACAACAATGCAAAATCGAAGTATACCACATTGCCAAAGATCCAGAAAAAATCGCAAAATTATTTTGACTTTTTGTTACCCCTTTCAGTCCTGTAACTTCCAGAATCTCTGTCACTACATGCGTTGCAATACTTGAAACAGCAAATCCAAAATGTAAATGTTCTAATAGGCCACCACCTTGTCGGACGGCTTTTATAGGATCACTGTTTTCATTCCTCAAACAATCCAATGATGCTATAAAAGATGCTAATGTTTCGACAGGTAAATCTTCGTCGTCTAAACTTTTTGTAATTTTGATACCGCTGCTGGCAGCAAAACCTATGAATTCGGGATAATTAACGTCCGTACATGACACTAATTTAACTTCTGGAATCATATTACATGACTCCAAGTTTTTCTTGTTAATATTTGCCAAATAGCTGACGGACTAACATTAAACAATTTAGCTATTTTTCCCTGTGACATTGTGTCAGCTAATTTTCGAATTTCATGGCTATGCGAATCACGAAATCTTGCATTTGGATGTAAGTTACCTTTATGGATTACAATACCAGTATCAAAAGCATGTTGTACGTTGTCTTGTTGTGTCCCCAAAAACAAATGTTGTGGATTAACACAAAGTTTATTATTACACTCATGGCAAACTAAAAGCTCACCTGGGTCTTTTTTATAGTGAATGTAATAAGAAATTCTGTGTGCGCAATAATTTAGGTATTTAATACATATAACACCATAGCCACTACTTACAACACCAGCATTCCAATTCCAACATTCAGAATCAGATTTCACGTCTACCTTTTCCCAAAATCTACATTGGGTATCAAGTAAAATTTCAGGCATCGGTAACATTCAAATTATCCTTTTTGTGGGAGGTGGTCCGGCTTGGACCACCTCCCGATTCAAGCCGCCTGACCGTTACCGCTTCTTTAGACGGACTCGGTCAAATTAACCAGGAGTGCGTGTCTTTCCTGGCGACTATCTTTCACGTGTATCCGTTGCATCCACCGTTTCCACTTCGGATTCCGGTGGATTGTTGAATTTTTCAAGCTGTTCTTTCATTGCCTCTGGATCTGGTGCATCAAAAGGAGTCGTACATGGAACGATCACAGGGCTATGCCAAGAAAACTTTTTTGTTTCAATCAGCTTGATTTTGCAAGTTGCAGCTTTGCCGAGACGTTGCTGCATGTTTGGTGCTTCACGCCGCGATGATTTGCTTGAGAAGAAAAAAGTAGCAAAACAATTTGCACCTTTGAGGTAAACGAGATATTCTGGACCATACATGCAACCAGAATTTTGCTCGCCGGCTTTTTCTTTGATCTTTATGAATTGCTCACTCTCGTGATTAAACAACGAAAGTGGTTGATCACCGTTGGTGTCCATACATTTCGGACGCCACGACAAAACAAAACAATCAAATTCCTGCGTTAGATTGTCAAACTTATCCTTGTTGTGGACAAGCGCATACAAACCAACAGCAATTTCCCCGCGCTGCACAAGACCGGAATTCCCACCCATCACTTGAACACGAGGAAGGTAATCGCCGGCTTTTGCGATGTCATCAAAAACATCAGAATCATACTTTTGTGGAAGTTCGATTCCAGGAATCGTAACTTCATTTGTTTCATCACTCATTCGCCTCTAGCCTCCATGAATTAGAAATTGAGGTTGGGGCAACATATATGTCACCCCAACCCCAAAGGACAGGTTACGCACTGACTGCTGATTTTGCTTTTTCAGCTTCTTCCTTGAGAACCACTGCCCGATCGGCCGCATCCTTGGCCTTCTTATCGGCACGTTCAACAGAGCGACGTGTTTTGGCATCTTCACGTTCCTTGTCGCGCTGCTCTTGTTTCGCCCTTTGAGCAACAACACTTTTTGGATCCAAATGCAGAATCCACGCAATACAAGCCTTCCAACCGTCGGCCGGAGTTTTTGCGTTCATGTCTTTGAGTACGATCTTACCTGCATCCACACTGTCGTGCTCATCCTTAATGGACTTCAACTTCTGGAGATGAGCAGTAGGCTGGAATTCTGCTGGCGTGGCGTCCTTACCTTGACGCGCTGCATCACGAAGCTCCTTGCGTCGTGTATTCACAGCAGGCATGAAAATGGACGGATTTTCCGTCATGGCACGATCAACCCACTCAAGCTGTTCAGCCTTGTCCAACTTCGCCAAAGCATAAGCATTGGATAGATTGATTTTGTTTTCGTCAACCAAGTTGCCGATCTCGTCGCTCAATTTCAGAAGTCCAAGACGAGAACTGATCCATGACGGTGACTTGGCCAGACTCTTAGCCATTTCCGCAACCGTAAGAAGCGGATTTCCAGAAAGAACACGCATAAGCTGGCGCGAATACTCAACCGGCTTCGTTTCAATCTTGTGCACATTCGTCATGATTTGGGCATCAAGTGCTTCCGCCTCACTCATCGTAAGGACTTGTGCGGGAATACTATCGAGGCCCGCATCCTGTGCCGCAGTGTAACGATGCAAACCATCAACAAGCATGAAGACCGTTTCACCGGATTCTTCATCCTTGAACTCACGAACCAAAATAGCGTTGAGCACACCCTTTGCTCGAATTGAATCAACGAGGCCAAGATATGCCTCGCTGGTGCGATCTACTTTTCGCAACGCTACGGGAGATTCCCGAATCTCCAAAAGTTTGATACTGGATAAAGTGCCTGTTTCGCTCATACTATCTGTCTCCTTCAATTCTTATATTCCGAAATTGCTCTCTATCCCATGATAAAGAGCTTACCTTCTTATACCATAACGCTAAAAACGAAGATAAGTAAAGCGAAAAATAAAATTTTTTTCTTAGGTTTCGTGGCATGGTTTTTGCTTTTCCACTATAAGGGGCGTTTACTGGTTTTTCTTGCTATGTCTTGTAACCCTAATAATGGCAACGACTTACGGATTATCCCAACTACCGTTTTTTGTGTTTCTCGTATAACCCTCTATATACACTCTCTTTACAGTATCTAACTTAGATAATAGTAGTAAGTAAATAAGGGTAAGTCTTTTGATACCAAAGACTTATGAATTTACTTTACTTTTTCCAGTAAGTAGCGTTATGAGTTTCGGGAACAGGGCTACGCACTTATATTACCCTAACACTTATAACGCACAATGTGCATATAGGATTCAGGAATTCATGGTAACACGCACTGAAGCAATTAAGAATTTTCTTAAAGCTATGACACACCCTGATTTAGCTGAAATGTATTCGCACGACATGGAATGTCAAGTTAATGTAGTACAAGGGACAGGTGAACGAGTTGGTGGTGAATTTAAAGGTCGCAAGTGGCATGGATACTCAGACGGAATTCAAACTTGGAAAAGTTTCAGAATCCCGTATAACGCGAATACAGAACCAAACTACGACGATAAAGAAATTAAATTTGATTTAGCTGTGCACGCAGACGGAATTGGTATGACCGGTTGGGACTGGTCTAACCGTTGCTCGAAATGGCTTGCATACGATTTCGATGCAATAGCAGGGCATTCCGAAGGTTTGCAATATTCTGAGCTTTTAGAAATTGAAAAAGTAGCAATTGAAATTCCGTGGATAACTGCTCGCCATTCAACGTCAGGACATGGGTTACATCTATACGTATTCTTAAATAATGTACCAACTAAAAATCACAATGAACATGCTGCCTTAGCAAGAGCAATTCTCAGTAAAATGTCCTCAATCGCAGGATATAATTTTGAAAATAAAGTAGATATATGTGGCGGAAATATGTGGATTTGGCATCGAAAGATGAAAGGAACAAATGGATTAGAATTAATAAAACAAGGTTCAGTGTTAGAAGAAATACCAAAAAACTGGAAAGACCACATAAAAGTTATAACTGGTCGTAGACGTAGAACAATGCCTAATTTTGTCCAATCAGAAAAGAGTGCAGATGCTCGTTTATTCGAGGAAATATCTGGACAACGATCAAAAACTGATTTAGATGAAGATCATTTGAAATTAATTAAATGGTTAGAAGAAAGAAAAACACAGTCATGGTGGGATTCTGATCATAACATGTTGGTTACACACACCTTCCACTTGAAAGAAGCGCACACTGCATTAGAATTTCGAGGAATCTTTGATACAGTCGCTAAAGGAACTGAAGCGGGCGCTGATCATAATAGCTTTATGTTTCCAATGCGTAACGGGGCTTGGGCTGTACGTCGATATACAATAGGTGTAACTGAACATGAAACTTGGGACCAAGATACTCACGGTTATACACGTTGTTACTTTAATAAAGAGCCTGATCTTGCAACTGCGTCACGAGCATATGAAGGTACTGAACATCCTTCAGGTGGTTATATTTATAGACATGCCGACGACGCAGTAAAAGCAGCACAATCCCTTGGCGTAGATTTAGGTCTACCGAATTGGGCTATGGGGAAAAAGACAAAACTTAAAGCACACAAAGATGGCCGTTTAATTGCAGAAGTAGAACGTGATGCGCAAAGTGATGTTCCACAAGATATGAAAGGTTGGATTGCTGAAGGTAAATCCTGGAAAAAGATTTTCAATATTCAAGTATCCGGGACACGAGAACCTGAAGTTGGAAATTATGACGACATAACTAGACATTTGGTTACTGAGTCTGGTGATGATTATGGTTGGGTAATAAAATCAACAAACAAATGGATCAACGAACCTTTGGCACACGTTAAAGTAGCACTTGAAGCAACAGGTGCAACACCTAAAGAAGTTAAATTAATACTCGGACAAAGTATTTTTCAACATTGGAAATTAGTTAATAAGCCTTTTCAACCTGAGTATCCTGGTGACAGACAGTGGAATCGTAATGCAGCACAATTAAAATTTTTACCAACCGAAGATCGTGAAAATTTAAAATATCCTACTTGGCTCAAGATTCTGGAACATTGTGGTTCAGGATTAGATGCAACCATAAAAGAAAACGGTTGGGCAAAAGCTAATGGAATTTTAACTGGTGCGGATTATTTGAAATGTTGGTTAGCGTCTTTGTTTCAAAAACCAAGAGAACCACTGCCGTATATCTTTTTCTACGGACCACAAAATAGTGGCAAATCTATATTTCACGAATCTATCAACTTACTTTTAACAAAAGGTGTTGAACGTGCTGATCTTGCGTTAACATCACAGCAAGGTTTTTCAGGCGAACTTGAGAATGCAATACTTTGTGTTGTTGAAGAAACTGACTTAAGAAAAAATAGAGTTGCGTACAACAGAATTAAAGATTGGGTGACCGCGCCTCAATTAGTAATACATAAAAAAGGACAGACACCATACCATATTCCGAATACAACACATTGGGTCCAATGTGGTAATGATTCTAATGAGTGTCCGGTATTCCCAGGTGATACACGAATTACATTGGGTTATGTGGATCTTCTTGATCCTCTGGAAATGATACCCAAAAGAAAAATTATACCGCTTTTAGAAAAAGAAGCGCCAGATTTTTTAGCAGAAATAATTAAATTAGAAATTCCAGAATCTAACGATAGACTTAATGTACCAGTTATTGCAACCGAAGAAAAGAAAGCTATAGAAAAAGCTAATCAAACTATGTTAGAAATGTATCTCGATGAAAATTGTTATTGTGTGCAAGGCGAACGGATTAAATTTAGTGAATTATATGATAAATTTCAGGAATGGCTAGAACCTAACGAAGTGCATAATTGGAGCAAGATTAGGGTAGGACGCGAATTACCGCCAAGACACCCAAAAGGCCGTCTACCGCAAACGGGTGAACATTGGATTGGGAATATTGCGTGGGAACCTAGTCAATCAAAAGAGCCACGTCTTATTCTCGTTGACGGAAAATTAATGAATGAGGACGGTTAGAACAGAAATGAAAAAATTGACTAATGAAAAGCGTCAGCAACTTATGTACGCTTTTGAATCAGGTATTCCTCAATATATTGAGCTACCTGATGGGTGGTTCATTGGTGTTAATCTGGCTGATCTCAAACAACTTGAGATCATAGATATGCAAGGGGAATGGTCTATTGGACAAATCAGACAAACAGTTTAAGCATAAAATATTTATTGGTGGCAGCGGTAAATTGATTTCTAAATCTGATATGCTTAAAGATTTGGGAATCGAAGTCGTCAATGAGGAATGGTCTGATTATGCCGAGTGGGTCAATCAAATAAATGATTGTACAATTATGGTAGTAGATCGTTTAAGATATTTTGAGGCCGGCTATATGTATGCACGACTACAAGTTTATGTCACATTCACAAATCTACCGAAAGAACGCAAACCACAACTTGTAGTTATTGGAGAAGAAAGTAAATTGGCCGACATTACTAACTTACCAACATGGGAGGCATTTCTTCGATGGCTCAAAAAATAATTGGGTTCGGTCATCGCAAAAGAACAGGCAAAGACCAAGCCGCTAAGTTTTTAACAACTATTTTGAAACAAAATTGTCCGAAACTGAATGTACGTAAAACATCTTTTGCTTGGAAGCTAAAAGATGTGTGTCATCAACTTTACGCTTGGGCCGGACTGAGGGAGCCTGTATATTATGAAAACCACCCAGAAACAAGAGAAACAAAATTACCAGAAATTGGCCTGTCACCTCGCGAAATTTGGATACAGCTTGGAACACCTGCGATCCGTAAGCAAGTCTATGATGGAACATGGGTGGAGTATTGCCTGCGTTCAAACACAGATGCAGACATCCTTGTTATCACCGATCTCAGATTTCCGAATGAATTTCAAGCAATCCAAAACTTGAACGGAGATTGTATTAAAGTAATTCGAGAATCTATACCTGACACTGATGATGTAGCGGATACTGCATTAGCACATATACCAGATGAAAAATGGGATCAGATTATTTATAATAATGGTGATCTAGGAGATTTATTTGATCTTATGGAATCTCTTGCAGGGATACTTTGCAAATGATATTACAAGCACGAGACATCCCAATACTACGCGAATTCAAAGATGAACTTGGGCAAACATATTTGGCACTCGCCTATGATAAGAAAGAAGATGATCTTCTTGTTATGGATGTAGCTGGTGAACATGTACATCTTTGCGGTAGTCATTCAGTTGAGTTGATACCATGTAAACATCAGTATGACTTTGTTCCTGTTGGTGAGAATTTGAGAATTAAAGTTTGTAAGTTGTGTGGCATCAAAGAACTGACAGAGGAGAAACCAGAAGTTGAAGAACCAAAACAAAAAGCATGTAAACATGGTTTGTTTACTTGTAACGCATGTTGCTGGCGTAATGGTTTTTCTTTTCTGAACAAACTATGTAAACATGGTTTGTTTTTCTGTCGTGTCTGTCGATGGCGTAATGGTTTTCCTGAGGATGAATCTCATGAACAATGACCTACTAGGATTATTTCAAGAGATGGATGAAGACTATGGTACACGTGAGCAATATATTCGTGCACCATTTGGTTATCCTGGTAGTAAAATGAAATCAATTTCGCAAATCATACCACACTTACCGTACAGACAAAGTTATATCGAACCTTTTGGTGGTTCTGCTGCCGTTATGTTAAACAGACAACCTTGTGATTTGGAAGTTTTTAATGACCGTTACGCAGGCGTTGTTTCTTTTTATCGTTGTGTACGTGATAAGAATATGTGTGAAAGACTAATTAATAGATTAGAATTATGCTTACATTCACGAGAAGAATTTTTATGGTGTAAAGAAACATGGGAAAAGTTAGACGAGGACGTAGAGCGTGCTGCACGCTGGTATTACATGACACAAATGTCATTTGGAAATAAGGCTGAAGCCTTTGGTCGAGCTACTCACTGCAAGTCACAATTTGGCGATAAACTTAAAAATAATCTGAAATTATTTTGGTCTATACATTCTAGAATGCGGGCAGTTCAAATCGAGAATTTGGATTGGAGAGATTGTATTTTAGATTTTGATGGCCCTGATGCTGTTTTCTATCTTGACCCGCCTTATTTAGAATGTAACAAACGTATTTATACACACGAAATAACAAACTATGATCACCGTGAAATGTTGGCTATGATTAAAAACATGCAAGGTTTTGTGGCACTGTCTGGTTATGATAATGATATTTATAATTCAGCCTTAGATTGGGATAACAAAATCCAATGGCCTGTTAAAATGACTATGGTACAGATGGGCGAGGGCGCTCAAAATAAACGGACTGAACGACATGAAGTTTTAGAAACCCTATGGATTAAGGAGGAGTTATGAACCATTTAAATGGGCATTTGCTTTGTGTTGTTGATGTAGAAACTACTGGACTTAAAGCTGGTTATCACGATCTTGTACAGATTTGTGTTTTACCGCTTGGCTTTGATCTAAAGCCACTCAAAAAAATTACACCATTTTACACCACGTTACAACCAAAATTTCCAGAGCGTGCTGACTCTATTGCGCTTAGAGTTAATAAATTAGATATGGCTTCTTTAATTGCTGATGGTATTGAACCATACCGCGCTTCTGATTTATTTGAAGAATGGTTCAAGAAACTCAAGTTACCTGAACGGAAAAAGATTGCGCCACTTGGACACAACTATCCTTTTGATCGTGGTTTCATTCAGGATTGGCTTGGTCATGAGGCTTATGAACAATTCTTTGATTATCACATTCGGGATACCACCACGACATCACTATTCCTGAATGATCATGCAGATTTTCATAACGAAAAATGTCCGTATCCAAAACAAAATCTAAAGTATCTTGCGTCTACACTTGAAGTCGAACATACGGGCGCACACGATGCTATGAATGATTGTATTGTTACTGCTGAATGTTACCGGCGCATGGTCTCAAAAGGAATATTCTGATGTCTTATGGCAAAGAGTTGATACTTGATCTACATAATTGTGATCCGCGCACGTTTACACGTGAATCTATTGAAAAATATTTTATAGAACTCTGTGAACAAATTGATATGGAGCGGTGTGAATTATTTTGGTGGGATGATTTGGATGTCCCTGAAGAAGAACGCCAAACAGAACCACACCTTAAAGGAACATCAGCAGTACAGTTTATTATGACAAGCAACATTACCATTCATACTCTTGATTTAATGGGTAATGTATATTTGAATATATTTTCTTGTAAAGATTTTAGTGCGGCTCTTGCACAAGTATTCTCGGAAAGATGGTTCAAGGGTAATATAGTTAACTCTCGTGAAATCGAAAGGCACTAACATGCGTATTATTGAAAAAGAAATTCGTGTTGATACGCCTAATAATTTGGACAATTTTTTAGCATATTTAAAAACACAAATAGATTGGAATTTGCCTGACAATCAAATACCAATTCGATTTGTTATCACAGGCATGGATTCTCAATATATTTATTGTGAAGTAGGTGTAATTGAAAATTTAGATATGCCAAATATGAAATCTATTTTTGAACACACTAAACGCACACATGAAAATGTTGAAGATTTTAATATAGTGCTAATAATTCCTACAGGTATTGGTTGTGAATTAGGCGGACATTCAGGCGATGGTGGTGCAGTTGCAAGATTGTTTGCTTCTATCGCCGATCAATTAATTACGCATCCTAATGTTGTTAATGCAGCGGATATTAATGAGCTTCCTGAAAATGCATTGTATGTTGAGGGAAGTGTATTGACTCGTTTCTTAATGGGCACAATAACATTGCAAAAAGTTCGGTCTAATCGTGTAATTCTTATTGTTGATAAACATGAAGAAGACCTTTTTCATGAGTTAGCTGTTAATGCTGCATCATCTGCAAGAGCAGCTTTGGGATTGAATTGTCCAGAAGTTGTAATCATGAATAATCCAATTAATATGAAAGCAGAATTTATGAAATCAGGTCGAGCCGCAGGCTCTATTGATGGTTTCGATCGGTTATGTTCAGTATTAGAAAATCATAAAACAAAATATGACGCCGTAGCTTTATCTACTCTCATAGGAATTCCTGATAATTATCATGCAGATTATTTTGATGAAAAGAAAGAAATCACAGTTAATCCTTGGGGTGGTATTGAAGCCATGCTTACACATGCAGTTTCAAGCATTTATAATATACCTTCAGCCCATTCACCGATGATGACATCAAGTGAGATTCTAAATTTGGATGTGGGTATTGTTGATCCACGAAAAGCATCTGAGTCTATTTCAATGACATTTTTACATTGTATATTAAAAGGTTTGCATCGAGCGCCAAGAATCTTAGAAGGAATACATTCAGGAAATAGTCTATTAAGTAACAAGAATGTATCGTGCATCATTATTCCTAGAAGATGTATTGGTCTTCCGATATTAGCAGCAATTGAAAATGATATTCCTGTTATCGCTGTTAATGATCGTGGCGTTAATATGACAAATAAACTTTACGAATTACCATTCAAACCTAATAAACTTTTATTTGCTGACGACTATCTTGAGGCCGCCGGTATAGCGTCTTCTCTTAAAGCAGGTGTGTCAATTGATACTGTTAGAAGGCCAATGGATTGGACAAAAATAAATTAAAGATACGTTTGCCCGTCAAGAGATACATTTAACTCTTTGACTTTACCGGGCAATTGTATTTTTGTATTTTCTTCAAGTTGATCTGTAATGTCCTGGTATGACATGTTTTCGACCGGGACTAACCATGTTAATTCATGGTTCCCACATTGTTTTAATATTCTATTCCTATGCCCGATAAAACGCTTTGGATCACCGCCACGTGTCGGTTCATAGCCAATTGCTTTGGCATAACCTGTATCTTTTGTAACACAAGCATCGAAACAACAAAAAACAAATTTATTAATACCCATATATTTTGAAATCTGAATACCAACTAACACAGATAATGCACTATAATTCAATTGAAAATTGACCGCATGATATAGATAACGATTTGGGTATTCAGAATAAAAGCCTCGACATCTAAATGACAATAACAATGCAGCTTTTTTCGGGAGACAAGTTTCTTTTAGACCAACATCCTGTTGTACCACGTATGTAATATTTGGAAGATTTAATGATTCTACTTTATGTATTGATTCATTTAAAGCCATGACAATAGCATCTTCAGGAATCATTTCTTTTGTTAAATTATCAAGACTCGGGCCTTTTCCAACAATATAAATTATTTTATCTGGATACTTATCTTCTAACTTTGGCATACGTGTATCAGCGATTTTTGGCATCCATCTTAATTCATTACCTACGCGACAATACATTTTATCAAGATAGTTTTCAGTTTTCTTATGGCCTCTAGATAACCAAAGGGAGCCGTCCAAATGCGTTCGTACTCTAATAAAATCACTGGATAATTTAGGTACTTCAATATGTTTTGCGCGGCGAGATGCTTGAAAATGTTCAATGATCGGTTTTCCTGCATTTTTCATTGTGTCAAAAATTTGAGTATAATTTGGCGGTAAATCTATGATTTGCAAATTCAAATTCGCCAAAGGTCCAGGTTCATTAGACTTTGCTAATCTAATTACTTCTTGCAATACTTTTTGATCCCATGTACCTTCATCTTGTATGTTGATCCAATGCTCAATAAGAGTTTGAACCTCACCTGTATTTTTTAAGAAAATTGTGCCAGATAATAATTCAATGCCATCTTTATAATGCACACCAACATCACCATTAAAACTATCAAACAAAGTTGGCTTCTGTTGTATAATGGCATCAGCATCTACGTATAAAATATCAAAATCTGAAAACTCATTCATCATTTGTCTAATGAATGTTGGTTTGTGTGCACAGTTTTTAACCCATGAACCTTTATCCGGTACACCAAGAAGATGGCATTTCATACCAAATTTCTTTAAACTGATTTCAAGTTTTTTGATTTCCTGTTCGTACAGCGTATTAAATGTAAAATATGCTACTGTTATATAGGCCATCCGTACTGTTCTCCTCTCTGTGGGTGTTTACAACCCCACTTCGGTAAATTTTCTACGTGCTTTGCTAATACTCGAACAGGACAACTACACAATTTACATTTACTATTTTCTAATTGATCGCAATCTTTACATTTTTCTAATCTTTTTTGCATGATTTCAGAATCAACTATATTATGTTTAAGCATGGCTTCAAAATATATTGTAGCTTTGTTTAAAAATCCTTCTTCAACTCTATCTTCACACCCACCACATTGGGCTAATCCACTTCTGTCGAACAAAGTGCAACGATGGACAAGATACTCATTGCATTGGCAATTACCTTTCTTAACTGTTTTAGATTGCCGATATTTACATGATTCAATAATCGGCAACAACGTAAAGGGATCACCCTTGTCCCGGATATAACCGTCCGGGACAAGGGGTGGTTTCCCTCGATTTGGGTATATAAGAACCCCGTTATGTTGTAGACGCGGTCGGCTGATGGGCCACCTCATTAGGATCAGCTTCACGTTCTTCAATAGTCCGTTCATCAATCTTTTGAATCACGCCTTTCTCCCGCATGGCGTGAATATCGGCAGCAAGATTCTTTGCTACACCAGCGGCTGAAGCAACAGTTTTGTGTGCTTCCTTGAATGTACCCGAAATTAACGAAACCGCATTTTGCAGTTCTTTCGGGTCTTTCAAATTTACTTCTTTCAGTTTGTTGACAATGCCTGGAATCGATTTTGCGAATTCAGCGCCACCTGTAATCAGGGTCGTTGTTTTCGTTGATTCCACAACATGTCGTATTTTAGTGTAAATACCACCAACACCTGTGATTAACGCGAGAGCCCATGGCGCATATGCCTGTAATGGACCCAACGCCAAATTTTTAAGTTTTTCACGAAGCTCACGATTCTCTTGTGCTTGTCTACGGATTTTCGCAGATGCTTCTGGTGAATAAGCAACTTTTTGCGCAGGCGCACCAATGTCTTTCTCAATCTCTTTGGAGTTTGCGCCAATATCTGTAGCCATTTGTTTTAATTCAGGATCTTGTATTCTTGCTTCTAATTGTTTTGCTGCATCATGATTTTGAGAATTGAGACCACGTGTTGCTTGTGTTACACAACCTGCCAAACCAACAATAAATAGACCTACATAAATTGACATTCCGATCTTTTTTCTGCTCATACATCCTCCTTTAGACAGTGTCACAACTAGGGAAGTTAGGTGCTAATGGATCGCGCGTGCGATCCTGGTGTGTAAAATTTGTAATTTCAAAAAATCCACTAACTGGAAGATGTCGAAATTTATGTTCTACATCTCTTGAATCAAAAGTAGATACAATAAGACCAGTAACATCGCCGCCATAAGTACTAAGTGATCCTGCAAACCAAAGTGCAAGCGCGTTATCGAAATCATCTGAGTCAGCATCTTCAGGATCTACGCCTAAATCAGCAAGTGGCAATAAAGACCTAATAGATTCAACATCAATTTCTCTAATAAATTCTTCATCGAGACCCGGTGTGCTAGGATCATCAGCGCTCGCACTTATACCAAATGACAATACTTCTGTGCCTTGTAAAAGATCAATGATACTATTGGAACCTGTTCCTTCCACTAAATCATCAGGTTTTATAGCTTTTAGACGTGGTTGTTCACTCGCAGGCTCCCTTCCGTCAACAAATTTATTGTCTGTAAATCTATTTTGAAAAACAAAAACAAAGGCACGTATGTCGCCGTACTCGTAAGGCGTAGGTAAATCATTATTTTCGCCAATAACACCGTGAAATAATGGATTAGGTATTTTTGATAATTCAACTGATGAACTCATTGCGTACTCATATCTATTTTCACCTGTGCCGTCTCCAAATTGAACAGACTCTAATCTTGCAGCAAATCCTGATCCAACTACACCAACAGCTGCCACTACATTTCCACCACTTAATGCTACATTTGCAATAAGACTTGGCCTTTCAATATCCGCGGTAATTGCTAATTTTCTTAATGTATCTGGTGGATCAACTCTATCGCCAATAAGACGACCATCACTTGATCGAAATTCAGCCAATCGAAATGCAGTGGTAAAAGGTATAAACTTAAGTTCTTTGAGAACAAAATAAATTTCATTTAAATGTTCTTTGAATGTCGGATCACCAGCTAAAACTGGACCAAATTCTGGATCTCCAAAAAATTCATTGAACGTAACATTACCACCATTTTCATCTTTACCAATAACTTGTGAGCCACGATCAGGAATACGTGTCCATGTAAATATTGGGTCAGGATCACTGGTAGAACCAGTGCTTGCAGGACCACCTATATTAAGTTTTTTGAGTATAGTAGAAAGATTCCAAGCATCAAATGGTTCTTTACCGAGTTTCTCAGAAGTTAAATTACCATCGCCATCAACGGTTGTTTCAGGATTTACGTAACCGCCTATTGCTAGACCAACAAACGTTCTAAGGGTAGCTAAATGCTCGAATGCTCGAAGTTCAGATTCACCTGCACCTTTTATAAGACATAATCTACTGCCACCACGATAACGAAGAAAATCACCAGTACCGGCTTCAAAGATTCCGAAATTTGTTTCGATTGGTGAGAAGCCTATTATAGCAGCACGTTCACTAAGCGCCCACCATAATGCGTTAATTTGATCAGACCGAACGGCTTGACCAATTTCAAGAGGAAATTCTTTCCAACCTGGATGTTCTGCTATAGCCATTTTGAAATTGGACTATGATAAATAAAGCCCGTATGTGTCCTTATAAGGAGTGTGATTTCATTTTTGGTCGGTAGCATGGGTCCAACTGCCGTGATAGGTAATTTTCGGTCACCATATGTTTCACTTTTTTCAGGCTGTGTTTGGGTTGGTGTTAAAGAAGGTAAGTTAGTTTGTGTTGGTGTTTCTTCTGCTCTTGCTTCAAATTTACCGTCTGAATTTGCTTCGTCGTTAGGAAATTTTCCTTTAGTAATTTGTGCAGGTATACTTACACCAGCTACACCCTCTGAATTTTGTACTCCATCTTGTCCTTGAGTTATATGAAAATCAACCGATGTTGGAGGTAATTCTTCTGTTTGTTCAAGAGGTATTTCTATGTTATCTTCATCTGGTGAAATTTCAATAAAAGCATCTGGCGATGAATTTATTGTGCCGGCAGCTAATGGTGTCCAGAGAAGTAATTGCATTCTGTCTGCAAGTGGTTCTAAATTTACTTCATGCGGTCGAGTAAATACACCTGTTGGTATTAGAAGTAAGTCATTTACAAAAAATACTGAATCTAATGCTTCAAGCGAAAGAGCGTCTAAAAATGTACTAACTCGAACCAAACGCCAAATTGTACTTTTAAAACCGATCCAAAATGCAATTGAAACTCGAACTGATTCTTGTTGTTGAAACGCAAAATAATCAATATCTTCATTTATTAATCCATGTTGACTTATATTATTTTGTACGATTATTTTACTATCTTCTTCTTGAAAATATGATGGCTTATAGATTCCAACAAATTGTGTCACAAGATCCTCAACAGGTGTATGTTCTAATATTATTGAATTTTCTTCAATATTTTCATCATTTAAAACAACACCTGCTACTGTTCCTAATGTACCAGAAGGTAAATAACGAAGTTTTACAACATCAACAAGATAAACTAATGTGCATCTGGCTTGAAATGCTAATTCATTAGCAAGAGTAAGAGCATCTGTAGAATTTAATATTGCAAAATCCATAATCGTATCTGCAAGATTATCACTTAACGCATTGAAACTGGCACCGTTGACATTAATGGATTCTGCTTTTGCTAATACATCTAACATAACATCAGCAGGATTTCCTGAAAGCGTTGATTGTAATGTTACAAATACTTCATTTGTAAATCCATTCCCGCGAAATTCTGGCAATATTTCAAACTCTAAAGTGGTAACAGTTTTACCGTTGATTAGTGTGGTATCAGTCTTATCGGCAACATACCAATCATCGGGAATTGTTGTTAAAACTTCTTTTTCACCTTCTGATGAATTTATTTTAATTTTACGTCTTGCAGCTACTCTAAGAATTCTAGTTGTTTCTACTTCATTTACAACATACACACCTTCACGTGAGTCTTTTTGAATAACAGGTGTACCAGCTTTTAATACGCGAGGACGTTCTTCTGGTTTATCCCAACCACGTCTAGGAAATGCAGCAAAACTAACTAGATCAGCATTGCTGACACCAGGATCACCTAACAAAATGCCCAGCGAGCGTGTACATATGATTGTAACTAATGTTGAATCTGGTTGTGTTAACTGGAATTTAACTGGTGCCCAATGTCTTACTTGTCCGTCAATTTTAACATAAGCAATAAGACCAGTTACATCTATGTTACCGTCTGGATTATCAATAACGAATACCGCAGGATTATTTGAATCATCGCCAGTTCTTGGAGAAACAGCAACGTCTGTAAAAGCATCTTGATTTCGGCCATCATGTTGTATTGTTTTTGCGTCAATATGAAAATTAACATTTTGTTTATATGTAATTACATTGCCCGATTTAACTGTAAATTGTTCAGATGGTGATTGTTCTGAACCGCTAAATTCACCAAGTATAATTTCTTGACCAACTTGTATCGAAATTTCTTCACCTTGTGGAAATTTTTTACCATTTTTAACTTTAAAAGTTGTAGCAGTTTCTTTAACATCTGAACGAAGTTCACCAAATGGGCCTCTAGTGACTAAAAGAGCAGGTACATCTACTGGTGTACCATAACAACGCGGCCATATTTGTCCGATTGCATCATTAATGATATTAGTAAGATCATCTTCAGTTGCAAGAAAACCAATTTGTCCTGATTTTAAAATTGGCGTGACATCGAATGTAAGTGTATGCGCTGCCTCGTCCCATTTTACAGGTGAACCTGCTGTTCCCTGCATAATTTTAGTCGGACCCAACTCATTTAATGGATCTTGAAACCATTGATATATTGTAACATTAGAACCTTCAAGAACATGTGTATTAAGTAATTGTCGTAGTGCTTCATCATCATCATCTAAAACGATAGTTGCGGAGCCAGTTGTTCCCATATTACCATCTTGCCATTGTGTCGTTATTGTACCTATATCAAGTAAGCGACCTTCAACAATACGTTCAGGATCAGGAATTGCACCCCAAATTAACGGCCATGGTAATCCCCAAGACGCGTCGTCATCAGAATCACCTTCGGTAAATATAAGATCACGATCTGCATAAAATTTAATGTTGGCTATACCCCAATCAACACGTATAATTATAACTGGTTTTGCACCAGTTTGTCGAGTAATTTCTGTAACTGTGCCTGGATCTAAGACTTTAGGCAATTTGTGAACCCTCGAAAGACATGGCTACAGAATAATCTTCACCACCCGGTGATGATCTTCCTGTTGAAACAAGGACAGTTGGACTTGAGACAATCATACCACGCCAAACTCTATTTTCATGGTCACGGAATCTAACAATGTCAGCCCGTGATAATTTAGCAAACGCTATAACTTCATCGCGTTTGTTTCTATTTAGACCAGTAAATGTAAAGTTAAATACCTCAAACACAAAGCCTTGATTGTAAGCACGAAGTGTTCCACCTCGGGTATGTCGTGCTACAACGCGGGTATGTGCTTCATGTTCATCACCAATTTCAGGTCTTGGTAATATAAGTCGGTTAGTCATTTCAACATAAGGGAACCAAAAACTTACATTGTCTAATATGACGGTTGTATCAGGATCACACTCTAATGGATCTTGTGCAACTGTGCCCTGTGCAAATTCAAGAACCTGACTAACATCGACTATCATACTAGCAATAATAGCAGGGTCTTGTGTAAGTTCAAAAATATGAGAAACAGATGCAGGTTGTATTCTGATTACACTTGGTGTTTGTGCAAATTCAAGATTATGCGCCACAGCAACTGGTATTCGTAAGCCTGTGACTGTTACAAGTTGACCAAATTGTACTATTTGAAAATCAGCATCGGTAATCCCGAAATCCCAATTAATATTATTTCCAGCATCGACACTGTTTGTGCCAGGCACGTCAATAGCGTTGGCACTACCTGAATTGTCAGAATCTCTTACATTGACGTGATCAACAGTTTCAGTGCCTGTAACAATAATTTTCCATTGTGTATCTAATATTGTTGATCTAAGATTAACAACATTAGATCCAGTTCCTGTTAAAGTTAAATTGTTTATATTGTGCGTAAGTGCTGCTTTGAATCTAATAGCAATATCATCTGTATCGGCATCTGCTGCGAGCGCTGTAAAATCTGTGGCATCGTCAAAAATTACACCACCGCTTGTTATATTAGACACAGTAACTGTGTTCATTTGTGTACTATCAAGTGTGATAGTTTGTGTCACAATGCCATTCAATTCAATGTTTGCTGTTTCAGAATCAAGTGTAATTTGTGCACCCGAACCAATTGTTATATCACCACCAAATTTCCAAACATTTGAACCCATGTCTAATACATAACTTCCAGCACCACCATTAACTTGAAACACAAAGTTACCTTTGACTTCGAATATTTGTGCGGGATTGTAATCAAGAGTTACAGCGCCAGCCGCAGTTACCTCAATTGTTAGACTTCCATTTATTACAGGCGCACGTGTTGATTCAAATGCAACACTGCGCGTGCCTGTACCGCCGTGTATAATAACATCATTAAGCTCTGTCCTTAAGTCAAGGTCAGTAACATCCGTAGAGCTAAGTTGAAATGTGGTTACACCAGTAGTAGGTGTCAATACATTAACGTCATTTAAAAATGTACCGTGACCAGTTGCACCAAAATTATTAATTGGAAATAACCAATTCTGCGTACCCATAGTAAGATTAAAATCAGTAGCCGCGTTTTTGGTATTAACATTTTGATAAGTACCAGTAACAGGTGCATATTCACAACCAGTAAAAATAATATCCAAAGGATCACATGAAGCATTGTCTGTAAATTCAAGATCCCAATGATTACCAACTACAAACGTATTACCTGCAACTGTTATAGTACGTGTAGTGGTAGTTAAAAGTGTTGAAAAGAAATTCGGAAATTGAATTGTTACACTACCCGGCCTAAATGTATAATCAGCATCACCAATATTTAAATTAATAATGTTGGAAATTGCTGCAAGTCCACGAAGATCAACTTCATTGGTGCCAATACCTGCTCGACAAGTGATAGTAGTTATATCAGTAGTGCCATCTATATTTAATTCACCTGTACTGGCTTCTTCACTTACAAAACCGTCAGGACATACATACGTACGAAAATCAATAACTAAATCTGCTGTATTTAATACATGAACTTCGAATACACCAGTTATTGTAATTGTAGTGCCAGGTGTACTGTTAAAGTTTCGGAGTGTCGTATGATTAAAATTAATAGTTACATTATGTAGTGTTTGGTTAGTGTCGTTCCAGGTAAAGTTAGCGTCATTCATATCAATTTGTAATGTACTTGTGCCTGCTATAACCTTACCAGCTTCAAATGTCGAAACATCAAAAGTATTACCAGTGTAAAACCAAGTGCCACTACCCATACGCAAGAAATTATCACCCGTAGTAGCAGCAACGGCAGTAACATTATTTAATGTAATATCAGGATTATTTGTTTCAAATTGACATACTGTAGCACCAGTAGTTGTGGTTTCAAGTTTAAGTTCACCTGTTAAATTAATTTTACTACCCGTAAATGTTATAGTTTTAGTGGCTGTTGTTGTATTAATTAATGTTAAATCTCGAATAGTGGCATTGTTGAAATCAACAGCAGTAGTTGCATTTTTCATAATCAAATCAAAATTTGTATATGTTGCTGTACTTGCTAAAATTGCACCACTAGAAGAAGCAATTAGACCAACTTGTAATGTGAATCCAGTACCCGTAATAGTATTTACATAACCTGTAAAATCAATACCAAAAACAATAGGCGACACATCTAAAACACAATCAGGACTATTGGCATCAAAGAAAGCATCATCAGTTGAGCTAGGAACACCAGCACCACCTGCGCCACCTGATGTGGCTGACCAGTTTCCAGTGTCATTCCAATCACTATCTATGACACCCACGAAGAATTTATTTGCCATTTGGTTTTATCCTTGACCAGTTACGAGGATTCGCAAAGTTATTGTCACCTGTCCACCAAACTCTAGACTTTGGTGGCTGTGATTTCGTAATCAACTTTAAGCTCCTCACCTAGATCAACATCTTTATCACCGCCAAACAAAGCAGTGGCCCAAAGTGTACCTGTCGTACCACCTTTTGTCGAATTACTTACAATAAACACACCCTTCAGCGTTTGAAATTCCGTAGAAGTAAAACTAACACTTGGTAATGTTTCTGTCTTTTGACTGGTTACAGTATCAAATGTAATAGTCGGGCGTGCTGATTCGCTATATTTAGTTGACTCAATCCAACCGCTATGACTGTTCATGAGGTCTGCATCTGCTACCGCTGAAAAACTAACAGAATCAATCAAACCCATGAACCAGTTGCTTATTTGAGCTAACTGGACAAACATGATTCCGAGAATCTGGTCCAGCCCAAAATTTGTAATGTCGTTATGGCCTTCTTCAACCCACTTGATCGTGCCATCAGTACGATAACAAGTGACTTTATAGTGGCCTCTGAATTTTGCTTTACGCATTGGCTCCACTCAACGTGTAGGTGACTTCGAGCGTATCACCACTAGCTACGCTTTTGTTGCCTTGAGTAAACTGGCCGTGTCCCCATAACACTGGGCCTGCACCACTATCGCCTTTGGTGTTATCTGAACAGATAAACATACCATGAACAACCGCAGTTGCATTAATACTAAATGTAACGGCTACTGCATTTGTCATAACTTTTGCCGCTGACGCACCTTGTCCCCAAAGTGGTCGAGTCGCTTCAGTGTAACCAGTGAATTCGACCCAACCAGCGTGTGATTGATATGTATCACCGTCTGCGAGTGTTGGTGCAGGACTGTTGTTAATAAGTGCCATGAACCAACTCGCAGTTGCGACTTGTGCAAATGATCTGAACATAGTATCGAGAATTTGATCAATTGCAGAATCTACAATTGCATTCTCGATAACATCACGCCACTTTACTTTGCCATTTTTACCTCGGCAAACTACTTCGTAGTGTCCTTTTAACGCTATGCCATGTCTCATCGGAATTTTACGCTCCCTCTAAAGAGTTCTTTTTTAATGGCTCTAGCAATCTCACGCCCGTCCACATTGGAAGGCGCACTTTGAATACTTACATTAATATCGCCAACGTTATTGACGATACCACCTTCTTGGAATCTCTGGATACGGCCACTGTTTATGGCTTGAAGTTGTGTGAAAAACTTGCGGGTTGCTTCTGCGTTTACAACAAACTCACCGGGTGAAAGCATTGCAGGAATCGTATCTGTACTACCTGGGACTAAGCCACCATGTTGAAAACCAGGTATAATAGTAGCTCCTGCTGCTCTGAAATTAAGTCTTTCTCGTGCTCTAACCTGTTTTTCCAAGGCTTCAGCGAGAGCTTTTTCATCTATTACCTCTTGTGCTCTAATTCTTTGAACTTCCGCTCGTGCTTTTTGAAGTGTTGCTAAAGCACGTGCAACATCAATTAATCTTTGTAGACTTGTTTCGGGTAATAACACGTCACCAGAAGGATCTCTAAGTTCTTTTCTAAATTCCTCAAGTTTATCCAAAAATATTTGAAAATCTTCTGCATTACCTTGTAATGCTTTTTTGAATGGTCCTTCGAGTTCTTTGATTACAGAATCAAATGGTATATCTTTAATAAGTTTAAGAACTAATCTAAAGTCTTCTAATGCCTTATCTGATTGTGTTTTAATAACTTTTGCAAGTTCTTCTCGTTTTTTTATGGCCTCATCAATTGCTTTTGATTGAAGTTTTGTTTGGTTCTCAAGATTTTTTGATTCAATGCCAGCTAATCTATTAGCTTCTTGTCCTCTTATTGCTGCTAATGCACGAGCACGTTTAGTTTCAATAGCTTCTATAGCGCGTAGACGTACCGCAATATCGTCAATAGTTTTAAGTCTGTCCAAAGCGCGAGCAGCAAAAACATTAATGGCAGTTTCTGCAAATATTGAATCTTGTTTTGTTAATATTTTAATCGGCTCAAATTTTAGGACTCTTTTAAATGCTATTTCAAATTGTCTAAGATTTTCACGTTGTATTATAGCTTCTGCTTTTGCGTCGTCTGCTTGTTTTTTAAGTAACGCTTGGCGTTCTTTTTCTAATCCAATGCGTGTTTTAAGAAGTTCAGCTTCTTGACGACCAAGATCCAAAATCTGTGCAACAAGGTCTCTTTGCGCTGTAAGTTGTGTTTCAGCTTCCGCAAAATCTTCACGTCTACGGCTAATTGCGCGAGTTGCATCTTCCTCAAGGCGACGTATACGCTCGATAATTTTAGCTTGTTTTTCAGGATCACCTCTTGCTTTTAGAAATTGTGCTTCGAGATCAGAACGACGACGTAAAAATCTAATTTCTGCATCTTCATTTTTACGCAAAATTGAAGAACGCTTGTCAACAAGTGTACCTATATTATTCTCTGCGTCTTTTCTGATTGAATCAATTTCTTGTATTCGGTCAGCAGCCTCATCAAGTCGAGATAATACATCATCAAAAGTAACACCGGCATCACTACCAATTTGATTAAAAAGTGAACCTGCATTACTAATGAGCGTAGTAATACGATCATCTAATGCAGCAATTTTATCCGCAGGTATCAAATTTTCAAGTGAGCGTGAAAATTGATCAACAAGATCCTGTTGTATTGCTTCACGTACACGTTTTACGCTACGTTCAATTTCTTGCGTAGCGCGTTTAGCTTCTTGTTCAGATTCTCGAATACTATCTTTTAATGCTTTAGTTGCTTCTCGGAATGTTCTTTTTAATTCTTCATCAACAATTTTTAATGCGTCTAATTCGATATTAACACGTTTATTAATAGTTGCACGTCTTTCTGCAATATCTTGTAGAAGAAGTTTGGCTCTATCATCAAGACTTTTGCGCAATTGCTTAGTAACTTTATCGTCGGCCCTTACTTGTTCTTCTCTGAGTTTTTCTAAACTCTCTTTAATTTTATTAATACTATTATCAACTTCTTTTTCTGCATTGAAAAAGGCAAGACCCAAAGCACCCACTGCCAGAGCAATTCCTGTTATAACTAATCCAACTGGTGTTATAGCAAGCACTGCAATCTTGAATAAAATAAATGCTGAAACTGCCGCAGTAACTGCAAGTGCAAGTGATTTAACAGCAACTGCTAGACCACCAAATAGATCACCGACTTTAAGTAATGTTGCAAGTAATTTTTCACCAAGATCAATAGTAACAAAATTTCTAATGATTTCAATTTCTTTTTTAAATCTAAATCCAATTGTTTCTGATACTTTCTTAAATGCTTCATCAGTTGCACCCGCTGCATTTGATATTTTATCAAGTGTCTCAGCAAATTTACTACCATTATCTCTCGCCAAACCTAAAACGCCAACAATAGCGCGTACACGACCAAAAAGTTTACCAATTGCAGGCGTACCTTCTCGTGTTGCAATATCAGCAAATTTTTGTATTGCACCAGAAAAACCAAATGTTCGGATAAGTGCTTCACCAGATGTAACACCAAATTCAGCAAACTTTTTCTTCATTTCATCTGTAGGTCTAATTAATTTTAACATGACATTACGCAGTGCTGTTAATGTTTCGTCTGCGCTTATACCTTGAATAGAAAGTGTAGCAATTGAAGCATTTACTTCATCAAGAGTTACACCAAGTTGATTAGCAAGAACACCGACACGACCAAACGAATTAGCAATGTCATTTGCGCGTATACGTCCTAATTCAATAGTCTTGAAGAAACTATCTGAAATTTGTCGTGCATTACGAGCTTCCAAACCGAATGCATTAATTGCAGATGACAAAAGATTTGTTGAATCTGTTAAACTCGAAACAGATGCAACTGCAAATCTTTGTGCATCTGCAAGAAATTCAGTAACCTCAGCACCCTTAGCAATTTGATTAGACAGAGTTTGATACGCAGCTTCAGCAGCATCAATAATCGTAATTCCGGCAAATTCTTCAGAAAGTTTTCGTAATTCACCTACCCATTGACCCGTTGTTCTGACATTATCACCTTGAATTGTTCTAATTTCGCCAATTTTTATTGTAAATTCGGCAGCAAGTGTAATACCTTCACGTATAACATTTAATAATGCACCAAATGCTCGACTTACAACATTAACAAAAATCAAACGTCCAAAACTTCTCCACCCAATTTCAGAGCGTCTTGCGGCTTCTACATTATCTTTTCCTGCTTGTTTAGCAACTGTAGATACTGCGGCAAGACGTTGATTTGTTTGACCTATTGCTGCATTAGCTTTAATAACAGATAATGAAGCATTTGCAACCTGACGATTGATACCAGCGTAAGCAGCAATACCGCGGGTTTTAACTGTATTAAAGATTCTGATAACTTGTTGTTGTGAGATATTGAAACGCTGTTGAATTTCTTGTAGGCGACCAATTGCATTGCCTAATGCGCGTGCTTCGTCAACACTCGCACCAAATCGTTGTGCTCCACCGCGTGGAAGTTCCCGAGCAATTTGACGACCTGTAGCTCTTGCCGCTAATCGTGCTGCATTTGCACGCTTAATGTCAGCTTCAGCAAGCTCGATACTAACACGTTTTGCTCGTTCACGTTCTTCTCTAAGTTTTTCTTCCGCACCACGTGTTACCGAAAGAGTTTGAGAGACTACATTCAATGATTCTTTAAGTGTTGTTTGTGATGTAATGAGTCCGCCGATAGTCGTATTAAGACGTGTGCCAGACTCTGTAATTTGATCCAAATTTGCTCTAACTCGTATACCCTGTTTTGTAAGTTCAGCCGAAACTCGAATTGTATTTTCAATAACACCATTATATTTTCGTAATTGTTGTTCAATTTGACGTAATGCTTCTAAAAGAAGTTGATTATCAGCACCGAAAATAATGCTGTCATCAATTTCACCGAAGGCTAAAATTTGGACGTTAGATTTTAGGAATCTCATATTGTTTTCGTCCTAATCGAAGCCCTTAGCTTTGGAAAATTCCGTGGATAACAAAAACGCATAGTTTCTCGAAATGCAGTTTGCGCTCGATCAACTGATGGTCCTGCATCACTAAAGTATTTTCTTCGATAGTGTAACGTGCCTATATTTACTTTAAATACAAATTTAAAACGATCTTGTGCAAATATAATCACGGTTGATGCAATACCAGCATCTATACTTTTACCTAATGGAAAACCACGCCGTGGTCTTCCAGCCGAACGTGTTGGTGTTATAGTAACACTGGTACGGATTCCTTTACCTGCTAATGTGGATTGTGCGACGGCGCGCCAAGTAGCTTTTGCCATACCTGTTTGAACTGGAAATTCAGGTCCAGCAGCAGCTTTGACAGCCGCGCGCACAGATTTACGCATACAGATTTCCATATGTTCCTGTACACGTTTGGAATAATCCTTTACGCGTAAGAACAGTAACCTAGCTGTTATTTCTAACTTAAACGCCAATTTTTGCTCCTGCCAATGCAGCCTGCCATTTGGTTTCTTCAATTTCTCTAATTTGGTGATACGCCATAATTAGAGTTTGTCCCCACATATTGTTGTCACCAAATTCTTCCTTTAATCCTGGCGGCATTAACCCAAGTCTTTCACAAGCACGCCAAATTAGATAAGTTGCACTTCTACCTTGTGGAAGGATCACGTTTTTGGTTGTTCCTCCCGCCCAGCTAAAAAACGCTTTCTCGCTTGTTCCATTTTTGTTTCATCAAACATATTAACTTCTAGACATTTATTCCGAAGATGTACAATCTCCATAAAAGCAAAACCAGCAGCTTGAAGTTCTTTTTCATAATTTGCCCATGTTTCTGGATCTTGCATATCTACGGTATCCCATTCAAGTCCGTCTGGAGAAGATAGGGATTTTAGAATCATCCAATCTATTCTTTGTTTACCATGATTCTCCATGGCTTTTAAATAATCTGTATCTTTTAAGTCAGGCGTTTGATTACCACCGGGAGTAACAACCATCGGTGGTTGTGGTGCTGGACATGCTGTATCAAATTCTTCAAAATCCAATACAGCTGAACAAGTAAATGGTATATCTCCGTCCGAACGTGGAATAATAACATATTCCACGTTCGGCTCGGAGTCAAGTTGTTTGCCTGCGATTTTCATAACGAAAGGTCTCCTATATGTTCAGCTAGTTATTAGGTGGACGCCGGCAAGCGTACGATGCTCGCCTCAACAGCGTTTGCACGACCCACGATGGCCAGCGTGGCTTCACGAAGATCATGTGCAATTGAATCATAACGGAAATCAGGTAGCGTGATAACTTCCTTATCCAGACCACCACAGCCTGGAATATGTTCAATAATAAGATCAACAGACGGCGGCGCACAAACATCAGTATCTGTGGAAATGTTGGACGCAGCAGCGCCACGGAATTTCAGGAAATCTTCAACGCTGGCTGGTTGACCAGACGATGCCTTCAAGAATTCCCAAATTGCATCCAGTGATATGTCCATAGGAGCCTGATCACCTTCACGAACTTCGTCCAGATTTCCACGATCCAGACGATATTCAAGATTCTTATTTTCAGTATAAGTGAGATTTCCTTCACCAATTTTTACTGCGATTTGATTCGGTGTAGGAGTCGTACCATCCCGAAGGATGATTGTTGCGTCCTTGAGGTCAATCGTAGCATACGCTAGACGCCAAGGATTACCAAACAGTAGCTTCATTCTGTTACCTCCATTCTGTAGTGGCCTTCGACACTTGCTTGAATAAGACGCTTATCAGGGTCAATTTGACCAAAGTGTGAGATGACAACAGCTTCACGTCCTTCTTGTCTTAGTCGTGCACACTCTAAAAATGTGTTATCGTCATTGGGTCCGTCTCCAAATTTGAATATTTCAATCACATTAGTAAATGCTGCCGCAACTACACCAACAATTTTGAATATTTTGTGATAATCTTTTTCGTTCATAACAGATGACACAAGAATATTAATTTCAATATCAAACTGGTGACAACCTTTTGATACCTCCTTATGTAAGGGACCATCCATTCGTAATTCTAACCAATCGGTCTCCTCATTGGTTAGACGATCTTGACCTTCAATAAACAAATGTTCACCCTGTTTTCTGTCATCAAAATGTTTACTCACTGAAGCAAACATCCAACGTGGTATATTTTGTACGTCTATCATGTTTTGCCAGTAAATTCAAGTGTATGTTCAACAGATTCTCGAAATATGAAGACGGGTGGTTCCCCTTCTACTCGTGATAAAGCAATAATCCATGCTTTATTATTGTGTTCAAAAATTTCTAACTTTTTGATACTGTGGCGTATTCCTTCAATTTCAAAATGATCATTTGGATCAATTTCAAAATTCTTTGGGAGGTCTTTACCGTCTACGAGTATGATTCTTTGCTTCCAGTCAAAGAAACCACCATAAGTAAAGTTTTTGTTTGCTGCTATAAAACTCAAGTCATAGATAAATTTACGGAGTGTATTTTGTGGCAGTGGTACAACACGTGTAATTGCTGTACGAGTGTAAAATTTTATTTGTGAACCCGTTTCTATATTGTTAGTAGCAGAATCTAATCTATAAAGAGTAGCAGGAATACCGAATCGACGCTTCAGGGGATAAATCACCTGAGTTTTGATGAAGCGCGCTTGGGTGTCTGCTGTTCTATGTGTCATTGTTGACTAGACTGCCGCTCCATCTGTTTGCGCTTCGACAATAACATGTGGAATGAAATCTTGATCGCCGATATACGTTACCGGCGTCGGGAATGTTGCGGGCAGGGCCGCAAACGTAAAGGCAACCTTGACTCCATTAACGTGCTTCTGTCCGCGAGTTCCCACTGCCGAATCAACTGCGCCCGAGAATCCTGCAACGAGGAAATTCTGTGACTGTGTTGATAAAGGAGAGTTTCCACCCGTTCCAGCGACAACCTGTGTGAAAGTGATGCCCTGATTCTGGCCAATCGTACCAGATACCGGTTGAAAATCTCCAATCGTAGATGCAAGAATTAGCGCATCCAGTTTGGTTTGTAGATTGTCCCTGGTATCGGATGCGCTTGCACCAATCAATACTTCAAATGGTGGTTCCAGGCCACCAGTCGATGCAACAAACTTAAAGCTGCGTTGCGTGATCTGTGATCCATTCCATTCTGGAAGCAGGAATGTTTCCCCGTTTGTCGGATTCGAAGAGAATGCTATTGTCCCCGTGGCCTTGGTTCCTGGAATAAATACAGTCCCAGAAAGTTTTCCGAGGTCCAGATCAATTGCCCGATCACCAGTCGAAAGTAACACCTGTACCTGGATGACCTCATTCGTTACAAAGGCAATCCATCTGGGCGAACGGGTTAGCGTTGGGGGTGTCCCTAAAGTTGCTTCTGCGAATACGGGATCTGATCCTGTCAAGATAGAATCGGTCACTAGCCCTTCGCTGTTTGCCTCAAGCGTAACCGGTAATGCGATCCCGTCACTATAGACACCCATGCGAATGGATGTACCTGCGAGGAATGATCCACTAACGGGCCGCGCAACGATACCTATTTTGTTAATGGGAACCGATGAAGGAACCTGGACCGGATAGGCATAAAGCGTATTGGCAAGGATTGTCTGCGGAGTTGTGTCTATCCGTGGCGCACCATATCGGGTCGCCGCACGCCAAGGTGTTTCAAGTCCGGCAAGTCCACCTCCCGCGCTAGGAAGATTTCCGATCTGTATCTTCTTTTTGGTGTTGCCTGCGGCGCTGTCTTCAACGAGGATTAGATCAGCAGCAACCGGCGTTACTTTTTCTACGAGTGCACTGATCTCAGCGGCGACATTATCATGGATAGCATCTGCATCGGCTGCAACACCACTAACAATAGTGCCGCTAACTCTTTTTAGAAACTCGCCATCGACAAGTGTACCAAGTGTTAATTCATCAGCGCCAAAAATAAGGCGTCTAAGTTCTGACTTTACAATATTACGAAGATGTTGTCCTGTGATGTTTTCTTCAACATCAAGTAGAATACCGGCGAGCATCTCAGCTTCAGTTAGGTCAGAGACATCGGCCATTACTTAAACTCCTTAGTAAATTCAGAACTGAATAACTGTATTACTCGTGGCTCGCCAACTCTGTTGGTGGCAATAATCCAACCTATTTTTTGATGTTCAAAAACGCCTATTGCTTTAATAGATTCTCGAATTTTATCAATTTCAATGTGATCGTTTGGTGTTAACTCGACTTTGAGGTCTTTGCCATCAATCAGAATGATGCGGCTTACATTATCAAAGAAACCACCGTAAGTGAAATTCTTATTTGCTGCAATAAAACTCAAATCATAAAGGAATTTACGAATCATTTCTTCAGGCATTAAAATAGCTCGTTTAATGTCAATGATGTCGTAAACTTTATCCTGTACACCTGTTTCAATATCATTTGCAACAGTTTTTAAGCGACGTATACGCGCAGGTGTACCGTATTTTCTCTTAAGAGAATATAATACATCTTTGCTAATAAATTTGGTTTGATTACTAGCCAACATTAAGGATTCTCCGGCGCAACAATTGGTGGTTTGTCAGACGTTCTTAACGTGACGTAGGCCGTTATAACGGCTGTGCCCAGTGTCACAACAGCACCAATAATAATGGCCCAAAGCTGTACTGTAGATAGACCATTTGTTGGTATTTTAATTCCTGAACGCGATTCAATACTTACAATACGATCTTCATTATCGTTAGTTTTTACACTAATCTCACCAATTCTATCGTCATGGTTACTAATAGCTTGTCCGTGTGCCTGTAATTGTCCGTTCACTTTGTCAACTCGCTCGTGTATTTTGGTAATAGAATCTCGAATTTCTTTTCTGTCTTCTGTGTTTTTCTCTTTGATATTCTGAACATTTGCGCTCATAGTTGCCATATTCACATTAACTTCACCCAAAGTCTCTGAGACTTGGTCTGCATGAGTCTTTTGATTCATACCCATTTCAGTCATTTTTTTCATTAACGCGTCAAACTTGGCGTCTTTTTCTCTTTGTTCTTCGCCCAATTTTAGAATCCCCTCTGTATGGGACGGGAGCAATTGCTCCCGTCCCACCGCCAGATGAATTACGCAGACAACATGACTGCGCCGAGAGCGACATCAAGTGGTTTGATGCCAACCAACAGGTCCAACGTAACCAGATGGCCCTGCTTCGTACCGTCATAGGTAATGACGGTACGCATCGAGATGTTGTTGAGGCTGGAAACAGACGCCAGCGCGCCGGTCCCCGCACGCGGGGTGGCAAGCGGACGGTTAACCAACGCCAACGCATTCCGATGGAACGCGAAGTTGAACGAACCTTCCGGCCCGACATTCACATTGTCATCGTCAGCAATTGCCACATCCAAAGGACGGTCGAGCGTGATTCCGACAATCCCATTGACTTCGATGATGGCATAGAGATTGGTCTGAACACCAAAAGCAACCAGACGACCAACTTCAAGATCACCGGCAACGAAACCATCGACCACGATTTCCTTAGCGAAGCCGATAGCATAACCAGCAACAAGGTTAACCTCACCTTCATCGTAGACAGTGATGGCCGCATCATTTACAACCGCACTGTAAAGTCCAGGGCTGATAGTGATTTCGACCACAGCATTTGCAACGTCTGTTCTTGCAGTGACACGTTGCGGTGCGTCATCACCTGCAATCTGAACCCATGAACCAAGCGGAACATCCGTATCCGTTACGGCACCATCAACCGTGATTACAGTGTCACCCTTGGCATTGCCGGCGGCATCGTTAACAAGCATACCGGCAACAATCGTACCCTGGCTGGTGATTTCAGGCGTATTCTGCGCCATAAAGATGTCGAAACCAAATTTGCGTCCAAGAGACGCTTCGCGCTGTGCCGTGCCTTCGTCACCCACACGGTCCGCATCCGTGAACGCTTCCACGTTCAGGAGATCGGCTTCCGCCTGAGTTCCAACAACAAGGTTGCGCGGACGCTCCATAACTTTGTTTTCATTCATAACACGACGTGTATCAATGATCGCTGCTTTATCAGCAGCAGTCTCCAAATCGCCCGCTGCATTAGCGAGGAACTGATAGACTTGACCGGATAAAATTTGATCGACCGCACGTGCATTGGCGATCATAGCCGGGCGTACGAATTCCTCTACCAACTGCTTGAAGGATTTCGAATCTTCACCGTCTTTGATCAAAAACGAAACATGCAAATGCTGGTCAAGCGGTACTGCCACATTTGCAGCCGTTGCGTCTTGCACAGTGACTTCATCAGCATTGGTTTTACGCTTTGATGTGAAGTCTGCGGGCTTGCGCGTATTGACAATATCACCAAACTGCGCAACAAGCGGCTCAAAATCACGGTGGACCAACGCGGCCATCACCATGTTTTCCTCAAAAATCATCAATGATTCATTTGCCCAAAGTTCGGGAATGAACGCATCGAGATCATTCGCATACGCCAAGATCCATGCCTTGGCCAAAAAGTTCTTACTCATTGCTTCTATTCTCCATTAATCAGGTAGTGAATTTTTTTCACGCCACTTTTTGTAAGCGGCCGGATCAGTCGGTGGTGTATTGCTGCCGCTATTCCCTGCTCCGCCAGAACGAGTGGTGCCACCTACACCACCTGTCGCTGAATCTTTGAAAAGATTTCCGTAGCGGTCAGGTTGCTCGACCAATTGTTTTACAGCTTCGGTAACAGGAACTTCGACATCTTTCTCAACATCGTCTTTGTCCTTGATCCGAACTGCAACACGTGGTTCAAGCAATCCAGTTGGATTCCCCTCACTATCGAGGGTTTCTACCAGCCTTGTCTTAGACTGTAAAAGCGCCACTACCTGATCAGGATTGAAGGCGTTACTTTGTACTGCTGCATTTTGTAGTGCGCCAACGATTGTGGAAGTAGTATGGCGAGATTTCCACAAATCCCGTTCTTTTGTAACAGAATCCATTGATTTTTGAAATTCAGCATTTTGTTCAGCACTTTGTCGTTTTTGCTGTTCTTCTTTTGTGAGATATTCATTCTGGAGTTGTGTAATACGTCCTGACAATTCTTCTTTCTGTTTAGTTGTGATGTTGGAATCATCTGTTAATTTTTTGAGGTCTGCAATTGTCTTTTCATTGTTCTTTTGACCTTTGCGACGTTCTTCAGCCATAAAACGGTTCACATCTTCCTGTGAAAAAGTCAATGCACCAGCACCCTTTGCAGCCGCAGCTGCCGCATCTGGTGCCGGAGGATCGCCAGCCGGAGGATCGCCAGCCGGAGGATCGCCAGCCGGAGGATCGCCAGCCGGAGGATCGGTATCGGCATAAACAAGAATCCACGGGTTGTTATTCAGAAAATTGTACATACTGTTTCTCCTTAAGATGTCCGTACCATATTTAACCCACGTGGGTCACGTAAATACGGTTTCAATATATCCCAAGCCACAGGGCTAGGGACGCCATTTGCGATATAGGGTGGTGCGAAACCTCTATTGTAACTCGTTTTAGCTGTTGTTAAGCCTTGTGCAGTTACACTTAAATTTGAACGTTCATTATCAGGACTTACACCATCAAGTAGAGCAAAAGCGATTTCGATACTCGCATTCTTAATGTCGTCTGGTACAACAAGATCCAAGCCGCGTGGAAATTGATTAGCTTGCGTTGCAACTGCTAACGCACCTTCAAAATTTAAACGATCTATGATGCGCGTTGCCATGGCTAATGCCTTGTCTCTATCTATACTGTCTGCATTATCCCAAGCATCAGAATCCAAGAACGCTTCTGCGATGTAAGTGTTGCCTTCGGCTTCTGTCGCGTAACTAGGCATTGGTGGTCCCCACATTAAAGAGCCTCGTTTTTCTTCTTTGTCGAGCTTTGCCGCTTCTGCGACAAATTCCCTACGGAGTTCGAACTTGTCGCAGCGTATTTCCATCAACGTCTATCGAAGCCGAAAAGGGTTGCTCCTCTTGTTCGTATTACATCAGCTAAGTTCATCCTGATAGCCGAGCACGTCGATACTGGCCCGGTTAGCAGCGTTAGATACTTTGTACTCAACGGCGGGATTGTTGATCGCCGTGATTCTGAGATAGAACATCGTAGATATGTCCGAAACAATCCCGGTCCGCAGGAAGTGGATCGTGCTGGACGCGTGACCGGATTCTTTCAACGTCAGCGCATTCCCCGCCGCGCCCCCCGCGTTCGTCTCGAACTGCGCCAGCAACGAGACTTCAACAGGAACCAGATCGGCGGGCACGTAGGCAGAGAGGTTTACCGTCGTGAACGCGGTTGCGCCCAAGCTCGACAGCACGCGGGTATCTGCCAGCGCAACGCGGTAGTGCAACCACCGGTCGCGGCCAGCGCCCACCTGTCGAAAATCCAAGATGTTGCTCGATGCGTTGTTTCTCACGAAACCGACGCGCCGGAAAACGGTATACGTTCCCGGAAGCGTTGGCGCGCTCGCGCTGAGGGAGAGCAGAGCGGCAACCGCATTGCCGCCGCCAGCGATCACGTGGACCGCGTAGAATTTGCTCGCCGCTTCAGCGCCCGTGTCGAGGCCGTTCGCGCCCGATGCCGCGAGGTTTGCCGTAAGGGTGCCGGCCCATGCGATGTCCTCGCCGTCCGCAGAGTCTCGGACTTTTCCGGCCGCGACGTCCACGAGCGCAACCGTGTTGAAACTCATTCTCGCGCCGTTGATATGTCCGGTCGGCATACCAAGCATGACTGCCATTACGTTTGTGGTGTCACCATCATCGGCTTTGCAAAAGATACGACCCGTTGTTTCTTCGAGGATAAGCGAACCCTTGGAAACATCCGTAGACACAGCGGTTGGGTCATGGTCCACTGAGACGACAAGTTTTCCGTTACCGATTCCAGTTGAGCCTGTAATCATGTGATAGTCCTCATTTCGTGGAATGATTTCCAGTCGATGTTTCGCGCGGCGCGCCCTGTTACCTGAAGTAAGGCATTGTTGCCCGAGACAACTATGTTGAAGTCCCATTGATTGTCGTCTTCGCGGGTCAGCGTATTATCTTCAGCGCCGAGCAGCGTTGCCGCCCCAGCAGCACGTCTGAATACTGCGACCTTCCGGATGTAAATGGCCGCTTCGTCCACGTCTGTTCTACGGGCCACACAATGAGCTTCAAGAAGATTTACGCTGTCGTCCGTGATTGGAATCGTAGCAATCGTAGTCACGGTCGCATCGGTCGTAGATACTATGCTCGTGGTCTGAGGATTTAATCCATCTAGTTTGGTGATCTGTGCAGCCGTGGCAAGCCCTTTAACCGACGCGGTGGCACTTTGTATATCGTCAGTTCCATCAGTATGCTCAGATGCATGCGCCGTTGGATTTTGATTATCGGCCAAAAGACCGGATAGCCCAATCACGCTAATTTCATCGCCGCCAGCATTCTGATGACTCGCGGCATGGGCTTGAGGAGCATTTGCTCCGGTGACATCTGCGCCGGCCGCGATGGCGTCCAGCTTAGTCTTATCGGCACCTGTCATAAAACCGTTAGCGCCGGCGGCTATCACTGTTGCGTGATGTGTGCCAGTTATCTGTGCGCCATGGTCATGGCCGTGATCTGACCTGGCCAGACTAGTTGCGGCACCTTCAGCATTGGCCGTGCCGATAGTGGCCGCGGCTGCCGTGTCCACATCGTGTTTGTGATCGGCCCTGGATGGTTCAGTGGCCACGCCCGCCGCCGCCGCTGCCTTCGTAGTATCGGCTGGGGCCGCCGGAACGGCAAGAGCGTGCTTATGATCGGAACGAGCTACAGAATCTGCTGTTCCAACAGCAGAAGAATCTCCAATCAGAATAGATCCGGCAGCGGCGGTCGCTGACGGATCTGTGCCCGTCTGAGGTACGTGTGTCGGAGCATGGGCAGCGGGCGCACTAATACCAGCGCCACGTTTCTCCCAACGACCAGTTGCAGGACTATCATCAGGTTCTAGTATTAGATCGCCGTCATCCACAGCAACTGATGCGGGTTCAAATTCATAAGTCGCATCAACACCATTGACAAAAACAAGTTGATTCGAGAATCTTTCAGAAGCTGTGACGGCACGTAAGTCTGCTACAGTAGTAAGTGTTGGACCGTAATTTTGTCTTATCTGTGCAGCAGGCGCAGCATTAAAGATTGGCATTACTCAGCCTCCTGCTTAGTTACATGACCACCATCAGCGACAGCTATACCATTGATTGCTTGTGTTGTTAGATTGACTGCATTAATTTCATATGAACCACCACCGGCGGCTAAGAAAATGCCTTTGTTAACTTCAGCAGGGTGGCCAATAGCAAGATAGATATTTTGTGCACCATCATTTACAATGGCAGCACCAATTCTGTTTATATTAGCAGCCAGAATCTCTTGACTACCGCCTGCGAGATCAACGGTTTGCTCCTGCGGTTTACCCCATTTGAGTCGTGGAATATTACCGCCTTGTGGTGTCTTTTTTCCTGTTCTAGGTGGCATCTAATTTCTCCAGTTGAATTTGTTCCCAAACTGTATTGTGCAGGTCTATAGGTCCATAATGAAGCACTTGGCCATCTATACTAACTTTAGCCAGCGTGCCAATTATAGCGCCCGGATTTTTTTCACCAATTTCCAGAGCATCCAATAACTGTTGGTCCTGATTCTGATTAATCCAAAAAGTAGCTCTTTCTGTATCCACACGACAGCAATAATCCGCAGGTACAATTACATCAGGCAATCTAAAGACTTCACTTTCAGAATCAACAAGTCCATAGCGTGCTACTTCAAGCGTCTCAACTTCACTAACAGGACGCTTTGGTACAAACGCTTTGACTAGATCAATAGTGCGGCTCATGCGGCCTTCCTTATTACGGCGTTTGCGTTTTCGACTTGACGAAATGACAGTACCGGCTCAATAACAGTCATGTGAGCAATAGTTCCATCTGCTTGAGCAGTTCCGCTGGAGACATCATCTCCACCCACCACAAAATTGGGTCCCGGACCTGTTGGCCATAACGCTACATTTGCTTCCGCATAATTTTTTCCGTTTACGAATATCTTCACATCTCCAGTTAATGATTCTCCGGTGACAAAGACAGTATGTAAAACACCCCTTGAAATTGCAGGAGACCCTGCGGCGGAAATCTGTACAACACCTGCGTCTCTATCAACATTGAGTCGTGGTCTACCATTACCGTCGAATTCGAGTGAAAAACCATTAAACGAAACGGCACTTTTTCGAGAACTCCATATTCTTGTGACCGGAGAGCTGGAAGGCCCATGGTTTGGTGTAAAGCCGCAGATTACTGTCCACGCAGCACTCGTGCCTGGGAAAATGATTTCGTTTGTGTTGTCGTGGATTAATATATCCGCAGACCTCGTAACACTTGCACCAGCCGTTGGGATATAGGAGGTTGCGTATGGGGAATTTTGCTCGATCTGGAAACCCCAAAAGATATTGGTGCCTGTAACCGCACCATCCCATGAGCCCAATAGGTCGTCGTCAGCCGTAGTGCGCAAGATGATTCTAGCGTCCGTGTTTCCCGTATTGTTGTTATTGAGAACGAACCAAACGAACCACCAATCATCGTTGAATGACTCAATCCCCTTGTCGTTTGGTCCTCCTGAGTCCCTGTTTACTAATGTGCCGTTGATATGATCTATAGTAACAGATCCACTTACTCCAGTGCCCCCAATCAAGTCGAGCGCAACTCCGGCGTATTCGGCGACGGTTCCTTTTTTAATAAAAAAGGAGAAGGTCACACTGTTCGAATCGTCGGTAATAGTTACGGTCTGCTTGACGCCGCTAAAAGCCACAGAGGTATCCTTCAAACTGTCCGCCGTGGTTGTCCCGTCTGGAGCCACGTCCGTGTTGGCCGTTCGTGTTGGCGCTACGCTTTCATTTAACCACGAAGCGTTATCTAATTCTTGAGATCGCAGGCACAGATTCGCACGCAATCTCTCCAGCAACCCGCCTCGACGCCCAAAACGCAGACGGTTCAAAATCGCCTTTCGGATAATGCTTTCCCGGTCAGTGTAAGTGCCGTCAATGTCTACAGCTTGAGTACTGGGAGCTTCAAGCGTTCCGTCATTCTTACGAACACGCGCCTCCATGCCCGGCCACATAATTTGTGCAGACACTTTTCCCCGGCCCACGAAACCAAGGGGATGACTTAATAATGCAGAATGAGCACATTCTTGACCTAATCTACCACCAGAGCCAATCAGCATCAGGCATCTCCCTCATATTCGATCCAGTGATGCAAACGGCAATCGCTATCGCCTGCACGTGGTATCATTCGCAAATGGATCTCGTTGCTTGCATCTTGGTCGATATAACCAAGATCACGAATTTCCAAAATGCGAGTCACGTCTTCGTCTACAGACCACACCGGATCTCCATCAGCCCGGAGGATCGTGTCATAGAGATCGAGCGTGTCGGCATCGGTGACGGCGAGCACGCGTTGGTATTCAAAATTTGTTCCATCGTGGATGCGAACCAGATCATCAATTCCGAAATTTACGGTGTCGTCGATGTCAATCGAACCATCGCTGTTGTTGGAATTAACTTTGATGTCTTGACTGACGAACTGAAACTCACCAAAGTCTTCCAGTAACCCAGCGACACCATCTGTATCTAATTCAGCGTGTAAGAAACTGTCTTTGTTGAAGAATTTCAAGGCGATCCGGGTAGCAACATTCGCGCCTATATCTGCGCCATTTGCGCTAATCCAGAAACGCGCACGAGTAATTTTAGAAATTTTCGTCGCTCCAGTAATATTCAAATTTACAGGAGTACCAGCCGTTAAATCCTGACTGCCGGTTAAGACAAATGGACCAACATTAATATCGGTGCGTAGCACCGCAATCATAGTAGCTACATCAGCAGCACTTTCAGAATCATACGCCGCTTTTAGATCATCAGCTATGGCTTTGACGTTTTCGTCTATTTTATTGATGTCGGCGGCTTGTGCTTTGGTAATATCAGCCGCACCATCATTGGCTACGTTTTGTAAAACTGTAGTAACTACAGCAGGATATTCAGGAGCCATCGGCGTTTCCTCGCGTCTTATCAGTCGGCACATCATCCTCATCAGTATCACGCTGACCTGCTTTATCATCTCTATTAGTTTGAGCATCTTGTGCTTCAGGGTCTACTGCAGTTTGTGCTTCTTTAATACGAGCAAGACGCTCGGCATGATCAGCCTTGGCTTTTGTGACTTCACCTTTCTGGTATCCGCGTGCTTGAGATGCAGTTTCAACACTAACTAAGCCCATCTCAACATCCTTTTGGATTGCATCAACATTACCAGAAGGTGCATCAGCCGCATCAATTTCAGAATTAATTTTTTCCATTGTTTCAAGACTAACTTCGGTGCCGATTGTAATATCGGCTTGTTTCTTTGTTAGCTCACTTCTGAAAGTTTTTGAAGGTACAGTTTCTTTGATTTTGTCAAGTGACTCGGCTTCTGTGCGACGTTCAGCTATCGTTCTTAAACTGTAGGTTTGCGGGTATACTATAGTTGCATTGGACTTTACACCTTCATACATTGCCCAAAAAGACTCAATACGCCTTTCGCCGTACTCTAATTCCAAACCAATGTATGACAAACCAGACTCAAGAGGACGTTCATCATAGGCTCTAGCTTCGCCAGATGTTCTGGTTGGTTGAAGGTTACTAATATTCAGATTCATCAGTTGCCTGATTTCCTTTTTTAGTTGCTCTTGTTTCTCTATGCTTACTGTAAGCGGTTCAGATGAAGGATGTATGAACTGCGGACGCTCTAAGCCTTTCGGGTACTTACGGCCTGCGGCTGCACCTGTTGTGCCAGTTGCGCCTGCCGCTATTTTAGCTTCATCGCCTGCCCCTGTATTTGTACCAGGAGCAGGGCCTCTTGTATTTGCTGATTCCCAACGTGGGTCAAACTGTTCAGTGTAGAACGGGAAGTTAGATTTCACAGCATAGTTAATGTCAGATGAACTCAGGTTGACCAAAGCGATCTGATGATTCGCAATGTCCGTTAGTAGTGAATTCGAGAGTTCTAAAATAATAAAAGGAATTTTTGGTATGTCAAGCATAATTGTGGACTGTTCATCGTGCATACCATCCGGTAAAATTTTGTTGCCGTCATCGTCAAAGAACTGTACAAAAACTCGTGGTTTTCCATCAACAAAATCAATCCAATACCATCTGAAGCGTTCTTTTTCTTCAACTGGCAGTCTGGTGATTGGATCAACAGCAAAAATTCTATCTCTAAGTAAAAGAGCAGAAAGTTCAGAACGCTCGTTGATATTCTGCCATGCCCATGATCTGATGTCTTCAGTTTGGTACATGTAGATGTAGGGACGTGTATCTGCGCTTCGGTCTGCAACACTTAGATTGTCTGGAATTAAAGGCATATCAACATAAATACCAACTTTACCCATGCTCAGTAACTCAGGAAGTATGATGCGGCCAATGAAGCTGTCCATTGAATCGCCGAGTAGATTAACACCTAAATTAGAACCGTCAATAACATTACGGTAAGATGCAGGACCATCAGCTCTTTTTACATCAATCAATCTTTGAAATATGGCGTTCTTAATATCAATAACCGAGGATTTTGCAAATGCTGGAATTGGTGTAATGGCTTTTCTGGCCGCGAATTCATCAGGATCTTCCAGTTTACTAAACTGTTTGACAAATTGCTCGACATAATTATCACCACCTTCCATTGTAAAACGCCATTTATTCCAGTCTACGATCATGTTGTCGTATTCTGGATGTGTAATTTCAGGAATATCCTGTTCGGTTTCATTCTCGATGAGATCGGGTATGATGTGTGCGTAAGCTAGTATCCATGGCTTATTCATTAGATTGGTGACTCCATATCTTTTGACTGCCCTACTTGGGCTGATAATGCCAAAGCAATTTCGGAATAGTTGTTTGCATGACCATAGTGATCATCTTCGGAGCCGGTTATGTAACGACCAACTGCATTACCGTTTTTATCTTTCTCGTAAATTCTGACTTGTGCTTTAAGCTGTTTGACAAATTCTAAAGAAGTATCAGCCGGTATTGCAACCGTTTTGCGTCTAAAACGTCCAAGGCTTTGGTCAAGCCAAGAGGTGCGGTCAACAGTTACGGCTGGTTCATCCGTATGTTCATGGATGTCTTTGCCTGTTACTGAGTTACCGTAGAAACAAATATAAGCAGCTTGGTAGAAGCGATTTGCAAATTTAGTTGCTTCACGCCGTTCAGGGTTTGCGTCTACCACGCACGTGACCACGCGGTGAGTATACATTAGTCGATCTAGCTCATCAAAAGTATAAACTGTACCGTAGGCTATAATACGACCATGTGCATCCATGTTGATGTCGCCGTATTTACGGCTATTAGGAAAATGCCATTGTGTGACAACGTAATGTAGGAATTTGCTGCCCACATCCACGCCCATTGTGATCAAGCCTTGAACGGCTACTCCTAGTTTGTAATTACCACGACAAGCATTGATTTCTGTATCTGTGAGGCGTGCACCTTTGACTGAGTGTGTTAAGCCTAATTTTGAGTTGTAAAACTCTTGTTCTTCGGTGTTGTCGTTCAAGCTGCGCAAGTAAGAACGAGCCAGTTCACCCGGAGTTACGGTCGGCGAATAAAGCTGGTTGATGTGAAAACCACGAATTGTACGGTTTGGAAATTTTGATACCCATTCACCTTTTACTAAGTAACTTGCTTTGTCTTCATGTGATAGCGTGACTTTACACTCAGGACAGATTAAGTAAGAATCCATGAGTTTTGGATCTGTAACGTCGTCTGCTAAAACTTTGACACATTCGTCAAAAGTAAACTCAATACGTTTGGAACAAGAAGGACAGGGGAAAAAGAAATGGTCTTGGGTTGTGTCTTTAAAGTAGCGGTTGATTCCAAAATTGTCAATTCTAGGTGTACTAATTTTGGTGTTTTGTTTCTCTGTCTGGCCAGAAGATCGTTCCTCAGCCAGAGGAATGTTTTCTTGGCTCATTTCATCGACTTCGTCGAAAACTATTAGACTTGTTGGTATTGATTTTAGTCCAGCGCGACTGCGACTGCCACGAATGTACAGATTAACATGGCCTGCCTTCTTGTGACCTATGTTTCTGACATCCGAGAACATGTTTTCAAGATGTTTTGAGAGTTGTAAGGCAGAGTCAAAACGCCCTGAAGAAAAGTCACCCGCATCGGGCGTCTTAGCGGGTAGGACATAGAGACAGTCATATTGTTTTATGTCTATAGTGTAGAAGACTCTGTTTAGCGCGACTTCAGTAAAGCCCATTTGTGCACTCTTTTGGCCTACCCAATCACCGTCTTCGTCACACATGTCTTTAAGCCAAGGATGATAGCTAAAAGTCCATTTACCAGGATAAGGTTGTCCCATCATCCTGTACTTTTCACTCCATTGAGAGCATTTTACAATTGACCTACGGCCTAGGCCGGTTGCGATTCTTTCGATGAGTGTTTCGGCGGGTGTCATGCTACCTCTCCGAACGCGCCAATAGTTTGTGCAAGACCAGTGGCTATGGTGTCTATTAATTCAGATTCCATGATTTCTTTAACTTGAGCTTTGTTTTCTTCAGGAACTAAGGCAATTATTTTTTGTGTGTAGTCGGTTATACCAGTTGAAATCAACTGAACTATTTCTTCACCTAATTGCATAGCTGCCATTTTGTCAAGAAGCTCGCCCATATTATTCTCAAGTCGATGTGCTGAAGTAACAACCTTTTCGATTTTCATTACCAATTCAGAGATTTTAGGACTGAACATGATTAGGTCAGATTCGTCTTTACATTTGTTCATGGTGAATTCGAGAAGCATTCTCAGAATTCCGATGTCCTCACGTAATCCTTTAACTTTCGGGTTATGTGCGAAATCGTCTACTCTAGTTTGAAAAATAGCTAAACGGTATAGGTTTTTGTTTCTTGTCGTCTCAATATCCCCGGCTCTGTTGCCACCGTGCATACCACAGAATTCAGAACCTGTAACACGCTTGTGATGACACTGCCCGTTTTTGTACACTGCTTGACAGCGTTCCGGGCTATCGTCTTCTACATGTTCGAGTGGGTAGTTGATTTTGAAAATCCTCTTGATTTATGGTCCAGAATTCTTAACAACTCTGGTCCGTATCCATGCTTAATAACGACAAGGAAATAGAAAAGTAAAGCTAAAAATCTTTGGACCAAATACTGCGTGACTCCCGGTTTTGGATTTTAGATTTTTGGATTTTCACAAAAATTTGGGAATTGTAAATTAGACCCACCACCTGTCACTAGCCTTTGAGGAAATTAGATTGTCTGAGAATTAGGTGCGGGTGCGCTGCCGTGGGGCACCTGTCATTGATTTCGAGTCACATTGACACACTCTATCATTTTGACCCACCTCCTTGTGATAGACCCCTCACATCACAACCCGTTACAGTGTAACGACTTATGAGATTGTTGATTCCCAAGTATGTCAGAGTGGCAACATCTATAACTCCTTACAACATAACAGGTTACAAGATAACTATAAGTCAATAGCCTGCAAGGGGTTATGGGATGCGGGTAGCTAAGTCGTTTGATAGCAAGGGGTTATGGGTTATACTATCTATGGTGACACGAAATGTCACTTTTAGGGTTTCGTTCGAATCCTGTAAGTCGTTACACACTAACGGGTTATGGGATCGGGTGACACGAAACGTCACTTTTGACATTTATTGTCACACCTAACATTACCCTTGATTCTTGTAACCCGTTACATAGCAACGACTTATAAATATACCAACTATGGATATACCTGTACAGAATCATGTAACCCCTTACTGTATAACGACTTACGAGAGCCTGATTTCGAGAATCGGGCCACTCATAACTCGTTTGATAGCAACGACTTACAAGTTTGGCACGCCTCTTGCTATATATAGTGTTGTACGCAAAACGGAGATGACACCATGAGTACCCTAAAACAGACCTATCAATTGACTAGCTGCACCCTACCATGGTGGTACTGTGTAGATACGGTTGATATTAGGGAGGGCGCGTATACCCTACTGGCAACGCACGATATACGCGAAGCGCATAAGCGTATCAAAATCGAGACGGCCAAAGGCCGTAAAGTATACCTACGTAGGACACGCTAATATGTCCCGAATAGGAAAAACGCACAAGGTGGGCTACTGGGTTACGCCCCTAAGAAACCCCATGTATGGGCTTTATAAGGAAGTCCGTACGGGTAGTTTTAGGGTACGCCCATGCCGCGAATATACCTTAGAGGTCGCTAGGTGGAAGTTCGGGTCATACCTAAAGAAACCCGAATATACCTTGCGGCTTGTGGAAACGACGAAAACCCGAACGAAACCCGAACCGTGGGAGGATACTAGACTGGCATAGAAAAACCGTGTCGATCTGACACACCGATCATGCACCTAAGATCGGACAGCCCCTAAAAAACACCTAACGCGATAGCGTCGGGAGGGCGTACAACTAAAAACTGTAAAAAGGCACGAAGTGCATAGTGCCAAGTTAGGTGGATAATAGGGCGTGCCCTTGGCGTGCGGACCTAACATACTAGCGGGGTATAACTACCCGTATAGGTGCCGAACATGGTGGCCCGTCAAGACACCCGAACATTTACCTAGCGGCCAGCGTATCGGATGTTCCCTTACAAAACCCGACACTGGAGGATTTTGAAAATGGATGCCGATACTATCATAATAATTGTGGACGACAGCGAATGGAACTCAAACCCACTATACGGGTATCTGGAGTGGCGGGCCTACCTGGAACACGAAACATGCGGCCCGCTTGACTTTGCCACCTTGCGGATCATCCGATGCCGCTTACTGAACCTCGCTTGACTTCCTTCCCCTTGCGCCCCGTAAGGGCGCGTCCGATACGCTGGTGCAAGTGTGCATGGTGTCGCCCTTCTGGTGCTGATGGAGGAATTGCATCATGAAGATTGAAACCCCTGTACTGCTGGTCATTGCGTTAGCCGAGTTGATCGTGCGTGGGACGTTGAACGTGCGAGATCATCAGGCTGAATCGTTCAAGAGGGCGGTTACGAATCGTCGCCTGCGAATTCAAACTGAAGGCTGGCGGGATGCCGGAGTCAAGGCGTGCAACGATCCCGAGAATCCGGGCCGCAAGGTGGTACTGGCCGGAAACATCTCGGTATGCGCGGCCTTGGAAGGCTTCGAGATGGAACCGGACATTTGGGCGAAACTGATCCCGGATGGCAAGGTTACGATTCAGGATTACGGGAAACTGACACCTACACAAATTGACTTCATTGTGATGGATCATGGTGAAGTGGACCTGACGCTCTCGGAGGTGTACCTTGTCATTGAGCGCGCGTACTTGGCTGACCGAAGCCTGACGGTGGACGACTTGGCCATACGTTTCAATGACATTCTCCACAAGGTCTTGCGTGGCCGCAAGGTCGAACTGACCGGCGATGAAAAGTATGACCGGGAAGCGGTCTCGAAGCGGTGGCGTGGTCTCTTGTCGCAAAACTGGATGCGGCATGTCCAAATGCGCGGAGTGAGTCCGGTCTATCAGGATCATCTGGCAAGGCTTGCCAGTCCCAATGACAAGGAAGCGGGTCTGTTCCACTTCCAGAAGAATGAGTACACCGCGCTGCATAAGGCGTGGAAAATCGACCGGGACGACGAAAGCCTTCAGAAGGAAGATGAGGCTGGCTTCCCGCCCGAAATGTCGAAATGCCTGGATGGCATCTTGAAAAATCGGGAGGACAAGGCCAGTAAGACTCAGGCACCGGCCGTTGCCGGTCCCGAGGTAATGACTCCTGAGAAGATTCAGGAGTTCCTGAAGGAAACGCCGTCGGCGGCGGTCAAGATGGTTGCGGCCATGATTCTCGGCGAAACGGTGCCGGAATTCACCGATGTCGAGAAGTGGCTTGTCAAGGTCGAGCAACAGAAAGGCTCGCCTTTCGTACTGGCCGCAGTAAAATAGGTCGGCCAATGGGGCTGATCTGAACCAGTAAGTGAACCGCACTGGAAGGGCTGACATCATGCACACTTGCGAATCCAAGGGGCCAAATGCCGGGCTGCAGAAAGCGAGGCATTATGGACAAGATACTGGAAAAGGCCAAAGCCGACACTCGGGCAGCTTTTGAGCTTGGAATGTCGGACGACGATGTGAAGGATCTTGTACAAGCGATCACAATAGATTGCTGCCGTGATCTTGCTCTGTTGAAAGATTCCGAAGACCCGAAGGCGCTGCTGGACGCGATTCTTGAAATTATCATCTTCTGACTCGCGGCCCGGTATTTGGTCCCTTGGAAATCCAACTCAAGGCCGGGCGGCCTGGAGGAGAAAGCGAGGATTGCCATGACACTGAAAATCGGTAATGAGACAATGCGTGAAAGCGTGGCAATCAATATCAATCCTTCTTTTAGTGTACAAGAAATGCCTCCCGCTGCCCCGGACTTGCGAAGGCGGGAACATGCCGAGTACCGAGTGAAGCACACGGACAGTTACGTCGAAATAACACTCCGGCGCTCTGGAGAGCGTATTCGGATTCTCGTAAGGCCCTAGATGCCCCAGGCCGTCCGGTCGTGAGTTGGGTAACGAGACCCATAGGTGGGAAGGCAGAGGTGTATTCTAAGCTGCCCGGCTCTATTCTGAAATGTGCGGGCAGCGGGAGACTGAAAATGTCTATTCTCAAGCGAATACTGGATGAAATTGCACCGCGTGGCGCGGACCCGGTGGCATGGGCTGCCCGCTTCCCGCAAAAGGTCAAAGATCACATGCGCCGGAAGTACGGAATATGTCCGCACCTGAATACCCGTGGTACGATTTGCATGGATTGCTGGCGCAAGGTCCGCTAGTAATGCAGAGCAAAGGTGCGGGTGGCAAATAAACCTTAAATGGCCAATTTGGCTTGGTCACGAACCCGTGTTTATCCCCATTCGAGAATGGGAATTCTAGGAATCAGAAAAGGGAGGCTCTAAAATGCTTATGACTAGGATTGAATTTGAAGCACTAACGCCGTACGCTGTATTCGGCTACTTCTGTCAGTACAAATGCCGCGAATGGCTAATGGAATCCGACGAATCTCGTGAACTCAACAATGAGGATTTTGGTGACGCATTCCTGCTGTTCCAACGATTTGGCGTCAAAGGCGCGATTCACTATCTGGTTGAACAAAATGTCCCGAAGGAGGTGTAACATGACAGAAGGAATGCGTGAAATGAAAGAGTCACTGAGTTTGATTAATGCTGTTAAGGATTTCTTGGGCATCTCCCTCAAGACTCACGGGAAGGAAGGTGTCCTAGAATTTCTTAATGAATTCAGGAATATAGACCGGAAAGATCGAAAAGAGTGGTATAAAATGTTAGAAGCAGAAGACCCTTGGCTTTTCAGAGGATAAAAGGAGAATGGTGATGTGTAAAAAGAAAGGATGTACCTATTCCGAATGTAAGGCGAGCGCTGGAATTCACGATGGGCCAACATTTGGCAGCGGTGAACTAGACAGCAATGGCTATTGGGAATTCCCGTGTTACAAATGTGCGAGGTCGTTTGAGGCCGCAAATCCAGGTGTTGAAGCATGGCCGTTTGAAAAGAAGGAGATTCAGGAACTGCTCTTAGGTGTGAGGCTGCTTCTGTTACAAACAGACGTGCCTCATGTGAACCAAGAAGAAATTCTGGATGTCTTGGGACAAATCGAACTTCTGATCAAAAAGGAGAATGACAATGGCTTGTAAACACGAATTCATCTTCTGGTCTTTTGAGATTCAGAAATGTGTACATTGTGCCGAGACTCGAAAGAGGTTCGGCGTTACTCGCGTGACAACAAAACAGCACAAGCCGCGCAGGAAATGTGCGGAATGCGGGCAGCGGGTCCGTGGTGCCAACCATAGTCTGCATTGTAAAAGGAAGGTGTCCTGATGAATTCTGCAAAAATGGAACAACAGATGCGGAAAGCCATGGAAAGTTTAGGAATCCATGACGCGAAGATTTCATGGTACTGGCTACCGAAGCATGTGTGTCACGTTGAGATTCCTGATGAGCATGAGCATGTCAGACTCATAATTGATACGACTCACTTCGGTTACGAGGTCAAACTTGACAACTGTATGTCCTTTAGCGCGGCACACATGGATTTCGGGTGTACCTTCGCTGATGGACTTGCTTTCGTGTTACAGCAACGTATCAAAAGAATTCTTCAGGAGGTGTCCTGATGGCCAAGAAAATCATAAGTTGTCAATGTTGTAACTTTCCCAAACCAAATGTCACATTGGACGACTACAAACGTGGAGAGAATCGTCCAGAAGAACCGGATGCTCGAATTGTGACTTTACGTGGACATGAAAGACATTGGGTTCGCAAACTGACAAAACATGAGATTGCACAACTGGAGGAAGCAGAAGTATACACAATGGATGATTTCATCGAGATGTCGGTGGCTGATCGTTTCGGATTCTGGATGTTGTGTCACATGGATGAGGTCAAAATACCCGAACCGACAGATTACTCTAATGTTTACACCGCATTTGTAAATCTGTCGGCACAAACCATTTGCAAATATCTCACTAAACAGGAGATGAACAAACCATGAGCCTACCTGAGAGATTTGCACGAGCCATGTTCAATGGGAACACGGTCCGAATTAAACAACTTCGGAGTCTCATGACTAAGGATCAAGTCTGGTCTGGTCAAAAACGACTCTCCGAAATACGTCTTGAAGAAGTAAAAAATGCCAACAAACTCCGAAGGAAGAAGCCATGTATCTAATACAAGTGCATTACGGTGCTAAAGCCAAAATAATGGCTTTGAAAACTCCACCTGTGGGCGCGAATGTAGATTCTGAAATTGCTGATCTTGTGGATCGGCTAGAGATGTGGGGTTCATCATTCGAAGATTCTGGCGCGGATTATTGTGAAATCCGCTTGTATTCCGATGACAACCTGATACTCATAAAGCGTATCGAAGGTTACTGAAATGAAACGCTACAGTGCATACAACATCAAGACTGGAGAGTCTGTCTATTTAGGCAGACTCTCCAGACAAGATTTGCAACCCCTCTTTCTGCGCTACAAGCGGGAAGCGGGGTGGCGAATCTTCGTAACCGAAAGGAGAAAATAATGCAACTAAACATAGAAGAAGCAATTCGCATAGCTTTTTATCATTCATTAAGGTATCATCCATCATACGGAAATGGTCATCATGTTACCGCTAAAGTAAAAAGTAGTATTCTTCTACAAGATACAGATTGTATCGCTGGAGACGTATTCGCGTCAGTTACAAATAGTTTTCGTAAATACAAAATAAAATACGAAGACGTTGTGAAACTATTCTTCAAAAAACATCCTTACAGCAATTTACCCTGAATGAAAGGAGGTGACGTATGGGCAACTAACAGAAAGTAGGAATCAATACGGTGGTACGAAAAGCAATACCAGGTAAGCAATAACGGGCAGCGGGTGTACAGGCACCCGCTGCCCACTTTTAATTCAAAAGATTTCAAGAATACTCACTGGATTTTAGGACCAAACCAATCTTAAAGGTATATTCATGTAACTGCTGTGATACCAACTACTTACCCTTATTTACTTACTACTCTTATTCTAGTTAGCTGTATAATAGAAAAGGTACTTAAAATATCCTTAAACATATATAGAAACTCAATTAAGAGTAGTAAGTCGAAAACTGTAAGTACAGTGGCTCCCGACACTTAGGTAATAAGGCCAAACAAGCCGGTCGGGCTGGCACCCTGTGGCGGGCACCCTGTAACCTGTCTTAAAGACCCGCTACCCTGTCTTAAAGACACGCTGCGGGCATCTGGGTACTATGGTACCCCCTGTTAAGAATCATGGACCGAAAATCAAGTGAGTTTAAGTCTCCGCAGCCATTGCGCTAAAGAAATTCCAGATTCCGACAACAAGCAACTAAATGCTTGAACTGCATCTCTTAAGTCAGCTACGGCTTTATAAGCCTTCTTTTCTTTTAACCCCTTTAACCCAAAGATGTGATTTCCAAAGCCTTCTTTAACCAAACAGTCATAAGCCACCCGCAACTGATGTGCGGAATGCTTGATTCCCATTTCTTTACGTTTTTGGTTCATTTTTAGTTCCTATGACCAAAGAACACCTGTGACCTTTTGGAATCTGTTTCTCAAGATGCTTTTTAACATCTGCTATGATCTGTCTTTTGCTCTTAGCTTCCATGGCATCATCAGCCGGGCTACAAATCAGCGTAAGGGCTATGATTTTCATGTTCTCTTGTCCTCTCTAAGAAGATCGAAAACTGTGAAGCAAATTATAGAGAAACCAAACCAAGACAATGCTTCTGCTTCAATGGGTGTCGGGAGCCAGTACGCTGCGAATAGAAATGCTCCCAACGCAAATAAAACTACAGTTCGTAGGATTTTCATTAGATTACCTCCCTTCGGTTCGTTTGGTGCATAATCCTCACTAGCTTGTTTCCCGCAACCCTTACATTTGATTTTCGGAATTGTGGTAATTAACATCATCATACCCCGACTTAAGTTCCTGTTGGTGATCACAAACTATTTTGATTTATCTTCTCCCTTAACTTCTCGCGCATTATGTTTTCAACCTCAACAAAAATCGTTGAATGATTGGGTTTTACGTGTGCAAACCAGACCAACATACATCTCGGCACCCGCAACACTTTAGCCATGGAAGTAAGTACCGGGCCTCTTGGTGTATTTCGACCAGTCATGTAGTGACTGACACTGCCATGACACAAATTAGCCTTTCTACTTAATTCCCTACCGCTCATATCCCTAAGTTTTAATAAAGAATCTAGTACCTTGCCAAATCGACTTTTCATCTTAACTTCTCTACTTTGCCCTTTAATGTGGTCACTTGATCCTCCAGAGCCTGAACTCTCGCAGTTAATTCCAAGAATTCCTCTGGAGAAACAGCAGGAACAATGCCTAACCGCTCATTTTGTTCCTCAATCAATTGAGCTAAGTCTTCCCGATACTCTTTAACAATCTCCGGGTCATCCTTGTGTTTTTTGATTTGTGCTTCGGCTTGCTCCAGCTTTGCAGCTAAAGCCTCGTCAGTCAATTCCTTAACGAATTTTGCATTTAACATTTTTTCTCCTTAAAGTCAAACCAAAGTCCATCCATTACCATGTAAGGTACAGGCTTACTGGCATTAAGCAACCTCTCCAATTGGTCATGCGTCAACTCAAATTCTTTTCTCATCAGTCTCTCCTGTAGTGTTGAAGACACTCGGCACAAGCCTTAGTTAACTCAGAAGATACGCCAACCGCTACAATCTCCTGAGTATTCGGATCATGTAAACTCACATGCCAATGCCTGTCATGGGGCGCTCGAATTTGTACCGTGCATCTGGTCTCCCGCAGCTTGGCAAGTAATTCCGAAATACTACCAATGACTTTCTCCTTACATTCCTGATGAAAAGAAAAGCCACCATCATGTTTTGTCACAGCCTGTGAACCGCAAGTATATTTAACTGTTGATCCACTGGTTCCTGCAATTTCAGAATTACACTCTGGACATTTTTTAGGTAAACAGTTACGAACTATCTTAGTGATACGGCCATCTTTGTCAATACAGCAAATAGTATCACATTCATAATGCACTAATTCTCCTGTTGCTTTGTCAAAAGATTGTTCACAAAACGGACAGATATTGGTAGCTATCATGCTTTAGACTCCCGTTTAATTTCTTCTGTTGTCAACAGCTTCAGTCAAGTAGATTTTCATAAATCCATCACAATAGGGCCACCAGAAGGACTACTATCTAAATTGGTCGAATTACCCGGACCACCTTCAATCGGCAGGTAGTTTGAATCGGTATCATTCAAACAAGCATCGCCACGCTCTGCATGAATATCACAAAACTGCCTATAGTAGCCTTGTCCATGTGATTTCTTCATGGCATTGGCCTCGAAATGATTGCCTTCTGAATGTACCTTCTTCATTAAGTAACGATTTGTTGCCTTGTTCATACAGCTAGGCTGATCGCAACACTCTTTTTCTTTTTGCAAGACGACTTTCGGAATTGATGTATGCTTATAAAAAGAATACACCGAAGCCAAAGCGTAGTCCATATCACCGCATCTTTCAGTGAAGACTACTTCACCTTTAAAATAACCAACTACGCTAATATTTTGCCGCCACTCATTACCAGACAGTCCACTGGTTTTGAAACGAGGCACAATTTTAATTTCTACCCGATCCACAATTGAAAATTCCGGTAGCCTATCATGCCACGGCCCTTGATGTTTAAGACCAGCCTTCAAAGCATCTTTAATTTCTTTGAGTCTAGTTGCTAAATCCATTAGAGTTTCTCCTCGAAAACATGCCAAACAAATGCACCAGCTTGCACCATGCAAGTTCCTATGTATATTGATTCATCTGACACAGGATGCCCGGTTCCCACAATCTGAAACAGGCGCTCAAGTGTTGGTTTCTTAGGGTCAAGTTTCACCCACAAACAAACCTTCTCATTCTGATTCATGACACATAACAGTTCAGCACCAACTGGTAGATCCAATTTAAGTTCAGGTGATTCAAATGTATACTTGTAAATTGTGTTCATAGTTTTCTCCTGACCATAGTGGCATAGTAATGACCGTTTCTACAATTCACAAACTTAGGTTCCCATCCCTCTCTTGCAAGCCTATTGAGTTTACCATGAGCCTCATTCATTTCACAATGAATTGTACAATATTCAAGATTCTTGACACTCATAATTTTAAGAATCGCCTTCTCACCCTTAGTCCAGCGTTTTTGACCCTCCAAAATGGCATCCCGCAGCCTCTCTATTTCTTCTTGGAACAATTCCAAAATTTTATCAGCTATGAATCCAAGTCTCTCAGCTTCATAGTCAACTTCGGCCAGTAAAATATCTAAAATTTCTCCTTTCATTTCTTTCTCCTCAGTTGTGTTGTTAATTTACCAGTAGCAACAAAATCTTTCATTTTAGTCACAACTTCAGCTTTTGTTCCCCAAAACGTAGTAATGTAGCTCGTACCTTGAGACGGCCATACTTGTAGTTGCCAACCATGCACTATAATCTCGTCATAGCGACACATAATCATACGCATATTACCAATACCTTCTGCACACAACTTATCATCTTGATTCCCAAATTGGATAGCCTTGCCTTTATAGATTTCAGTAACAAGACGCACCGCGCGTAAACGTCTCTGAAATGGCTCGAATATTTTTCTAGCTTTCCAATACTCTTTTTTAGCCGCCCGATACTCGGCTTCAATCTTTTTCTTTTGCTTAAACAGTCGCACTGCTTGTCTATTGGTCATTTTTAAAAGCCTCGGCTTCCTTTTGCCATTCTTTGTAGTGTTTTTCGTTTCTAACTCTTTCACCTTGACAACCTTTACAACCACACTCACAAGGTATCCCACATTGTGCCATCAGATGAATGAAAGTCATCTGTCTAATTCGCCAGGCTTCCAGCCTCTCTATTTTTGTTTCAAGCGATTTAGTGTAACAATACGGGTGCATTATGACATCTTTACCATGCCACTGCACCTCATCTAATTCAATTTCTTGGTTACATAGTGGGCAAATTAACATAGTTTCACATGTTCAAGACGTCTGAGTATATTTTCTTCTTTCATGATTTCACCTCGCCTCCCGTATCAAACACCTCAGCTTCTTTCTGCCAGTCCTTGAAGATTTCAACTTAGATCAGTAATCATATGCGCCCCGTAGAAAGCTGCGAGATCATTGATCTTAAAACCCCACACCTTACCGGCTAGAGACTCAGCAATCTCCAAACTTTCTGAATAGCCTTTACCATCCAGTGCTACTATAATTTTACTCATTTTTCTCCTTCCAGTTTATCGCGTTTAGGTTCACATTACCTGCTCTTGTAATCGCGTATTTTGTAATCATATTTTTACCACATTCACATTTGTGTTTATACTGTTTCGCATAACCAAGACGTACCAATACGCCTATAGTTCGCCATTGTTGTCCTTTTGGCTTAACGGAACCATAGCTCAATTCCATTAAAAGAGTCTTCTGTGCTTTAGTCATCTCGTAAATCATCCATACGTTGCCTATGTTCCCGACACTCAAGCCAAACTACGTAACCCCAAATTAGGGTAGCTAGAATAACTAGACCAGTTGCGATTAGTATCATAGTTTCTTCTTCTCTTGGTCAAGTTTATGGTATATTTCATTTCGCTCTAGTGTTTTGTAGGCTTCATTAAAGATCAAGAAACCCAACATACCTCTACAGAAGGCATAAACTTTGTCAATATCATTCTCAGAAGTTAATTCTGAAACAAAAGTTAATAGGACAACAGCAACTAACCCGCACGTAAAAGCAATTAGCATTTTCATCTTATTGTCTCTCCGTAAGTTTTTTCAGTTGTCTGTCAATATATTCCATGCGTTTCACATTGCATGAAAAACACCAAAGAGGACTCCATTTTGTTCCAGCAGGGTGCTTACAGTCAGGAGAAATGCACAATGCTCCTGTATGATGTTTATCACTGTTCCCTGGGTCGGATGGGTTTTCAAAAGGCTTCATCGGTCTACCCTCTCGAACGGATTGAAGCCGTACTTCTTCCATAGCTCTGGTTTGTATTCAAGATCCCATTGTTCCTCAGCTACTTTGAAATGAAACAATTTAGCTGCGTTCCTAAAAATATAATCATCTAGTATCTTGGCTCTTATTCCCAAATCTACTAGCTTCGCGCAGCCTTTAGGCCAGAAAGGAAGACTTGGAATGCCTGAGACGCCATCAAAATCAGGGTGCGGTGCATGATCGCTTCCAATTATGTCCAAACCACCATCCACAACCCATTCCAAGAGGTCTTCTTGAGTATTTTTATCGCGTAGTGGTGGATTCATTTGCATCTTGCCTTCACCAGAATCTTCTTG
>SDBU01000183.1_pt1 | contig 89786 bp, 82 predicted proteins | sample 2277071 | NCBI WGS metagenome assembly SDBU01 (sample SAMN10397929, study PRJNA504765) | marine sediment metagenome | isolation source: marine sediment core GS08_GC12, 126 cmbsf | place: Arctic Ocean: Gakkel Ridge, Loki's castle | collected 2008
CCTTAAGGGGGCCTTGCCTCTCACAATCATCTTATCATTCCCTTCATATCCTCTTGGATTTGAGCATATTTTTGGGGTGTTCCAATATCAATAAAGTAACCAGAAGTTAGATAGCCAAATAAAGGTGCATTCTTTTTCAAAAGCTGGGGAAAGGTTTCTCTCTCTAAAGAGACTTGCCTTCCTTCGGGAATGTAATTCAATACTTCAGGTTCCAAGAGATAGATCCCAGCATTAATTATACTGCGAGAGAGAGTCTTTTCGCCCTTTTCAAAGAACCCTGTGATCCGGTTATGCTCGTCCATCTTCACCAATCCATAATCTTGCGCGTGAGAGACTCTGGTCAAGAGAATGGTTCCCGTCCCCTTTTTTTCTTTATGAAACTGCATGAATCTAAAAAGATCAACCTCTGAATAAGAGTCACCATTCAAGACCAGAAATGCCTCATCATCCAGGTAATCCCGAGAATTCCTGAGAGCTCCGCCTGTTCCGAGGGGGCTTTTTTCCACTGCATATGTAATATTCACACCAAATCTTGCCCCATTTTTGAAATAACTCTTAATCTGACTTGCCAAATAGCCAACGCAGAGTACTATCTCAATTATACTGTATTTTCTTAATTGTTCAATCTGATACTGTAAAAACGGCTTTCCCAGTACAGGAGCCATCGACTTAGGCTTATCACTTACCACTTTCCTTAGCCGCTTGCCTAAACCTCCGGCTAGTATCACAGCTTTCATAAATTTATTTCTCTAGCAGAACTCAGAAGCATCTCGCCTCGATGCCCCTCAGATAAGCGTAAAGCCTCTTTCTTAATTCTCCTCGCTCCTTCCCACTAAAGGGATAAATCACCAATAATCCCAGCCACCTCAGAGCTAAACCACCGAAGACAAATACCCTCAGCAAAAAAACTGCCTTCTTGTCTTTATGTTTCCTGAAGTAATGATACATACTCCTCTGTCGTTCAACAAAGGTCCTGGGGCTAAATCTACTATCACTTTTACCAACATAGTGAAGCACTTCAAAGAAAGGAAAATAATAGGTCTTCCAACCTTTCTCTCGCATTCGGTAGCACCAATCAGCATCTTCATAGTACATAAAGAAACTCTCATCCAGCAGCCCCACATCCTCTATGGCACTTCTTCTCACCAGTAAGCAGGCACCGCTCACCCAATCGACTTCTCTGATTCTTTCCGAATCCCAGTAAACTCGAAGGTACTCTCTCAGTGTCGAGCCTAACATCGCACTCCATTTTTGTCCAATTTCTTCTCTTAATCCAGCAGCGGGAATTAACTTCTTTACCTGGAAGGCTCGCAAAAATTCGGTGAAGAGATTGGGAAAACTACTATTGGATGGTTGAATCGTCCCATCAGCGTTCAAGATCTTGCATCCCAGGATACCTACTTCAGGATGATTATCCATAAAAGCAATCATTTTATCCGGTGAGCTGGCCTTTAAGCCAGTGTCAGGATTAAATAAAAGAAGATACCTTGCTCCACTTTGCTTGATTGCCTGGTTATTAGCTCTGGCAAATCCAAGATTTTCTCTATTTTCAATTAACTTAACTTGAGGAAACTCTTTTCTAATCATCCCTGCACTATTGTCGCTGGAGCCATTATCTACCACCATCACCTCAAAGGTAATTCCTCTGGTCTTCTGGTAGATTGAACTCAGACAATTTCTGAGCAGTTCCCTGGTATTATAACTGATAATCAAAATTACCAGGTCCACTTCATCCAAGGTTCTCGGTCCCAAATCACTCTTCTCCTCAAACATTTAGTGCATTAAACTAAACCCATGCTCAGACAATTTCATTGTTTCTGTTTCGATTTTCTTTTAGACCCTATTTTGATTACCACTGTTAAAAAAGAGAATACCAAGAGAGAATACATCAGGAAATTAAAGAAGGGAGTCAGTTTGTCCGGTAACCTACCCGCCAGGAAAAGATGTTCTACCAGCTTAACCTCATCAAACCAGACAGATCCTTCCCCTTTTCTTTTGGCCAGTTTTATCCTGATTTTTTTTGTGTCCTCAGGCGTATAGATCAGATTTTCTCTCTTGTGCCATAGAGGGAAAGCAAAAGCACTCGCATTACCCCATTGCCTTTTGATAGCCTGGCCATTCTTATCCAGACATTCAAGAGTGAGAAAAGTGTTCTCATAATCCCCCTTTTCCCCCACCAGTCCAGCCAATAGCTGAGAAAAAAAGCAGCAAATAAGGAGAAGAATGGCAAGAGAGGCATTAGGTTTCTAGCAAATCGTACTTTCGCCGAATATATCCTGGTGAAAAGGAGAATCACAAAAATGAGACACAAGAATCTTTTTTGATTACTCTTAATAGCAATAAAGATTAGACCACAAATGGAAAGAATAAGAATTCCTCTAACCCATTCCCTCCCGGTAGAAATATACCAAATAGTACCACCAATCCTCCGTCCCCTGGGCACTCAAATGACCCCCCCCAGGATGTAATATTTGGTATCTCCCTTTTCTAGAATTAATAAGGCGAAGAGAACCGTTATGAGAGCAAAGAAAGCCACCGGCACATCGGTACTAATATAATGGGAGTACTCAACATGCTCTAAAGAAAAGGCCAAAAACAAAGCCCCCAGGAGGCCCACTTTTTTGTTGAATACCTTCTTTCCCACCCAAAAGGTGAGTGCCACAGTTGCTATTCCCAGAAGGACAGTAGCGAATCTTCCCCACAGATAAAAACCGGCAAGCTCGGTGCTTGCTGCAACGCCGGTGTATGCTACACTGATTCCTTTGAAGCTAAGATACAGAGAACGAAGGGCATAAACCAGCGCCTGAACATAAAAATATAAGGAAGGCCAGGTGAACCAATGCGGACTGAAATCACCGGTGCGAAGCATAGTGAGAGAGCGGTCAACTATGGAAAGTTCATCAGGATGGTATATATATGGCAACCCGAACTTGATGCCATATACCCGAAAAAAGAAGGCGGCCGCTAAAATACCCAATAACGTGAGAGCAGGCCAAGCAGATGCTATTGCCTTTAGATAAGTCGATTCTCCAAATCTCTTAGCCTTCAATAAAGGTAATTTCATCACCCGATCACTTCCCAGCCTCTTTACCCCTCCTCTCCTCAATCCTGGCAATACAGTAAGTTATGGCCACCATCATAAACAAAAATGGTGAATAAAGTATGCTGGTAGAGAGAGCAATAATACACGAGGAGACAAAGATCCCGATGCATCCCAGCAGAACTCCCTGGTAAAATCGGTCTTTCGACCTTAAGTAGAATGTTACCGCATCTTTCAAATACTTAATAGCCAGCACCAGGAACACTATCAATCCCAATATGCCTGTCCTTATGATGAAGTCAAAATAATTGTTATGAACATAGTGTTTTGTGCTCCATTCCAGTTCTCCCTCAACCAGAGTGGCACTGTAGTATTCTCCACCCAATCCATTTCCCAGAAGAGGACTTGGGACTAGCACCTCAGAAGTTATAGACTTAAGTTCCAACATTCTGACCCCCATTGGATCTTCTGAAACAGGGTCAATAAGAGACCTGAAACGAGTAAGCGATGCTGCAATTATGTCTATATCAGGACCTATGGTGTTGAATATTAAATTGATTGACACAACCAATATCAATAGAAAAAGCACCAAAACAACAAATCTCATGATGCCCGCAAAGGAGTGCCCTTTATTCTTATAGAAATACAAAAGAAGGATAAAAATTAAGGCAGGAGGAATAGCAATATAGCCTGTTCTAAGAAACGATAGAAGAAAACTGATGAGAAAGCCAAGGCCCAAAATTCCCAGAATAGCTCTAATTACTATTCTCTTCTCATGCAGAATTAAAGAAATGGCTAGTATTAAGGCGAAAGCCGAACAAAACTGGGCTGCCGCCCTTACTCTCGCCAGCAGAACGCCACCGACCAGATAGAATCTCTTAAGAAAGATCATCGAATCAACCGCTCCAAAGACAAGGGCGAGCATCAAAAAACCCCAGATGAGGAATCGGATCTTCCTATCATTTTTGACGATGAGTGTAGCCAGCCAGAAGACTAAGAATATTTCTACAAATTTATATAGATCCCCTATGAGATACCGGGCATCATTATGTTTGAAAAAAAAGCCCTGGATGAAGGAAAACAAGATAATAATAGACCAGATAATAATTATCTTATCAAGAGGAGTTGAAATCCGGGTGATGGCTTTTTTTACTCCCAACTCGAGTAACAATACCAGTCCTATAACCGATAGAAGCAGCCCTCTTATCAAACCTTCTGTTACCAGAGTACTGGAAAAATATCCGGCGGCAAAATAAGCAGCTACCAGCGCTAGCAGGACCGTTTCCTGCCGTGTTAGAAAGAGCCAGGGCAGAAAGGGTAGGACAGAAACGACAAATACCAGGGCAAGCGGCAGGACTCCCAGAGAGTAAAGAATACCAAGGCTCAGGCAGAAAATAGCCCCCGCTACTACCGGTAAAAGTAGATCCTGCTGGGAAAACCAACTATTTTCTTTACCTAGCGTTTGGCTCATGATAGTTTTTTTAGGATGCACCGACTCCCTTCATAACAAACTGCCTGGACAACTTCCATATTTTGCCAGCTTCTTCAATCTTTAGGATAAAGCAGATAGCCCCATAACTCAGTGCTCCTACCAGCAAGAAAAGAGCAATCCTCCCTAAAGGAGAATGTAGTTGGATTCCGCCCATAATAATGAGTATGAGACCCATTATCATTGAGGCAGCCACTATTTTAGAGAGGTGTTTTAATAAATTGATCCTACGCAAATCCTTCACCTTTGCCTGCAGGCTTCTCATCAACATTAGCGTATAGCAGATGGCAGCCAGAGAGCTGCCTAAAGCAAGACCACCGTGGGCAAGATACGGCCTAAAGATAAAATTAAAAAGAACATAAAGTCCAATGGTGATTAACCCAAGCTTGAGAGGAGTCACAAAATCTTTAAAAGCATAGTAGGTTCTGATAATAACATAATTAGCTCCGTGGAAGAACAGGCCAAAAGAATAATATAATAAGGCCAGGGCGGTCATTCTTGTGGAGGCGGCACCGAATTCGCCCCGCTGAAATAACAATTTGATGAGCGGTACTCTGAGTGTTATCAAAACTACTGTTGCTGGTATGGTGATGAAAGCCACCATTTTCAAAGCCGAAGTAAAGATTTCCCTCAATCTCGAGCTCTTCTCAGTAATGACCAGACCGGCAATGTTGGGAAACACCACTGTGGCTATAGCCACAGCGAAAACTTCAAAAGGCATTCTCATTAGCTTGTAGGCAAAATCAAGGGAAGAAATACTCCCTTCCGCTAGTCCTGAAGCCATAATCCGCTCGATAAGGAAATTAAGCTGAATTAGAACAGTTCCCAGTACCACTGGAATCATCACCCTGCCCATGGTTTCAATCTCGGGATGCTTTAAGTTGATGGTCAGCCGATAGTATTTTTTCTTTTTCCACAACCCTGATAAAAGGAGAAAGAACTGAGCCAATACTCCTCCACCAACTGCCAGAGCTAGAGAGAATATTCCCATCCGGGAATGAAAAAGGTAAACAAAAACTATAATAATTGAATTATACAGGATCAATCTAAAAGCGGCCAGAGCAAATCGCTTGAAGGAATGCAGCACGGCCACTAAAAGTCCTATCAATCCGCCCCAGATGATAATAGGAGAAATGATGCGGGTTAGCCTGATGGCCAAAGATATGCTTTTTTGGTCAAAACCTGGTGCGATTAAGGGGATAATCCAGGGCGCCAAAAAAGTATAGGCTATGCACACTGTGATCACAAAGAGGACAGTAATGTTCAGTAGCGAGCTGACCACCAATCCCGTGTGTTCGGGTCTATCCTCGGCTAGCAATCTCATGAACACGGGAACGAAGCTCACCAGCATAGCTTCGGCCCCAACCATGAAGATAAGATTCGGGATGACCAGTGCTACCAGGTAGGCGTCTTTTATAAAGGTGGTACCGAACCAGGCGGCCAACAGAATTTCGAGTACAAAAACCAGTACCTTAGCAATTACCACCGTCAGGGCCACGATAATGGCGGCTTTAGCTATTCCCGTGCCGTGGGTAGACAATTTCTCTCCTCTGAGCCCGGTCCCGTATATTAATGTTATCCATACAGTACCTCACCGCTAGAACGATCCTAATTCCCTGGCCATGCTCCAATTTATTCTTTTCTAGCAGGGGCTGCCCTTTTCTTAAAGATCAGCCGCAGAAGTGAGAGAACCAGAATGGCGTATAGTGAAAAATAAAAGATCCAGAACGGTTTGTCACCCCAAAGATGAGGAGGATAACGATGCCTTATCATTTCAAGATCATCAAACCAAACCGACCCCCCTCCCTGTCTTTTGGCCAGCCTTATTCTAATTTTTCTGGTCTCGGGAGGGGTATAGATTAAGTTCTCCTTAACTTGCCACAAGAAAGTAGCATTAACAACGCCCCACTGCCTTTTGACAATTTCGTTTTCCTCATCCAGGCACTCAAGAGTAAGAAACGTATTGTAGAAATCTTCCTTGTCAGGAATAGCGATATCCGATCTTACCTGTGCCCTCAAGGTGTAATATGTTTTATCTTTCACCGGGACGTCCTGAGAAAGAAAGCTCCAGTTTATGGTTGCCTTCATCGATCTTTCTCCCCCGTGAGGTGCCTGGGTGCTGACGGACCACCCCCCAATGCGATCCATGCTCCACACTAGCGGCTTGCCAGATGGATCAAGCATTTCAAAACCAGGGTTAACAACTAGGCTGGGAGGCATTTCCACCAGCCTGACCTCATCAAACCAAACCGATCCCTCTCCCTGTCTCTTGGCTAGCATTATCCTCATTTTCCTGGCGTCTGACGGCACCAGAATCACGTTTTCGGCGAGCTGCCAGGAAGAAGTAGCGTTCACAATACCCCACTCCTTATGGATGACTTCGTTTTCCCTATCCAGACACTCGAGAGTAAGAAAAGCATTGTAGTAATCTTCCTTCTCTGGAATGACTATGTCCGATCTAACGTACGCCTTCAAAGCATAATACGCCTCACGTTTCACCGGAATTTCTTGAGAAAGCCAGCTCCAGGTTACGCTGGCCCGCATAGATCTTTCTTCCTGGTAAGGGTTCTCGGCATCAGATGACCATCCACCTTTGGGATCCTCTTCCCATAGTCTCGGCCTTTCCTCACTTATCATCTCAAAACCAGAATTGAGGACTGAGCCCGGGGGAACTTCCATTAATTCAATTTCATCGAACCAAACCGATCCCTCTCCCTGTCTCTTGGCTAGCATTGCCCGGATTTTCCTGGTGCCCGGGGGTACTAAAACCGTGTTTTCCCTTAGTTCCCAGGAAGAAGTAGCGTTCACAATACCCCACGCCTTTTGGATAACCTTATTTTTCCAATCCAGGCACTCGAGAGTAAGAAAAGCATTGTAGTAATCCTCCTGGTCAGGGATGGTGATATCAGATCTTGCGTATGCCTTTAGAACGTAATATCTTCCAGCCGTAGCCCCTACCTCCTGAGAAAGGAAGCCCCAGGTTACGCTAGCCCGCATGGATCTTTCCCCCTGGTAAGGGTTCTCGGCATCAGGTGACCATCCACCCTTGGGATCCTCTTCCCAGGCATTGGGTTTACCCGAACTGTCAAAGGTTTCAAAGCCGGCATTTGTAGCCAGATTCACCGGTGCAGTTACCTCTGGTGTTCTAATTCCCCAAATGACATAGACTAAGACCGCCAGGGCTGCCAGCGGTATGACTAGAAGAACGATTTTTTTACGCTTCATTTTTCTCCCTTTCTCTGTGTAGAAATCCTTTGATGACCAGATATATCATCCACAACGAAACTGCAGAAAAAATGCTGCGAAAAATGCCCAGAAAATCACCAAAGGCAAAGTACTGCTCAATAAAGTGCTTGGGGTTTACAACCTCCATGGCAAAATAGGGAAAATGAAGGGGGGTAAAAAGGTAGCCAAAGAAATGCCTGTCCCACTGAAAAGTATAGACAACGAAACATAGAATCTGAACCATGAACAGCCAGATAAATCTTCTATCTTCTACGACCTGCAAGGTAAGAAGAGGAATGAGCCACATGAAATAGTGAGCGTGAAAATGGCAGGTGGCAAAATAAAGCAGCATGACCATGAGCATAGGTTTCCACAGTCTCTCAAAAGAGTACTCTCGGTGGGACGAGGAGAAGAGCACAATCAAGATATATCCTACCACAAAGACGAAGACAACGTCCGAGTAGATGAGAGGGAACTTCATTCCCAGAAAATACGTCAGATGGCTCATTCCCATCAAGGACCCTTCTATACTAGGCTGACCGAGAACCCTCGCTAGAATCATCACAGCCGCCAGAGGAAGGATTCCCCAGAATGCAAGCTTAAGCCTTCCCCATGTTCTATTTCCCAGTACAATTATGAAAAAAGGCAGTAACATCAAAGAATAAAACCGCAGGACAATGCTAACCCCTAAACTCAAAAGAGCTCTCATCGAGGAATTCTTCTTGGCATAGTATAAGCTCAGCAGAATAAAGAATATGATTATAGATTCATACCTGGCAGCAACGTAGGTGGCAAAGATAACAACAGGATTAACTATCCAGAATTTGTATGCACCCAGTCCCTTCTTAGTGTCCGTGAAAATACGCAAAAATAGGAAAGCACACCCCAGATCAAAAATGAGATAGGGCACTTTGAAAAGAAAGAGGGTTCTAAAGACATAGGGGCTGGTGGCAAATATCTCAAACTTTTTCACGCCCATAAAGGCATCGAACTGAGGATCATAGTAGATAGCGTTAAAATAAGGCATTAACGGCTTAAAAATCCATAAGAAAAAGGTGTGAACGTAGTGAATAGCTATCTGGGCACCGCCAGTCCAGTAAATCCCCTGGTAAATTGGCCAGGAGCTTCGCCAGTAAATCCCCATAAGATCCGGGAAATATATGGTGAAAGGCATGACTGCCAATCTAATCAAAAGTCCAATAAGCAGCCACCTCAAGATAGCAGGTTTTAAAGTGGGGCCTTGGCGATATGCGGGGGGGATTAGCTTCGAAAAAAGAGCCCTAACCGTGCTGACTGGCAGAACCATCTTAGACAAGGTGCTTCTCTCTTTCTCTTGTTTTGAACTTGACTAAATTTCTTTTGAAAACATCCATCAGGCTCTTGGCCCCCTAAGCATTCCCATAAATGCTTCTATCTCAAAGTGCATTTTCAGTCTTCCTGGAAGCATCAGGTCGCATCTCCTTTGGGAACAGATCTCGCTCACCAGTTATCAGGGCCACAAAATAGCAGATGGCAGGAAGAAACATCATAAATAGGCGCGTGGGAGAATCTGAGAACGACGTCCAACCACGAATGACAATGAAAAAATAACTCCCACCTGCGAATATAAGTAGATTTGAGAGAACCAGCAAGAATAAGAATCGGTGCTGACGAATCTTATCAACATATAGCAAAATCGCAACTACTGGCAGAAAAAAGAACACCCGAAAATTGCCCAGCCTTGACCAGAGAAACGGACCAATTTCTTTCCATCGGGCAGGATTGAAGAGGTCAGGCCAACGCCTCAAAGCCCCCATAATAATAGGTATTGAGGTGGCAGACGGGATCTGCAAGACATTTAGGGTGTAGGTTCCCCACAAGAATTCAATAGCAAGGTAGGGCCCGGCGAAGAGAAGAGGGGCAATGAAGCGTCTTCGAGAAACACTGTAGATTAGCAAGACGACGAGATATCCCAGAAAAAAAATCAATGATTCCCGCCTTACCCACGAGCTTAGTCCCAGGAGAAGACCGGACAAGATTAAGAAACCCCTCTTTTGATTCGACATCCACCGATAGAGATAGATAGTTCCTATGCCGAAGTAAAAGGCAAAAGGAAAATTGGTAATGGCATCGCCAGACAGCTCATAAAAGAAAGGAACGCTAACTAAGACAAGGGTAAAGAGGAGTGAGTGGTAGCGGGGGGTGCAATCCCTCAAGGAGAAATAAAAGATAATAACAAGAGAGATGAGAAGAAGAGGGTAGAAAATCTTGGGACTTTCCCACCCTGAAAGATATAGCCACGCATGCACCAAGGAAGTCATGGGCGGATATGCAAAAACCGCCCCCGTATAATCGGGGAAAAAAGAGAAATTGTCCCTAAGTCGATCGGCAGCTTCGGGGATAAATGTTGTCTCTGCGAAAATGCGAGCTCTAAGATCGAAAGCACTCAGAGCGTCCCAACGGAGGACAGGCCAGTAAAGGGCGATGATTACATGAGATAGGATAAAAAAACCGAGGAGCACAACCACAACTATCTCAAAGACTGAGAGAGGACTGCGAATCGTCCTCTTTCCTTGAAACGGATTGAGTCTTCTCAAAGAAAAAGGACCAGGCCACCTCTTTAATTTCAGATAAAAGAGTGATAGAACGAGAATGCCGGATAGAAGAAGTGCGGTATTAAGAGGAGAAAATTGGAATTCCAAGACATTTAGTAGAAACATTCCCAGAGTCAAAAGGCCGTACCCTAGACCATAGGCTAGAGCGATCCTCTCGAGGATAGCAATACTAGGGCTGATTACAAGAGAGATGACAAACCCGAACACTATGGGAAAAAGCAGCCCTAAGAATAACATCTTGTAACCTTGTGAATCAACAATATGTATCTCCCCTCGCCATCGTAGGACTGACCTATCTAGAAGTGCCCAAGCCGATCGTATGTTTCACACTGCCTCAGGGAATACCTAGAGTAGCGACTGTAACTACCAAACAGGGAGCCAGCTTTAAAGTGCTCATAGGCCTCCTTCTCTTTTTGCCTGCCTCGGTATATTGTTCCCAGACCAGCATGGGCCCAGACCCCCGAAGAATCAAGTTCGACGGATTTCTCAAGGTATTCTATGGCCAGATCCTCACTGATGCGTTCCTTTCTGTAAAGTTCACCCAGAGCAAAATAAAACCAGGCGACATCTCCTTCCAGCCGAATCGCGTCTTGATACTCCTTGACAGCTTTATCTATTTCTCCTGCCTTCTGGTACATATACCCCAGGTCAAAGTGAATCCAGGCATTTGCTGGGTCAAGCAGGGCTGTCAGCTCATAGGCAGCTATGGCCTTTCTTATCTCGTTTTTCGCTCTAAAATAATTACCCCGGGCAAGAAAGAGCGGGGCAGTCTCGAGCTGAGGATCGGGTGAGTCTGGCAGTCCATTTTGTCCCCTTTCCACTTCGATGATACCATATCTTTCCAGATAAGGCATCCCCCGTGGGCGACCCGTATTCACCCCGATCCCGCTGATCCACATCTTCTTTGTTGTCCAACCTCTCACCCAGGCGTACCTCTCAGCCTTTTCGTACAGGTCCTCAATTGACAAATCCTCCCAATACCCCACTGTCTCATTGGGGGAAGAGCAAAAAATGCTTGATTTGCCATTGTCGTATTTGACTTGGGCAATGAGGTTAGCGCTCCGTTTAGTACCTCCCGCTACCCTACCCCGGACCATCATTCCCCTGACAAGGAGAACCTCCATCTTCTTCATCCAATAATCGTAACTGCTGGAAGTATAGACTAGATCAAAGGATTCTACCTGGCGGGCCTCCGAGCTTTGTATCATCCCATGATAATTAACCTCTTTTTCAGAGTCAAAAACGGTGTTTTGCAGAAGGAGTCCATTATTGGGCGAGCTCTCTTTTAGAGGCACTGGTTCAACTCTCAGTCCCTCCACCGACACAGACCTCTCTGTTGGTAGATAGGAAAACTTTTTCACGTTCACCGGGAACTTGGGCCAGCCATAGAAACTCTTGGGGCTGCCCCACCACGATCCCCAGGCAACCATAACATGGGTGATGGTCTCATCGTCCTCAATCATCTGCATATCAGCCTTCTTATGCTTCCTTGGGTAAAGGAAATAGGGAAGCATCTCCCCATTCGCCAAGATATTCCATGGACGTACTCGAAACGGGGCTACTATCAGTGCTGTAGGCGGAGACTTGTCTTTGATGAGTCCAAAAAGGTTAAGCTCATATCCCCACTCCAGTCCAATTTTTTCATAGTAGGAAAGAAAGGGATTCTTCAGGATGAAGTACAGCTCAGAAAAGACAGATTGACCTGTTCTTATTATGTTCCCGCTAGCCACATAAAGAATAAGCGCTACCACAACAAGGAGATATCGGATTTTCCTTATTAGAAGATATTTGGCTGGATTCAAATTCATTCTTGTTTTCGGGTAAAATGATTCTGAAGCTCGTCCCTGAGCAGAGCTAACTCCTGGGTAATCTTATTAAGTCTATCAGTAAGAGTCGAGAGCTTTACAGAAAAATACAGGTTAATCAGGACCAAGAAAAAAACACCAGAGAAAAAAATAGTTGAAGCTGGCAGACCAGCCCCTATGAAATGAGTTATGGAAAACAGCAAGCTACTCCAAATAGCGAGCACAAACACAACAGCGCCTGTCAACATCCAAATCCAGGCATACTCCTCCCGAAGTTTCCTTCTGCGAACTAACTCAAAGATCACAATGATAAGCCCAATACTTAGTATGATAGTAAAGACCTTCTGCCGAAGCATCATTTTTCATATCCCCCTTTCCCTGGATGGTTTTTCTCGAAGCAAAGTAACTATGACCGAAAGAAGTACCTTGAAACCGTAATAGACGAATCTAGTCCCACCGAGAAAAGACTTTCCACTTGTATCCCTATGCATGATCACCGGTGCTTCTCTGATGCGAAAACCAGCAAAGTGCGCCAAAGTGATAACATCTGCATCCTGATAATCAGAAGGATAATCAATGTTGGCAAGGAAGTCTACAACCTTACTATTGAGGACTCTAAATCCAGAGGTAGAATCAGTAATCTTCTGTTTGAGTATTAGAGAAGTTAGAGCTGCGAAAAAACTCATCCCTATCTTTCTGATCCAGTAGGGCCTATATCCTTTATCCCCTAAAAAACGAGAGCCAATTACCAGATCACAAGATTCATTTTCCAAAACATTCAATAAATCCGTAATAGACCTGGGATCATGTTGCCCATCCCCGTCTAATTGAACAACTAACTCATAGGAATGCCTCGCAGCATACTTATATCCGGTTTGAGTGGCAGCACCAGGGCCGAGATTGACAGTATGGCAAAGAACTCTAGCTCCTGCTTCTCGTGCGAGCTTAGCCGTCCCATCGCCAGAACCATCGTCAATAACCACGATATCACCGTCGGGAAGGCTCTCTTGGACTTCTTTGATTACCCTGCCAATACTCCTCTCCTCAGCATAAGCCGGAATTATGACCAATACTCTGGACTTGTCCATAGATTGCCTTCCCTAGCAGATATATTAACAAAATTGCAGCCGGAAGTCAAATCTGTTGCTGTTTGGAGAGTCCTAGGCCCCTTTTCGTCGCAGTATGTATATTTCATCATAGAAAAATACCACCTCATAAGTATTCAAAACTCTTTCAAACTCCTTCTCATACCCTTTCTCATCTATTCTGTCCACGACAGAGTGTGGTCTCTTTCGATCCAGAACCACATAGTCAACCTCCCCTACTCCTCCGGGGAACGCGTGATACTCTTCCCTATGTGCAAGATAGCTATTATTTACAGAGCTTTGAGAGCTTACACTGGATTCGGATGGAACAAATCTTCTTATCGCCTGATCCAATCTCTGATCTCTTTTGGTAATTACATAAGAACTCCTATTATAAAAGGCACTATCAACTTTCTTCCAAAAGAAAATAGAAATTGGAGAAGGGCTCAGCGCAATGTTGTAATACACGGAAACTACGAGAAGAGTCAAAAGAGTAATCCTGAGCACTTCGTCCTTGCTTAAGTGAACCTTTAGAAGCTTTTGGAGCCCAATCCCTAACCACCCTTGTCTATGGGTTAAGAACTTAAGCCCATAAATCAGGGAAATAAAGACCGGGGGAATGACCGAAGCTGTATAGTGATGTTGAATCCAGTAATAATTTGGCAAACGAGACAAGAGAGAAATAACCAGAGCAGGAGCGGCAGGAAGAAGAGATAGGGGAGAAAGTAAGGGAATAAGCAACAGTGGAATAAAGATGAAGACCACATACCCCATCTTCCAGACATTTGCTGCCTCCCTCACGAGTATCCAAGGACGAAAAGCAAGAGTCTTGGCTATTTCAAAAAGGTCGCTGCCAAGATAGGAAAAGCTACCTTCGAAACCCCCTCCGTAGTTACCTCCTTCGTACACGCCACCAGTTGCCGCAGGTATTATCACGCTGGTTACCACGAAAAAAAAGAAAAGACTCCCAGCAAATACTACTCCGCCAGATTTATACATTCTGTGACGAATTATGGCATAGAGCCCCATCATGCTGATCGAAAGTATGAGGGTCTCTTTCACAAATAGTCCTGCAAGAGAGATCAAGAGGAAACCAAGAACATTGTTCTTTTCCAGAAAGTAGAAGGCCAAAAACATGAATAATATGATAAGATGATCGGGGTGAAAGGTGAAAAGATTGTTGTATTGCACCGGTGCGTACAAAAGGAAAATAGTTACCACCAACAGTCCGTAGTAGCCGTTCCCAAGCTTTCTCTTTGCAATGTAGTACAGGGGAATTGCACTCAGGCCAATAGTCAGAGTCTGGGCGATGAGCAAGACAATTGCGGACGCAAACAGCTTGTAGAAAAGAGCATAGACTCCCAATATGGGATTGAAATGTCCAAAGGCAAGCCATTTGAGGTCACCCAACTTGGCTATGTTCCATATGTGGTGGTCGAAGGCTCCCAAATCCCAGATAGAGGTGTGAAGTGAAAGATACCTTAGTATGGACATCGTCCCAAAGATAGTACAATAAAGAGCTATCGCCACCCACAGAAAATAAGATGAGGATTCACTGCGACTTCTGGAAGTACTCTTTTTGATAAGATTGGGGAAAAACCTACCAAGGATGATGGGAACTATCACTAAGAGCACGATCGGGAAGACAACGTATACTGCAGTAGCATAGAAGAGGAAGTTCGCACCAACCGACTGCCCTACTCTAAGCATTGTCTTTGCTTTCCTTGCCCCGGTGGCGCAGCATGAAAACCAACTCCATCCCCACTCCAATTACCAGCAAAAAGTAGGCAATGTTTGCCACTTTTTCTGCACCCTCCTCTCGTTTGAAGATAAGCAATACAGCACAGGACACAAGTAGAACCATGAAACCGACAATGGGAATCCGAGCCAGGTCCTTACGAAACCATCGTCCCGCTCCATAAAGAGCTCTCGGACTAGTCAGCAGTTTCCGGCAGCTCTTGAGCCTGGCCAAAACAGGAAGCCTTAGCTTCGCGCGACTGACCATGGGGCTTATCCTAACCGCTAGAATGCGCCACGAACTAGAGACCGCACTGTTCAAAAGCCAGAAGACCGGGAAAACCGAAAGAGGATATTTAGTGGGACCTAACCCTAGATAGTGAAAAGTACCCAGAAAGGCCATCTGGACCAGAAGAGCTAAGGGAACTCTCACGAGAATTCTTTTTACGCTATACTTACCTATCTTGTACAGTCCCAAACACCACAAGAAGAATACTTGACTTAGCACGATCAACCAGTAGTTGTGCGGAAACTTTCCAAACACATTCTCGGGGGAAGAAGCACTGGACATACCCAATTCAACCTCATCGAACCAGATACTTTCTTCTCCCTGTCTTTTGGCCAGATTTATCCTGACTTTCCTGGTGCCCGGGGGGGCGAAAATCGTGTTTTCCTTGAATTGCCAGGAAGATGTAGCATTAACAAAGCCCCGCTCCCTTTGGATGACTCTGTTTTTTTCATCCAGACACTCAAGGGTAAGAAAGGTATTGTAGTAATCAGCTTTCTCGGGAATAGGAATATCCGATCTTACGTATGCCCTCAAGACATAATTTCTTTCAGATTTAACCGGGATCTCCTGAGAAAGCCAGCTCCAGGCCACGCTTGCCCGCATGGATTCTTCACCACGATAGGGCTCCCCCGCATCAAGTGACCATCCCCCTTGGGGGTCCACCTGCCAGAATTTCGGCTCCTTCTCACTTATCATCTCAAAACCCGGATTAAGAACTGAGCCTGGGGGAACTTCCATCAATTCAACCTCATCAAACCAAACCGATCCTTCTCCCTGTCTTTTGGCCAGTTTCATCCGGATTTTCCTGGTGCCTGGCGGGACGAAAATCGTGTTTTCCTTAAGCTCCCAGGAAGAGGTAGCATTCACAATACCCCAGTTCCTTTGCACGATCTCGTTCTTCTTATCCAGACACTCAAGGGTAAGAAAGGTATTGTAATAATCTTTCTTCTCAAGGATACCCATATCCGATCTAACATATGCCCTCAAGACATAATTTCTTTCAGATTTAACCGGGATCTCCTGAGAAAGCCAGCTCCAGGCTAAAGTTGCCTGTATCGATTTTTCTCCCTGGTAAAGTTCCCTGGTATCAACCGACCATCCCCCTTGGGGGTCCACCTGCCAGAATTTCGGCTCCTTCTCACTTATCATCTCGAAACCTGGATTAAGAACTGAGCCTGGATCGATTATCAATGTCTGCGAATTGGTGGCTATCCTGGTCCCTGGATCGACATGCCCATTGCTAGTCCTCTCACTCCAGGTGATTTTCTCGCTCAGTTTCATCATATTGCTCAAACGCAAATCTGGTGGCGAGGACTCCCTAAAACTGGGCAACGTACGAAAATACCAGGACAAATGATAGGTCTCGATGCCGATAATAGCATCCACTACGAGAATAATGCCTACGGCTAAAAAGGGGAAGAAGTAATGCCTTTTGTTCCCTCTACCGAGCTTCATTCCTTGATTTCCTCCTCCTCTTGAAATAAGAGTGCACCAAATAGGAAATACAAAGAATGACGGTAACCCCCGAAACCACCATTCCAATCTCAAACAACCGCTGAGGAGTAAATTCCAGTACAATTTCAAACCGCGAGGGATCAGACACTGGTACCCACCACCCATTGGCATAGCCGTTGACCACATAATGTTCCGTAATCTCTTCCCTCTTTCCCCAGTCCTGTAGAAGACTCAGAACAGCCGACCACTCAAAACGAGTCCTTGGTGTCTTGACCGATAGTCCTTCATCTTCTTGCTGTTGATTGACGCCCACTGTGGACTCTCTTATGTATGCCTTCCACCCTTCATGGAAGTTTTCGCTGAAGACCAGCCAAAAGGGCTCCCTCGCCTCGACATCGACCACATACCTTGTTGGATTAACCTTCCTGAAATTAATCTTTGGTCCTTCATCAGTGCTCGCCTGTTGACTTGGGACTGGTTCCATAACAACCATATCTACTTGTAGAATCCCGTTCGGTGCCACAGAAAACTCATGATCTCCTTTTGGTAAGTGCACCTCCATTTCGCCCCAAATATCTTCTGAATCACCAATTGCAACCTTGTCTATCCCTTCTAGAGCATAAAGCCTATCATCTATCCTGAACAAGGGCGTCTTTCTCACCCACCCGTTGTCGGCGGTCAACATTTCCTTGAGTACGGGAACAGTTTTTCTATATGCCCTAACCTCTTTAACATCAAAGGTGTAAACGCCTTCCCTCTCGGAAGTAGAGCAATCAATGCCTCTACCTTTCTTAAGATAAAGGAAAATACTCACCAATCTAACATCCTCCTTATCACCCAACACTTCCTTAATCCTCTCTTTGGCATTAATTTCCAGATTATTGAATCCTGGGAATGCCTTACTTTTTTCAACCAGTCTTCTTCGCAGGGGAATACCCGTATCCGCCACCCCGTCATTGGTGAGGTCAATACCTAATTCACAATCAATTTGCTGGACTTCCGAATCTTGTAGTCTATAAATCACCCTCAAAAAAGGATACCGATCCATATCAATGTCTGGTACGGTAATCCGCACTTTCACGTACTCCTCCTCAGTTTCTTCAATTACGGTTTCTACAGGAGAAACCATTCCCCCATCGAAATAGGGATTTACCGACAGCATTCCATCATCCGACACAAAGTAGCTCCATTCCACATTTTTGGAAGCAAAACCAACCTTCATCTCTCTAAAATCACTCACCCAGACAGGGGCAATTACCAGCGCTGACTTAGAATGTAGCTGGATCCCCTCGAAATAGTAACTATAGCTACCCTCCTTTTCCACCCTGCTGCAATCAACTCCCTTAACTTTACGTGCGAATAGTTTCAAATCCACAAGTAGATAACGTTTCCTGTCTGGAAAATCTTTCTTTAACGCTTCATATATATTGAAATCCTTTAATTCTGAGGTTCCCCCGGATTTACCGATGGTGAAATAATCATCCACACTCCCATCTCCACTAAAATCTAAGCCCAGCCGCGCCTCCACTACCTGGACCCCAGGATCCTCAACCCTGTAAGTCAAATCAAAATGGGGATATATTTCAAGATCCACCTTTATATCCTTCCTTCTTATCTCCACCCACTCATCCTCTCTAGAATGTCCGTCAAAATAGGTGGATAAAACAAAGCTTCCTGACTTAGTTGACAGGTAATTGTAAGTTGCGTTTAATGCATTAAAAGACCAATTCTCAAGTTCCTGGGCGGACCCCATTTTGAGGTCTAACCCAATACTTTTTGCCGGGGGAGCTTCTTCAAAATTGGGAGACATCCTTATCTTTGCTTTATAGTGAGCCTCCCTGAAAAGATAAAAAGATCTCATCATCCTATTCCCTTCAGACTCAGATTTTGTAAAGAGATAGGCGAAATCAATCTTTCGATCGGCAAGCAAATCCGCAACTGTGGTGAAATACTCAGTAAGTTTGGTCCCTGGAACCATTACTAACTCCTCAAATGAGTCTTTCTGTCCTTGTACCGATAGACTATGCCTTCCCTCATTCAGCTCAATACTGCCCACCCTCCTCCATCTTGCCCCTTTGCTTCCGATTTCCCATTCTCCGATCCTAATTTTAATTTGCCCATCTTCTCCCTTTATTTCTTTATCATCCACGAGAATTTTTAGCTTCCCCTCACCCTTTTGCCAGATCTCATAGGAATCACTGACTTGAGCTACAAAATGCCTGGATTTGCCTTCTTCTGGCAGTTTATGCCGATACTCGGGTCCCACCAAATCAAACGCCAAATCAAACGTAAAATTGACCAGATCATTATCAGTAAATATTATCGTCATTTTCTTTTGCAGAAGACGAGTTATTTCTTCTGGACTTAGCTGGGAGGTAAAGAAGAGAACAGGATGCCCCTCAAGATAAGAAGTATAGGTAAGGAGTGGAAGGGATTCTATATCCCCTACTACTAAAGCTGGAATAGCTAAAACATAATTACAAGATAAAGAAAATATAAAAAAGAAAAAAATAAATATATTTCGTTTCATTTTAGTTTATTGTGTTTATTGAGTTTTACCCCTCTAAATCCTTTCATTTTTAATCCTCTAATCCTTTATTTTCCTCTTAAGGCTTTTGATTAATGAATTAAGCATCAACTCACTTTCTCTACATTTTTCCTCAATTTCTTTATATCTATCCCAAGCTAAGTATTCTAAATCATTTGCCAGTAGCAGATGATATCTTGTCTCTTCTAAATAACCTCTTGCATCATATAAAAACTGGAGAGACTCTTTCGTCGTATTCCTTGATTGGTCCTCAACAATGTTAGCAGGAATACTGGTTGCTGACCTACAGATTTGGCCTACCAACCTAAATCTTTCATCCCTGTATGAATGATAAAGTAAAAGGGAACCATTTTGAGAGTCCAGTGATAAAGCAAAAGAGGATCACCTGATCAAAAATTTCGGTATACTGGTAAAAAATATCAGTTGCCAGAGAAGGAGACGACTCTATCTATTTATGAGAGAAAACTCTGCCGGTTCCCTCTTCTCATAGTTGATGAGCTTGGTTTTCTTCCTTTCAGCAGAAAAGGTGCCCAGCTTCTTTTTGAGTCCTTCTCCTTTAGGTAAAGATGGGCTCGGTTATTGCTCCCACCAATCTTGATTTTGCCACCTCGATTGAGATTCTTGGCTCTGAAAGACTAACCGGAGCCCTTAGAGGAAGCAAACAAGCTTCTTTAGTGCAGCATGATTAATGTTCTGTACCCCTGACCTTGGCGGATTCTGAACAGTTGAAATTGGCCGCTAAGCTATTCTTCACAAGAATTACGAACAAAGGTTTTCAAAGATCGAAAACTTCTTTGTGAGCATCCAAACAAGAATCTCAAGGTACTGGGAATCCATTTTGCCCAGGGTGATCCCTTTTTCTTTGCTACATGTGGTCCTCTTTTGTATTGACACTCATAAACCATATTGCCGTTTCCGTTTGCTCTCTAGGCAGGGACCTCGGCTTATCCCCATTCCTCAATCCTCATATCCCCTTCCGCTAAGGCATTGCGTCTCGTCCATTGGTACAAAATACCTCTGTACCACCGCTAATAATGTTGGGGGTAACGAAGGAGCGATTCAAATCTCAGAATGTTCTTAACTTATATAACCTAAAATACTCGTTATCCATAATAGTTTCAAGCCCATCAACAGTAGACAGTTGTGTCAAATAAACTTTTAACTCATCATCAAAGAAATAAGTATAAGGCAACATGTCCTTATGAATAAATATGTACCTAAAGCCAAAGTGTCTCAAAATATTAAAGGCAAGGGTATAATCTCTACTCAATATTGATTTTTTAATTGTCGTCAGTCTATCTGAAGGTGAGAAAGAAATTCCGGCCAGTCTTAGAGATGTGATATGAGTTAAAATTTCCGGCATTGTTCTATAGGGCCACCACGAAAATCTCATATACCCATCAGTCAAAAATGGCAAAACCAAAACTCTTGCATTTCTATCTTTATCAGCGAAAATCCTGCTAATATTTTGGTATTCTGTAGGAATTCTAAAATATGGTAAATGGTTCCCCATCGCAGTATTATCCAATTCTTCTATTGGGTAATTTTTTCTACCATAAGGAAGTTTATCAAAAAAATAAATCCCATTATTGATGATAATCAAAGTTGACACTCCAATAATAACAAGCGCTGATAATACCTTTATCTTTCTTGTTGAAAAGAATCTTCCTTCAATCCCTTGCAGCAAACTACTAGTGGTATAAGCCAATAAAATTGAATACATTAAAACCAAAGGAGTTGAAATATATTGTGGACTATTGATTGTCCAAAATCCGGGAATGACTCTCATCAAGAATTTATAAAACTCTGATCCAAAAATAGACGTCCAACATAAAATAAGAAAAGATGTTAGCAGGATACAAAGAATTTCTTTGCTGCTTTTTTTTCTAATTAATGGAATAAATAAGTAAATCACAATCAAAAAAGATATCAAGAGATTAAAACTATTAGAAAAATAATTGTAAGTTAGTGAGTAAATATTGTTGGTTATTAGCCTTATTGAATAGAGAATACCCGTGGTGTTTCTATAAAAATCAACCACAGTATGTATCCTCCATAAAAACGCATCTCTACTAGGTAGTAACTCTGAAGAGTGTTGCTTTAACAAGAAAGAAACAGTGGGTAGAACAGTATAGAAATTCAATAATATAATCAGAAGTAATACTATAAGCAAAGGCTTGATAGTCTTCTTCAAATTACTCGTAAACTTGCCCCTCCAATCTAAAACACACCAACAAACGAGAAAAAAGGACATGAAAATCATAGATACATAAATATGACGAGGCATTGAGGTCATTAACAAAAAACCAAAAGAAAGAATTATCAAATGATAATTTTTTCTTTTGTCAAGAAATCTCTTTAAACTTCCAAAGGATAGAATCATACCGGCAATGGCTATATGCAATACGGGAGCAACAAACATAAGAGGAGCAGTGGTTGTTAAAAAGATGCTCCCAAGCATAGCCCCAATACGCCTATATTTTGTGTCAATAAAAGCCAGAATCATATAATACGATGTAAAAAGCAGTACCAATGTAGGAATGAGAAAAAATAATCTGTTACATATCCACAATGGAATACCAAGAATCTTGAGGAAAACCATTAACCCATAATAATATAAGGTCAGTCCAGCGCCGTAAGTTTGATTAAGACCTAATCCCTCATTTGCATTACCTTGCCAAGCATAGAAAAATGAAGAAATTTGCTCCTCTGGATGAAATGGAAAAAGAGAATCGCCTATATTAAAATAGGTATTTTGACGCCAAAAGTCGGGAGACCACCATATTATATATCCGACAATAATAAAAATTAAATATGGATATATCTTTCTTAACTTAGCCATTGCCTCTGAAATTGTAAATTCCCCCCGTTAAAAATTATGTTTTACTCACCACGAAGCGAGACAAAAATGAAAAATAATAACACCAAGTCCATACCTATTTTTGCAACTTGAAAAATAGAAAGTGGGCGTATTTTTCAAGAAAATTGGGACAGTTTTCTAATCCTATTATGAATGGAGTGCCTCCCCATATGCCAAAAAATGATTGATCGACCGCTATTGAACGGAATGGCAAAGTTGATATAAGAACAAGAAGATCCTCCTTAACATATTCCCTAACATGATCCAGATATGGGAACTTTCTCTTACCTACAAATATTGCTCTTATTGCTTCCGGCAACCTCTCACGATTTGGCGTCCCGATCACAGCGAATCCTCCTTTCTTTAAAACGCGATACATCTCTTGTAAGAATAACAGGTCATTTGGTATGTGCTCTATCACATGGTGAGCGATAACGCAATCAAAAGATGCATTCTTAAAAGGCATGTACTGCGCATCAGCGTTAGCAAATTTTACTTCTCTTAATTTAGGGATTCTATCAAAGTACAATTCCAACTCCACAAGATTGGGAAATATCTGTTTCATTGCCTGCACACGTTCAACATCACCACCTCCAATTTCAAGAACAAGACCGTTCTTCAGCGGAAAAGATGAGATATATTTTACAAAATACTGCCAATAATAATTATTCCTAATAGAAGTAACATGTTTTCTTAAATGACAAATATTTTTGCTCAAGATCCTTTCAATAACTTTTTCAATACTTTTCTGTTGGCTCATTTGTTGTCTCTATTTCCTCTTAAGTCGTAAAACTGCCAACCCAAATCTTTGCGGACTTTCTCGAAAAGCCTCTTTCTTATCAACTGGAGTCCATTCTTTTCTGAAGATGTAATATTCTTCTTTTACAGTAAAAAACCCCTGAAGCAGTTTATGGAATCTTTTCTCATCATAAATCCTTTCATTACCATTAGGAGTAATTATATGTTCATTGCCGACCAGTGTCGAAATAAAAAGTATCCCTTCTGGCTGTAATATTCTTTTCAATTCTTTCATTGCTTTAAAATCTCCATCATCGTGAATAGGATCTTTGTATCCTCCCAAGCCTATGTGTTCAATAACAGAGATCAAAATTATACAATCGAAAAAATTGGCACAAAAAGGAGAAGATGTAACATCAGCTCGAATAAATCTAATTTTTGAGGGAAGTTTTTCGGAATACCGTCTGGTATCTATCCCATAGGCTTCGTATCCTCTAGCTGCAAGTTCGTATATAAAAAGGCTTGAAGTACAACCCACATCAAGAATTTTTCGTTTTTTATTTTGAGGTAAGCCTCTCAATATAGATTGCCATTCTATTAATCTACAATAATCAAATCCCAAATAAGGAAGAATCCGATAAATCCAACAAGTTAGAATAAATCTCTGTCTTCCTAAATACCCCATCCCCAGCGTTTTTAGATAGGTAGCTAAGAAATTAGCAAACTTATGTTTCCAAGGAGTTCTTTCCGTACTAAAACCAAATTTCATTTTTTCACTAATTTAATTAAGCAAAGAGGATATCTGTCACTCTTAGCATTTATACCTTCTGCCTGATGCTTAGAACATTTATACCAATCATCGTCAGAATTTTGCATGTAATATTCTTCTTTCTCAATACTTAAATCACCTACAAGTTCTCTGACCAAAGAACTGTCATAAATCTTACAATGAGGCTTTATTATTTTAGATACACCAAAAGGAATTGTGATTACTAGGATTCCATTTGATTTAAGAATTCTTTTTATTTCTTTGATAGCATTTTTATCTCCACTTAAATCCATTTGTGTGACACCGTGTCGACCTGCTATGCCTATATGTTCTAGAGTAGAAATGGCAGTTATGACGCCAAAATAATTATCAGGAAAGGAGGTTCTTTTTGTTATATCTTCTCTGACAAACTGGAAGTTATCAAACTTGATCTTGTTGATTATTGCATATTCTCTTATGTCTATTCCATAAGTCTCGTAACCAAAACTTGCTAATAACAAAGGGAAAAAACTCCCTGCACAACCTACATCTAAAATTTTAGCAGGGGGCTTAGGGAGGTCCCTTGTAGCAAATGAATATTCAATGTATCTATCTGTAGGTGCTAATGGCTCTTTTCCAAAATATTCTGGGAAAATAGTCCTAAGAGTATTCATTCCAAAACTGACAGTTTTATTGTAGATTTTCTCTTTAATTCTTTTACTTTTCAAAGTAGTTACTCCTTGTTGCTTTCATGAATTTATCAAAAGATTTTCCCTCTTCTGCAACCACGGTTTAGCCACTATTAAGAATTGATAGGCGGTTAGGTTGGGTAATATTTTTATGATAGAGCCAAATCCTGTTGGCTTTACACTCTTTATTTTGTAGCCAGCGTTCATAAATAATTCCATAGCCGTCTTTTCAGTAAAGAAACGCAAATGCCCTTTGCTTAATGCCCCGGAAAAACTGTAATCAAATCTACCGATAAGAAGCCTTAAACGATGTTCTAAGCGCGCAATGTTTGGAATTGAAGCGATAAGTTCCCCATTGGGCGCTAAATATTGTTTAAGTTTAGACAATAAAATATCGGGTCTTATCAAATGCTCTAAAATATCTAAACATAAAATAACATCAAAAAAACCATTGGGAAAGGGTGGACTTTCTAAGTGCTCTACATCTGCTTCAATGACTTCCTGGCAATAATCACGTGCCATCGAAGCTGCTTTGCGGTCCTTCTCTATCCCTATCACAGTACAGCCTTTCGACTTTAGCTGTTCAGCCATATATCCCGAAGCACAACCTATATCTAACACTCGGCTATTTGATTTAATAAGTTTTTTTGCTTTAGCAGTAGGGCTATGCGGCCAAGGGTTATAACTTTGTAAGGCTGCTACATCTAAATCAAACATTAATTTATTTCTACTTTCCAAAATATCCTCTCCGGCTCCAGCGTTCTGAATTTCTGTTTTTTCCGGTGTGTTATCAGAAAGGACCCTAATTTATTCATCAAAAATGGTAAGGCATTTAGGACGTAATAAGTGCACCACAATTCTTTATTCTCTTTCACTCCACGAAAGGTTATGATACTGATTTGTAAAGCTCTGAATTTAACAAACATTGATCACACTTCATTGCTGTTATCTGTAGAAGTATTGTCAACTAAAATAATTTGGCAATTATTATAGGTTTGGTTTTCTAAGGATTTAAGACATACTTCCAAATGTTTTCTGCCATTGTAATTTAGAACCAGAAGAATACAAAATGGTTCCATGCTATATATATTTTCTAATTTCATATTTGATTTACATAAGCTTTAGTGTCTTTATTCACTTCTCACAAGGTGATAAAAGTATCTCAAAGCATTGAGCGGCGATCTTACAAAATGTCTTATATACACCAGAAAATTCATAAAACCGTGATGAAGCAAGTGATGAAGTAGAAATCTTCTTGCCAGTTTCTTTTGAATTGTCTTAAGCATCTCTCGATCTAAGCCAGGATTAATAAAGACCGGAACACACGGATGCACAACAGGCGACGGATGATATACTTCTGGTTCATATAAATACTCGGTAAAGTTGTTTATTGGCTGAAGTTGTGATAACTTTGTCCCAGGATAAATACTTGTGACAAACCAGACAGTACTTGAGCTCTTAAGGCGTGCTGCAAATCGGGCGCTTAGATCTATGGTTTCCTGAGTTTCTCCCGGATTACCAAGCATAAAAAAAGCCATGGCTTCAATGCCCATTTTTCTAGTTGTCTCAATCGCTTCTTCTGCCATGTCAGGGGTTATTGCTTTGTTGATGTTTTTTAAAATTTCAGGAGAGCCACTTTCTACACCATAATTTATCTTCTCGCATCCTGCTTTTCTCATTGATGCTAGCATTTCTAAATCAACTTGATCCACCCGAGCCAGACAACTCCACTTATATCTATTTAGTTTCCTTTCAATGATTAAATTGCATAATTCTATTACTCTTTTCTTATCATAGGTAAAATTATCATCAAGAAATATAAAAGATTCTATTTTGCTATATTTATTTATCAAAAACTCCATTTCATTAATTATGTTAAGCGGTGACCGAGCACGCCATCTCCGAAAAAAATGTCCTGAACTACAAAAAGCACAACGATGGGTGCAGCCCCTAGAGGTTATAATATATAAAGCATTGGGTAGTAAGGTAGTTTTGATATACTTATCGAAGTCAACAAGATGCCTTGCAGGATAAGGTAAAATATCTAAATCATCTATCAAAGGTCGGGGCAAAGTAGTCCTAACTTCACCATTGTTGAGATAAGCCAGGCCTTTAACATTACGGATATGTTTATTTTCCTTTAAGGCCCACATTAATTCCAACAAAGTACGCTCTCCTTCACCTAGGACAACAAAGTCAATAGGATAATTTTTGAGAAGGTTTTGGTAATCATAAGTTGCGTGCACTCCACCAGCAATAACTGGTATCGTTGGATTAAGTTTCTTAACCATTTGGGCAATTACCACTGCAGTCTTTATGGTTGCTGCTAAGGTATTTATACCAACGACACTGGCTCTACTTTGAATGATTCTCTCCTTTGTAGCAGAAATATCCAATTCTTCATTACAGGCATCCAATATTTCAACATCAAAACCATTCACTTCCAAAAAAGAACCTAAATAACCCAGTCCTATTGGAAATCCCCAAAGAAATTTTGGCGGTGGTTTGGGTGAAGAAATGAACGGTTCTATAACATTAATATTTTGGGGCGATATTAATAATATTTTCATACTTAATACATTCTCCTTTTATCTATAGCGACATTATCGTCGTTAAAATGAATCTGCTCTTACCCCATGCTTTTTACTGAAACCCAAATTTCCTTTTAACATCTTCCCTATGAGGCACATAATTAAATAGATACTAAGGTATAATTCCAGGCGTTAGCATAGACATCTTCTGAAATATATTTTTTTGCAAATTCTAAAGCATTTTTTCTGTACATTCTTAAGATATCTTCATTTTCCAAAATCTTTAACACCGCATCAATAAATTCCTTTTCATTATAATTGATTGCGATCCCGGCTCGGTGTTTCTCAATTTCCCACGCAACCGGGTTAGACTTTGTGATGACGATAGGGATCCCACAAAAAGCATAGTGCTTGGGCTTACCGGGATCGGCATACCTAATGTTGTTTTCTGCTTCCATGGTCCAAGGAGCAATACCCAGAGCACAGTGCGACAGGATCTGGGAAACCTTTTTGCGGTCATTTATAAAACCATGAAATACAATTCGGTGGCGGGCGGGTGAAGATTTCACCATTTTCCTCAATTCAGTGCCGAAAACGCCCTCTCCAATAATCTCGAGTTTCGCTTGCGGGAATTGTTTAAGAATTTTTGGAAAGGCTCTGATTGCCATTTGTAATCCCTGATTAGGACTTAAAGTCCCGACGAATCCTAAAGTATATCTCTCGATTTCTGAAAATGGTTTCGGACTAAGCAGATCCTTCCCGTAACTGAGAGGGACATGAATAGCTCGATATTTCTCCGGGCTCATCCCTCCAAAGTTCGCCCGGGCTTCAGCGATGTTGGGGTTAATATGCCACACCATATCGCTGTACCGGGTGCAAAAACGATCCAGAGCAATAAAAAACTTAGTCATGATATATTCAAAGTTACGTTCCCGAGGCAAGGGATAATAATCAATACTATAATACGTTACCCTTTCAACCACCCCTAACCACTTTAAAATCACTCCCAAAAAAGCAGAAAAGCAAGAGATTCCAACGAAGATATCGAATTTTATTTTAAATTGGAGAGCCGATTTTAATATTGAACAAAAATAAATTAGGAAAACAAAGGTGAGGAAATATTGTGAATACCATCTTCGCTTGTGAAAATAGATATTACACATTCGCTGACGATAGCTCAAAATTCCATTTTCATAGTAAGTTGTTCGAGCAGAACCGGGGGGGGAATAAGGACTGGAAATGCCAATTACACCTAGGGCTGCGGTCTTATCCCTCAGGTAATCTTCCACCATCTCGGTCAAGCTGTTCAGGACTTGGCCTGATATCAAAATGTTCTTCCCTTTTAGGACTGAGGTTTTTAACATCGCGCACTCCATCGTTCCCTAAACTCAAATTTTATCCGAATATAATTCAAAGTAGGCAAATAAATAATACAAAAATTAAGCTTTACCGAATAACCGGTATTCCTAATCTTCTAACCGCCTCCAACTTGGCGTAACCGTAATACATTCTTTTCATAATATCCCGGTCATCCACCTTTCTTATTCTTTGAATAATTGATCGCTTCTTTCGAGTTTTAGACCAATTCTTGATATTCCACCAAAGAGCCCGGAGATAAACCCGATTAAACATATTATAATTCAATTTGACCAGAAGGAAAAAAAAGGCCTCCGCAGTAAACAAAACTAAAAACTTTGGGAAAAGCAACACAAGAGTCTTACCCCGATAATATTTAAGCAGCATATTAATGACCTGTCGTTCTACCAGGTACCTCCTTCTTAGATTAGTTACCACCTTGTTATTCTCCATTTGGATACAAGACGAGTCGTGGCGAAATAGGGCTTCTTCCACATAAACTATCTTATATCCCAGCAAATGGACACGCCAAGAAATGTCTATATCTTCTCCGTAGAGGAAAAAATCGGGATCAAAGCCGCCAACCTCATCAAAGACCTGTCGCTTTATGAAAATGCCCGCATCGGGATAAAATATTTTCTCTTTATGTAGCGCTCGGCAAGGATAACCGTAAATATCCACGCCACAAGCAGCGAAGGTCTGTTTTCTTAACTTGTTCCACTCAACATCCTGGCTACTGTCATAAGGTAACGGCACGGGATAAGCCACCGCTGCATTTGTATCTCTTTCGATTGCCGCTACTAAGTTTGCTACTAAATCCGGAAAGGCGATGGTATCATTATTCAAAAAGAATAAATACTCTCCTCGAGCCACCTTCGCACCATTATTGCTGGTGATTGAGAGACCACTGTTTCTATCGTTGGCTACTAATTTTATTTGCGGGAAATGGTCTCTAACAAAATGCACACTACCATCTGAAGAGGCATCGTCGCTAAAGATAATTTCTATGTTAGAATATGTTTGCTTCAGAAAGGAATTTAAGCAAGCATCAAGATATTTTTTCCCATTATAGTTCGTAACAATTACGGAAACCAACTTCATTGTAATTTCTTTATTTTGCTTTCAATTGCGCCTGTTTAAATGTTACTTAAAGCATCAGCAAATATTTTATTCCACTCATATGTTTGAATATACTTCAGGGAATTTCTTGTGGTAGTCTTTCCCTACCATAACAATTACTTCGCATTTATATCCTAAAGACCTAAGTCCTTTGACTGTTTGACCTAAAATCTTAGGAGCACTACCTGGTGCTATTTCATCTACAAGAATTCCTATCTTCATTTTTTTACACACAGGTAGCCAAAAGCATACGATAAATTAAAGGGAATAAAAGGTTTCAAGATAAAATTGTAAATGTATTTGGTAAATCGAGAAACTTTCTCGGAAGCCCAGATAGTATTAAATTTATATATAGAGACTACACTAAAACAGTTCTCTTCCAAAAGCCTTTTCCACCCAAGCTTAGTATTGAATTCCTCAGAAAAATATTGTCCTGCTTCATCAGGGGATAATCCTGTTTTCCACACCGTGTAAATATGCCCCAAAAAATAACTATTGGGAAGAAATATAAATATCTTACCATCTCTCTTAATAACTCTATGGATTTCCTCAAGCGCAGGTACTTGGTCTATAAAATGCTCTAAACTTCCTAAACACACTACATAATCAAAAAAAATATCGTCAAATGGAAGAGCTACAGCGTCAGCTAAAATAAAACTTATTTCGTCACTAAAAGATTTGGCTTCTTTCAAAGCAACTTCAGAGAAATCTACTCCACATACATTTAATCCCCGTTTAAAAGCCGAATTACAAAAACTCCCTTTGCCACATCCTAAACCCAATAGAGACTGTCCTTTCTTTACACCTAAAACATCTAAAATTCTCCGATGGACTTTTTCTTCATATTTTCTTACCTTTACCCAAGACTTACCTCGATGCCAATTATCGTAATTTAGCCTTAACTCAGACATTTTCTAACTCTCTCAGTGCTTTACCAAAAATTTTACTCCAATCCAAATCCACAACAAATTGATTAGCATTTCTTTTACACATAAGATAGAATTTGTCATCTGTCATCAACTTCACTACTGCAGCGATTAACTGTTGTTTATCGTAATTAATAACAATTCCCATGTTTCTTTTCTCCACTTCTTCATGAATCCATGCTACTTTGGTAATTATCAAAGGGAGTCCGCAAGCAAGATATACTTTAGGTTTGGTTGAATCTGCAAAATATACGCTCAAATTTCCCTCTTCTTTATACGGAGCTATTCCCGCACGAGCAGAACATAATATCTTAATTAAAACTTTCTGATCATAGATAGGACCTTTAAATTCTACATATTGCTCAATCTTTAAATATCTGACTAGATCCATAAGCGTCTTTGTGTATTCTCCTTCACCAACTATCATGGACTTAAAACTCGGTACACTCTTGACTATTTCAGGAATAGCTTCTAAGACGAGTTGTATGCCTTGGATCTCCATCAAATGTCCACAAAAGACCAGAATTTTCTTATCTACTTTTCTATGCCGTAACTCTGATAAATCATCTAACCAAATTCCTACAGGAACCGTCTTCTGCCTGTTAAATCTTTCAGGAGCCATATTATTATATTTCCCTCTTCCTTCGATCATCCTTTCACACAAATTCCAAGTCTGATCCGCATATCTGACACAAATCTTATCTATCATTAGATACAACTTATCTAACAAATAGTTATTAAATCTATTAGGATCAAAATCTATCGTATAAAATACCACTTTCTCACTTTTGCGCATCCATTTAAGCAACAGTGCACTTAAGGCATTGAATCCTCCGCATCCCACGATTAAATCAAATTTATTTCTATTGAACAAAATTCCAAAAAAGGAATACAAAAAGTCTTTAGCATAGACAATAAGATCTGGAAGAAACTTATAATCTAAGCACTCCCTGATATTTTGTTTGTTGTTTTTGAATTCACTAAAAGTTGTTTTTCTGTTAGGCACTGAAGAAAAACTATGTTGAACAAGTAACACATAATTGGTACTATTCTTTTTCAAAAATCGATATAGATCTTGGCCAGCTCCTGTAAACAAACGATGAGTTATAATTACATATTTTTTATCAAATATATTTTTGATTTTCATGCTTCAGAGCACCACAATAAAGATCATTTACAATATCGTCAATATCATATTTGTATTCCCAGGTAGGAAAATGTCTTTACCCTTTCTAATTTTAGTGATTAGACCGAATAAAGAAATCTCTAACCAAAGTCCACCCTTCTTTTGTAGTTAAAACAATCCAAGGATAGGTAACCAGTTGCAAAAAGCTAGCGATCGGATGGTAAAGCCAATGAATATTTCTGTCACGAAAAGTCAGATATATAGCGTGAATTAAAGAAAAAATTGGTATTCCTGCATAGAATATCCAAAGTGTTAATTTTTTATTGAAATTTCTATCAAAAGCCCACCCCATATTCCGCGATTTCCGATGCTTTAAAAAATGTGTTCCAAAATCTCTACGCCATTTACCTACCCACTCTCTTGTGTTCCTTATATGGTGGTGATAAGTACTAAGTTCCGGGGAAAAGGCTACCTTATTATTTTCTGATTCAATCATAGTCTGGAATACATCATTATCAGCGATAAAACCCTTTCTCAATATTATATCCCGGACTAAATTGGTCCCATATACTAACCCATTTGCTCCCCAAACCAAGGGTTTTTCTTTGTCTACTTTGAATATATATGCTTTTCTATCACCTATTCTTTTTACTCGACTACTCTTAATGTAGCCTTGTAGATTTTTATTCACAAAAAAGGACAGAGGATCGTTCTGAATAAGTTCATAATATCTATTTAGAGGAGAATCTTTTTCTCCTGATATCATCCTTCCCCAAAGAGCACAAAGATTTTCCTCTTTTCTAAAAAGTTCAGCAGTACTGCGTAACCAGTCTCTTCCTACTAATCCGTTATCAGCAGCGAAGATTACAAATAAATCGCCAGTGGCATTCTTCGCTGAAATCTTTGCTCCAAAATCAGCGAGTCTCTTTGGATTATCAAATATTCTTACTGGAAATCTCTTTGCTATTTCTAATGTGTTATCTGTAGAGCCCCCATCGACTAATAATACTTCTGTCTTACCCTGAGGATAATCTTGAGAAAAAATACTCTCCAGACACTCTTGCAGATAGCAAGAAGCATTATAAACAGGTAGAGAAAAACTGAATTTAGGTAGTTGCTCCATGTTCATTCTTCCTATCATATATCCTTAATTTCTAAAAGAGAATCAACTATAAAATCAGGTTTGAACCTTAATAAAAATTCTTTAGTTCTCATTCCTCGGGAAATTGCTATACTTTTAATTTGTAGTTGCTGAGCTGCCAAGATGTCTATTTCTGTATCACCAATAACTATAGAATCCTTTTTAGAAAAGTTTAAATCATTTTCAATTAAATTTGCTTTTGCTTGCCAATTCGGTTTGCCTTCCTGACAAACAAGCAATGTATCGAAATATGGACTAAGTTTTAGGCGAACCAATTCCCAATTTAAATTTTCTAAGAACCTTCTCAAGGTTACTAATATTAAGCGATGTTTTTTTCTAAAATCATCTAAAACTTTATACACTTCGGGAAATGTCTTATCATATTTCAGAAACCTTTTGTCTTCAATTAATTGAGCACGTCTTTTCTGATATTGAACCTTTTCTATGCTTTTTGAAGTTTCTTTTAAAATTTTTGCAACAGAAGTTTTTTCTCTTTTTAATTGCCAATACTTATCTTTTAGAAGAAAATTTGCATTGAACTCTTCCATGACTTTTTTATAGGTTAAGTAATAGCGCTCAGAAACATCTAAAATAGTCCCATCTAAATCAAAATAGATATTCACTTTTAGGCTCAGTAGTTTTAAACCAGGCTATTTCTCTTTTTAGCCCATCTTCCAGCTTTACCTGAGGTAAGTAGGATAATTCCTTTTGGGCTCGAGAAATATCAAAAAAAAACTTTGTCCGTTTCCTTAATCGTGGTCGGAATTGAATGGAAGAAGTCCTACCCGTTAGCTCTATTATCTTTTCAGCCACGTCCTTTATAGTATATCCCCTGCCGCTACCAATGTTATACAGACCATCACTATTTTTTCTTAAAGCAAGTACGATAGCACGAATAGCATCGTCAAGGTAAAGATAATCCCTTACATCGGAACCATCTCCATATATCACCAAAGGCTTTTTATCGATTGCCGCTCGAATAAAATTAGGTATCGCCCTTTTATACCATTCTCCCGGACCGTAGGTACACGAGAGCCTCAAAATAGTCAGCGGTATTTTTGACTTTAGAGAAAATACCTGTAAGTACTTCTCGGCAGCTAATTTGCTGGCCCCATAATAGGAGAGGGGATTAGTTGGGTGTTGTTCGTCTACTGGCATATAGACTGCATCGCCATAAGCATCCAATGTGCTTACGTAGTAGATTTTGCAGAGCAAATCAGAAATGCTTGTAACAAGATTTATTGTGCCTTCTATATTTACTCTTGTACTTTTTTCAATTAGATCCTCATGTTGATTACCGGATATAGGTACAAACGCTGCTAAATGGATGACTATAACACTATCCTTTATTTCTCTTTTGATTTGATTAATCTCAGATTTTTTTGTTAAATCACAACCGATAAACTGTATTCCTTTTTCCTTTATTAGTTTCTCAAATTGACGAGCTAAGAACATTTGTTTATCAATTATAGTAATCCTTGTTTTATAATCCATTAATTTTTTGACCAGCTGTCTGCCCAAAAATCCTGTTCCTCCCGTAATTAGAATGTGTTTTCTCGCGAGTTCAGAAATCAGAGTTTCTCTCTCCTTTTTCCTAGTTCTTCTTCACAAAGGTTAATCTTTTTTATATCTGTCAGAATAGGGAGAAAATCCATTCCTCTAACCCAGGCCAAACCGGGAGGCAAGGGATTAATCTTCTTCGGCAAAGGAGGTAATTTCTCATTAAAGGCAAGCTTAACAAAGATATAGGGCATATTCAAGCCGGCTGCAGTAAAGAAATGATGGGTTGTAAAAAAACGTCCGATATTTATTTCCGTTGGATTAGGAATTCCATCTTTATCATAGGTTAGATCAACTCCAAAAATTCCATTTGGCTTTTTGTCGATGGATAAGATGGCTTTTTGAGCTATCTCATCTAATACTTTATCAGAAACAGTAATTCCGGTTCCAGTCAAACCAGTTATTCCTGAAGGGGCACGATTAGCAAATTCCCAATAGAGCCGTTTGCGACTTTGAGCTACAACTAATTTCCCATCTTTCCAGATAGAGAGCCAGGTTATTGACCAGGGCTCCAAACATTCTGCAGCACTAAAATTTCCCCAACCATTACAGAAATCTATCCATGTTTTTGCCATTTTAATATCTTCTGCTCGAAAACTTCCCTTTCCCCCACCAGGGCTAACAATAGCTCTAATCCACAAGGGTTTATCAAAGATTTTAAAGGCATTTACCAAATCCTTCTCATTTTTAATTAGCATTGTCTCTGGCACCTTCAATCCTGTCTTTTTCCATCTCTTATAGGATTCATGCTTATCATGGCAAATCTCTATAGTTTTGTGATAGGGAAGAAAAAGACGAACCTTCAGCTCATCTCGATGCTTTGAGATTTCAAAAATTTCTTGATCTGGTTGAGAATAAAGAAGATCTGACCCTGTTTCATTAATAATCTCTTTTAAAATGAAAAGATAATCCTCTTCATCTGCGCGAGGTATTAGATATTTTTCATTTGTTTCCGCGCGCTGTAAATAGTATTTATTACAATCGACTCCGATTAAGTAAAAAGGTTCTGGAGCCTTTCGCAGGGATCGAACAAAATTAGTAATCGGTGAACCCCCAGCACCAGTAACCAGTATCCTCTTCATCCTTCTACCTTTACTATTTTTCCATTTGACTTTAAAGATTTATTGATAGCATTTAATACTTTGACCACTTTTATTCCCTCAGTATCATTACTTAAAGGCTGCTTCCCGTCCCTTATACATTCTAAAAAGTGATAACATTCGTTCTTCAAGGGTTCGATCATTCTTACATTAGGAATAGCAACCTCCCCTTCCTGAATAATCATCTTAAATTCCTCAAAGGTATCATAGTCATAACGATATTTCTTCTTCATTACCCTCTTGCCATAGATTCTGATGGGTTCTGTATTGTTTAGATCATTGAAGATTACCATCTTCTGGTCGCCAACAACGGTAATGGTTCTAATCTTGCTCGGATCGAGCCAGGAGACATGGATATGGGCCATTATTTTGTTGGGATAGTTTAGGGTAACGAAAACCACATCCTCCAGATCCTTCTGAAGGTATATTCCTCCCTGGGCAGAGACCTGATAGGGCTGACTATCCAAAAAATAGGAAAATATTGATATATCATGGGGGGTCAGGTCCCACATAGCACTGATATCTGTCCGTAAAGGTCCTAAATTTGTTCTGGTAGAATAGAGATAATAAATTCTGCCCAGATCCCCTTCGTTGATACGTTCCTTTATCTTGTTTACTGCCGGATTATATAGAAAGGTATGCCCCACCATTAATAATCTCTTTTTACATCTGGCTAAACTCCCCAATTCCTCTGCCTCATTGACCCTTAGAGCAAGAGGTTTTTCCACCAATACATGTTTATTTTTCTTAAGGCATTCTTTTACAACTCCGTAATGGGTGATCGCTGGCGTGGAAACAACGACGGCATCCAGTCCATCATTTTCTAGCATCCCTCTATAATCCTGGGAGACTCTTATTTCCGGATAAAGTCCCTTTATATACTCCAATCTTCCAATATTTAAATCGGTCACTTCATAAACATTGGCACCAGGCAGCTGGCTAAAATTCCTGACAAAATTAGGCCCCCAATGACCACAACCAATTATCCCTATTTTGATTTTTTTCATCTCACTCTCTAGCATAAAATTCTTTTATGCTCTCCACCACATATATTATTTCCTCTTCTGTAAGCTCTGGATACATGGGAAGACTTAATATCTCCTTAGACAACTTTTCAGCAATAGGAAAATCGCCTTCTTTATAACCTAGATCTTCATAAGCCTCTTGAAAATGTAGAGGAACTGGATAATGAATTCCACATCTTATTCCCTTCTTATCTAAGAAATCCAAAAGTCGATCTCTTTTCTCTACTCGCACTACATAAAGGTGAAAAACGTGAGAATAATCTGAATCTTCTCTAAACTGAGGGGTTATTACTTCCTTAATATCTTTGAGCAAAGAGCTATAAAGTAACCCATTTCTTATTCGCTTCCTGTTCCATTCATCAAGATGCCTCAACTTTACTCTTAAAATAGCTGCCTGCAAGGTATCTAAACGACTATTAAAGCCCTTAAACTCGTGATAATACTTTTTTCGAGAACCATAGTTCCTCAAGATTCTTATCTTTTGGGCAATCTTTTCGTCATTATTAAGCACTATGCCCCCATCTCCATAGGCTCCCAAGTTCTTGCCAGGGTAAAAACTGAAACATCCCACATTGCCAATACTACCCACCTTTTTCCCTTTATATTTTGCTCCGTGGGCTTGACACGCATCTTCAATCACCTTTAAATTGTGCTCTCTGGCAATCTCCATTATAGGATCCATATCGGCTGGCTGGCCAAAGAGATGGACGGGGATGATGGCTTTAGTCCTTTTAGTAATTACGTTCTCAATGAATGAAACATCAAGATTATAATTATCTGAGTTAATATCCACTAAAACCGGTCGAGCGCCAGTATAATAAATACCCAGAACTGTGGCTACAAAGGTATTGGCTGCAGTTATTACTTCATCTCCTGAACTAATTCCTAAAGCAAGGAGGGAAAGATGTAAGGCCTCTGTTCCTGAGGCCACTCCGATGCCATATTCTGTTTCAGAGAAAGAAGCAAACTCTCTTTCAAATAACTCAACTTCTTTTCCTAGGATAAAATCAGTATTATCTATCACTCTCTGAATAGCTTGGTCTATCTCTGGTTTGAGACTTAAGTATTGAGCTTTTAAATCCACTAAAGGTATAGTCTTTATTCTCTCCTTAGCTCTAAACATGAACGATATCCTATATTCTCTCTTTCTACGTGAATAGATCCTTATTCTCTTTGACCCAGGAAATTAATTTTTTCATTCCTTCTTTAACGTCAATGTTAGGCCCCCAGTCCAACTCCTTTTTGACTTTCGAAATATCAGAGATGTAAACTTTTTGGTCCGAAGGACGCCAATCAGAAAAAATAACTTTAGATTTCCTCCTTAATTCCTCTTCTAGAATATCTAAAAATTCTAATAAAGAAAGGGTGTTTTCTGAGCCTCCTCCAATATTATAAACTGCATGTTTTAAACCACTTTCTACAAATAAATCATAGGCTCTAACTAAATCTTCTACATAAAGAAGGTCTCGAACCTGCTTGCCATTTCCATAGATAGTTATTGGTTTCCCAGTTAATGCAGCAATTATAAACCAGGCTACCCAGCCCTGGTCTTCAAAACCAAATTGCCTTGTTCCGTAAATACAGCTCATCCTAAAAACTGCAGTTTTCATACCATAAATGTAAGCGTATTCCTGGGTATAGATATCTCCCACGTACTTACTCACTCCATAGGGGGTATGTCCAGTATGGTCAATGGACATCTTCTCTGAAACTCCTTTTACTTTGTCATAGATATAGCGCTTCTCCTTTTCTATCAAAGAAATCTTGTCCACATTTTCGCCATATACCTTATTTGTTGAACAATAGATAAAGATAGCTTCCGGAGATTTTTGCCTTAAACATTCCAACACATTTAATGTTCCAAAAGCATTGATACTGAAATCCTCTCTGGGGATGCGTACGGATAGAGGCACTCCTGGTTGACCAGCAGTATGGATAACAACATCTATTCTATTTCCGATGGCCCTCAAAATATCCTTCTCGTTCCTCACATCCCCTTTTATCCTCTTAACATTTTTATATTTTGCTAAGTAATTCCAATTATATTCTACACTCTTTTTATCATAACCAAAGAGTTGGGAACGCATCAAATTATCCAGAATAATGACATCTTCGCCTTTTTTGGCATAATACTCTGCAGTATGACTCCCTACTAGACCTGCTCCACCTGTAACCAATACTCTTTTTGACACCTCAACCTCCTTTTTGCCTCATCATTTTAATAAATCTACCCCAAAGCGTCAGGCTACAATTATCTCCACATTTTGGTTTATAGAGTTTATTGAGTTCATTTTGTAGCAGAAAAGTCTTTAATGTGGCCGGAGATTTTGCTAAGGCCACGCTTGATGAACTTTAAATCGTTAAAATTTCGTATAGAGACTAATCTTCTTAAGATGTATTGTGGAGTAAAGAATACTTTGTATAACTGTTGAGTAGCTTCTATTATCTCTTTTTCGGAAAGAGGGATCTTCATCACCGGTTTTCTCATATCATAGTCATCCCAGTCTTTGATTGTCAGGAGATTATTCTCCTTACAATACTCAAAAAGAGGAGTTCCAGGATAGGGTATAACTATAGTAGCTTGAAGTGTATCAGCATAACCTTTTCTGAATAGGTCCCTAGCTAATTTTATGGTTTCATCTACATCTTCTTTTGTCTCCCAGGGATAACCCAGCATTATGGTGAGATGAGGCTCTAAGCCAGCTTTTTTAGCCATTTTGCAGCCTTCAATAATGTGTCTTACTTTTATTCCTTTGTTTACTCTGTCTAAAGTTTCTTGTTTTGCGGATTCCAGACCAAAGAGAAGATAGCGGAAGCCAGCTTTTTTCATAAAATGGTACTGCTCCTGAGTCACTGATCCAAATTTTAGGTTACAGCCTAGATTTACCTTCTTATTATAGCCTCTTTCTATCATTCCCTCACAGAAATTCTCCAGCCATTTTCCCTTGGGAAAAGTCCCGGTGTCGTCAAAAATTTCTTTGACAGGATGATGCCTTATGATGTCCCCAATTTCATCAAGAACATGTTGTGCCGATCTTACCCGATAGTTGGGATAAAGAGTAGTCCAGGAACAAAAAGAGCATCGATGCCACCAACAATCTCTACCCGCCATAACATAGGTTCCTGGAGTCTTTCTGTAATTACCGTTCCTCTCAGAATATAGCCACCATTTGGTAAGCTTGCGGTCAATAAAAGCTAAAGAATCTAAGTCATGATTGAGACGAAATTTCCCCGTGTTTTTAACTTCTCCCTTTTCTTTGTGCCAAATGCCTGGTTCTAAAGAGTCCTTTCCTTTTAAGAATTTGACTAAATCTAGCAGGAGAAAATCGTAATCTCCCCCGGTTAAGATGAAATCAACCTTGCTTTTTTCCATAGACTCCTCTGGTAAGGCAGTAACATGGTCTCCCATAAGGACGGCTTTGATGCGAGGATCTATGTCTTTAACATCTTTTATGATTTGCCAGTGCCTTTTTACCACCGGCGTTTTTGTTTCCATAGCTAGAAGGTCAGGACTTTCTTTTTTTACCTCCTCCAGCCAATTTGAATAGGTTTTTTCCTCGGCAATGCCATCACTCCAGATGACTTCGTATCCTGCTTGTTTTAATAAAGTTGCCGCAGAGGCGGGAACCAGAGGGTAGATATAGGTGCCCTCATTAAAGTATTGGAACTGGCGATTCTGGCTTAACAGTGGTATTCCCTTCTCGCTTTCCATAGGAGGATAGGCTATCATTATCTTCATCTTTGTAGTCTCCTCATCATCAGACCCTGGATAAAGAATGTCCCATAAGTGAGATGGGTAAGGATTATGCCCAGAAATGCTAAAAGTGATACCCTTAAGTGTTTTGGCTGTATGCTTGATAATAATACCAAACCAAGATAAAGTAAAACCATACTCAGGAAAAATACTCTCAAAAATGAGTTAAAAAGGGAGATAATTATGCCTGCTGCCAGTGCGCTAACCAAGAAGGAAGGAAGCAAATACGATAATCTAAGAGAGGTTTCAGGGTAATGTTTGATGAAATAGCCCCGGTGTAGAGCATAGTTTCTAATCTGTTTCAAATGGGGGAGAAAAAGAGGTCTTCTATGATGGTAGACTAATACTGAAGGATCGTAGATGATCTTTTTGCCCAGCTTTTGGGTAATATTGAGGCAAAGAACGGTGTCTTCCCCGGGCCAGAAGAGGCTTCCAAAACCTCCTAGTCTTTCGAGGATGGATTTTCTTACCAGAAGGTTACAGGTAGGATAATCGTCCACTTCACGGAAAGATGTAGGAAAATAGCGGTATTTGTGATTTCCCCCTCCCAAAAGGGATGAATAAACAAAGCCGCTTGCCTTTTGCTTAAGAGTATCAGTTTGAGGAGTAACTGCCGGTCCTCCCACAGCAGCTACCTCCTTATTTTGAAAGTGCCTCGCGGCATTTTTCAGCCAGTCTGGAGAGGGAAAAGCATCGTCATCTATGAAGGCCAGGATCTCCCCTTTAGCCATCTTTATACCTTTATCTCGTTTCTCCGAGGGTCCCACAGGTCCGGTAGGGACAACCTTTACATCTTCCCAGTTTGTGGGAAGAGGACTATCGGGTAGAACCATTATTTCATACGGTGAATAATCTAGCTTCTTACAATGGGCGATGCACTCCTCTAAGTAGGGATTATTATCTTTTGCCGGGATTATGATGGATATAAAGGGATTAGTGTTTATCATAGTACTTCAGGATGTACATACGATAAAAAATGGCTAAGGTATCTATCAACATATTTCGTATATCTCGAAATCCAATGCATCCCCACCGAATCTCCCGATTGAAACTTCTGGTGATGGGGGCCTCTATGACCTGGTAACCCAAGCGATGAGCATTAGCCAAAAGTTCTAAGTCAAAGGCGAACGCTTTGACCAAGACTTTAGGAAATACCTTTTTTAATACCTCATATCTGAATAGTTTCAACCCCACCTGCGTATCCCGAACAGGGAGACCAAATAAGACAAAAACCAGTAATTGATAGAAAAAACTGAGCACTCTTCTCCTTTTTGGGTAATCAAAAACTGACTCCGGGTGTCTCTTGGAGCCGATGACGATATCGCAGTGAGTTTTCTCCATTATATCACAAAAGGAGACCAGTTGTCCTGGATGTAAGTCCAGATCAGCGTCAAGGAAAGCTACCAGATCTCCCGTGGTATACTGAAAGCCATACTTTAGAGCCGCCCCTTTACCGTGGTGGCTATCCAATTTTACCACTTTTACTTTGTTTAACTTACTAGCTGCTTTTGCCATCTCCCGGTAGGTATGGTCAGAACTTCCATCGTCCACAGCGATGATCTCGTAATTTTGGTCGAAGGTACCTTTCAGAGTTTCGGCAACTTCATGAAGGTTTGACGAAATACATGATTCTTCATTATAGATTGGCATTATTAGGGAGATTTTCTTACAGGATTTAACCATCTGTTAGGTTCCTGTTCTGCAAAAGAGAGGCGGTTTTATCTATGCCTCTTTAGGCTCTTTTTCTCCTAAAGCAAAAACGTAATAACCATTAAGTAAGAACAAAGAAAGACTCACTGCGACCAGAATTAAGATTACCTGAATTAGACTAGTGTGGAATAAAGATATTAAGGCAACCTCTACTATGGTAGCTGGTACCAAAATCTTGAGGAATCTTAATTGGTGAACGGAAATCTGATAGAAAAGCAGAATATTGGTAAGGGAAAAGAAAAGCATAGCCAGGCCAAACATACCAATTAAGGGAATGGTTGGAATGTATTGGGATCCAAATAAAGACTTTACTACTACTGACGGAATCGCCAAATAGAGGAGGAGGACACCTCCGGAGAGGAGCGTGGTGTAAAGGAGGCTTTTTTTCAAAACTGGCTTAGACTCTTTGTTAAGAGCGTGAAGCTCGGAGGTCTTAGGAAACATTACCATAGCAATAGCTCCGGGAAGAAAGAGAATAATCTTGGCTACGATAGAGGCAGCAGCATAGTGTCCTGCCTGGGAAGAGTCGAAAAAATGCTTTACCAAGATCAAATCAATATTGGTAAGCAGCATAAAGCACAAGAGCATGATAGCCACAGGGAAAAAATAGCCATAGATTGGTGAGAGAGTAAGATTACAATCAATTTGGTCAGACGTAAACTGGTGCCGCAGGGGAAAGATAGCGAAAAGTAAAGCTGCCAGGCTGCCCATGGCCAGTCCCAGGAGGGCTCCATTGACCTTCAAACCCACATAAACCAGGAGTATTCCAAAAAGGAGTTTGCTAATTCCTCCTATCATCATATCGGTTCCAAAATAGACAAATTTTTGGAGCCCCTGTAGAGTCCCCAGAAGGACCGGGCAAATAATACCCAGAGCCACAGCGACAGCTATTAGAACTATGGGCAAGCGGGAAGGAATGTGCAAAAAGGAGGCAATATGGCCACTGAGCAAGGTAAGCAGGATAAATCCTGCTACTGCAAAAAGAGAGACTCTGGTTAGTAGTTGGTGCAGCAACAGCTTAATTCTAGCCAGCTCTCCCTTAGCTTTGAAATTAGAGATGTATTTAGTGATAACTGTCTGCAGAACCCCTGCTGGCACCGCAATAATCATAAATAGGGAAAACAGGGAAACCATAATGCCGTAGTCAACTGGGCCCAGAGTGCGGCTCATAAAAATGTGGAAAAGATAATTGCATAAATTAACCACCATCGAGGCTATGAATACGAAGCCTATGTGCTTGGTAAAATCGTCAAGAAGGCGCACTAAAAATAGTCCTCCTTTTCTGTACTATTCTTTTCCGCAGGCCGCCTTATAAACAGCAAGAGTTTCCCTAGCAGTCTTTTCCCAGGAAAACTGGCTGGCCCGTCTGAAGCCTTTCTCAATAAGTGTACCTCTCAAATTCTCATCAGTCAAGACTTTATGCATAGCTTCGGCAATCTCATCTACATCATAGGGATCAACTAAAAGAGCAGCATCTCCAGCTATCTCAGCCATAGCGCCATAGTTAGAGGTAACAACGGGGACTCCGTGCGACATGGCCTCAAGTATGGGTAGACCGAAACCTTCAGTCAAGGAAGGAAAAACAAAGAGACTGGCATTAGCGTAAATTGATTTAAGGACATCGTCAGGGACATAGCCTTTAAAGATGACTTTATCTTCTGAACCCAATTTTTTGACGGTGTTCATAAAGGAGGCGTGTTCCCAGGCTCTCATTCCACAAAGAACTAATCGATGTTTGATACCCTGGTACGTTCTTATCAGTTTGTTGTAGGCATATAATAATCGAGTTAAGTTTTTGTGGCTATACATCCTACCTACCCACAGGATGTAAGGAGTCTCACCCCTTTTTTTTTCGTGAAGAGGAGCTGTCCATGTTTTGTCTTCAATTGTCAGATTACGCTTTCCGCCTCCGTGATAGATAACAGTAATTTTTTTTTCTCTGACACCGAGGAATTTAATAAGATCCTTCCTAGCGCTGTAGGAACCAGCGATGATAAGATGTGCCCGCCTTGCAGAAATCCTGTAACTGACACCCCAATAAAGGCGAAAAATGAGCGGGGTCAGCTTGGGAAATATGAAGGGTATAACATCATGAAGAGTGAGAACCGAGGGACAGGAAAGCAAGAAGGGTGAGACACTGGCCGGGGAGTGGAAAACATCTATCTTATTTTTCCAGAGCAAGAAAGGAAGAACTGCTTGCTCGTATAGTACCCTTAAGAACAGGATTTTAGAAGGAACATTACAGATTATTTGCCGAAAATTTCTTTTCTTCACCTGGAATAATTCCTGGTTCCAGGAGGCAACAAACAAAAAGTATTCACTCTCCTCATCTATTCGAGCTAGATTTTCAACTAACTTCCGCACATAAGTTAGCGCTCCCCCGATTTCAGAAGGAACTACCGCTAAGGTATTTATACCTATTCTCAAGCTCTTGATCCTAGCAGAAACAGGGCACTAGAGGGGATGCCCTTTATTCTTTCAGTGCCAGTTCCCATACGCCAATCCTGAATTTATTAAGCCAATCATGGATCTCGCTACCAGAAACTCTCCGGAGTGTAGTTAGATCTTGTCTCTTTTTCCACATCCTGGGTAGGCCTTTCAGAGCGGAAAAATATACTCTAACGAGAGTCAAAAAAAGTTCCCATTCGGAAAACTCTTCCCTAAGCTTTCCTGCTGTTCCTTTGCCAGTCAAACCCGCATAAAACTGCACCACTGTTCGCAATACTGTATAGTATGGATTGCATAGCAGTACAGGGAATGGAAGGTACTTTATCGCAATCCATACTCGATTTCGCTCCACATAAAATACTTTGAAAAGAGAATAGGGAGAGGTCGAGCCAGAGTACTTATGATATATTACCGCCCTAGGCACATACATACACTTCCAACCCGCTAGCCTTCCTCTTATCCCAATATCTGTATCATCGCCGTATGCAAAGAAATCCTTATCAAATTTGCCTATTTCATTCAACATCTTCCTTCTGTAAAGAGCAGCGCATCCACTTGGAAAGAAAACTTCTTCTATACTATCGTACTGTCCCTGGTCATGCTCTAATCTTCCTCGTCCCCGATTCAGTCCATCTTTGTATATCAGATGTCCCGTGTTATCAATTATCCTGGGATTGTCGAAGGAAAGGACCTTTGAAGCGCACATTCCAATCTTATCATCACTTTCCGCTACCTTTATTAGTTCTTCTATCCATGAGGGGTCAGCTTTGGTGTCATTGTTTAATAGCAGCACGTATTTCCCAGAGGAATTTTCTATACCTATGTTGTTGCCCTCAGCAAATCCTAGATTAGTCCTCTTTTTGATAAGCCTAACAAAACCACCGAAGTTCTCTCTAAGATACTCTGCGGAACCGTCGGTAGAGCCATTGTCAATCAAGATAACTTCAAAGTTCTTGTAGGTCTGTTTCTTTAGGGAAGTCAGGCACTCCTTAAGATACCGCTTTCCGTTCCAATTCAAGATAATTACGGAGACGGAAGGTTTTTGAGAAGAGCGAGAGACGCAGCATTCGGTAATCATAACTATCTTTATTCTTTGTCCTTTTTAGGCCATACGCTAGACAGGGCATGCAGGATAATTGCAGTATACAGGGTGAAGATTGCAAGAATTATCAAGAGAATCATAAGCAAACTGGGGCCGAAAGGAAGACGCTCGCTAGCGGCAAAGATTCTCAAAACCCATGCTGCTACAGCCATCCCCGCAGCTAAAAAACACATTCCAATTACCCCGAAAAAAAAGAGAGGTCGGGAAAGCTCGACATGTCTTAATATGCTCATGAGTACACCGGCGCCATGGCTGAGAGGGTTCTTCCTGAAGGGCTTATCAATACTATAGTCGCACTTTATGGGAACCTCGCAGATCTTCATCCTGTACCTTCGAGCCTGTAGCAATACCTCTACCCCGGCCGACATTCCGTCCTCTGTTGGGTGGATCCGACCAAGCGCTTTTTTCGAATAAGCCCGGTACCCACTCTGAGAGTCCGCTACGTCAACGCGGGCTCTTCGCATGGCAAAGTTCAGGACAGCCATGCCATATTTTCGGTACCTGGGAATCCTCACCTTATCACTCAGTCTTGAGCCTATGACAACATCGAAGCCTTCTTCTATTTTTTCCAGCAGAAGAGGAATCTCCTTTGGGTCGTGTTGACCGTCTGCGTCCAATGTTACCATCGCAGTAGCATTTAGGCTTCTTGCAGCTTGAAAGGCACTCCTCATCGCAGCTCCGTAACCCAGGTTCTCCCGGTGCGTAATGACAGTCGCTCCTAAAGCCTTACTGATTTCGCCCGTGGCATCCGTGCCCCCGTCATCTACGACGATTACCTGGTCCACCATAGGCTTGGCCCGAAGAACAACCTTCGCAATCGACCTTTCCTCATTGTAGGCCGGAATCACTGCAACGACCATCTTCTCTCCTCTTCTCGGTCGCAGTAGGAGAAGAATGAATATGCTTTTTTCCGCGAGTCTCTGTGTTGCGCTCTACAAGAAGGGTAGCAGGCTCTAACAAAAATGTCCAGTCAGGACAGAATTCATAGGAGATGCTGGTAGAGCTGGAGATATTGATCAACAATGTTTGACCAACTGAACTCCTCTTTGACGACCTTCTTGACCTTTATGCCGAATTCTCTCCTGGTATGAACATCGCTTAGCTCTCTTATTCTCTCGCTGATCATTTTAGGATCAGCATTCACCAAGAATCCCGTCTCTCCATCAATAACTATTTCCGAAGCAATGCCGACAGGAGTGGAAATTATAGGAAGACCTGCTGCAGCAGCTTCTAGAAGCGGCTGTCCAAAATTCTCGTAGAGAGAAGTATAGAGAAATATGTCAGCATTCTGATAATAAGTTCTCAACTCTTTCCCATATTTGGCTCCAGCAAAGTGAATATGCTCCCTTACTCCCAATTCATCTACCAGAGTTTTCAACTCAGACAGATATCCTTTTCTGGAAAGACTGCTCCTCTTTCCTTCAGCTCCCACAATGGTTAACTTCACCTTATCCAAATATCGCAGGGCTCTTATGATTGGTTCAAGATGGCGGTCACGGGCAATTCTTCCCACAAACAGCAGTTTTAGAACTTCGTTGGATTTATCTTGATGAGACTCATAATCGGCTATATCTATTCCTGCCGGGATCACCTGTATCTTCCTCTTATCAATTCCAAATTCTAGTGCCTCTCTATATTCATTCCTTGAAGAAACTATAACTACATCTGCCCTGTGTACTGCATTCTTGAATGTTGCAATGTCGTATATTTTGTATGGTAAATGTGCAAGTTTATTCTTTAAGATATATTTATATCCTAACAGAGTGCCGTGCGTACTCAGCACAAAAGGCTTTCTGTTAACTAGGGAAGCCAAGCAGCCCATATCAGTTTGAAAGTTGCGATAGCTATGGCTGTGGATAATATCGCAATCTATTAAATGTAGAAAAATACCCAGACTAACACAATATCTCATAATCTGAATTTGATTTTTGAACCTGGTTATATGAACCTGGTCATAAGTTTCTTTCTTCGGCAGCCTCTTATCTACATCGCAATACGTGGTAAGAATTGGTGAGTTGATTTTTCTGGATTCTAATTCGGCTGAGATTCGATAAGCCTGGTTAGCCGGTCCGGTAACGTAGGGATAGAAACTTTCTATAGTTCGCAGAATCTTCATTTGACTCCTAGCACCACCTCTGGGCAAGAGAGGTTGATTTTTCTGCGGGCCTTAGCCATCACGCATTCTCGAGAAGATATACCGCAATTCTTTGCGAGTCATAGAAAAGTCTAACCTTATTATGCTCCTCTTTGTATGTGAAAATCCATTCCATTATCCCGTTGAGGGATCCTGATTTCTCTTTTTTGCGATCAAGAAATAGGAAGTTATATCTTTTTAGCGCTGTCTCAGATGTTTCTTTTTGAGAATAGCTCAAAACATCGTCTATTCTTGCTGTTTTTATACTCTGAGGATAAACCAAACGTATAGTCTTCTCCCACGCTCTATACACTATGTCGCTATCAAAAAACATCTTTACTTCAGATAATGGGTATTCGTCTTTGACTTCTTGCAGGACTTTGACGAAATCATCCTCATTTAGGCCGCGATGATAATATCTGAAATTGTATTCTGGCGGCCGTGGCAAGGGATATAGCATCACCACAAAAACTACTGCTAAAACCAGACTTTTATGTAGACTACCATAAGACCTGGTATTTTTATGAAGGGAGTATGGCTCTAACTCCCCGGATAGGATATCCCGTCTTTTCTTGCTGGCTACATAAACCATAGTTGGTATTAACAACAAAAATAAGAGATCTCTAATGAGGTTCGATCTGTATAGGCCAAAAGCATAGACAACGGCCAAGTAGCTTGCTAAAATGGATAACGTCAGAACAGCATGAATCAATGAGATTCTTGATTCTTTAATACTCTTGACCCTATCTACAATTCGTAAGGGAGTTACCCTCCTTAGAATATGAAAAATATCTCTCATCAGTTCCTGATTGTAAAATCTCTTTAGCATAATAGCCCCGAGCCAGATTGACCCCAGCATGAAATACCAGCCAGATCTTCCTGAATACTTTGGGAACTCTAGTATTCCTGTTATGGAGGATATCCCATACAGAAGAATGAAAACACTAATAGCAAAGAACTTCGGACTTCTCCTCCGAATACTCCTTACGATAACGAGCAAACCCAACAATAACATGACATACACACCTATCGAAAGCGGGAACTCTACTGGAACTTGAAGTTTCTTCATACGCAAGAGAGCTTTTGTTATTGCCCATTTGTTATTCGTCCAATCCCCCAACATAATACCTTCCCCCATCGCGTCCCACCTAGTCTCCCCTTCCTCAATTAGCCCTGCAATTCTAGATTCGTCATAGATAGGTAGATATATCCCTTCGCCACGAAACTCCAGAAGTATTACATAATATGAAAAAACGATGATCATCCCCAAAGAGAACAGCACAATTAATGCTACTGTCCTCCCAAGAAACCGTCTTGTATGCTTTCTTATGTCGGGATGAAAAGCGATAGCGAAAAATAGTAGAAAATATAGAAGATAACTCATCTGAAGCGTTACATAAGGACTAATTAAACTTAGAAGAAATACAACAAAAATAAATACCAGAATGTTTCGTTTTACAACCTTGTTTTCCTTGAAATTATTCATTAACTCTAAAGCAAAATAAACCAGGAGGGGGATAAGGACAAAACCAAAGCCTTGCGGGAACGAACCTGTCTGTTCAACGGTTAATAGATTAAGAATGGTAAAACCGGAATAAAATAACACTGCAAAAATAGCTGATTTCTGACCAAATACCTGTTTCATAAAGCAATACACGGCACCAATGGACAGAATGCCGAAAAACGCACCGCCAAAACGAACCATAGCGTAAGAGTCGACGGATGAAACAAAATACATGAGAGCCAGAATAGCATGATAAACCTTTGGGTAGGAGGTAAAAATGTGACCAGCTAATGCCTCTTGGAGAAACGTCAGGTGTCTATAAAAGTCAATAGTCCCCAAAGAAATATGTTTCATAGGATCGTACAACCTCATATAGCTCCCGATACCAAAGGCGAACAATAATAACAACAGAGGAGGAGTTAACCTCAACTTGAAGCTTATCTTGGGTTGTCTTATCTTTCTCAAGAAGTAAAGGTTAAAAACTACTATGATTAAGCCATAGGAAACTAGGAAATTAATCTTGTTAAATGCACCAAAAATTGCCAAAAGATAAACCAGCCCTATCGAGGTAAACAAACCAATTACCATACTAACATAAGCTTGAAACAATTTGTCTTTATCATGGAATATCTTGAAAGAAACTAGAATAAAGGGTAGGATAAACAAGAGGGCAAATGACACAGCGATCCTGAAAACGACCAAGACGGACGCCCCCATCTTTTGCAGCTCCCTTGTTATATTTGGAAGAACCAAAACTTCAACCGGGTTTCGAGGAGAAAATGCCTATCGAGACAGGTCACAATTCCATATCTGGGAGCCTCGTTGCTTCGTAGAACCTGGCTGAGAGAACTGCAGGATCATCGGTATTGCGCCCCACCAGTCCCCCAGCTAGGTCCCAGTTATTTCCTAGCTGCCGGTTTACCCAGGGTCGAAGGTTCTCAATGCTACCATCCACCCCTAAAAGATCTTGAAAGACATGCAAGGCATAAGCTACCTCAAAGCCAATTGGATTATAGGGCCAGCCGTAGCCGGTTGCACAAGGCTCCCGGTAATATGACTCCTTCTCAATGTAACCGAACGCTGCCCGAAGTACCTCTTGCAGCCAAGAATCCTCCCACCAATCCTCATCCCTGGATTCATCATAGGCCAAAGCAAAGCCATAGAGGTTAAAAGGCAAATACTCAATGGAACGTTGTCGAATATTAGTTAGCTTGGCTCTCCGATTCTCCGTTTCCTGACCATCGTGCCCAAAGAAAACATTGCTGATACTTCTAAAGACATGATACTTCAATTTACTCGGAAGGGAAAGGCATCGTAACCTAACCGTAGAAGAAATCTCATGATGAATGAGTCCTGGCTCCGACAAGACCATGGTCTCAGTCAGATGTTTGAAGAAATCTCCAGCCCGGTTGATAAGAGTTGAGTTCCTCAGACGATTTCCCACCATATAGGCTATGGCAGCGAACCAAAGCTGATGATTAAGGGTTAGATCAATTGCTTTACTCCGTCCGTTTACATCATAGGTATGCCACAGATGAACTTTGTTATCATATTCATGATGGAGCAGTACTTCAGAGGCAACATCAAGTGCCGTAGTACTGCCAAAACAATCTGCCAACACCGTCAAAGCCTCGCTTACCCAGGCCTGACCTATGAGGCCGTTGCAGCGATCTTTGATCCTGGAGCGGCGACAGAGGAAAGCTGCTCCACGGGGACGGGCTTCCTTTGATAGTAAGTATTTTTGCGCCAACAAAGCATGTTTTTGAAAACGCGGATCTCTGGATAGACTATGGGCCTTACACAGAGTTATTGCCCAATGGGCAGTGTTTCGCACCCGAGTTTCTTTGTCAAAATAGGGACCATTGTGCCCCGATGGGAACGAGCCGTCCTCACATTGATGCGAAATGATACTCCGCGCTGATTTCAAAACCAAGTCATTCAAGGACATCCAAGTTTTCCTCTCATGAGACGACAAATCGGGATAGGGATACTAGTCTCCCAAGAACTGCAGATAAATTGCAGAGATACGAAACGCACCACAAAGTAAATATTCTCTTCTTCATTTCTATTGTTCCTCTTTGATCTATGGCCTTCTTTAAGAAAGGCAGCCATGGCGGCAGAAATGTAAGCATCATATTTAGCAGTTTTCTAGGAGGCCTACCTTCACTAATCCAGATTCTTGGCTGGCCCTTCCCAACCCGATATTGCTTCTTGATCAACGCTCCCAGGCGACGTGCTGGATGCCTGACAATGGCCTTTGAGGCAAAGGTAAGAGCAAAACTATTTCTTGTAGCTCGGGATGTCCATAGAACATCTCCTCCAGATTTTACTGATGCAGGAAACATCCCAATCTTGTCAAACAAGAACGATTTTACAAAAAGATTTGCCGTCTTAGCCACACTTCTCTCCTTAATATCTCGCTCAACTTGCATATTAGTTATCGAATCGTAGATTTCAGCAGCCGTTTTTCGTTCAGAGTAAATGAACTGGACGTTTCCTCCCACTAAATCTGCAGATGTAGAATCGAGTGCCTTGACTCCTTCCTCGATCCATCTCGAGCTAGCCACACAGTCTGAATCAGTAAATGACAGAATCTCGCCCTTTGCATTCTGAATTCCCTTGTTACGCGCTGCATAGGAGCTCTGTATCCTGTCTTCAACCAGTAGCCTTACCGGGTATTCCTGCACTATCTCTCGGGTCCTATCGCTGGAAGCGTTGTCCACAATCAGTATCTCGTAGCGATCCCTCGAATAAGTCTGATTCAACAAAGACTCGATACAAGCTCTAATCCGCCTCTCGCCGTTGTAGACGGGGACAATAGCTGAGACAAAGGGAAGAGGATTTGGCATTTCAGAAACTGACCCTTTTCCTAAGAAAGATTGCTGAGTATATTCTTCCTATATTGAACATCACTGGAGCTACAGACTCCACAACATAATTTTGACAATATCTGTATTTTGCTTTGTTCTTTGGCAGAGCGTCAACGAACACTCGCTTGACAATTATCCCAAGTATGATCATCGAAGAGTGTATTACCTGCATAATCCTATTTCGCCGGCCTCGCAGATTCTCCACATTGACTCCGTGCTTAAGCTTTGAAACCATGAAGTATTTCATGGTCATCTTCTCAGCCGGGACTAAATGATAGACAATAATTTCTGGACTATAATATATCTTGATATTTCCAAGCCTTTTTCTCGCCTCGATTATCAGTTTGATTTCTTCACCATAGCTTATCTTTGCACTTTTCATCCCCAAATCTGGATCAAATCCTGCTAAGAGATGGAGCAGTTGTTTTTTAAAAACCATATTCGAACCAGAAATATACTCATCATTTTGCAAAAAGCGCGCGGTCTCTCCGTGGCTTCTGATTTCATATTTGTCCAAGAACCACTTTGGTTTTTCAGTAAGATAAAATGGATAGATTGGCCCACCCAGAACATCTGCTTTGGTCTTTTTAATAGCCTTAACAATATTCCTCAGCCAATGTTTGTCAGCTTTTGCATCATCATCAATGTAGGCTACATACTCAGCTTTTGCCTGTCTGTACCCGGCATTTCTGGCATTACTTAGTCCTTGGTTTGATTCATAGATATACCTTAGACTCCAATCGGAGTATTTGCCCATGTAGTCCATAACTGTTTGTTTGGTATTATCTGTAGATGCATTGTCAGCTATGATTATTTCATAAAGACTGCGATCCAAGCTTTGATTTACCAGGCTCTCAAGCACTCCTGCCAAGAGTTTAGAACGATTATAGGTGCATACTAGTACTGAGATTGCGTACATACTTACAATTTCCGGATACAATACGTTAGATATCTATGTATTACCAACATCATAATTCTTACCTTCACCAAGACATTACCCCTAACGCACTTAGTTAGACATCCCACTGAATCTAGAATACCTACCTTTAGGGCTCGAAGACAAATATAATTACCTAATTTTCTTTGTGAGATTCTTCTAATCTTGTCTTTCCTTAAACCCTGGGGAGCATTATGTATTATCTTTTCATTTATTTCGTTAATTAACTGGATTGAACGTAGCACTTCGTTCTTGGTAACAATGTCTAAATCACGATAATTAATATTATCAAAGTTATTTCGAATGAGACGCAGTATTCTATCGTCTATTTTCTCCCCAATCAAATGCTCCAAATTATGGGCGGCAACACTGTTTGCCCTTTCTATCAGTTCATTTCTCTTTTTAAAACCAATTGAACTCTTGTGTCTTCTCCATTTTACCAGGGGCTGTTGAATTTGATAAATTCTTGCTATTTTTGAAATTCGGTTATAGAGTTCATAATCCTCAGATAAGTTCATAGTTTCATTGTATCCTCCGTTATTCATTACTAAATCTTTTCTGAATAATATTGAGCAATGCGCCAAGCAATTCTTAAAATTCAAGATATAATAAATGTCTTCGGAGGAGCGATCAGCGTTCCAAGACTCTACTGCTTTGCCTACATCATCGATAACATCATTCCAACTACCTACAATTCCAACATCCGGGTTCTTCTCCATATATTTATATTGCACTTCCAATCTATTCGGATAAGAAATATCATCCGCATCCATTACTGCAATATACTGTCCCTTTGCGAGCCTTAGACCTTCATTCCGCAGTTCCGACAAGTTCATACTCTGCTTATTTTCTATAAGCCTGATTCGTTTATCCATGTATGTCTTAATTATATCTTTACTTGAGTCGCTGGTTTTATTGTCTAATATTATCAAAAGTTCGAAATCCCTAAAGGTCTGATTCAAGATACTGTCAATTGCTTCTCGAATGTATTTTTCTGCATTATAAGCTAGCATTAAGACGGTGACTTTTGCATCGCTCATGAGCTGAGTCCAATTTTACGAAACACATGCTCAAAGCGTTTCTGCCATGTATGATCGCTTATGGCGCGGCGATAGCCTGCCTGACGAATGCACTCTCGTTCCGCATCATGTGCTAGATAGTATTTAGCTTTGTCAGCAAGGTCTCGCTTATCATGATAGCAGACAAGTTCTTTGCCGATCTCGTAAAATTCTTCCAATTCTTGCATGTATTCAACCATGTAAAACGCACCGCTCATTGGTGCCTCGAAGTCGCGCAGACGGACTTGTAAGATGCGCTGATCAGTCCGGTACGTCTCGCCGCAGGAGGAAAACCCCAGGCTGATCCTGCTCCGGCTATACATCTTGATCAAGTCCTCATCATTAAGCGGTGGGCCGCAGATTTCCGTCGGGACGACAGAAAGTTCTTCACTCGGCGAGAGAGTGAACATCTGCTTTGGTTTTCGGGCGGCTGATTTGCGCCCCTCAACAGCTATCAATTTCTTTAGCCGTCGTATTAGGTCACCAAACTTCGGTACACCAATCTGCAATTGAGGCTGCCAGCCGAGACCCCAAACACGAACGTCAATGCCTCTATCCAATAGATAGCGGATATATTCCGGTCGGTCACCGTACTTTTGGCCCACAAAAGTCACGTCAAATTCCTGTGGGAGAGGATAAGGCCTGTAAATATTAGGATTGGCTGCCTCTTGACAATAGATCGGGTTAGCCCCCGCACGGCGATAGTCATCCAAGCGGAACTTTTCAGGAACCAGACAATAGTCATATGTAGGAGCAATCTCTTTCACCAGGTGAAATTGATACGATGCATTGCAGTACCAGTTGATAGTACAGATACCCAGCCTTCGGATCTCTTCAATCACTTCCGGGCGGCACAAGGCGCTGTAGAAATAGCTGAAAAAAACATCAACTGGCTGTTTGCCATGGGCGTCTCGGATCTGCTGCAAGAGCGCCTGCTCAAGCTTCGGCCGGTACTTTTCAATAAAGGCCTTCTTATTCGGGTCGCTTGGATCAGCGTTTCGGAAATGGAGTGTCAGGTCATAGTCAAAGCAAATGACCTCATGACCAATATCTACCAGTGGCAGATAGAGATTATTGTGCCAGAGGTTGTTTCCTGGCCATGGCTCGTGATCAGCCGCGTAAAAGATGCGCATGGAACCCCCTAGAACCGCTTCACCGTCCAGAACGAGACGCACCGCTCAACACTGTTGCTGCCGACATACATTTCGCTAATTCCTTCTCCGAATTTCCTTGTTTTCTTCTTACCACACCTTTAGCTTTCTAGGCCGCCTGCACATCCTCCCAGAGACACTCGCCATAATAGGCCCGATCTTCTACTAGCATGTGATCCGACTTCCGATAGACACAAGCCAAATACTGTTCAGCATATCGAATGAAGATAGAAGTAGCTGAATACCCATCTGATCCAAGGCGAGGTTCAAACCGGTACCCCCAGACTAACGAAGATGGCAAGGCACTGATTTGCGCTCGAGTGACGTAGTAAGAAAATACGTATCCATTTGCCACACAACATGGAACGATGTTTTAATACTCGTCTATCCACTAACATGATTCTCATAGTAACGCTCGAGAGGTTGATAAAGTCTTTTCGGCAATACCAAAAGAACCCTATGTAGTCTTCTAAGAAAAACCTTCGGAATGCGGCTCAGTAGTTTAGACAGTGCTCTCCCCATCTAATCCCTGGCTTGCGACATTCTTCAGGAATAAGAGACAATATGATTAATCTATGATATATCCATTGGTGATAGAATGCCGCATTTGTTTCGACAAACAGAGCATGTTCAAGGCCTCGACAATGATGCTTTTCTTGCTGCGAAATCAGCATTTGTCTCAACTTATCTGTATTCCAGCTAAGATCAGAGCTTACCACACTATTCCCCGAACAGTCAGTCATTTTATTCTCCAATTTTCCCATACGAATGGATACTGGTAAGTCAAGCGATGAGTTTTCCTCAGTTCATTTTGGATCATTACCATTCTTTGCTCACCATCAGGAACAAAGTCGTAAAACTGAACCTGGATATTCCTAATGTTTCTTACAAACCCAGAATCTATCAAGTCTTCAAGAAGATCATACTCTCCGCCTTCGATATTGATCTTCATCAAATCAATTTTTTCGATACGATTTTCTCGCATAAAATCAACTGCTCTCACCAGACGTGCATCTCTAACATCATTTCCCGGTTTATGTAGTGAAGAACTATTTCGATTTACTGAAATTTGAACTATTTGATTTTCGGTTATTAGTCCAAATCTATGGACGAAAATTTTTTCATTTCTCGAAAATCTCCGCTCTATTTCATCCGCAAATTCTATAACTGGTTCAAAAACATGGATTGTACAGCAATACATTGAGAAAATATCACTTGTCCACTGGCCTTCGTAGCCACCCAGGTCAAAAACTAAGGAGTTTGCATTCAGATTGTAATTTAGTCGAAGCGTCTTGTCCCCTTGCGCTTTCCGCCAAGACTCTAGCCGCCTTTGTTGTGGGGATTGAACCACTTTGTGGAAATCTGGCGAGTCGCCTTACCCACTCTTGCTAATGCCTTGCTTAACAACTTGGAAGCGTGTGTCAAGACGAACTCATATCTTCCACTTCTCTTCACAATTTGCTTTATCAGTTTGATTGTATTAGCAAAAGCTAAGCAACACATCATCGACCCGCCGCTGCCTACTGATTGCCTATTCGCCTCAGCAGTCGCACTGCTAACGAGAGCACTCTTCCACACTGCCGATGGCTCCCTAAACGCAAAAACCAACACACCTTTATATATTTTGCTCAGATGACTCTCCTTTCCTGTGTAGTCCAAGACAACAAAGCTGGAATTAATCTGAAAAGCAATTTGCTCAACGTCATCTTGTGAAGGCCAGTTTATCCCCGGTGTGTTTGCATCTTGCCGTCCAAAATCATCTGTATCGTCAATAGCAATCACGACTGATTCTGTGGGGCAGGCATCACGTATAGCGATGAGTTCATCTAGGAGCGGACAAGGTCGTTCGGCGCCTCCAGTAACACCTCCACTATAGTGACCATCTAGCCAGAAAAAGATACGATCATCCGGCCAACACTGTGGAAAAATACTCGATACAAAGACCTCATAACTCTTACCCAAGAAAACTCGATAAGGCCCATTCGCGTCGTAAAGCTTGTGGGCCTTTTGATAAAGCTCCTCTACCACCTCAACCGAATAAACCCGTTCAAAATAGCTTGACTCCACAGCTTTGCGATATGTTTCCCCATGGAACGTTCCAGATTCAACAAACACATTGCAGTGTAAATCTTCAGTTAACCTCAAAATGTGGGAATGTATACCTGGCATTTAGTCAGCCCCGAACAACTATAGTTTCCTATACCAGTGCGGTTCAGACTCGTATCCCAGCCTAAACATCATCAAAGAGTCATTGAATAGTGACCTACCCCACACCTGTACCAGCTTTGGAGGACAGGTTACTGACAAACGTCTATCCACTAACATGCTTCTCATAGTAACGCTCGAGAGGTCGATAAAGTCTTTTCGGCAATATCAAAAGAACCCTATGTAGTCTTTTAAGAAAAACCTTCGGAATGTGCCTCAGTAGTTTAGACAATGTTCTTCGGATCCAAGATTTTTTCCGGCCGAACGCGGAGATGCGATCATGAGAGGCATCTCTAAAGTCAGAGGAAGGTAATTCGGTATAGAGATGCAATTTGTCAAGAAAACCAATTCTAGTTGAGTCGGAAGCAACAGTATTCAATATATAATCAAGGTGCTTGACTTTGTCTGGCCGAAGCTCATACCACTCGATGTACTCGACGTAACGCAACAAGAGCTCATCAACCGCTGAGGGGACGTAGATGGGATATTGCACGCCGTCAAATTCTCTGTGCAAGACTGATGCATTCTCAATGACACTGTATATGTAGTGCTGTTTCAATCGTATCCTTTTATACCTTGGCAATGACTGATATAGATCGAATCTAAATTCTAACTCACCATCGAGATAAAAATCCACGCAGGCATGCGATTCGTCCTCATCGCTGACCCTGATTTCAAAGCCTTTGTCCAGATACCAATTTCCAACATTCAGTATCTGTTTAGCAAACTCGTCCTTCTTATAGCAAAATACATCTATGTCACCACCCTTGTAATAGTCAGGGAAATCACCCAGCTTAACAATTACATAAATTTGCTGCCTAACTTGAAAGAAAAAGCGGTCCAAATCAAGCCTATTTGAAAATCCCATCCCATTTGAATCTGTCATTTTATCACCGCGACAGGGAAACTATCTACACCTCTGAACTTAAATATACTAACACGATGGACACCATCCGAGACTATGTACCGGCCTGATTGAAACTCCCTCACGAGTATGTAGGAAGTAGTGTAGGGGTCTTCCAAGTAGGCAAAGTCCCTGGACAATGCCCTGAATACCTCAATGGAATAGTCGGAAGCCAATGGACCACCGAGAAACTTGGCCAAATATTCCGTATAGAACATCATATCACCTGATAAGAATGCAAAATGAGGCGTCTTCTCGATCTCGACAGCTTCCTTCCAAAATGACGCTCTGGTTCCCCTTAGGATGTTACAGTACAATTGTGACGAGCTAATGCGCTTTATGGTGAACTCTTTGAACTTGGGAAGATAATATGGGGAAGGCAAAAGGGGATTAGGCACGTTCTTTAGGAGCTCTATACCATCCTTGAAACCCAAGAGCTTCAACATATGATCAACCTGAGATTCATTGTCAGATGCATGAACAACGTGTTCTTCAGTACGTTTGCCATTCTTTCTCGGATTAAACCGGTTACGGATCTCTTCGCTAACACTTTTGATAAGTTCACATTCTATATGTCGGAATGCTCCCTCACCACGATACGTCTCTCGGGGGCTTTTATTACAAACGAAAATAAGGAATACAACTGGTTCAGTTCTCAGTAGATACCTGGTTTTTGATTTCAGATGCTCAAATGGTGCATAATCATAGGAATACACCTTTCGAACAAATCTAGCGATGCTTTTGGGTCTATGATCCATTATCCGCAGTATCTCGATAGACTCCCTGCTCCTTATGATGCCGAGTATCTCTTCTTTGTGCGGTATGCCATTACCCCATACCAAGAAGTAGTCATATCTCTCTTTTCTTAAGTATTCTGCGGCTCTGGAGTTCATTAAAGACTCCGGTATGTGCTAGTGGTAGATCATTCTCAGAGAGTCAATCTCCTCAGGTTCGCCTTAAATGACTTGAAGTATAGGCTCAGTTCTTTGCGAAGAATGCGAGGAGTAATCAGATGACTCAGTACTCCTCGGTGGATAGCCGGACCATCACCTCCCAAGCCTTTCCATTGAAAGAAGTACCTGTCCCAAAGGGGATGGACATGTCCCTGCCAAAACTTCTTCTCACCCCAGGGGTGCAAAATTACTGTCTCCATTGATTCCATATTTGGCGGACAGTTATATTTCATGTCTAGCTCTGAGGTAGGTAAATCAAATTCTTGCAGCAATAAGTTTATTATTGCTTGATCAGAATCAATTTCATTTGACCATTCATTGGTTTTTTCATAGCACCATTTCTTTAGTGCTCCATAATTACCTAGACTATCTGTTACTAGGAGTACGCCACCGTTGAAGCACTCCCTTCTCATATCAAAACCAGGAACGGGGAGAGAAAAGCTAACGCTAATAGGGGTACCTTCATGTTTGTACATGGCTATTCCTGATGCGCAACTATCAATCAGACCACTAATATTACCTTTAATCAAAATGTCTGAATCTAACCAAAGAACTTTCTTGTACTTTTCCAGCAACCCGAAGCATTCGTAGCGGCAAAAGCTCATCTTTGATACTCGAGAAAACTTCTCTGCATCTACCAAATCTATATCATAATCAATAAAGAAGCAGGGATGTATTTGATGCAAGAGCGACTGGTTCTTGTCGGATAGGTTTTGATGGTAAATGATAATATCGTAGTCAAACTTGGGCCTATGCTCCTCGAGACCCGCCAATACGGTGGCTAGTGCAAAAACCCAGTTATCAGTTATGCCAAGAACAATTGCTAGAGGTTTCTTCATACTCGCGATCAGGCCCCCTCATCAAGCTTCTGTTGTTTCTGAAGAGATTTTAGTCATGCTCGGCTCACCTCGGTCTATGCACCCGAGTCAACCAGATGAGACAAATTGGTGGGAGGAGAGTACCGTCAACGGCACGTGGTCAGTCCTGTCGAACATCTTTGATTTCTTCCGAGTTCCTGAATTACATACCGACACCATTTCTGGTAGGTTAAACTCTCTCTCCATAGCTTGGTGGCCCTTTTCCCCATTGAAAGCAAATCAATCGGCCTTAGCGAATTTAGCCTATCATTGAGATCAGATACTGATTTTGAAAAGAAACTGACTCTATCCCAATCGATAAACTCCTTGAAAGGACGGATATCTATATCACCAATCAAAAACGGAACTACTCCCAATTGCATAGCTTCAAAAAAACGAAAAGAACTACCACCCACCCCCCTAGGGCATAATGCAACATAGGATTCAAGCATTTTTCTTACGAAGAACTTGGTTCCCTTGTTACCCTCAAAGATATACACGTCGTCCCGATTCTTCAAATGCACGGCCATTTCTTGCCTGATGGGATGAGTTGACAGACGACCAATAAATGAAGCAAGGTATTTCTTAGATGGCCTGAGAAGTAGAATTCCATAACGAGGCGGCACTCGATGAGGTGACGAGGGCAATGGGATATCAATTCCTCCCTTAGTTTGGCGGGACACTAAGAAGACAGTTGCTCTCCCAAGTTTTACCAATGGCCCTCTGGCATACTGACAAATCGCAAATGTCTTGCGATCATCAACTACCTTTGTATTGACCTCTTGCTGGAGTTCCCCCAAGCCCAATTTGCCGTAGTCGTGATTCAAATGGTAGCGAGTCCAATATATGGGGAGATAATGCCAATCTGCACCATTAGGATTTTGAGTAACAAGCTCCTGGTGGATTTGCAGATATAGGTGGAAATCTTGTTCAACACCATAATCTTTGTTATGTGGCGGGTAAATGACATCTGCGTTTCTTGGCTGAAATCTGGAATCAACAGGCAGAATATATATCTTCATTTAGCCGCATGCCCTCAAAGTCATTGTTTTTCGTACCTTGTTGAATTTGCTATAGTTCTTAATGCTGACCTTAGAGGTCTTGAAATCCTTATCAGCACCATGACTAGTATTACTGCCAAACGCAAGTGGGGAAAAAGGATAGGTGCTCAAACTTGGGGATGCCATAGACACTGCCGTATTCCTTCCATCTTATGTGTCTGTGATCGTAGTAGTCGAATGTCTCTATAGTAAAATTAGGGTTCACGTGCATCGGGTCTAAGTACACAGCAAGGTGATTATCGGGAGTATTGAGTGGAACGATGATCTGCAAAATACCATCCGGTTCAAGAACCCTGTGGCACTCCTGGTAAACCTTGAGAAGAGGCTCCGCCCTTATATGCTCAAAAAGATTGTCCGTGAATATCAGGTCGGCTTGATTCTCATTAGCCCACGGCCAGGGAACCTCTCTAACATCGGAAACAATATCGGGATTAACTTCAGGGTTTTTGTCGATATTCTTGAAGCCCCTCAATTTTACCTCCAAAGTTGTTCCCTATAATCTCCGGGCCTTGTCCAATCTTCTTTCTTGATTTTTAATCTCTCCGTGGTCTTGAATTTCCAATGGAACAGATAGGAGGTCTTGCATATACCTATTTTCCCTCCCCGCTTGTTAATCCTGTTAGTCAAGTCATACTCGTTCAAAGTGTTTATGTTCGCAGGGTTGAACAGAAAGACCTTATTGAAGACGAATTTGCTTATAGAAGTGGAGAAGGCGAGGAAAAACCCATTGACGAAATTACTCTGCCTAAATGGGGCCTTCTTGTACCTCTTGGAAAGTATTTTCTGTATCATGTCAATGTTCCTCTCACTCGGCTCTATGTTCACGAATCTCCTGATATCCTGGCAAAGTCCAGTCCCTGAGCCGTTGGAGAGCGGGCCGACCAAATCAAATTGGTTCAGCCCCTCAAAAATACCCTTAGAAAAACCCTCTGGGAATCTTACATCGTCGTTCGATAGGATGCAATTCTTATAACCATTGTCCCTGAAGTATTGATACGCCGTGTTCCAGGAGTCCGTCAGCCCCATCGGCTCTGGTTTGGTCTTGAACATTATCCCCTTTTGCCCGCAAAATTCGGCTATGCTGTCGCCAGGGGTCGAGTCGTCTATCACTAGGACATCCAGGGGATCTCGCAAAGAAGACACCGCCTCTTTCAGCCACTTCAGTTGGCCTGCTACGGTCATTACTAAGAGATTCTTAGCCATTTTGTCTCCTTTCAATTTAATAAAGAAGCAGGGAGAAGTTGTTTTAGGTAAAGCTCTTTACCGTACCGTCATTTAACACATAGCGAGTCGCGTCAACGATTGGAACCTTAAGTAATCGTGCTCGATAGATAAACCAATTATCGTAAGAGGTGCGACCAACCGCAAATGGGGGAATGTGACCCCACAGTCCCTTGGGGAACACAAAATAATCAATGCCGGTGACTGGATGAAGCTTACCATTCTCTCTGACGTACCCTCATCATCGCCAAACAGAATGACCTCGCAGGCCGGGTGAAGCAACGTCCAACTCTGAATTGCATTCCTCTGAATGACTGCAGTATTTCCACGAAAGGGCTTCGGAATCGAGAACAAAGTCAACATGGAAACCCGACTGCCGAACAAGTCTTGGTCATTTATCAGCTTTTCCCAAGGCAATATGCCTCACCGGTTCGTCTTTGAATCTCTCCCGTTCTATTATCCTCCAGCAGTCAATGATAGTCGTGGGATGATGGACGAGATAACTTCCATCAATATTCTTGAATTCGTCTGCCTGAGTTGTAACTATCCATAGAGATGAATAGGAAGCACAATCCCTTAAGGATGAAGCATAAAGGATCTTGCTGCCAAAGCATGCCCTTGCATTGCTCATTGCTAATGGGTCATAAACTGCTATTTCTAAATCTTTTTTTAACAGTTCTTCAATTAGCTTGATTGCCTGTGATTCCTCTATTACAGGAGTGTTCGGCTTGTAGGAAAGCCCAAGTATAGAAACCCTTTTATCCTTAGGAACATATGTCAAAACTAAATCTATTAAATGTTCTATCTGATAGCGATTCATCTCGTCTGTTGCCTCCGCTAGTCTGGCTTTTTGTCCATATTTCCTAGCAAAGGCAACAAACGCGCGGTTGTCTCTGGGGAAACAAGGGCCTCCATAGGCAGGTCCACCTTTGAGATAATAAGGAGAAACTCTTCTATCTGCTCCTATGGCCTTGGTTATTGCATCGATATTTACTCCAGCAACTCTTTCACAAATATTTGCCAGGGTGTTAGCAAAACTAATTTTCATTGTGACATAAGAATTGAGACTTATTTTTGTAATCTCAGCGCTCGTAATTGACATTCTTGCCACGTAAGGATTGTTCTCGCAAACTTTCTTGTAAATCCCCTCGAGTACACCTCCTGCGTATTTGTCACTTTCTCCTATTAATACCACATCTGGATTTAAGAAATCATTTATGACGCTACCAAGAGCAATAAACTCAGGATTATAACATACTCCAAAATCTTTGTTCAATTTCTTTCCTGAAACAGCCTCTATCAACGGAATAAGAGTTTGTTCAGTAACCCCAGGTGAAACTGTAGATGTAATCACAAAAAGATGATATTTTTTATTGAGTTTTTTGAGTGCCTGAGAAAGGTGCGCCAAAGCATCCCTCAAGAACTCATCTGAAAAATGTCCATCTTCTCTGCTTGGAGTAGGCACAACTAAAAAGGTGATGTCTGAGTTACGGACTGCCTCTTCATAGTCTTGAGTAGCTTTCAGTTTTCCCTCAGAAGCACTCATCAAATCCTGAAGTCTCGGTTCTGCAATGGGAGCCCTTCCATCATTGATACTATTTATGAAGTCCTTGTTAACATCAACACCGGTTACCTTATACCCTTTGTGAGCAAAACATACTGCTGTGCATACACCGAGCTTACCCAAGCCAATCACTGAAAGGTCTAAATCCATAGTTCACTATCCTAAGATTTTTAGTCGCTCTTTTTAACCTGCTTTTCGATCCATCTATACGTTTCCTCAAGCCCTTGTTCTAGAGTAACCTTGGGCTCCCAGCCTAAGATTTTCTTCACCAAGGACAGGTCAGCATTTCTTCCTCTTACACCTTGAGGAGCAGAGAGATTATGCTTTTTTTCAACCTTCTTCCCGGAAATTCTAATAACAATATCAGCAAGTTCATCTATGGTTACCAATCTATCTGAACCTATGTTTATGGGTTCACTATGATCACTTTCCATGCGCATCCTAGTCCCTCTTATACAGTCATCAATGTATAGAAAAGACCTTGTTTGTTTCCCATCGCCCCAAATCTCAATTTCTCCAGGGTCTGGGGCCTTGACGACTTTTCTGCAAAGGGCGGCGGGAGCCTTTTCCCTCCCCCCATCGTATGTGCCATAGGGTCCAAAAATATTGTGATATCTTGCCACTCTCACTTCAACACCATAGTCCCTTTTGTATGCCTCGCACATCTTTTCGGTGAACAGCTTCTCCCATCCATAGAATTGATCAGGGGCAGCAGGTTCAGCATCTTCTTCCCTTAGCGAAGGAACATCTGGATCCAATTGTTTGTATCCTGGGTAAATACAGGCCGAAGAAGACCAAAAGTAACGCTTGACTCTGTTTTCTGCCGCAGCCTGAAGCATGTTGATATTTATCAGGGCGCTATTGTGCATCACGTCTGCGCCAACTTTTGTGATATATCCAATTCCTCCCATGTCTGCCGCAAACTGGTAAACATAATCCACGTCTTTTGTTGCCTCCAGGCAATTTTCGTGGTTCCTCAGGTCCAAGGTCAGCTTCTCAGAATAATATGGCTCTTCAAAATATCCGTCCCACTTAATATCTACCCCCCTTACAAAATGCCCCTCCTTGTAGAGCCTCTTTGACATGTGACTCCCAATAAAACCACCTGCACCTGCTACTAAGATTCTATCCATAATTTCACCTCCACAATTTCGATAGATTCTCCTTTTTCTCCTTCGCGAAAACCTCTGCTATCACACACAGACGCCAAGCAAGATGCCTCCTCAGCCCTCAGACTACGCAAGAGAGGGATATAAGACTCTGCCAAATATGGATAAACTAAGCGTTCTTCACGAAGTCTTGCTCGTCATGAATGCCTTCCAGGCTTTGCATCCTAAAGACATCCTTTGACCCTTAGTTCAAGTATTTTCAAAGCGTCATCCATGTTGAGTCCTCTAGCTCCGGGACTAACTTTCTTAAAGACTTCACGAAATACATGAAATGTAGGAATCATTTCAACAAAATTTCTTTTCGTTAAGAACTCCACGGCCTTTGCCCCATGTAATTCATAGACACCAGGCTTCTTTGCATTCTCTATGATTGGCCTATTGGTCTCTAGTATTTCCGTGGCGATGTCCTTTTTGTAAATCGTGGGTATGCCTGTCAGATAAGCCTTTGGCCATCTTTTCCATAACTCTTTCTGCGAAGATAGATCAACCAGGTATTCCTTATACAAGTGTTTGTTGGTAATGAGTTTATGAACGTGCTTCCTACGCCACGAAGTGATCAGGTGGGTTACTGTCAATATCTCTGCCTTGGATTGTTCAAATGCATCCAATAGGTACAAGAACAGATTTTTGTTCGGGCAAAGAAACCAATGGTCTTCTTGCCAAAAAAATAACCAAGGCTCGGGATCTTGATTCTCAAGCGCGGAGATTTGGGTTTTTACTATTTCATATAATGAAGAGTCATCATCGATAGTGATAGATGCATGATCATATCTTTTCGTGATCTCGCTGCGCGCAAGGTCGGCGTATCTACCCACAATATTGAAGTTCCACGAGAAAAGCGAAGAAATGGGCTCAAGTGAAGCTAAATTATGCATGAATAACTTTCTTCTAAATCTTGAATTTATCTTTATGGAGCCAACCACAATTAACTTCACTGTGCACTTCCCCTCTGATTTGGCTCAGTTAAGTTTACTTTGATCAGGTACCCTTTCCTGAGAAATCTAGCTCTGTATCCCGTTAGCGTTGGTAAATTCAACCTGTGCGCATTTCCATAATACTATATTTCGTGGTGTTCTATCTCCCGGACATAGTATTTCACAGGGGGATACACACCAAGTCTGTCTCCCCTAGTTGTCAAGAATGGATCCTCTATCCCAATTTCTGAGATTTCAAACGAGAGCGCATCAGTCTTGTAAAGAACCCTTTGCCCCAATACATCCATTTCCAAAAGAAGGCTGTAATGACCTGGCGGCAAATAGTGATTTTCCAGTATCATTGACACCAAGCTGTCGCCAGGATTCAATCTGGGAACCACAATCTTTGGCGTCACAATTCTAGCGCCGATACTATTAAACGTTTGCAGAGCTATTGTTAAGTCGCTAATGATCTTGTCACTTTTGACGTACAAATCAAACTTAAGAGGTTTGTTAAAGCCATATTCCAGTTTCTCTTTGTCCAGTTCAATCGACTCTACACGAAAACCGGGGATGTCTGTCTCGAAATTTCCGGAACTACTATTTGGTGCTGCTAGTAATTCTTCCAAGTATGCCTCTACAATGTCAACTGAATTATCGTCTGAAACCAACTTTCCCTCATTCAATAACAGACATCGTCCTGTCAAGTTTTGTATAGCCCCCATATTATGGCTCACAAACAGCACTGTTCGTCCCTCACCGGCTACATCCCTCATCTTCCCCATGCACTTCTTCTGGAAGGCTGCATCGCCTACTGCCAGCACCTCGTCCACCAGTAGTATCTCTGGTTCAAGATGCGCAGCGACAGCAAAGCCCAGGCGGACCACCATACCACTGGAATAACGTTTGACCGGGGTATCAATGAACTTCTCCACCCCGGCAAAGGTAACAATCTCACCGAACTTACGATCAACCTCCTTTTTGGTCATTCCCAGGATTGCACCGCTTAAGTATACATTTTCTCGGCCGGTGAGTTCGACATGGAATCCGGTTCCAACTCCCAAGAGGCTTCCTATGCGGCCCTTTATCATTGCCCGGCCTCCCGTAGGCTCTGTTATCCGGGAAAGCAATTTCAAAAGTGTGGTTTTGCCGGCACCGTTGCGCCCGATGATACCCACCACCTCGCCCTGCTGCACTTCAAAGGAGACATCCTTCAGGGCCCAGACAAAATCAGCTGATGGCTGATGGCTCGTAGCTAGTGGACTACTGCCCACTCCTCGCTGCTTCCTTCTCGCCTGTAAACGGCGGAAAGGAGCATGCATAGCATCAGTCAAAACATCTCGCAGAGTCCTGTGCTGGTATTCCCCACCAATATACTGGCCGATACGATAGCGCTTGCTTAAATTCTCAACACGGATAACAACATTGGACATAGCTATACCGCCATTCCTCCAGAGATTTCTAAAGTACTAAACAATGTCGGCAAAGTATTTTTCTGTTTTTCGGAAATACATTGTTCCGCCGACGAATATGACTACTGCCATTGCCATCGAAATTCCAAGATTGCCCCATTCAAATGCCTTGCCTAGAATTGCTGAGCGATAAGCATCGACAATCCCGGCCATTGGATTCAGCAGAATGAGCCAACGCCAGTTTTCCGGAATGATCCTGGTGGCATAAACAACAGGCGTCAGGAACATCCAGATCTGGACAAAAAATGGAACAACATATCGGAAATCTCGATAGGCAACATTCAGAGCACTTATAAACACACCCACTCCTATGGCGGTGAATATCGTTGCTAGAACCAGTGGCAATACAATAAATATCGAGAGCGTGGGGGCAACACTGTAGTAAAGCATTAAGACGATCAATATCAAAAACGATATAGCAAAATCTACCAGACAAACCCCAATAGACGCGATGGGTATAATAAGTCTTGGGAAATAGACCTTTGTAATGAGGCTTGTGCTGGTAATAACGCTCTGACCAGTGCGACTGACAGAGTTGGCAAAGAACTCCCAGGGAAGAAGCCCTGCATAGAGAAAAATGGGATAGGGGAACCCTTCTGAATCCATCTTAGCCAAGCTCCCAAAGATAATGCTGAAGACGACCATCTTTAAGAAAGGTTGAATAATTGCCCAGAGAAATCCAATTACGGTCTGCTTGTATCTAACTTTGATGTCACGCCAGGTGAGAAAGTAGAAAAGCCCTCGATATTGCCATAAATCCCTTAGCTTAAGGGATGCCCAGCTACGAGTGGGCTCAATGATGATTGTGGGTACCTGTTCAGCCTGATTCTCCCGGATTTTCTGATTTGTGCGTTTCAAATGAGGCATTGGTGGAATTATCCTTAAAGTTCACGCAATGTTTTTTCTATACCACTCTATGGTTTTGTTTAGACCTTCTTCGAAACTGGTTCTTGCTTTAAATCGGAATTCCTCTTCTGCTTTTCTCGTATCTATGTGCCTTCTTGGCTGTCCATCGGGCTTGGAAGCGTCCCAGGTGATTTTGCCTTGAAAACCAACCAACTTAGCAATCAATTCAGCTAACTCTCTGGTTGAAATCTCAAATCCTGCCCCAATATTTACAGGGTCAGATTTGTTGTATTTTTCGGTCGCAAGAATAATTGCTTCGGCGCAATCTTCAACGTATAAGAACTCACGGGTTGGCCTTCCTGTTCCCCAAAGAACTATGTGCTTATCGTCATTTGCTATCGCATCAAAGCATTTCTTTATTATCGCTGGGATCACGTGCGAAGAATCGGGATTGAAATTGTCTCCGGGACCATATAAATTCACTGGCATCAAAAATATGGAGTTGAACCCATACTCGTGCCTATAGGCTTGCGATTGAACCAGAAGCATTTTCTTCGCCAGCCCGTAGGGGGCGTTAGTCTCCTCAGGATAGCCATTCCAGAGATCTTCTTCTTTAAAAGGAACAGGGGTGAATTTGGGATAAGCACAAACCGTACCTAACGCACAGAATTTCTCTATGCCAAACTGTCTTCCTACCTCCATCATCTGAGTACCCATCATTAGATTATCATAGAAGAACTTCCCGGGATTGGCCTGATTGGCTCCAATGCCTCCCACTCTTGCCGCTAGATGAATCACAATATCGGGTTTTGAATCCTTGTAAACCCTCTGAACTGCTTCCATTTCCACTAAGTTGTAATCTTTGTTTCGAGGAACAAATACATTTTGACAGCCAAGTTCTCTTAGTTTCCTTACCAAATGAGACCCTAGGAATCCAGCTCCACCAGTAACTAAAACTTTCTTATTTTCCCAAAATCGCATTAATCTACCTTCCACCATCTATCGGGAAATTTCTCTTTCACGATTTTGTCACCCTCACCTGGAGGAGCTAAGCCTATTTTTCGCAGGTCTGCATCCACCATTATTCTTACCAATTCTCTAAATTTGATCTTGGGTTGCCAGCCCAAAGTTTTCTTAGCCTTGGTTGAATCGGCAACGAGTCCCTTTACCTCGGTGGGCCTGAGGTATCGGGAATCAGTCTTTGTACATTTTTCCCAATCAAGACCTGCGTAAGAGAATGCCTCTTTTACAAACTCCTTTACGGAATGAGCCTCTCCTGTGCCTACGACAAAATCCTCAGGTTTATTGTGTTGGAGTATTCTGTACATAGATTCCACGTATTCAGGAGCAAATCCCCAATCTCTCTTAGCCTCAAGGTTGCCCAGGTAAAGATAGTCTTGTTTCTTGGCAAGAATGGCGGCAATAGCCCTGGTAATCTTGCGAGAGACAAAGGTTTCTCCACGGCGAGGGCTTTCGTGATTGAAGAGGATACCGTTAGAGCTAAAGAGACTGTAACCCTGGCGGTAATTCACTACCATCCAATAGGCATAGACTTTACTACAGGCATAAGGGCTGCGAGGCCTGAAAGGTGAATTCTCATTCTGGGGTGGTGGGGATTCACCAAACATCTCGCTGCTGGATGCCTGGTAGAACTTCACCTTGTTTCCACTTCTCCTTATCACCTCCAGTATCCGTGTTGTGCCCAGACCGGTAACATTTCCACTGTATTCAGGCATATCAAAACTCACCCTTACCTGACTTTGTGCTCCCAAGTGATAGACTTCGTCCAGTTTCATATTATAGATAATACTGGAAACTTGTTCAGAATCGGAAAGGTCCCCATAATGAAGAAAGAATCGTGCTCCAGGTTCGTGAGGGTCTACATAGATATGATCAATACGAGAAGTGTTGAATGTACTGGTTCGTCTTATGAGCCCGTGGACTTCATAATTCCTGGAAAGAAGAAATTCTGCCAGGTAAGAGCCATCCTGTCCGGTGATACCGGTAATGAGCGCTTTCTTCACTTCATCCCTCCTATTCTTGCTTGTTGGTCATCCTGTGGCCCTGTGGTACTGCCCCAGTCTGGGTATTGTTCCCACTACCTCACATACGCCACTTTCTGAGTAAGAAGATACTGTCCAGTATTTCCTTGATAAGCTTATGGACTTCCTTCACCCTCTGTAGTCTTTCTAGATATAACTCGATCACCTTATTGTCTTCCCCACTCATTCCCTCGGTGTTTCTTATCAGGCTCTCAGTCACCGCCACTGTCTCCAGAATCATATCCATTCTTCTTTTTGCTGCGGCAACAATTCCACTTTGTATCAACTTCTCCAGGTCGAGTTCTGCTCGATAGAAATCCTTCCTGCTTCCTTTGACCCAGACCTTTCTCACTATCCCCAATTTTTCCAGTTCCCGTATGTTTATGCTGGCATTCCCTTTGCTTATTTCGAGTCTTTCTGCCATATCATCCAGACAGATAGGTTCATTACTCAAGAAAAGCATGGCATACAGCTGTCCTACAGCTCTACTCAAACCTACACTTGATACTACGTGACCGATGCCCTCGATAAAGCTATCAGCGACTTTGACCAGATCCTGTTTCATAAGAAACTCGTACCTACGTTTAGAATGTTCAGAATATACAGATTATATTATACATAATTCTCCTTTTGTGTCAAGGTTGGGTATTCTGCGGATCAACTTTTCCTTAGTATTAATATTAAAGGAAGTCCAGTCTTGGCTTGAAGGAAATTTTGGATGGATCTAAAGAGTGGCGCACTCAGGTCACAACTTTTTTAATACCCGGACCAACTCTCTTGCTCGGTGTTGGCAGGTGTGCTCTTTCAAAACTCGTTTGCGTGCCTGCTTACCCATTGTTTGTCTTTCTTTATCATGAGAGAGTAGCCGCTTGTAACTTTCAATAGCCTCTTCTTCGCTTTTTACCATAAATATCTCTTTTCCAGGCTCAAACCACTCTTCGATCCCATTGTATGGCCCAGAGACAATGCAACTGCCAAACGCAGCAAGCTCGAAGGGTCTCACGGTCGAAGAAGCATAAACACGGGCGTGAGAGCTTCTGGTAATGTTAAGAGTGATTTTGCTCCGGCAACAAAAATCTCTAAATTCACTATAAGAAAGGTCGCCTACCAATTTCGCCCCACTAAGATCTATACCAAAATTTCCCCCACCAACAGAAAGATTAACTCCCGGCATTTTCTTACTAGGTTTGGTGATCATTTTTTTCATCCATTCTTCTCGAAATTCACTTCCGTATCCAAAAAAAGAAATATCGATATCTTTTTTGATCTTAACAGGTGTGAAAAGTGCTGGATCTACAGCGTAGTACAATGCATGGATATTTTTTGCCCCAATCTCTATTAAATCCGAAATAACTCCTTTGGAGTTTGTAAAAAAGGCATCGTACTCTGAGAGATTCGCTCCATCGTAGTAGTTAAGTTTGAAACCCCTATTAGTTGCATATTGTGGCAAAATAGTGGGCATATCACCGTCATAGTAAGCTACCGGGATACCTAGCTGTTTCTTAATCTCTGTAGGAATACTCCTTGTCTGATTCAGAGGTACACTCATAAAGAGCACAACATCAACATTCCCCTCTTTTTTTAATATATTCAAGAGGTGTTTTTCCCACTTTGGTCTAATGTAATGATTTATGATCCCCCCGGCGACGCATGAAAATAGGCCTTTCTTACCTGGTAATTTCCCCTTTCTCTTTTTTCGCTCTAGATGGGAATTAAAGATTATGCTTTCTCGAGCGCAAGGGTTTTCATAGGTTCTCCACCACAAGCTTTTTACAGGCCTGCCTAGATAAGGAATAACCACAACGTCATTTCCAATCTCGTGAAGAGCCTTTAACAATTGCCACCAGGCTGGGGTACATCCAAGCCTATATTTAAGGTCAAGGGCTGATAATATGACCAGAATTTTCATTTTTCAGACCAATCTTAGTTTATGATTTTTGGTCAACGTTCTAATTAGTCACTCTAGAAGCAACTCTCTGAGCTTCATTTTATAACAGTCCTAACCTCCTGTTTATTTCCTTGACCTGCTCTTGCAGATACTCGTCTTCGTACACTCCAATGGCGGAGGTACCGATTCCACTGTGCCAAAAGCAGACTCCAGCAATATCGAATCTTTCGCTCCACCACTCAAACTGCTCAACTACATTGGGCGGCTTGTCGCCGGGCATATAGTCGGCGTCCAGGTTCGGGATGAATTGCCCCTCACTCCTGGACAGTCCTATTTTCACCAGTCTGGCCCCTTTCTCCATTCCCTCGTAGTCGAGGCTCCCATCTTCCTTGCCAGGATAGCAGTCAATCAAGAATACATCATGGTCTTCACCGGTGAAAGCGTGTTCCCAGCCAGGGTAAGTACCAGGTGCACGATCGTAGGTTGAGGTCATGTTGTAGAAGGTAAAAACGGGATGATTCCAGATATCGGGGTCTTCCTCTCGAATTATGGTGTATTGCTCGATCCTTCTTTGCCTATGCTCGTCCCAACCAGGCTCAGTACCAGTTATATCAGGCTCATGTCCTGAAATTAGCCAGTATCCTCCATTGTTGGGGTGATTTTTCGCTTCTCTAACCCTTTCTCTAATCGTGTTATTCTCAACAGAATCCCTTTTGAGATAAGAGATAAGTTTTACTTTAGAGTCCTCATACCACGAAGGTCGAGCGTGCTCATAGAAGTTAACAACGTGCGTGCCTCCGAATTCGGTTGCCCACCTTTCATCTCCCATCCAGAGAATAGATATTTTCCTTTGGGGCCTGGAGGTCTCGGTCTTCTCGGTAGTAGATCCTGCCTCCGGATTTGCTTGGACTCGCAAGGATACCTGTTTGGTCAGCAAACCCACAAGACTGACCAGACCCACGATCAAAACAACCTTGCAACACCAACTTACCTTCCTCATCGCTTTTTTGCTTCTTTCCATTTCCACCCTACTTTAAAGGCTTTTCATGGGAATTATCACTGGCCCGACGGATAATCCTTTGAGCCAACTTCTCATACTCCCTGCCACATTGGTAACATTTTGTCCTTGTCGCCTTAAACTCCAGCTTCTCTCCACACTCACACATCCAGCCTTTGATGTTTGCTGGATTACCATAAACCAACCCATAGCGGGGGACATCTTTAGTAACTACCGACCCGGCACCAATGAAGGCACTTTCTCCTATAGTAACTCCGCATAATATAGTAGCGTTAGCCCCAATAGTGGCCCCTTTTTTCACCAGAGTTTTTCGATATTCCCCTATATCCCGGGGATACAAGGAGCGAGGATTTATGACATTGGTAAAGACCATGGAAGGGCCACAAAAAACATTGTCTTCCAGGGTAACTCCCCGATAGACTGAGACATTATTCTGGATCTTTACGTTGTTTCCAAGCCGAACATCCCGGTCAATAAATACATTCTGACCTATCTTGCACTTCTTACCAATCCTCGCCCCGCTCATAACGTGACAGAAGTGCCATATCTTTGTTCCCTCCCCTATCTGGACATCATCATCTATGGGAGAGGAAGGATGGACAAAGTAATCTTTATTAGTCACTTCCCTTTGACCCACCTTCAACTTCTATAAGTTCTACCATTTTCTTCTCTCCCAGAAATTTCACTCCGAGGATACTTGCCGAAATGATGCCGAGACAGAAGGGCAAAACGGTATGGAAGAATCTGTCTATTAAGACGCTGGAAACGGCCACCTGCTCTGAGACTCCCATTTTAGACAAAATAAATAGCAAGGTTATATCCTTGGCGCCCAGGCCCATAGGTATCATAGAAACTATCCCCGCAGCAAGGGAAACGCTTTTGGCATACAAAAGATAGAATGGATTCATAAGGTAACCAAATCCTGACAGCACAAAATACAGGAAAATTGCATGAATAATATATTTGAGTAGAAGTAATCCCATGGCCAGCACCAGGGCACCTTTTGAAATTCGCTTAAGCCCCTGCTGCAAGGACATTCCAAAATCTATGATCCTGTGTGCCTGCTTTTTGGAGACAAATCGGGAAAAAAATCTACTGATTTGCCGGGGTCTAAGAAGAACTGCCCCACAAAAGAGGGCAAACAACAAGCTAAAAACTATCAATATGAACCGAAGGCTACCGTACTCATGAAAATGGCCTACTGGAAGTAAAAGAATTACCATCATCAACAGTAGTTCAAGGGAGATCTCAACGGCAAAGGCCCCAACTCCGGCAGAGATAGGCACGTCCAGTCTCTTCTTAAAGAGAAATATCCTCACTAGAACACCCATTCTTACTGGACTGACGAGCGTGGCCGGCCGGCCGGCCAAAGTAATAAGAGACACAGATTTCAGAGATCTTCTAAAACCCATTCCTCTTAAAAGGGTGTTGACGCACAAAAAATAGATAAACAAGGAAAGCAGAGAAAGAGAAGTTGCCAGCACCCAGGTAAAAAAACTGAGTTGACCTAAAATTGAGAGGTCAAAGCCATGGGATGAGTAAAAAAGATATATTACCACTGAACTTAAGACTAAAACCACCACCACGTAGTACAATTTCTTCACATCAACCTTCTTCGAAGAAGCGTGGAAATAATCCTGACGTATGAAGGATAAAAACAAGGGTCACCGATTGATCACAACAGATAAATCTTTTCACGATTGTTCTTTACATCCCTGGTAGCGTTTCGGGTATCGAAAATCAACCTGGATTCCTCTAGGATCTTCTCATAGTCATAGGAACTGTGGTCGGTGGTGATGAGGATAATATCAGCTTCTTTTAAGAAGTTCTGGTTTAGCTTTATAGACCTATAGCGCCTGTTCTCAAGTGAAAAAGTGACTATGTACGGGTCGTGATAAGAGACCTTTGCTTTTCTCTTTTCCAAGAGTTTCATAATCTTCAAGACCGGAGATTCTCGCAGGTCTGCAATATCCTTTTTGTAGGTAACTCCCAGAATAACGATTCTGGCTCCGTTCAGACATATCCGGTGTTGATTGAGAATTTCCGTGAGCCTCTCCATCACATAGTAGGGCATGCGATCGTTGATCTCCCCGGCTAGTTCAATAAATCTGGTGTTGAAATCGTACTCCTTTGCCTTCCAGGCTAAATAAAAAGGATCGATGGGTATACAGTGTCCGCCCAGCCCCGGGCCAGGATAAAAGGGCATAAATCCGTAGGGCTTGGTCTTTGCTGCCTCAATAACTTCCCAGATACTGATTCCCATTCTCCGGCACAAAATGGCCATCTCGTTGACCAACGCGATATTCACGCTGCGAAAGACATTTTCCAAGAGCTTTTCCATCTCGGCGACTCTGGGGGAGGAGACGACGTAAATTTGGTCGTCAATCACCTGCTCATACAGGGTCTTGACTAAATACCTGCATTTTTCCGTGACCCCCCCCACCACCTTGGGAGTATTGCCTATTCTATATTTTTCGTCCCCCGGGCTTATCCTCTCCGGGGAATAGGCTAAATAAAGATCCTCACCTACTCTAAAACCACCTTTTTCTAATCGAGGCAGGATTATTTCCTCTGTGGTTCCCGGATAGGTAGTGCTCTCTAAAACAATCAATTGTCCCCTGCGAAGATGGGGAATAAGCTCATTGGTAACCCCTTCTATGTATTGAATATCGGGCTCCTTGTTCTTGGTCAAGGGCGTAGGAACGCAGATGCAAATGACATCTACCTCAGAGACTACCTTGAAGTGCTGTGTTGCTCTCAGTTTCCCTTCTTTCACAACCTCTTCCAGTTCACTATCAACCACATCGGCAATATAATTCTTCCCTTGATTGACCATGTCCACTCTTTTCCTTTTTCTTTCTATCCCTATCACTGCAAAGCCCGCCTTGGCCTGCTCGACCGCCAGAGGAAGACCTACATATCCCAACCCTATGACCACTATCCTGGCTTTCCTCTCCTTTAACTTGTTTTCCAGTAATTTCATTTATTACCTCCAGATTTGTTCTGGGACTCGCCGGTGGCCGGACCAGAGTCTACTCTTACCGAGGAGAGCGATGGCTCGGTATTACTATTTGAAAATCTTGGTTCAGCGGTTATTAATGCCATAAAATACCAGAACATTGGGAGAAACATCAGAAATAAACGTCTCGCAGAACCCAGAGAACCGGCGAATCCACGCACTGGGGTAGTTAGGTAGGTTCCTAAGAGAAATAGAACTATGTCTAAAATGACCATAAGAAATAAGAAAAGATGCTTTCGTACCCTATCAATATAGAGCAAGGTGGTGAAAATCAACATATAAAAAACTATCCGAACCCAGGCTAAGATATCGTTCCAAAAAAAAATCAGCACGTCCTTCCATCTTAGAGGATCGAAAAGGCGGCCGGCCGTCGCGAGAATCGACGGAATTCCGGATATCGCACCCGGGCTTCCTACACGCCCAAAATGCAAGACAACTCTACCATAAACATCCCATAGGGGAGCTATGGAAAAATAGAACAGGGTAAAGACGAGCGGAGCAAAGAATCGTCGGTGAGAAATGCTGAAGAATGAAAGGATGACTAAATATCCCAAGAAGAATATTGTTGATTCTTTCCTTGTCCAGGCTGCTAACGCCATAAAGACGCCTGCCAGGACCAAGAACCCTCTTTTTTCTTTTGACACCCACCGGTATAGGTAAAAACCTCCCACGCTAAAATAGAAAGCAAAAGTGAAATTGGTGTAGGAGTTGGTAGCATGGACATAGATATAAGGAGTAGTTACCAAAATCAAGCTAAATAACAGGGCATGATAACGACGAACATAGTCCCTCAACGAATGATAGAAAATGACAGCAAGAGATAGGAAAAGCAAGGAATAGAAAATCTTGGGATTAGCCCAACCACATAAATATAACCATGTATGTGCCAGAGAGGTCATGGGTGGTCTTTCAAAAACATAAAAACCGTAGTTTTCCCTCAACACTCGATCTCTCAATATGGATATAGCTCCGCGGAATGACTGCGCCTCATAGAGGAGTTTGGCCCGCAAATCATAACAGGTTAGGGAATCGGACCACCAAACAGGCCAATGGACTGCAATTGCCAGGTTAGAGAGAACGAAAAAGATCACCAATCCTATCAGGATTTTCTCAAAAAGTGAAAGAGAGCTCACAATCACCTTCATCCTAGGAAAAGGATTTAGCCTCTTGCTCGAAAGCGAGCCAAGCCAATTCCTTCTTCTCAAGAAGACCAGTGACAACCCAATCATCCCGGTTACGAAGATCGTGGTATTGAAGAGAGAAAAATTGATCCCCAATACATTCAAGAAAAACATAGCCAGAGTCAAAAATCCAAAGCCTAAGGCAGAGCCTAAGGCAAGCCGCTCGGAGATGGGGATATCCGCGACAATTAACCAGGAAATGGTCAGACCAAGTAACACCGGCAACAACAACCCCAGGATTAGCATGGTGGTTCTACCTTTCCCCAGGAGACAGCTTTTTGACTGCTACGGTAAATTTCTCTTCTTCAACCATTCTAAAGCCTCTATGGCATGCCTCCTGTCAACACTCAGCTTGTACCTTGAAGCAGCCTCAAAATGCTCATAAGCTTTCTCATACATTTTCTTTTCCAGATACAGGTCCCCCAGGGCATTCTGAAGCCAAATGCCTGAAGGGTCAATTTGTGCGGCCTGCTTAAGACTTGTCAACGCCAGATCAGCCTTGTTTTCTTTCCTGTAAACCTCCCCCAGGGCGAAATGAAACCAGGCAATGTTGGGTTCCAGCTCGATCGCTCTCTGGTACTCCTCGATGGTCTTATCCAACTTCTCCTGTTTTCGGTACATCTCTCCTAAATTAAAATGAATCCAGGCATCCTCGGGATTGAGCATCTCTGCCCGTTGATAGTTAGCCATGGCTTCTCTTATTTGGTCTTTCGCTCTATAGAAATTACCCCGGGCAAGAAAAATGGGAGCACAGTCAACTATAATATTGAACTGCCCATTCTTCTCCTCCTGTCCTCTTTCCAGTTCTATGACCCCGTATTCTTCTAAATAGGGCATCTCTAGCGGCAAACCAGGATTGATACCGATTTTGGTTATCTCCATTTTACTGGTATTCCAACCCCTTGATGCTCCATATCTTTTGGCCCTTTCATAAAGATCATGAATGGCCAGCTCTTCCCAAGAGTCCTGTTCCCTGTTGGGGGAAGATTCAAAGACAGACAATTTACCGTTAGCATAGGCTACCGCGGCAATTAGACTGAGGCTGTGTCTGAGATTAGCTCTCACCCTGGCTTTGACTGAGATGTCCTTCGTAAGCACCATTCTCACCTTTTTTGTCCAGTAATCGTAACTGCTAAAGGTATAAGTCAAACTCAAGTATTCAAGGGGTTGGTCAAACTGGAGCAACTTATGGTTATTGACCTCTTTTCCTGAATCCGAGAGGTAGTTTTCCAGAAGAGGCGAAGAAGACACTAGATTTTTGGCCAAGTCCTTTGGGTTGGTATCAGATGAAAAAGACTCCATGGATAGCTGAGCCAGGAAGATTTCTCTTTTTCTGGGAAAGTGAAAGAACCTCCTGGAGTTGACGGGAAACTTTGGCCAACCATACATCCTCCAATCGGCAAGTTTCCCTTTTCCCCAGGCCACCATAACATGAGTAATCGCTTTGTTAGTCTCGATCTTTTGGTAACCTTCCGGATAAATTCGTCTGGGATAGAGAAAATATGCAAGTAAGAGACTATTCCCCTGATTTATCCAGGGCGCTACCCACGGAGGATACATAATGACAGCGGTGGGAGGAGTATGATCTCTGACAAATGCCGGAAAGCCATAGTCAGTACCCCATTTGGACATCATTTTTTGATCGTAGGAAGCGGCAGGATCCCTGAGAATATCGCTCCACGAGGGAAAACTATACTTGGTAATTTCCACTATCTGATCGGTAACCAACCACAAAAGGATCCCTCCCACTACAGCGACAAACCGAACTTTGATAAAGATGCGCCCGGTCATTTGAGATCCTTATTATTCTCCATATCAAACCACATGGCAAAGAATAGAGATTGAAAGCCGGTGATTAAGGTGAACATTAAACCCAAAGCATTGACCTTGGGTATCGATCCTCCAGCATACCAGACCCATAAGAGGCGTATAAAAAGAAAGATGCTTAGGACAAATAAAACAAAAGAAAATCCGTAGAAGAATACCAAGGGGTGGAAATCTCTGATAATATACTTCTCCTTCATCCGCCAGAGAAAAGATTTGAACAACAGCCATGAGAGCCTAGGAATTATCTTGTATAGCTTGATTCCGGATTTCTCGCCAATGTCGTATATTGGCCTCACCGGAACATTTCTTACCCGACAATTACCTACGTTTAATTTCACTAATAGGTGGTTCGGGTAACCGTATCCAGGATAAAGGTCATCCAGCCTCAAAGTCTTCAGTGCCTTTGATGAAATAGCAGTATAGCCGGCCTGCGAGTCTGCTACGTGCCAGTAGCCGGAAGCGATCTTGGTCAGCAGTGATAAAACTGCGTTCCCCAGGTATCTATGTCTGGGAATTATCTCCCAAGCTTTGCCCGTAAATAACCGATTTCCCTTAATATAGTCTGTTCGGTTCTCCACTATAGGAGCAACGATCTTATGCAACTCCTCGGGGTCCATCTGAGCATCTCCATCCATTACCGCAGTCACGTCCATCCCCAGATCAATAGCCTTTTTGTACCCGGTAACTAGGGCCACCCCTACGCCTTGATTCTTTTCATGTTTTATGAGGATTAATTTATCACCCAACTCTTCCTGACATTGGCTTACTTTTTCTACGGTGCGATCTTTACTAACATCATCTACCACGATGATCTTATCAACAAAATCTGGAATGGTTTTAATTACTTCACTAATCAGTTTCTCCTCGTTGTATGCCGGAACAACTACCCCTACCTTCTTATCCTTATACATACAAGATATTCAAAGGGAACGGTTCCCCTTGAAAACCCTCCTTTACTGAAGGATTCTCTTAATACTGTAACCCTCATCAGCTCTACCTCTGGTACCAATCAATATTTCACCTATTAGTCCGGTAGAGACAATTTGAAAACCAATCAACATTAAGAGGACTCCCAAAAATAGCAAAGGTCTGGCTCCAATTGCCTGTCCAAAAAACCACAAAACTGCAAGATAAATATTTACGATAAGCCCAATCAAGAAAAGCATCAACCCCAAGCTGCCAAATAGATGAAGGGGTCTTCTCATATATCTCGTCAAGAACACAACTGTAATTAAGTCCAGCAACCCCCTGAAGAACCGCTCAACACCATATTTAGACTTCCCCTGGGTTCTTAAATGGTGTCTCACCTTGATTTCACCAATCTTATAACCTCTCCAATGGGCAAGAACCGGAATATATCTGTGCAGGTCCCCATAAAGCTCGATATCTTTGACCACCTCTTCGCGGTAGGCCTTAAATCCACAATTGAAGTCATGAATCCTGATCCCAGTTAACATCGAGGTTAAGTAATTAAAGACTTTTGAGGGAAGGGTTTTTGAAAGAGGATCCTGCCTTTTGAACCTCCATCCGGAAACTAAATCATATCCCTCATTTAATTTCTTAACAAATTTTGGGATTTCTCCTGGATCATCTTGAAGATCGGCATCCATAGTTACAATTACCTTTCCCTTTGCATGTTTAAATCCAACGGAAAGGGCTGCCGCCTTACCAGAATTTTTTCTAAACTGGATGCCTTTTATGTCTTTATCTTGAGCATGGAGTCTTTCCAGGACTGACCAAGAATTGTCTTTGCTACCATCGTCCACAAAGATTATTTCGTATGATTTGCTAAAGCTTTTCAGTGCAGACTTCAGCTCTCTATAAAGTGAACTAAGATTCTTTTCCTCGTTGAATAATGGAATGATGACTGAAAGCTCTTTTTGATCCATATTTTGTCTATTCTCCAATTTGTCTTCCGGAGTGCTTTATTTAGCTTTCCCAAGGGATTCCAAAGAAAATGCCAACCCCAATCCAACCACCAGACTTATAACGACAGCGACTACCACATTAAGAAGCTTATTGGGCCTTATCGGCTCCTCGGGCTCCCTAGGAGGAACAACGAGCTCGGTACTATACATTTCCGTTGATGCCAGCCCCTGAAGTTTAGTTTTTTCCACCTCAACTTCTCTTTTCTCCTTCATAAGCACATCATATAGCTGTTGCTCATTTCTGAAAAGATCAGTTTTTATTGTCTGAGCTTCCCTTGATGCAGCCATTAGACTGTTGTGTTGGGCTTGATTACTTGCCAGAAGTTCAGTCTTTTTCGTCTGAGCTTCCCTTAACTGCTCAAGTAGAATATCATGTCTTTCTTCTTTGCCCTTGATATCTTCCATATAGCCCACCAAGAGGCGAGATTGAGCTTCAGAAAGAGGCTGAGATTCCTCCATCATTTTCTTCATTTCTTTCTTTGCCCTAGCAATATCGCTCTCAATCTCAGGTGATTGCTCGTTAATTCCTCTTATTCTTTCATCGTATTCAGCCATGATTTCCTTTCTGTTAGCCCCGATGGTGGACAGTTGACTATTAATCCCTCTCACCCGTTCATCGTATGCAGCTAAAATTGCACTTTCCTCCTGCTCAATCCCGCTCAATTGCTCGGTAAGACCGGCAATATGCTCATCATACTTGGCCAAAATTTGGCTCTTATTCTCGTGCAGTTGTTTTGTCTGCTGATGGCGCTGCCTAAGCCTATCAACTAGGTAGTTGGCCACATTTAGTGCCTGGCGAGACTTAGTCATCTCAACTCTTATTTCCAACAGATCCTCTTCCTGTCCGATAGGTTCTGCGGAAATTGTCTTACGTAGTTTTTTGAGGGTGAATGGTAATTTCAAATCCCGTATTGCATCTCCCAGCACCTGAGATCCCTGGAAAAACTGAGCCGATGCAACTGCACTTTCAATTGGTGTTTTCTCAAATGTACGCAAGTCCACGATTTGTCCAATCTTTATCGTTGATTTTACTTGATACACCGCTGGCAACACAAAACTCAATACCACGCTACCTATTACAGCTATAAAAAATACCAACAGAATGATATTCTTTCTTTTTTTAACCACTCCAATATAGTCTTTTAAGTTTAGTTCTTGTTCTTCCAAGGTTTTCTCCTTTCCGACTTATCTGTCTCTTCCGCCTTCTTTGCAAATCCGATCTTCTCCTTGATGAGATAAAGCGGTCTTTGTTGCACTTCTACATAGATTCTTCCGATATACGCTCCAATTACTCCGATCACGATCAGTTGTACTCCACCTAGAAAAAGAACCGCAGCCATTAGCGTAGTCCAGCCCGGTACTGTCCTGCCGAAAAGCAGAGCATCTATAATCATCTTAGCAATATATATGAAACCTACCAGGGATACCACCAACCCCAACTGAGTTACCAGCCTGAGGGGAAAGTGAGAAAAGGCGGTAACCCCATCAAGAGCAAGCCTGGCTAACTTCCAGAGGGTATATTTACTTTTGCCTGCATATCTCTTATCCCTGGCATACCTGACCCTGGCTTGTCTGAACCCAATCCAACTAGCCAATCCTCTGAGATACCTATTCCTCTCAGGCATAGCCTTTAAAATATCTACCACTCTTCGGCTCATTAATCGAAAATCACCCGCATCTACAGGAATATCAACATCTGACATTCTCCGGAAAAGTCTGTAGAAGATAAAGGCAATGGCTTTCTTGAAAATAGGATCCTTTCTGCTTTCCCGAATTGCATAGACCGTATCATAGCCTTCTCTCCACTTCTCCACCAACCGGGGGATGACCTCAGGGGGATCTTGTAGATCAGCATCCATGACGATTACTGCACTACCTGAGGCATAATCAATACCAGCCGTAATGGCTACCTGATGGCCAAAGTTCCTGGAAAAACTGATGATTTTAACTCCCGAGTCGGTCTCCCGAAGCCTCATGATTATTTTCAAGGAGTTATCCGTACTCCCGTCATCCACGAAGATAATTTCATAGTTCTTGCAGGGATTCTCCAAAACCTTGGATAAACGATGGTAGAGAGACTCTAAATTGTCTTCTTCATTAAACACAGGAATTACTACCGAGCAAAGTTCCTTGTCCTTGGTCAAATTGGCTCCTCCCTTTAGACTACCCTCAGACTACCTTCGTCAGCTAATAACTGGCTGAGGAAAAAAATGATATTCGATCAACGATTGATTTAGCACCCTTGAGAACCGTCTTAAAATCATTCCAGGTGTGTATTTTCAGAGCGGTCCTCAGGATATAACCGGGCCGAAAATAGAACCCCCGGTAGGCTCTAATTCGAGCCATCTCTACATCCTGCCTCGATAAGTGGGGAGTTTCAATAAGGGAATTACAGGAAGAAAAATCCTCCCAACTCTTATACTTGAGCCAGCCTTCTCTTTGGCAAACCTGGTAGAGGTCCGTGCCTGGATGAGGAATAACCACAGCAAATTGAGCACTGTCTGGTCTTAGTTTCTTGGCAAACCCTATGGTTTCCCTTATAGTCTCACGCGTTTCTCCCGGAATTCCAAAAAGGAAAAATGCCTGGGTTTTGATCCCCACTTTCCGACATAACTCAAAAGCTCGCTCTATCTGGGCTAAGGTGGTTTTCTTTTTCATAATATTGAGCATCTCTTGGGAACCCGACTCCACTCCAAATCTTATGTAATAACAGCCTGCTTCTTTCATAGCACTGAGGACCTCTTCATCCATACTGTCCACCCGACACTGGGATATCCATTTTACCTTAATGCCTTTTTGGTTAGTCAGTTGACAAATTTTCAAAATGCGTGCTCGATTCAAAGCCAGGGAATCGTCGTCAAAATATATCTCGTCAATGTGGTAGTCCCTTACCACCTTCTCTATTTCAGCTACCACATTTTCTGCACTCCTGGCTCTGAATCGACTGCCGTATAAGGTTCTAGGCCAAAGACAATAGCTACAGCGGTAAGGACACCCTCGGGAGCTAACTATCGTAGTGCAATACTTGCCGGTAAAAGTACCTTGTCTATAGTAATCACTCTTCACAATATGTCTGGCCGGGAAGGGCAGCTCATCAAGATTTTCAATTAGAGGACGATCCTGGTTTATCTGGACCCCTTCCCCATCCCTATAGGTAATTCCTTTTACTTTATCAAGTCTGTCTGAATTTGAAAGGCCCACCGCCAAATCCTTAACTGTTAAATCAAATTCCCCTCTACAAATGGCATCAATCTGTTCATTTTCCTTCATAATCTCTCTGTGGAAAAAAGTGGGATGAGAACCGATTAAAACTATGAAAACATCACTCATCCTCTCTTTTAGACTCCTAGCTGTCAAAAGATCGTACTCAATTGAAGGAGTTGAGCATTCAATAACCACCATATGGGGATTAATTTTTGCCGCGGCATCGGCAAAATCTGATATGGACATCTCCTCTACAACTGCGTCGACAAACTCCACCTCCATTCCTACCTTCTCCAGGACCGCTACCAAATACGCCAAATAGATAGGATATTCTATGAACTTGTCGCTTCTCTTATGCGGCCATCTCACATCTGACCTGGCTCCGTATCCTGGTCCTGGCCAGGGAGGATTGGTAACTAGAACTTTCACTTCCCAGAACTCCTTTGAAAATCCTCGCAAATCTTTACATAACCATCAGCCAATTTCTGCCATTCGAATTTCTCTTTGACTAATTCCATCCCCTTCGCGCCCATTTTCTTTCTCAAATCTTTGTTTTCAATGAGAAGCATTATATTCTGGGCAAGACTCTCGAAACTACCTGGTTGATAGAAAAAACCCGTCTTTTTCTCTTCGACCACTTCTTGAAGCGCCGGCAGTCCAGGAACAATGACAGGAACACCGCAGGCCCAATACTCGAATTCTTTAAGAGTTACTCTTCCCCGGGCCGAGAGGCTATCTGGAAGAATGACGAGGCCAATGTCACTAGCTGAGATGTATCTGGGTACTTCTTCTTGCTTGACCCATCCTGAAAAATAGAAATGCTCACTTAGATTACCCTGGGCAACCTTTTGTTTAAAAGTGGGCAGAACTGTTCCATCGCCTACTATCCAAAACATTGTCCGGCGGTGTCTCTTCAGTACCTTCCTGGCTGCATCTAAAATAATCTGGGGATCGTCCTGGGGGTCGATTACTCCTTGAAATATAACAATATCCTCGGCACCCTGCCCAAATTCACCCCTCAGCTCTTCCTCATTAGTAGGTTTGAAGATGTTAGTATCCACGCCATCACAAATCACTTCAATATTTTCTGACTTTGCACCGTAGCTCAAAAGGATGTTCTTCATGGAATTGCTAACGGTAACTATTTTGTCCGATTCTCCAATGGTTTTCCTCTCCAGGCGCTTCCCCGCAAGTTGAACTAACCTTATCCATGCTCCAGGGTGATAGTCTTCTAGATACTCAAATAACAGATCGGTCAGATCCAAAACCACAAGACAGTTTCTCTGGGATCGTTTCATTAGAAGCGCAGCAAACCCGGCAATGGTGTTATGGGAAATAACCAGGTCAGGCTTGATCCTCCTGGCATATTTTACTACTCGCCATATATTTAGAGGATGGGCATAAAGGTACTTTACCATTTTGTTTGAACTTAAGCGACTCACCTTCAAAAGAGGCAATAGATCAACACATCCCATCTCGTCAACAGCATTCTCTTTTCTCATCCCAATAGAAGAGGCGACATAAACTTCATGTCCTTTTCGGACCAGGGTTTTTATTATATTCGATATTCTTGGCGTTCCTCCGCCACTCAAGGGAAGCAACTCTTCAAAAATTGTAACTAGTACCCTCACCTGCTGTATCCTTACACCTTTTATCTTAAAACTCTAGGAAATTCTGTTTACCTCGCTACTTCCTTAAGCCAGCTCTTGATAAAACGTACGACCATACTAGCATACTCAGCGCAAAACTAAAAATGCCAGCCGCTACAAAGGGAGGTTAAGTGTATCCTGGTGTACTGCTGGATCATGCTTGAAATATAGTATTGCAACCATGCTTCTTAACCTCTATCAGCTATCTTTATTGTCTCTTTCCTACCACCTCTGCCGGCACCCCGGTTGCTATGCTATAGCTAGGTATATCTTTGGTGACAACCGCTCCTGCACCAACTACCGATCCTTTACCAATAGTAACCCCTGCTAAAACTATAACATGGGTTCCTAACCAAACATCTTCACCGATTCCTATCCTTCCAAATTCGGCACCCTGGAATCTAATAGGAGTATCACGATCCTTGAAAATGTGACTGCCGCTGATTAGCTGAACTCCTGGAGATAAAAGAGAATTTTTGCCAATCTCGACGCCGCCATGCCCGTAAATGAGAGTATGACAACCCAAGTTAACTAGGCTATTGATCAGAATTCTCCCGCCTCCAGCACGGAGAGTAACATAACGGGATACGTGCACCTCACTTTCCAGTCTTATCTCACCTTCGGAATTCCCGGCATCAAGATAGCTTCCTTCTCCTATAAACACTCTATCTCCTAAGAATGTCTTTTGTGGTACATTCAAACGGACATTTCTTTCGATAAAACAGCTCGATCCGACATTTCCGAGTAGGCTTTTATAGACAACCCCTCTGAGCACCGATCCCACCACCGTAGGAAACATGGAAAAAATACTCAAAATCAGACCCCGCCAGACAAACTTGCCGAGAGAACGCTCACCAGTAACTCGTTCTACGTAATTCCAAAAAAGTTCTTTTGAACCAGCCACAGGAATGGTCCTATAACCATGCTCAGATTCTATCATAACCTTGAGTACTCCACTTTAGCAATACAATCTCGGGTTTTGTGAAGCTTAGAATTTCGAGGTAATAGCCACACATGTTAAGTCAGTTACCGTCCTCCAAACCCTGGATAGCAAGGCAACGACTATTGCTACAGGCAAAGGAAGATAGAAAGCAAGTAAAAAGGTTAATGTGCCTTCCATTACACCCAGGCCGGAAGGTGTCAACAAGCTTAAGAATGCAACTACCCAAGATATGGAGAAGACCCCGATAATCACCAACAATTGCATAACAGGCATCGGATATATAGAGATAATCAAAAAATAATGAGCTATTCCGTTTAAGACCCATAACCCGCACCACAATAACAATATCCCCAATGTATCTTTATATCTTAAACTTAACTCTACTGGATTTCGTCTAAATATCCTTAAAGCCAAATTCAATACTCTTTTAATCACACTCGGATGTAAAAGAACTAACCCCAAAAAAACAAGAATAAGAACGACATATAAATTACCAATCCAAGCAATGTTTGTCCAGAACATCAAGGAGGCAAGGAAAACCAAAGATCCAGAGACAACCTGGACGACAGGTTGCAGAACTACGCTCCCGGAACTTTTAGCCACAGGGATACCCTGTTCCTTACACAAATAGACTTTCCCAACCATACTCCACACCTTTCCAGGAATGTATCTTCCCAACTCAGCAAGAAAAAAAATCTTCAAGCCCTTCCTTAAGCCCAACGTACCTCCCAATACCCTTAATATCAAGTTCCATCCAAACGCCACTAGAAAGTAGTTAATCATCATAATAAAAAATGAGATAATTAGGAAATACCAATTTATATGCCATGGGTAGCTAGAGAGCTCGTTCCAGTTTTGGTACAAATTTCTGGCAAGAAAGAAAAAAACTACCCCAATCACCAAGACCTGGAGGACCCTTTTATAAACTCTCTTGTTCACCAGTAACACTTCCCTCACCCTAGTTAACACCCAGGTGGTTAACCCTCTTCTCACTAGTTACTAAATAACTAACCTACCATCTCTGGACAATTTTTTTCCAAAAGAACCGCAGCTATTAGCACAGTCCAGCCCGGTACTGTCCCGCCGAAAAGTAGTGTATTGATCCATAAATTTGCCTCTTATTCAATTTTGTAAAGTATTGCTTTCCGACCTTTGTACCTCACTGTATGAACCAGCTTTAGTCCTGGATGGTTTTTGTTTTCTTCTAACAAGAAGGCAAATTGAGGCCTAGTCTTCGGAATGATCCAATCATCTATCACCAAATAATCAACCTTTCTAGACTTCGCATACTCGATTAGCCCCGGGTATTCCCCATAGTAGACCGGCTGGGATCTCGCTCCCGCATAGAAGGGCACCGCCAGTTTCCTTGACATTACGAGCCTGTTTTCAATATCCTCTATATTTTCTTTCATCCATTGACCCATAATCTTATACTCATAGGGGACCAGATCATTTTTTTTGGGAATGAGAAAAATGGAGGAAGAACTCATACCCACAATGAGTATCCCCGTAAGTAGCAATCCTGACACTGAACCACACACTCTATTTCGAGGAGAGATCTTTCTTTCGAGCCAGCTCTCAATCTCAACAGCTATCCTGGCTATTATTATTAGAAGGAGAGGGACATAAGGGTAAAAATACCGGTGTTCAAAGCGGAAAAGAAGAAAAATGGAGAGCGAAAGAAAGACAAACGCTAGATATAACTCCTTCACCGTCAATTTCTTCTCCCACAATGCCTTAACAAATCCCAGAAGAATGAAAAGCCCCACTATACCAAGAATAGCTTTCAAAGCAAAAGGTGAAATATTTAATAGCTGCGCTATTTTCTCAATCTCAAGGAAAGTATCTTTCAGATTTCTCATAAATCTCTCTGGTAGTTCGCCTGGATGGGAAAGATAATAGCCAAATACCCCTGTAGATGAATCTGACAATCTTGGGTCTGAAGTAATCACACCCGAAGCAACTAGTGGATCACCAGCCTTAAACACAATCTCCTCTTGACTCATTCCTTGCGATCTCAACTTATACCAATGAATATCAACGTAGTTGGTGTTAGCGCTAAGAGCCCATCTGCCTAAATGCTTACGCAGGAAAACCCAGTAGGGCAGACAGACTATGACGAAAGATGCGAGAAACAGGACAGTTTTCTTGAAAACCGACGTCAGGGTAGTAGTCCGGATTAAGAAAAGCGAGAGAAAGAGAAAAACCAAAAAGATAGGCACAAATAGAATACCCAAGGGGTGGGTCAAAAAGGAAAGTCCTATTGTCAAACCGGCCAGAGAGATCCACAGAAGATTTCTACTGGATAGAGCCTTCCAGGTAAGAGCTACGCTGCTTATTAGCAATAAGGTATATAGAGATTCCGAAAATGTCTCTGTAGATCCATATACCAGTATGGGACAAATTGCCACCAAGAGAGTTGAGACTAGTCCCACTTTTCTGCCGTAGATGGCTTTTGCAAAATAATAAACAGGAATAACCAGCAGGCCGCCAGCAATGGCTGAAACTACCTGACCGGAAAACGCCAGATCATTAGTCAACAACCAGAAAAAACCAATAAGAATTGGATAAAGGGGAGGATGAATCAGCTGGACCGTTCCTTGATAGGAAAAGCCCTTTCCAGAAAAGAGATTCTTCCCTGTAATTGCATAAGCAACACTATCAGCCGAACCGCCGCCGGAGGCAATAAAGTGAAAAAAATGGAGAGAAATAACCCGAATCAAGAAAGAGAGAAATACCAAGAAACAGAGAATGAGAAAATCTCTACTCTTCAGATATTGAGACACTCTCCTCCTCATACCAAATCCTTTTCTCCCCTTCTCCATAGGTTCTGAGGGATTCTCCTTGCCATAGTCTAATATTTCACTATGATTTCTTTTTCTCTGCTGCATACTAGGCTATCCTCAGGTTCTTTCCCATTTTCAAAAGGGTCACCAGTCCCACTAATGATCCCACAACCCAGGAAAGCTTGGTAATGAACTCAAAAGGAAGTATAAGAATGTACTTCCAACCATCTCTCATAGCCCAAAAGGTCATAGGCACGTGACTTGACAGGGATAACATCAAT
>SDBU01000184.1_pt1 | contig 89517 bp, 80 predicted proteins | sample 2277071 | NCBI WGS metagenome assembly SDBU01 (sample SAMN10397929, study PRJNA504765) | marine sediment metagenome | isolation source: marine sediment core GS08_GC12, 126 cmbsf | place: Arctic Ocean: Gakkel Ridge, Loki's castle | collected 2008
TCGTATCATCTCGGCTTGCCACGGCACCTCAAATCGTTTAAATTCCTCGAAAGCCTGGACGGGTGAATTGCCGGTCGAGGTTGATAACGCGCAAAATTGTCCGTAGGGGACGATCTAAGATCGTCCAGATATCTGCGGGCTGGTCTTAGACCAGCCCCTACGGATGAAAAATAAGTAGGTCGGGTTCCGAATCCCCGACGTTTCGTCGGGGAGAGAAACCCGACATCATTGGATTAGAAATATGCCAGCGAATTCAAAAAATGTAGTTTTCTTGATCGGCTCCGGCGCATCCATACCTGCTGGCATGCCATCAACCTCAGAAATTACAGAGAATGTATTGAGGAGATATAGAGAAAACGATCAAATGACACACAATTATACAATCGAAATAATTCACTATTTGAAAAGCGAAATAGAGCAATATTACAGAAAACACTATAGACCGCATTATGAGGTTACTTATGAAGATATTTATGCGATGGCAAATAGAGTGTACCTTAGTGAACTAGGAAATTACCCGGACCCATTAATTCAGTCTTTTTTCGATAGGCATTTAGATGATATGCTAGATGTAATTCGGGTTATTTATCTCGATGACGACAGCGTAGTTTTGGAAGAAATTCTCAAGATCACTAGGGGATCGAAGGAATTCGAAGGATTCCGAATTGCTAATGGTTATAGACTTGAAAGATACGATATCAACGATATTTTCCAGAAAGTGATTGAGCATATAGAAAATAATTTAATCAATTCCATTTCGAAACCGCCGCTTATCTGTAATGTAGATCGTATATGGAATAATATTTATATAGATACAGACCTTGACTCTATAGATATATTTACTCTCAATCATGATACGGTGCTTGAGGCTCTTTTTTGGAAAAAAGGATATGCATTTACTGACGGATTCGATCTTAATGACGATGGAACATTGAGAATTTGGAATCCTTTGACATTTGAAGAAGTCGACAAAAGATATCACTTGTATAAATTGCATGGTTCATTTACTTGGGCATATCACAGCCAGCATAAGACAGCCGTGACGTATCCCCTTGGTGAATTTTCACGGTTAGGCTCCGTTATAGAGGGTGCGGGCGATAACGAGATCTTAATTGGGACATTTGAAAAAATGCTTGAATACGGCGGGGGTATATTTATCGATTTATTTTGGCATTTTTGGAAAGTTCTTCGCAAAATAGATAAACTTATCGTCTGCGGATATGGTTTCCGAGATAAAGGCATAAATAATTATCTTATTGACTGGCTCGTTGCTAATGATAATCGGAAAATAATTGTTATTCATCCGGATTTAGCGAAACTGATGGATGAGGCAAGTCCTGCCTTTAGAAATCTCTGGTCCGAGAAAAACGATAAATTCATTAACATTCCATATCGTATGGAGACGGTTACTTGGGAATGTATAAAGAATAACTTGAGGTAAGGATCATAAACAAAGCTGAGGAGAACAAACGTGGCCAAAAAGAAATCGATCGACCCATTAATGGATAAACTTGTATCGTTGTGCAAACGACGTGGATTCGTATTCCAATCATCGGAAATCTACGGCGGTCTCGGTTCCTGTTGGGACTACGGACCGCTCGGCGTGGAGTTGAAAAACAATGTCAAACGCTCCTGGTGGGAGGCGATGACCCATCGCCGCGACGATATCGAGGGACTCGACGCCGCCATACTGATGCATCCGAAAGTCTGGGAAGCGTCGGGACATATCGACGGTTTCACCGATCCGCTTGTCGATTGCAAACAGTGCAAACATCGTTTCCGCGCCGACGAGATCGATCTTGTAAAATGCCCCGATTGCGGCGGCGAGCTGACCGACCCTCGCACGTTCAACCTGATGTTCAAGACTTTCATGGGGCCGGTTGAGGAGGACGCGTCGGTGGTTTACATGCGTCCCGAAACGGCGCAGGGGATCTATGTCAATTTTCACAACGTCCTGCAACCGTCGCGGCAGAAGGTGCCGTTCGGGATTGCGCAAATCGGCAAGGCGTTCCGTAACGAGATTACGCCCGGCAATTTCATTTTCCGCACCCGTGAGTTCGAGCAGATGGAAATGCAGTACTTTGTCAAACCGGCTGACGATCAGAAATGGTTCGATTACTGGAAAGAGCAACGCTGGAACTGGTATCTCGAACTCGGTATTCGCCCGGAGAAACTTCGCTGGCACGAGCACGGCAAGGACGAACTGGCGCATTACGCCAAGGCCGCTTACGATATCGAGTACGAATTCTCATTCGGCTGGAAGGAGATCGAGGGGATACACAACCGCGCCGATTTCGATCTTGCCCGTCATACCGAGCATTCCGGCAAGGATCTTCGCTATTTCGATCAGGCCGCCAACGAGAAATATCTGCCCTATATAATCGAGACCTCCGCCGGCGCTGACCGCGGCACGCTGGTTGTGCTGGCCGACGCTTTCGAGGAGGAACAGCTTGAAAAGGATACACGGACGGTATTGCGGCTTTCCCCGAAGATCGCCCCGATCAAGGCGGCGGTGTTCCCGTTGGTCAAGAAGGAGGGTATGCCGGAGGTGGCCCTAAAGATCTATCACGATCTGAAGAAGCATTTCAAGGTCTTCTACGACGACGGCGGCGCGGTTGGCCGACGTTACCGCCGCATGGACGAGGCCGGCACCCCGTATTGTATCACCGTGGACGGCCAGACCCTCGAGGACGACACCGTCACGGTCCGCGAACGCGATAGTATGGAGCAGACCCGCCACAAGATCGCCGAGTTGGTGGAGCTGATCGGGGGGAAGGTGGGGTGAGGCTGAATTCTTGATTAATTATTGCCTTATTTAAGCGAATTCTTCTAATTTCCAGAGGATTGATTAATGGCGAAATATTATTTGGTTAGGGGATTCAGAGTCCCATTCTTTCATAATAATGAATCATTTGGTTGTCAATTTAGCGCTAGTAATAAATCAAAACTTAATAATTATAAAAAACAAAGAATTATTCCTCCAAGCAATTATACTCTTATCAAAATTACACCAAGGATCGAAGTAAAAATTGTATATTGCAATGTGGACGTTGGGTTCTTTTTATTAAAGGCACCGTCACGGAGAGAAGCATACTTTTTAGCAAACGCGATTAGGGGATTTTATGGCATTTTTTACGGCTGGTTACCGCCAAGCGATGAAGACACATATTTCCTATATGAAATTGGTAAAATACCGCAATCATCATGGCTTGAGAGAGATTTGTTGGATTCTCTTTGGCCCCATTATTACGCGACAGATATATTCGTTAAAACAAGTCTATCTTCTATCGTAGTTATAGACAATCAGAGTCTGGATGGATTAAGCGAATTTTTAGAAAATATTTACTGCCATGACTTCATCGTCGAATCAATGAATCACTTAATGGAGAGCAGACGCATTTATTGGGGTCATATGACGCCTAGTTACTATCATTTTCACTATAGACGTGATAGACCATTAAAAAAGAAATGGGAGATAGAGAAAGAATATTTGGAGATGAGATATAAATATGAGTCTTCTTTCGTTGCTTCTTTCAAAGGAATCGAGAGTCTATTAGATAAAAATGGTTTCAAAAAACGTGAAATAAGAAAACTACTTAAATGGTTCGATTGCCCCAAGATCTCGTACGACGAATATTATCTTAGACGGCATGAGATATTTCTTGGCTTAAAAAAGAAAATAAAATACGGAGAGTTGATTGAACATTTTCTTAAAATTAGAAATGTAGTGGCCGCCCATAACAATAAAAGACCACCAAGAGAATTCAATCTATCACAGGATAACGTAATTGAAATTCAATTGTTTCTGCAAAATATCCTGACTCTAAAATTGAATTGGTTGATAGACCGTGCTGCATATAGATATGGTTCCGAAGCCGCCGACAGCGGTGAGAAACCCGACAAAAGAATAGCTACCGACCCCGGTCCGGCATGACAAAGCTCAAACTTTGTCATTCCTGCGGAAGCCGGTCATAGGCCCGGCTCCTGACGGGCAGGAATCTAACGGGGCTATGGGCAAGGCTTTAATCCCGGTTAGGAGCCAGGTAAGATCCCGCATCAAGTGCGGGATGACAGAGAGGCGGCAGGCCTTCATGGATCCCGCATCAAGTGCGGGATGACAGAGAGGACAGTATTGTCATTCCTGCGGAAGTCCAAACGGACCCATATGGGCAGGAATCTAATAGAGCATAATCGATGAAAACATATTATGTTTATATAATGGCCAGCAAGAAAAATGGGGTACTATATATTGGTATTACCAGCGACCTCAAGAAAAGAGTCTATGAGCATAAAAACGACTTTGCCGATGGTTTCACGAAGAAATACATAGTGCATAAGCTGGTATATTGCGAGTCGACAAATGATGTCACTGCCGCGATTACGAGAGAAAAGCAAATAAAGAAATGGAAGCGGCAGTGGAAGATCGACCTGATTGAAAAGGACAATCCGGATTGGCGGGATCTTTATGATGACCTGTGATTTACTCCCCCCCTATGGCCAACCTGTGGATTCCGCATCGAGCGCGGCATGGCATCCATCGCCCACTTCGTCAGTCCCGCCTTCGAAGGGATTGCCCGACGATTGACGGGTAGCAGTAATCCTCACACTTTCGCTAAATCACCATTGACATCCCTCACTCCAATATGTATCATCATTTTAAATCTAAAAGGGGAGGAGCAATGAAAGACCCGAAAGAAGGGCACGATTCCAAGCATGGCCATCATGGAATGTATCAGAAAGTGATGCAGATTTCCGGAGCCAAAAGCGGATATCATCGCGACCAAATCTTCGATGAGGAGAAACGTTCAGATTACCTATGGTGCCTTCATTGCGGACGGACGTACCAGCGCGGCGAATATCGGGATATCGATGGATTCCAGATGTGTCCCTACGAGGGTTGCGATGGCAGCACCGTTCTCGACGGCATCGATTGGGAGCGTTTCCGAGAGGACTATCCCAAATATCCGAAAATTCCCGAGCACGGCAAGGTTTACGGGATGTAGTTTTGCGGGTGACATAAAGTTCCGTAGATCGGGTTCCTTACAGCGCGAAGATGGATGAGATTGGCCGAGTAATCTATCTTCCCATACCGCGTCTTCCGCCCTTACCGCCACCGCCGCGACGTCCACCCGGCCGCTCGCCGCTTCGGTCCTTACGACGTCCCATTTCATCCTTCATCTTATCGAATTCTTCTTTCTGCTTATCATTCAGGATCGCCCCGATCCTCTCTTCGGTGGCTTTCCGCCTGATTTCCGCGGTTTCGCGCGTCCCCTCGCGGTCATTAGTCTCCCTGTATTTCTGGCGATCCCTTTCGGCTTCCAGCCGCGCCGATTCCATGATCGCCCGGATCTCGTTGATCTGTCCGTCGGTTAACTCCAGCCGTCGCTTCATCATTTCCAGGCGTCTCTCCTGGCGATCTGCCTGCTTTTCGGCGAACACGAACGTATTCATTGTCAGTAAAATAGCGGTAAAGGCCAGGATCATTAACAATATTCGATTAATTTTGCCTGCCATCTGTCAACTCCTTCTGTTTTAAAGGCTCCAACAATTTTGACACCAGGGCCGTAAAAAGGATTAATCTTTGCCGTAAATAAGTAATAAACGCTGTCAAACGGCCGATTAAACTTATGATCGATGGTTTTATAGAAAAGTTCGTCAATGTCGGAGTGCGCATGCCCGAATTCAGACAGAATGTCGTCACCAGGGACTGGGTAATTGTCTCGCCGAAAACCGGTAATCGAAAGATAGAGTACGTCAAAAAGCGTATTCCGCAACCATCGTATGATAAAAATTGTCCCTTTTGCCCCGGAAATGAGGATCAAACACCGCAGGCTCTTTATAGCGTCCCCGAAAGCGGCAACTGGAATATCAGGGTGATCCCGAATAAATTCAGCCCTCTACGGTCGAATTTTACTTCCGGAGATCCAACATCCCAAACGTCTCTGACAACGGTGGATAATTCAGGTATAGCCGAGGTGATAATCGAATCGCCGGAGCACAATAAGACTGTCGCCTTCATGCGGCTTGAAGAGATAACGTCGGTTTTTGACGTTTACCGCGGAAGATACAAAGAAGCCGCCGACCGTAACGATATCAATATGATCACGATATTTCATAATCATGGCCGAGGGGCTGGGACGTCCATAGCTCATCCTCATTCCCAATTAGTCGGCGTACCGGTAATTCCGGCCTCCATGCGGCATCTAATGGAAGAATCCATAAGGTACTATCAAAAACACAACCGATGTCTCCATTGTGATATGATCGAAAAGGAACACAAGCTTAAAGACAGGATGATTATCGAAAGTGATAATTTCGTCGTATTCTGTCCTTTCGCCGCCCGCACTCCTTATGAAACAGTAATTTATCCGAAGCGACATATGGGCGCTTTCGTCTCCATTAACGATAATGAGATCGAGGAATTAGGATGGGTCTTCCGAACGGTCATGTTGAAAATCCACAATAGCCTCGATGATCCCGATTATAATTATGTGATAAAATCAGCTCCGACAGGCGAAGAAACCGCCGGCTATTTTCACTGGTATATAGAGATCACTCCGAGGGTATCCGATCCCGCCGGTTTCGCTCTTGGTTCTGGAATAGGTATTAACGAGGTACCGCCGGAGGAGGCCGCGCAACGACTGCGGGAGATTGGCACGGACTGCTAATAAACCCATCGAAGTGATCTTTTGGATTATGATTAACGATAATCAACTGGAAAACAAACCTGTAAAGCATATCATAAATGAACTGGAACTGATCCTGTCTCAAAAAAGGACCGCGTTGTCGGTATTGCGAACGGGAATCACGGTGCTTTTACTGCCGCTTTCGGTGCTGACAGTACTTCTGGCCACCAGCAAGTACTATGAAATCAGCCAGGCATGGAGCATAGCGATACCTCTTGGATTGGCCTGCTTGACATTATTCGCCATGGGTATATACCTCGTTATCAGAGCGACGCTTAGAATCAGAAGATTCGATAAGGTGGCCGAACGTCTGCTAAAACACTCCGAATACCTTCGGGATTTGATGGATATCAAGCCTTAACCTGTTCGAATTAATAAGGATATACGGCTATTAACTATAAGCGACGACGAGAAACAGTTTGCCAGGTCGCGCCGCTTTACTTATAATATCAGGCTAATGGACGAAGGTTTGATTGCGGAGAACCTCGGGGAATTACGTTCGAGGGTTGAAAATCGTTGCCGGGCCAACGAAATCGAACCCTCGAGCCTAACAATTCTCGGCGTTACCAAATTTGTCCCGGCTGAGGCAGCCGCTATCGCGGTGAAACTGGGATTGACCGACCTTGGTGAAAACAAGGTGCAGGAGGCGTCGAAAAAGATTCCCCTTGTCGTGCCGAGAGTTCGATGGCATATGATAGGCCATCTTCAAAAAAACAAGGTGAAAAAGGCGGTGGAGATTTTCGACGTTATTGAATCGGTCGATAGTCTCGAGCTTGCCGGCTTAATTTCAGGGCAATCGATAAAAATGGGGAAGCGATTAGAGATTTTGATTCAAGTGAATTCAACCGGTGAATCCGCTAAATACGGATTCGACCCGGGAGAAATTTTCGGTTTTGCCGATAAGATTAACGAGCTTTCCGGCCTGAAGCTATCGGGTTTGATGACTATGGGTCCGCTGACCGACGATATGGACCTGGTAAAGAAAAGCTTTGAATTAACACGAACTGTTTTTGAAAAGATTAAAGAAAAAGTGGGTAGCGGTTTTAATAAACTTTCAATGGGGATGTCCGGCGATTACGAGATGGCTATCGATTACGGAGCGAACGAACTAAGAATCGGTTCCGCGATTTTCGGCTATCGGCCGGCAGCGAAATAAAGGAGGGGCCTTTGAAGATTACACCTCTCGATATTAAAAAACAGGAGTTCGGTACAAAATTCCGGGGATATTCCACAGAAGAGGTGGATTCGTATCTCCAGATGGTTGCCGAGGAGTTCGAGGAAACGTTGAGAAAAAACCTCGAATTCGAAGAAAAGATGTCGTCCCTGGAGGGCAGGTTATCCAGCTATACCAAGCTGGAAAATATCCTGCAGGATACGCTGGTAACCTCGCAGAAATCGGCGGAAGAATTGAAATCGTCGGCGGAGCAGAAAGCGAAAACGATCACCGATGAAGCCAGGGTAAAAGCGGATCGGCTGTTATCCGACGCCCGTTCGGAGCTTACCGATATCCGGCGTGAGATCGAGGATCTGAGGCATCAAAGGGACGGTTTCGTAATTAGTTTCAAATCCCTTCTGGAGACCCAGCACGCTATGCTCGAGATTATCCGAAAAAAGGGAGAGAAGGGGAGCGAGTTCTCGCCGATACGCATGCGCGCCGATTTGAGTGACGATGATCTCGAACGGGTAGTCAGCGAATTCGAAAAAGAGCTTGACGGGGATGAAGCCGAAAGCGGCAACGGCGACAATTCGCCCGACAGAGAAGGAAGCTGATGGGGTTGAAGGCAAACATCGGTGAAGCTGTAAATTTCATAAGAACGAAAACAACCGCCGCCCCGCCTATTGGGATTATCCTCGGCACCGGGTTAGGAGCGTTGGCCGATGAGATCGATCGGGATCTCGCCATTGAATATGCCGATATTCCTCATTTCCCCACAAGCACGGTGGAATCGCATAAGGGACGTCTTCTTTTCGGCAGGCTCGGCGGTAAAAATGTTGTGGCCATGCAGGGACGGTTCCATTATTACGAGGGATATGACTTCAGACAGGTCACTTTTCCGGTTCGGGTCTTGAAGGGGTTGGGAGTAAAAACATTGATCGTGTCGAACGCCGCCGGCGGGGTTAATCCTCAATATGAAGTGGGCGATTTGGTAATGATTACCGATCATATCAACATGCAGGGCGGCAACCCGTTAATCGGTCCCAATCACGAGGATCTCGGGCCCCGTTTCCCCGACATGTACAACGTGTACGATATGGAACTAAGCTCGTTGGCTGAGCGGACGGCCTTGGATATAAAAGTCCCTTTACGGAAAGGGGTTTATGTGGCGGTAACGGGACCTAACCTGGAAACCGGCGCCGAATACCGCATGATCCGGATAATTGGCGGTGATCTCGTGGGGATGTCCACAGTTCCGGAGGTTATAGTCGCGCGGCACCAGGGAACGAAAGTTTTGGGGTTTTCACTGGTTACCGATATGGGGCTTCCCGACGCTATGGAAGCGTGCACGATTGACAATGTACTGGCGGCGGCGGCTAAAGCCGAGCCTAAATTAACGAAGCTTGTAAAAGAGATAATAGAAAGAATGACGGTATAGCAGCGATGAGTGAGCGTTACAGACAGATAGGAAGCGACTTCAAATTCGCCGAACGCGAGACGGAGATCAGCAAATTCTGGGACAGTAATTCGATATTCGAAAAAAGTATAGAGGAGAGAACATCGTCGCCCAGATATATATTTTACGAGGGTCCTCCCACGGCCAACGGCCTTCCGCATATAGGACACGCCCTTGCTCGTACTATAAAGGACGCTATCTGCCGGTATAAGACCATGAAAGGATTCTTAATCGAACGGAAAGCGGGGTGGGATACTCACGGTTTGCCGGTGGAACTCGAAGTCGAGAAACAGCTCGGTATTTCCGCCAAGGATGAAATCGAAAAGATGGGCATAGAGAAATTCAACGCCGAATGCAAAAAATCGGTTTTCAAATATAAAGCCGAATGGGATGAGTTTACCCGCAAACTCGGTTACTGGGTAGACCTCTCCAATCCCTATATTACTTACACCAACGATTATATCGAAACGGTCTGGTGGATATTAAAACAGTTCTGGAGCAAGGAACTGCTGTATAAGGGTTTTAAGATCCTCCCATGGTGTCCGCGATGCCAGACCGCGTTATCGTCGCACGAAACAGCCCAGGGCTATAAAGAGGTCACCGATCCATCGTTATTTGTATTGATGAAACTGGCAGGCGCCGACGATACCTATTTCCTGGTCTGGACCACTACTCCCTGGACTTTGATTTCCAATGTTGCCATTGCCCTTCATCCGTATGAGAACTATGTGACTATCAAACAGCAGGATAAGAAAATAATATTGGCCGAACACCGGCTTTCAATCATCGATGGCGAGTACGAAATAATCGAAAAGAAAAAAGGCTCCGAATACGAGGGAATCAAATACGAACCGCTCTTCAACTTCCTTCCCGTTGAGAAAGGCCATTTCGCGCTCAACGCGGATTTCGTAACTATGGAAGATGGTTCGGGAATAGTACATATAGCCCCCGCTTTCGGCGCCGATGATTACGAACTCGGTTTAAAACACGGTCTTTCGGTTGTGCAGGCAGTCAATACCGAGGGAAAGTTTTTAGATGATGTCAAACCGTGGGCCGGGGAATTTGTAAAGGATGCCGACCCGAAAATAACGAAGGACTTAAAAGACCGCGGTCTATTGTACCTGGCCGAGGATTACACTCATAACTACCCGTTCTGCTGGCGATGCGATTCGCCGCTGATTTATTACGCCAGATCTTCCTGGTTTATCAAAACTACGGCGTTCAAAGACGAGATGATCGAGGCCAATAAAAAAATCGACTGGTATCCCCGCGAGGTCGGGAGCCGCAGGTTCGGCGAATGGCTCGAGAATAATATCGATTGGGCGCTTTCCCGCGAAAGATATTGGGGCACCCCGCTTCCCGTCTGGGTCTGCGATGATTGCGAAAAACAACATTGTATAGGTTCGGTCGAGGAGCTTCGACAGATGGCTCTCGATTCTCCGGACGATCTAGATCTGCATCGTCCTTACGTGGATAATATACATCTGAAGTGCCCCGGATGCGGCTCCCGGATGACACGAACCACGGAGGTTATCGACGCCTGGTTCGATTCGGGGTCTATGCCGTACGCCCAGGTGCATTATCCTTTTGAGAATAAAGAAGAGTTCGAACAGAGGTACTTCCCGGCGGCGTTTATCGCCGAGGGACTCGATCAAACCAGGGGCTGGTTCTATTCGCTTCTGGCGATTTCGATCTTCATCTCCGGACGTTCGAGCTATCGAAGTTGCGTGGTCAATAATCTCGTTTTGGATACCGAGGGGCGTAAGATGTCCAAACGCCTCGGCAACGTTATCGATCCCAATAAACTCTTAAGCGATTTCGGCGCCGATACGGTCAGATGGTACCTGATAACCGCGTCGCAGATCTGGCTTCCCAAGCGGTTCGATTCAGAAGCGCTGATCGAGGTATCGCGGCGGTTTTTCTCGACATTGCAGAATACCTATTCGTTTTTCGCCCTTTACGCCAACATCGACGGTTTCGTGCCGACTACCGATACGCCGCCTGTTGCCGAGCGGCCGCTTATCGACAGGTGGGTTATTTCCCGCTTGAATAGTGTCATAGCCGAGGTCGAAAACTCCTACGAAGAGAACGATTATACTCGCGGTACGAGGGCTGTGGCCGATTTCGTTGTCGATGATCTCTCTAACTGGTATGTCCGTCGGAACCGCCGTCGTTTCTGGGGTTCCGACGATCATTCCGATAAGAAAGCGGCCTACCAGACCCTTTTCGAAGCGCTGCTGACCGTTTGCAAACTTGCCGCGCCGGTGGCCCCGTTCGTTTCCGACGATATTTATAGAAGGCTTATCGAGAATCTCGACGATTATAAACAATCCGTACACCTCGAGCTGTTCCCCGCTTGTTCGGACGATTACCGGGATGAGGCGCTGGAGAAAGAGATGTCGATCGCTCGCGGGATGGTGGAGCTTGGCCGGGCCGCCAGAAAGAAATCAAACATGAGGGTTCGTCAACCGCTGGGACGGTTAATCGTGCTTGGCCTTCCTGAAAAGGAACAGACGATGCTATCTCGTTTGGAGGGGATCGTATTGGAAGAGATAAATGTCAAGCATATCGAGTACGACGATGACGAAAACGCTTATTTTTCCTACAAAGCCGATCCCGATTACAAAAGGATCGGCCCGAAATTCGGCCCCAGATCCAAAGCGGCGGCTGAAAAAATAAAATCCATGACCGGCGATCAGATTTCGGAGCTAATGATAAAAGGAAACCTGGCTATCGGAGAGGGAGCCGATACCTTTCCGTTGGAAACCACCGACGTGCGGGTCAGCATCGAGAGCGCCGAAGGTTTTGCCGTTACCGCCGACAGTCATTTGAAGGTTGCCCTGGATCTGAATCTCGACGATGATCTTCTCGCGGAAGGTAACGCCCGCGAGCTGGTTAATAAAATTCAGAATTTACGGAAGTCTTCGGGGTTGAAGGTGACCGATCGGATAAAATTGGGAATCTCCGGTAACCCGGAGTCCGAGATAGCGTTGGGGAAATACGCCGATTATATAAAGGATGAAACCCTGGCGACAGTACTGAGTGATATCGACGGGCTCGAGTATTCGCAGGAATTCAACCTTAACGGGGTTAAAACAATTGTTGCGCTTCAGAAGATTTCTTAGTATATACGGCTCCGGAGGTATGTGGCATGAATAAAAGAGATCTGGCAAAATACGAAAAGCTCCTTCTGGAGAAACGCAGACAGCTTATCGAGGAGTTCGGGTTTCTGAAGGATTCCGCCATGGATGCCACAACAAAGGATAAAACAGGTGATCTTTCCTCGTATTCTTATCATATGGCTGATCAGGGTACCGACGCTATGGAGCGGGAAAAAACCTTTTATTTCGCCTCCAAATCGGGTCGGCTTTTATATCATATCGACGAGGCTTTACGCCGTGTGCATAATAAGACCTATGGTAAATGCGAGCAGTGCGCCGAAGCGATTAATTCCGACCGGCTTACGGCCGTCCCCCATGCCCGGCTTTGCATAACTTGCAAGGAAACGGAAGAAAAGAAAAAACGCGGTTAAGGGGAGGCGAATTACTATGCCTCGTCGAAGCCTTTCTATTCCGATCTTAACAGCGATCTTAGTAATTCTTATCGATCAGGCGTCAAAACTGCTTATAATCGAGAATTTCACGGAGGGTAAATCCGTATCCATTATCGGTGATCTTCTATATTTTCAATTCATATTCAACGAGGGCGGCGCCATGGGGACCCGAATAGGGCCGTCATGGGTTTATACGGTTCTAACCATCGCGGCCCTGATACTTATAGTTCGTTATCTTTTTTCCGATAAATCCGAAAATATGACCACCGCTTTCGCCCTGTCTTTGATCTCCGGCGGCGCCGTCGGAAATCTCATCGACCGTATCAGGTTCGGGAAAGTTGTCGATTTTATAGATCTGGATTTTCCCGATATCGAATTCCTCAATCTATACAGATGGTTTACTTTTAATATCGCCGATGCCGCGATATCGATCGGATTGGTCGTTTTTATTGTCAACATTTTTATATTAGACAGGCGCAAAGCCGATTCTGATTCACCCGTCGAGATCGAGGAAGCTCCGGAAATAAAAGGTGATAATCGATAAACTCAAATTGAACGTACCGGAAGATCTTGAAGGTCTAAGACTCGATATATTCTGCAGCCGTAAGGTTACCGACCGTACGAGAAGCTATTTTACCAAACTCGCGTCGTCCGGCTATATTCTCGTTGACGGCGAACCAGCGAAACCGTCAACGAAAGTCAAAATCGGGATGCGCGTTGAAATCGAATTAGCCGCTCCTCCGCCATTGGAGGCGGAGCCGGAGAATATCGAGCTGGACATAGTTTATGAGGACAAACGAATTATAATCGTAAATAAACCCGCCGGTATGGTTGTCCATCCGGCGGCGGGGAATTACCGGGGGACCCTTGTCAACGCTCTGCTTTATCATTTCGGGAAACCGGCCGGCGCGAATATCGATCCGATTCGTCCGGGGTTGGTGCATCGTCTGGATAAAGATACGTCAGGAATACTCGTGGTCGCGAAAGACGAAATGGCCCTGGCATATCTTCAGAAGGAACTCAAAGAGCGACGAATCAAGCGGATATATAAGGCCCTTGTCTGGGGAGACGTCAATCCCGATTCCGGCACGGTCGATCTTCCGGTAGGCCGAAGCGAACGCGACCGTAAAAAAATGATCGTTTACCCGCGGCACGGGCGGGACGCAGTTACCCGTTACGATGTCGAGGAGAGGTTCGGGTTGGCCACACTGACGCGTTTAAGATTGCAAACAGGCAGAACTCACCAGATAAGGGTGCATATGTCGCATCTCGGCCATCCGGTTTTAGGCGATCCGACTTACGGGGGAAGATCGTCTTATGTAAAGCGGCTTATGAAAAAGGATAAGATTGACGCCACCGTTCTCCTGGGGATTCTTCAACGGCAGGCGTTGCACGCTGTGGAACTGGAATTGCCTCATCCCGACGATGGCCGGGTGATCCGATTCGAATCGGAGTTGCCCTCGGATATGATGTCCGCCCTGGATTACCTGAGTAAGAGATGAAGATCGAATATGGATTTCCGCTAAAACGGCAATATCGGGAGGAGGTTGCGGTCTGTCGGCTCCGGCCTTGACTAATATTCCGGCCGCTATTATATACCTGCTATGAATAAGACAATGACCTCCCTTATTCCAATGCTAACGATTACCGCATTTATCTACTGCGGTTCGACCGGCAGTGGCGGCGATGAAATCGATTATATGTATGAGTTGATGTCCATGCAGGAACGGGGTCAGATCGATTCGACGATTATAATTCAAGCTCTGGGCCATTCGGATACGGATATAAAGATCATGGCCGTTAAAACCTGCGGAGTTATGAAGGATAACAGGCTTATTCCTATAATTATCCCGATCTGCAAAGAATCCCAGCCGAAAATATTGTCGGTTGTCTTTTCGCTGGGTGAAATCAAGGATTCCTCGTCCGCTTACGCGCTGTATCCGTTTCTTCGGAGCGATAACCTGCCGCTAAGGGTGTATGCTATCAACGCTTTGGGGAAAATCGGAAATCCGACAGCGGCGGATACTCTAAGATCACTGCTTTTTGATCCGGAATATCGATATTCGGAAATTCCGCTTTCCTTATGGCGATTGGGTGACACCCTGTCTGCCCCAAAGCTTAACAGAATGGCCCTCGATCTTGAAGAGAATGATTGTTTTGGCGCGATCTACGCGTTGTTCCGCCTGGCTCCCGAATTCGGTACAAATGTGTTTCTAAACGATCTTGGATGTGAAATCGATTCGGAATATGTATATGGAACGGATAAAATCAGTATATGCGCGAATATCCAACCCATCGCCGCCCGGGGCCTTGGCGACGGTAAAGACACGATGGCCGTTCTGCAGGCCTTTGACAACTATTATGAATCTATCGTCAGAAACGCCAAAATAGAATTGATCAGGGGGATGGGAAAAAATAAGATCGGTAGAGAACGGCTGGAGAAAATCCTGCCCGAAACCGATGATAACGGATTGAAACGGGTCATGCTTACAGCCTTGGGGCAGATAGGGAATTCGCGAAGTTTCGATACTATAACCGCCTATCTCGATGATTCTTCCTTGCAGGTCAGTCTCGCCGCTATATCGTCGCTGCCGGAGACGAAAAAGAAAAAATCGATTAAATATCTGGACGATCTCTCCGATGATCCGCTCTGGCGGATCCGGGCCGAGACCGCCCGGGCTTTCGGCAAAGTCGGATCGTCAAAGGCTGAAAAGCGGCTCAAGCGGATGCTTGCCGACAGCGACGACCGGGTCAGGGCGGCGGTGATCGAGGCTCTGGGCGAATATTCAATAAATAAAAATATAGATATTTTCGAGGCGGCCATGTTCGGCTCGACCGATATCGTTATAAAATCAATTGCCGCGGACGTTTTGGGAAATTCAAAAAAACAAAAAGCTCTCGAACTGCTGGTCGAGGCCGCCGGGAAGATCGATTCGACCGAGAGCATCGATTTCTGCCGATCACTTGTAACCGCTATCGGAAATTACGTTGACTCGACCGAAGCGGGGCAATCGGCAATCGACGCTATAAAGCCGTTTTTGAATTATCATAACCGCATAGTTCGTCAGGACGCCGCCTCGGCGTTGAAGGAGTTCGCCCCGATTGACTTTGATCCGGGTAAATTCGATATAGTTCTCAATAGAAAGTATTACGATTTTATGATGGGGTTAGCGGATGAAAATCCCCTGGCCAGAATACATACGTCAAAAGGCGAAATCGTTGTCATGCTCGATCCCCGTAACGCCCCCCGAACGGTGGCCAATTTTGTCAAGTTGGCCAACCGGAAATTTTATGACGGTTTGACTTTTCACAGAGTCGTCCAGAATTTCGTGGTTCAGAGCGGCTGTCCTCGCGGCGACGGCTGGGGCGATCCCGGTTATATGATCCGCGAAGAGATAAACCCGATCGACTTTCAAGTCGGTACAATCGGCATGGCCACGTCGGGACGCGATACCGGCGGGTCTCAGTTTTTCATCTGTCTTTCGGCTCAGCCTCATCTCGACGGCCGTTACACGGCGTTCGGGCGGGTCACGGAAGGATGGGAGGCGCTCGAAAGTATCGAAATGGGCGATACGATTTATACTGTGACCATAGAAAAGGGGAGATAATTATGAATATCGAAGAATACGATCTGAAGATTCCCGAGGGATGCAATATTATCCTGGGGCACGCGCATTTTATAAAGACTGTCGTCGATCTCTATGAGACTATGGTATCTCAGAGCGCGTCGGCGAAATTCGGGATCGCCTTCTCCGAAGCGTCGATGGAGAGGCTGGTTCGGGTCGAGGGGAACGACGATGATCTCAAGAAGCTGGCCGCCGACGCTATTATCGGTTTGGGATGCGGGCATACCTTCGTCATTTTCTTACGCGACGCTTTCCCTATTAATTTCCTCGGGGCGATCAAGGCTGTGCCGGAGGTTTGCCGGATTATCTGCGCCACCGCGAACCCGTTGAAAGTGCTGATCGCCCGCACCGAGCAGGGAGGCGGAATTGTCGGGGTGATTGACGGCGCCGCGCCTGTCGGGATCGAGGGGCCGGAGCAAGAGGCCAAAAGAAGGCAGTTTTTAAAAGATATCGGATATAAGAGATAATCTTGGCTCGGCTTGAATTCGGCATCAGGTTCGGCGATCACTTCGCGGTCGACCCCACGAGAAAATCGGAACTGGCGGTGGTCAGCCATGCCCACTCCGATCACCTTCGGGCGCATAAGAGGATTATCGCCACCCCGGCTACCCTCGAGCTGGCTCGTTTTAAGTATAAGAAGTTCGAGGGCGAACCGATTGAATATAATCGTGAGATCGAATTGGGGCCGGCAAGGGTAAGGCTTGCTCCCGCCGGGCATATGCTCGGTTCGGCGCAGGTTATAGTGGATTGGCGGGGGGAGAGGATAGTCTATACCGGCGATTTCAAACTCGACGAGAACCAGACCTGTGAAAAAGCCGAGATCCATCCCTGCGACACCCTGCTTATAGACGCCACGTACGGTAAACCGCAATACCGATTTCCGCCTGTTTCGGAATGTCGGGAGAGACTGCTGGAATTCGTTGCTAAACATCTAAAAGCCGATATTATCCCGGTCGTTCTCGCCTATTCGTTCGGTAAAGCGCAGGAGGCGATGAAGATCTTAAGCGATGAGGGGATCGAGATCGACGCCTATAAAACGGCTTTCGAGGCCGCCGAAGTCTATCGCCGCCACAACGTCGCTATTGACAATGTCAATATGCTTAATGAGAAGCCAAAACCGGGCAGAGCCGTGGTAATCCCTCCCGGCGGTTTTCGCTATATTAGTCCCCGCGGTTGGGGACGATTCAGAACCTGTTTCCTATCGGGCTGGACTCTGGATCGAGGAAACGGATCGAGGGGCGGTAACGGATTCGGCATTCCCTTCTCTGATCACGCTTCTTTCGATGATATCGTTAAGTATGTTGAAACGGCGAAACCCAAAAAAATATACACTCTTTTCGGCCCTCCTGATATCGCCGAATATCTGAGGCGAATCGGCTTTAAAGCCGAGGCGGTCGATCTTAACGCCGGGAAAACCATCGGCAAATCGGCCGGCAACATGGATCTGTTCAATTGAAACCGGTAATCGAAGCTAAATCATTATCCAAAAAATACGGCGATCTGACCGCCGTGAATAATATAGATTTCACAATCTACGAAGGCGAGACGTTCGGTTTCCTGGGTCCCAACGGCGCGGGAAAAACCACAACCATGAAAATGATTTACTGCTTCACCAGGCCGTCATCGGGAAATCTCTCCGTTTTCGGCTTGGACGTCGTCGATAAGCCGAGAGAAATCAAGGCGCTGCTCGGGGTAATTCCCCAGGAGGATTCTCTTGACCCCGATCTCAGCGTTTACGGTAACCTGATTACCTATTCGAGATATTACGAGGTACCCAAAAAAGAGGCCATGAAGCGGGCGGCGGACCTGATGGAAATGGTCTCGCTTTCCGAGAAAAAGGACGTGATTATCGAGGATCTCTCCGGCGGAATGAAACGGCGGCTCCTGATCGCCCGCGGAATGATTAACAACCCGAAAATCCTCATTCTCGACGAGCCGACCGTGGGCTTGGATCCGCAGGGACGTCATTTGATTTGGGCCAAACTAAACGAACTTAAAAAATCGGGGATTACGATAATAATCACCACCCATTATATGGAGGAGGCGTCAAGGCTCTGCGACCGGCTGATTATGATGAACAACGGTGAGATACTCGATCTCGGCTCGCCTGACGAACTGGTAAAAAAGCATATAGGCAAGGAGGTACTGGAGATCGGAAATGTAGACGATAATATCGTCGAAAAGATCCTCGCCGTTCTGAACAACGCGGTTTCTTATGATCGTTACGACGACAAGCTCTTTTTATTCTCCCAATCGGCCCTGGACCTTGCGGCCCGCCTGAAACAATTTAAGCTCGATTCGCTTCTGGAGCGCAAAGCCGATCTGGAGGATGTTTTTTTGACGGTTGCCGGAAGATCGTTGATAGAATAGCGGGAGATTAAAAAATCACCTGGAAATCCAATGAATATTAATCCTTACAGAAACGTTTCCTACCGGGCCTTTTTCGTTTTACAAAGGCATAGAGATGTTTTCGTAAAGACGATCAAATCATCTCTTATCCCTCCTTTCCTTGATCCTCTTTTCTATTTATTAGGCATGGGTTATGGATTGGGAAGCATGATCAGCCCGATTAAGGGGATGTCATACGTGGAATTTATCGCTCCCGCCCTGCTGGCGTCGGTAATGATGACCGCCCCGTTTTTCGAATGCACAATCGGAACGTTCGTCAGAATTCATTACCAGAGGACTTTCGACGCCATGATCTCAACGCCGTTATCGGTGGAGGATGTGGTAACCGGGGATCTTCTTTACGGCGCGTCGAGGGCGACCCTGCAAGGCGCGGCGATCATGATTGTCCTTCTGGCTTTCGGGCTGATAAAATCGCCGCTGGCTCTCTTGATTCTACCCCTTTGTTTTATCTTCGGCCTGGTTTTCGGATCACTCGCCCTTTACTATACATCGTTCATCCCCGCTATTAACTATGTAGATTATTTCTTCACCCTTGTTATGACTCCCATGTTTATTTTCGCGGGCACCTTTTTCCCCATCAGCCAGCTTCCCGTCTGGGCACAGAAAATCGCCTGGTTTATGCCCTTATACCATGCCGTCAATATCACCAGGGGTCTGGCATCGGGGAATATATCCGGATTATGGCTTGATTTCGTCTGGCTGATGGCCTTCGGATCGCTCTTCTACGCCCTCGCTCTCGGACGCATGAGGCGAAGGCTTTTGAAATAATCTTTTTGATATTTCGGTTATAACAAAAACGACTCAACCGGGTAAAATGAGAAATATGTTGACAAACGCGAAATTTGATGTTATCAAATTAAATACTCCCCCCCGAGATGTTGTTGTGTGTTGTGAGATGTGGTAAAAAATGAATGTTTGTTTTCCGGTTCAAAAAGGACGCGAATAAAAAACGCGGGAGGCTCGAAGATCGATCCGGCCGGGATTCCTATGGTTCGGCCGTTGTAAGGCCGGGGAGATCGAATCGCGCGAATATTTAACTAATTGATTTGTTTTAAAGATTAATAGATTTTAAATTGATTTTGCCGAAAATAGTGAATGGGTGTCAAAAAGGGGACCGAAGAAACATGCTGAATGATCGGCGAATGGGGAACATATCTCCATGTTATGTTTAAAAGACCGAGTAATGGATAATCATGACGCGATGAATACAATAAGCAGGAGGCATAGATGTGCGGCATCGTGGGATATGTAGGCCCTCAGAAGGCCCTCCCGATATTACTCGAGGGATTGGCCCGTCTGGAATACAGGGGTTATGATTCGGCGGGAGTCGCCCTAATTGAAAACGGCGAGATGGTCATCCAGAAAAGCGCCGGGAAAATCTCCGTTTTGGAAAAGACCTTAAACGGCCATGAATATAAAGCTCATTCGGGTATCGCTCATACCCGCTGGGCAACCCACGGCGAGCCTAACGACCTCAACGCTCATCCGCATACTGGCAATTCCGGCAGGATAGCGGTAGTGCATAACGGAATTATCGAAAATTACACGTCGCTGAGAGAGGTTTTAAAGCGTCAGGGGCATGTTTTCAAAACCGATACCGACACCGAAATAATCGCCCACCTTATCGAGGAGTATTACGAGGACAACCTCTTAACCGCCGTGCGAAAAGCGTTATCGCAGGTAGAGGGAACATACGGTATCGCGGTTATAAGCCTGGATAATCCCGATCTCATGGTCGCGGCCAGATCGGGCTCCCCGCTGGTTCTCGGTTGCGGCGAGGGGGAGAATTTAATCGCTTCGGATGTCTCCGCTGTTTTACGATATACCAACAGGGTAGTTTACCTTGAGGATGGTGAACTGGCCGAGGTTACCCCCGGCGGTTTTTCCATTACGACGCTTGACGATGTGGAGGTAACTCCCGATCTACAGGAGATATCCTGGAGCCTGGATATGATAGAAAAAGGCGGTTTCGATCATTTCATGCTAAAAGAGATTTTCGAGCAGCCGGAAACATTGAAAAACGCCATGCGCGGACGGCTAAATTTCGAGGAAGCCACGGCGCGTTTGAATGGATTAAACCTGCAATACGAGGAACTTCACCATATTAACAGGGTGATTATAACCGCCTGCGGGACAAGCTGGCACGCCGCTCTGATCGGGGAATACCTGATCGAGGAGTATGCCCGGATTCCCGTAGAGGTCGAATACGCGTCCGAATTCAGATATCGAAGCCCTATTATCGATCCGGGAGTGCTGGTATTGGTGATTTCCCAATCGGGAGAGACCGCGGACACCTTGGCGGCCATGCGCGAAGCTAAACGAAAAGGCGCTACCTGCCTGGGCATTTGTAACGTGGTGGGATCGACCATCGCCAGGGAATCCGACGGCGGCGTTTACGCTCATGCCGGGCCGGAGATCGGGGTGGCGTCGACTAAGGCGTTCACGTCGCAGATTATGGTTCTATCCCTGATAACGATCCTCCTGGCGAGAATGCGATCGATGTCATTTGATAAGGGACAAGAATTAATCACTGCTTTAAACGAAATCCCCCGGCAAGTCAAAAAGATTTTGTCTCTAAACGACGAGATTAAAAAGCTGGCCGAAAAATACAGCGATAAGAATAATTTCCTTTATCTTGGACGGGGCGTCAATTTCCCCGTTGCCCTCGAGGGGGCATTGAAACTTAAGGAGATCAGCTATATTCATGCCGAGGGCTACCCGGCGGCCGAGATGAAACACGGGCCGATCGCCCTTATCGACGAGAATATGCCGGTGGTGGTGCTCGCGCCGAAGGATTCGGTTTACAGCAAGATTATTTCAAATATGCAGGAGATCAAGGCGCGGCGGGGAAAGATTATCGCCGTGGCAACCGAAGGAGACGATATAATCTCGGAGATTGCCGACGAAGTTATTTATATTCCGAAAGTGAATGATTTCATTCTTCCGATCGTAGGGATAATTCCTCTTCAACTTCTCGCCTATCATATTGCCGTATTGAGAGGATGTGATGTCGATCAGCCGAGGAATTTAGCGAAAAGTGTGACTGTAGAATAGAAGATATTATCAGAAAATGAAAAAGTAAAAAAAAGGAGGTTGTGAAAGGAAAAACAATGGGAGGCTTTTAATGGCCGTTAAGATTAAGCAAAAGATGACGAAAGACAGGGAGAAATTAATCGAAATGTACCATCAAGAGGGAATGTCGTTAACCGATATCGCCGGAAAGTACGGATGCAGCAGACAGTATGTTCATCTGATATTTATCTCGCTGGGGATAGCGAGACGCGAGCGACGGGAAGCCCTCGACATTTCTCCGCGACGGCGAAAAAGCAAGTTCGATTTCGGGTCCATCCAGGATAATTTCATATCCAGGAATTTCAAGAGAATGACAGACAAAAAGATGGCCGAACATCTGAATAAGCCGGCAACCGCCGTAACCTATAGAAGGCTCATTATTTTGGGCAAAAAGAAGATTGAAAGGAGGAATTTCACTTCCGAGGAAGACCAGTTTATATTGAATAATTACCACCGGCTTACGGATCAGGCTATAGCCAGGATTCTGGATCGTTCCGTGATTTCGGTAACGCATCACCGGAGCAAGATTCTCAATCGACCGAAGAGGCAAAACAGCGACGATATCGCCGAGAATAACTCGAGGAGCATCCTGAAACTCGAACGCGCGCGGGAGGATCGCGCGGCGCCAACTACTGATTCCGAGGAGCCGCCATTATTCTCCGGTAAGAAAGAGAATGCCAGGGTCGAGCGATTCGGCCGACCGCGAAGGCGGTGATTCGAAAGACCAAAGCGGTTAAAGAATAAACCTTCCCCCCCGGGTTTAATTTTTTTCTTTCCGATATTTATTGAATTTAGTATAATTAGATGCGTTTTTGATATTCCTCCATTATCAGGAGGGCGACGGCTTTTTAAAAATTGAGGGTAATTCAATGATAAGGATTTTGCTGTTAAGAGGTCATAAAACAAGATTCCTGAAAGGTTTCTAAAAGGTCAGGTTAATTGAAAATTCTAGTGGTTACACAATATTTTGCACCGGAACCAGGAGCCACTTCGAATCGTCTACTGTCTTTCGTGGAGGCAATGGTAAGGCGAGGACATGAGGTCACTGTCATCTGCGAATTCCCCAATCATCCCTCGGGTATTCTCTCGAGAAGAGATAAATGGTCGTTATTTCGTGTGGAGCGAAACGGTTCGTATAAAGTTGTAAGGACGTTCGTTATTGCGTTCGCGAAAAAGAACATTACTAAAAGAATGATCTTTTATTCATCTTTCGCGATATCCTCCGCGATAGCAGCGCTTTTTATGCGACGTTTCGATCTGGTCTTCGCCTCATCGCCCCCAAATTTATGCGCTTTTACTGCTATGCTGGTCGCCAGACTGAAAGGTTCAAAATTCGTGGTTGATATCCGCGATCTAATTACCGATGCCGCATCTGAAATGGGCACCATCAGGAGCCGCCGACTACTGTCCATCGGTAATACGCTCGATAATTGGCTTTACAAAAACGCCCGAGTCATTTTAACCGCTTCGAAGGGCTTTAAATCGAGGATCGAACAACAGGGAGGCCTGGGAAAAACGAGGATAATTTACAACGGATCGGATGATGGGATGTTAACATGGAACGGCGACAGAGAGCGGGTGCGCAGGTCTCTTGGCTGGCATGGGAAATTCGTAATCTCATATATGGGTAATATCGGACTACCCCAAAACCTTGTGGAAATAATGGATGAAATTGAGAAGATGGATAGCGATCGATTTCTGTTCGTATTTGTTGGCGACGGTCCTGGAAAGGAGGATCTGAAAAATACGGCGTTGCGTAAAAATATCGCGAACATCAGAATAATGAATCAACTGCCTAGGGAGCAGATTATTCCAATGACCCACGCTTCCGACATAATGCTGATCGCTTTGAGAGAATTAGAATTTTTCAATAGCACGATACCGTCAAAATTCTTCGATTCGATGGCTGCCGGGAAACCTGTTATTTCCAATGTTAGCGGCGAATTGCGTGAATTTATGGAGAAATACAATACCGGCTTATATTTTTCATATCGAGAGGAAAATTTGTTCAAAGATTCTATCATGCGGTTATTCGAGGGCTCCGGACTTCGAGAGACGATGGGCCGAAACGGGAAGAAGCTGGTCGCTGAAAAATTCCAAAGAAATATCCTTGCAGACGAAGCAGTCAAACATATGGAAAGCAATTAAACCGCCATTCCTATGGAAAATAATGTTGCCACGTCGCGGATTTTTGGTTATTATCACGCTCAATGGAGGAATATCGATGGATAATAAACGTAATCCAGGAGCCATAGACTATTTTCACAGACGAATTCAGGATTTCGATGACATTTATGCCCAAGATAAATCGGGGGTGTTGGCTTTCCTGAATAAGACTATCCGGGCATCGGTTAGAATAAGATTCGAGCTGGCTTTCGAAACCCTGGGCGATTTGACCGGAAAAACGATTCTCGATATCGGCTGCGGTTCGGGAAGATATATGTTCGAAGCCGTCAAACGGGGAGCGTCGCGGACTATTGGTCTCGATGCCGCCGACGGAGCGCTTAATCTGGCCCGAAAAATGGCCGGGGAATTCAACGTTTCCGATAAAGTCGAGTTTATCAATACCTACTTCATGGATTATAATACCGAAAGTAAATTCGACGTTATTTTCGCGGTTGGCTATTTCGATTATATATTCGAACCGGTTTCTCAGCTTAAGAAAATGATAGAGCTTTCAAACGGGATTATTTACGCTTCATTCCCCAAGAGATGGTCGATATTGTCAGCCATCCGCAAAGTAAGGCTTGCGTTAAACGGTTGTCCGGTGAGATATTACACCAAGAGGAATATTGAAAAAACTATGAAAGAATTAGGATATGAAAATTACGAAATACGGACAATCTTTAGGGATTATATACTGATTATCAGAAAATAGCCTGTTTTTCGAATAAATTGCTTATATTGTCACGTATACTGTATTGAGATTTTTTTAACGGGTAAAGAGCATGGCTTCTGAGAACGATAATAAAATCAGCAAAATCGCCAGATATTACCTGTTTTACGGCTCCAATGATTATATGCTCAAACAGAGAGTATCGTCGCTTATCAAAACCGTCATCCCGCCCGGCGCTGAGGTATTCGATCTGGATAGATACGACGGTAAACACTGCGACGCGGCCGACCTTCTAAACAGCATATCGACACCGCCGGCAATAAGCCCGTTGAGAATAACCGCTTTGGAAAAGGCCGATAAATTGCCCGCCAAATCGCAGAATCTCCTTTATAACGCCATTCCCAAAATACCGGAATACTCGGTGCTCGCTATCACCGCGGGGAAAACCGATAAAAGATCGAAGCTGTTTAAACTTCTGCTCTCTGACAAAAAACTCGCCTTTGTGTTTAACGATTTCACACATGCCGACGCTCTTGGGCTTCTTCGGAAATTTGCCGGGGACCGAGGGAAGAAAATAGATCCGGGGCTGGCCGACGCCATGGTCGGGATCTATGGCCCCAATCCGTATCGATTGGAAAACGAGATCGAGAAATTATCGCTGCTGGCCGGAGAACGGGAGGAGATCGAGAAAAAGGATCTCGCCTTTGCCTCCGGTTTTTCAAAGGTCGAGACCGCTTATGATCTGCCCGATCTCGTTTTCGATGGCAAAATTAAGGAAGCGTTGGAATTATCCGCAAGAGCCCTCTCATCGGGGATAAGCGAAATGCAGATTCTCTATATATTCAAAAATCAACTCGACAGGCTTAACGCGGCATGTAACCTTCGGGAATTCAAGGGCTTAATGGCGGCATACAGACTGCCCTACCCGGTCGCGAAACTGATTTTCAACCGATCGAAGAGGATCAAAGCGAACGCGATTCTTAATTGTATAAGCCATATATTCAAAGCCGAATATGCCCTAAAATCGGGAAGATTCCCGTCGAAAGCGATAATCGAGCTTATGGTAGTAGCCATTTATTTGGCTTCCGGTGGGAATAAAAGGGGTCGATAGCTGTAGAATATTCAAGGGAAAGACCAAATGATGGATGCGGGAAAAACCGAAGATCGGATTCTGGTGGATAAAGCCCTTGCCGGAGATACGCGGGCTTTCGAGAAGCTTGTGGTAAAGTACAAAAGGCGAATCTACTACCTCGCTTACAGGATGACCCGCGATCACGATAGCGCCGACGAATTAGCGCAGGAGAGTTTTGTGAGAGCTTACCAGGCAATGTCCGGTTTCAAGAAAGAATACAGCTTTTACACTTGGATCTATAGGATTTGTGTCAACCTGACCATCAATTTCCTCAAGCGTGAGAGCCAGAAAATCTCGGTGGATTCGTTCGAGGGAGGATACCGTTTGCTGGGCAAAAGCGGCGAATCCGATCAACTGGAGCGCATGATAGCCTCAGAGCAGGCGGCCATAGTAAAAAAGACGCTGAACACTCTTCCCCCGGATCAGAAAGCGGTTTTCGTTTTGAAAACTTATGACGATATGTCTTACCAGAGGATGGCGAAGGTGATGAATTGTTCGATCGGTACGGTGATGTCCCGCTTGTTTAGGGCCCGTCACAAGCTGAAGAAGGCATTGGAAGCCGCCGACGTTCAAGAGGATAGGGATGATGAAAGAATGTAGGGAAAAGAAAAGGCTTCAGATATATATCGACGGCTGGATGGACGATTCCGAGACCGAACGATTCGAGAATCATTTGAGGAAATGCGACGAATGCCAGGGCGCTCTTATGGATCTCGAGGAGATCTCGGCCTCGGCTCTGGAAATAGTCGATCATGCCCCCGAACGCGAGTACTGGGGTAGTTTTTTCGCCAGGGTTCAAAACAGGATAATCTCCCGTGGCATAAGCCCGTACGAGGAGACGAAAAAATCGACTTTCCGTACCAAGCTGGCTTCCTATTCTATCGGTATAATGGCCATGGCGGCGGCATTTATTCTCGTGTTCAACCTTATATCCCGGGTTTCTTTCAGCCCGGATACCGCGGCGAAATTTCCCGTCGAGGATACAGCTCCGGCTGCCATGGAGGCAAAAACCGATAATCCTGTTTCGATCAGCGATGGGAAAATAGCGCTTGCGGAGGAGATCCCTCGCGTAAATGAGAACTCGGATGAATCGGTTTCGACCGCCGCTATGGATATAGTCGAAACCATACCCGCACCGGCGATAAAGCCGTCAAATGATTTAGCCAGGTCGGCCTCGAACGATATTGAATTATCCGCCATCGAAAATAGAGATTATGAATCGGCCTTTAGGGGTCCGTTCAGGATCACCCCGGCCGAACTGCGTCTCAGCGACGATGAGAATTTCATCACCAGGCTGCTGGCCGAATACGGTAGTTTATCAGGCGAGGATTTCAGTGTCAGTCCCAATGTCGTGGCCGAGGGTATTCTTTCGAACTACGCTTACGCGAGAGGCGGCCGGAACAAAACGCTTTTGAAAACCCGGGGTATCGGTATTGTCGATCCTGTTAATCCCGGATGGGGGTATTTGGGGATTTCCGGCGATAGCGTTAATACCGAAGGATATCGTCGTTATATGATCGAGCTCGATTTGACACGGGCCAAATAAGCTCTCGCGCTAACCGATATTTTATTTGACCATAAAATATTAAAAACCTATACTACAGACTTAATGTAAAGGAGAAAGGTCTGTGTTCACGGCATGTGGGTGATTTACGCGTTATTTTTTCTTTTGGTGGCTTATGGTTACTGGGAATATCGCAGCCACCATTTTCATATTAATCAGATTCCGGTGAGAATTCATGTCAACGGCACCCGGGGTAAATCGTCGGTGACCAGGCTCATAGACGGCGGCTTGAGGGGCGCCGGTTTCAGGGTCTTTTCCAAAACTACCGGAACCAAAGCGAGAATGCTTTTTGTTGACGGTAGGGAGATCGCGGTGCGGCGCGTGGGAAAGCCGAACATTATCGAGCAGACGCGGATCGCCACGATAGCGGCTCAACAAAAGCCGGAGGTTTTCGTAGCCGAGTGTATGGGCGTGCAACCGCATTTGCAGTATCTTCTGGAAAAACAGTTTATCAGGTCGCAAGTAGGGGTGATCACCAACGTCCGGGCGGATCATCTCGACGTTATGGGGCCGGAGTTGGAGGATGTAGCGGTTTCGCTTTCGAGCACGATTCCCCAAAACGGCCACCTGTTCACAACGGAGGAAAAATATTTCAACTTGATCGAACACAGAACCGTCGAAAACGGCTCGCGGGCGTGTTTCGTGCGAACTGACGAGGTAACCGATTCGGAAATGCGCGGATTTTCATACCTGGAGCATAAAGAAAACGTCGCCGCCGCCCTGGCTGTGTGCGAGCACCTCGGCGCGGATCGGCAAAACGCGTTGAAAGGTATGTACGAGGCCAACCCCGATCCGGGGGTTGTCCGACGTTATCGGATCAGGACTCATGACAAGACGATAGAATTCGTAAGCGCTTTTGCCGCCAACGATCCGGATAGCATATTGAAAATATGGGGACTTCTGAAGATCCATCACGAGCCGGATAAAACCCTTATCGTGCTGGTTAATTCCAGAAAGGACAGGATTCAAAGAGCCGAACAGCTCGGTGAGTTTATAGCCTCGCATTTTGACGCTGATTATTACGTGGTGACGGGCGATTACACCAAACCACTGGTAGCCAGGGCGATCAGTTGCGGCATGCCCCATACGAAAATAGAGGATATGGGGGGGAGACCTCTGGAGGCCATTTTTAACAGCGTGGTAAGCCTTTCGGGAGAGAAAGCCCTTGTTTTCGGAATCGGGAATATCGTCGGTTTAGGCGAGGACATAATTGAGTATTTCAAGGAGAGGGGAGAGGAAATTGTCTGAAATATTGATGATGCAGTCGGTTGGCCTCGGTCTTGTAGTCAGCTTGGTTTTCTCCGAAACTCTGGGCCTGGCCGCGGGCGGTATGGTGGTGCCGGGCTATCTGGCCCTTATGATTCACGATCCCGCGCGTATCGGCGGCACCATCTTAGTCAGTTTGATGACTTACTACGCCATAAGACTGCTCTCCAATTTCATGTTTATATACGGCCGACGTCGCACGGTGATAATTATCATCACCGGTTTTATGTTTGGCTGGCTTTCCCGGGAGTTTCTCGTATTCGGTCTTCCCGACGGGCAGACACTGGAGTTTCAGACAATCGGATATATCATACCCGGCCTTATCGCCAACTGGATGGAAAGGCAGGGTGTGATTCAGACGCTGTCCACCATGGTCGTGGCGGCGGTTTTCGTTAGACTCTTGTTGATGATTTTTACAGGCGGGAAACTAATAATATGATGCCGCGTTTGAGGAATCCCTCTATCAGATTGTTGATATTCCTGGCCATGTTCTCGGTATTAGTGTTCTATCTCGCGGAGGATACCAGAAGCCGGAAACAAGCTCCCTACTGGGGATTAAAAAATCGTGCCGCTTACATCGATCAGAGAGCACAGGAGGCTATTCGCCAGACCGTGGAGGATATGGGAATCCCCATAGATTTCGAAAATGATCCCAACGGTTCGGGAATCATCGGCGATCAATATACCCTGGTAACCACCGACCGCGGGGAGCTTCGAAGCAAACTTATCGGTACGAATCCGAATTTCGCCGCCGCTGTCGTGGAAATGTTCAAAGAAGCCGGTTTGGATAGAGGGGACCTTATAGCTGTCGGTATGACCGGATCCTTTCCCGGCGTTAATATCGCGTTTTATAGCGCCTGCGAGGTGCTGGGTATCGAGCCGGTCGTGATAACGTCGGTAGGAGCCTCGACCTGGGGAGCGAACCATCCCGATTTTACCTGGCTGGATATGGAGCGTGTTATTTTCGAATCCGGAATTATCTCGAACCGTTCGGTAGCGGCCTCGCTGGGAGGCGGTACCGATAACGGCCGCGGTCTTTCGCTAAGTGGACGAGAACTTTTGATCAAGGCGGTTGGACGCCATGATGTCGAGTTGATTTTCAGCGGTAACCAGGAGAACATGCTCGAGGCCGGCGGATCGTTGAGAGCCAATATAGATAAACGCATGGAGATTTTCGCAGATCGAAGTAAAGGCCGTCAATACGCGGCTTACGTGAATATCGGAGGCGGTCTGGCGTCGCTGGGTTCTTCCCAGAACGGGAAGCTGATTCCCTCGGGCGTCGATTTCGATCTACACCGCAGGAATTTCCCCGCCAGGGGTGTCATCAATATAATGGCCGAAAGGAGGATTCCTATTATTCATCTCCTTCGCCTTCCGGAAATCGCCGAGGATTACGGGCTTCCTATTGACGTTGTTCCGGCGCCTATCGTGGGAGAGGGATCTCTTTTCTACCGAGATGAGTATTCTATTTCCTCGACGATAATTTACGTGGTAATTCTGATGATCGTCGTAGCCGCGGCCATAAGGATCGATTTGAAATATTATATCAGGAAACAGTCTAAAATTCTCTTTCCTCCTAAAGGGAGTAACGAACCGGAGCTTTAAAATGAGAAAATTCAGCGCTATCTTACTCGCGGTTTGTCTAACGGCGGGCAGTACGACATTATTCGCTAAACCGAAAACCAATTATAAAGCATTTTCGCCGTCGGATAACGGCAAGAGCGTAATGCTGAAGTCCGATTCGAAACAGTATAGATATTTTGTGCTCGAAAAAGGTGAAAGCATCGGATTCGAGGTGAAGGGCCCGACCAGGGTCAAGATCCGTACCCGCGCGTTGTTACCCGAAAAGGCGTCTTCGGGAGATTACAGTGTAATCGTGTGGGAAGGTGAAAAGTCCAGGGGCGGTCGAAAAGTGAGCGTAACGGCATCCAAGGTTAATATCGACGGAACGGGGAAAGTCGGGGTCGCCAGGGATATTTTTATTAAGGTACCCAGGGGGAAACATAAATTTTCCGTAACTGTCCAGTCCGAAAACGTGGATAAAGTGTTCTTGCGATTCTACCAGGAAAAAAAGAAAAAGAAGAAACAGACCTACGTGCCTTTCCATCCCTACGAATATGCCAATAAAGTAAAATTGAAAAGCGGCAAATCGAGTATATCATATTATATAATCGACGAGAACGGCGGGACCAGGTTGAAGGTAATCGGCCCCACGAAGATTAAGATCTACTGCCGGGCTAATTTCGATCCCACTATGAAGGAGAAATCGAAATTTACTCTCGGTGTTTTCGAAAACGGAGAGACGGTGAAGAAATTCTCGGCTGTCACGAAAAAATCCACCAGGAGCTTGTTTACGGATCTCCCCGAACTTATACCGTCGAAACTTCATACCTATATTTTGGAAGTCCCTAAAGGCGAACATGTTTACGAATTTAAGAAAATCAACTCGATGCCCAACAGCCTCGCGGCGCGTTTCAAGATTCAAAAAAGCAGCTTAGGAAAGAAAAAATGACACCGAGAAATTTCAGTTGGATCCTCACCATTGCCGTAGCCGCCTTTGTAGCCGTTTTCATGTTATGGTCGCCGGCGGAAGCCAGGAAGAAAAGGAAGAAATCCAAATCCAAGCAAGTCTTATTCTTCGATGCCAGCGTCAGGACGACCTACGATGAAAATATAATCAGGTATTCCGACGCCGATCTCGACCTCTACGACGCTGACTCGGGTACGGAGAAGTTCGATATAGAGTCACAGGATGATTGGATTATCAAACCTCAAATCGAAGCCAGGTTGAAAGGCAATTTTATTGCCAATCATTCGGCCTGGATCGGTCTGCGGTACAATTACTACTTTTATGTGAATAACGATATCAGGAGATTTCAAAAATTCAGTCTGTTCGCGAGGCATTATTTCCGGCGCGGCGGATATGTGGACGCCGAATATTCCCGTATTCCCGACTACTACTACCGTAGGCAGTATATCAGTCCGCTTGACACCTACGTAAAGGCGAATTTCTCTAAAAACTATTTCAAATTCGAGATGGGGCTCGATCTCTCCAAATCGTTAAAAGCGGATATCTCCTATAGGCGCCAGAGTAAAACATACAATCCCGAGGTCAGCGAACGCGACCTTACAGCCAATGGATTCAGGTTCGACGGAATCTGGAGGGCATCGAAAAAAGTGAAGTTCTGGGCTTATTACAGTTTTGAAAGAGCCGACGCCGCCGGAGCGGATATTCTCAGCCTGGATGTCAAGGATGTCTCGTACGACGCCTGGGATATCACCATAGGCGCCAGATATTACAGCCGTTTGCGCCGAAAAATGAGACCGGAGTTTTTCTCCACCATTCAGATCAGGGAAATAATATTTCGGACCACCAAATACCGCGATGAATATCGATTCGATAGAGAGGATCATAACTTCAGAATCAGAGTCGGTACAGCCTTGCGGATATTCTACGACGTCCGATTCGATATTTATTATACTTATCAACAAAAACGCGTCGACCTTCCGATTCAGGCTTTAGAAAGCGCGTTGGAGTATCAGGCCAGTTCGGTATCGTTCGGATTCCGGCGAAGATTTTAAAAGCGGCTTGACCTTAAGCTATTCGACGGATATAATGCCCAAGGGAGAGATATTAATTGGTTATGGGTGTCTTTTTGGCTTTTATTATGCTGTTTTCGAAACCGCCGGATAGCATGGAGTTCGATACGAACCGATCGCGAATGGTGGATCGTCAGATCGTCGCAAGGGGTATTAAAGACGAGGCTGTTCTAAAGGCGATGCGCGCTGTGCCACGGGAACGATTCGTTCCGGCCAATCAACGTTATAGGGCTTATGATGACGGCCCTCTGTCGATCGGGCTGGAGCAGACTATAAGCCAGCCCTATGTTGTCGCCCTGATGACGGAACTAATGGAGGTAGATTCGGGGGATGTCGTGCTCGAAGTGGGAACCGGTTCCGGTTACCAGGCGGCGATCCTGGCTGAAATAGTCGATACGGTATATTCGATCGAAATAATATGCGAGCTTCAACAAAGAGCCGATTCGACGCTGAAGAGCCTGGGTTATGGCAACGTGCATACCCGTTGCGGCGACGGCTATTTCGGCTGGCCCGAGGCCGAACCTTTTGACGCTATAATCGTCACGGCCGCTCCGGATCAGGTCCCCCGGCCTTTGTTGGATCAGTTGAAAGAGGGCGGAAGGCTGGTTATCCCGGTAGGCGAAGGTATTCAGTTTTTGGAAGTTTATACGAGAAAAGAAGATCGATTCGAAAGGCGCCGCGGAATTCCGGTCAGGTTTGTTCCCATGACCGGCAAAGCGGAGGAGGACGAAGATGACTAAGAGAATTGCCCTGGCTTTATCTCTCTTGATGATTGTCGCCGCTTCCTGCATAAAGCGGGAGGTAACTTTTAACGGTAAGACCCTCGTAAATACCGACGGTTCCATTTTCAGGACGGCAAGTTTGGTTATCACCCCCGCGGAAGACGAAGGCGGAACGCAGGATTCTTCGGAAGCGTTTAAATACTATGCCGAGCATTTTGAACCCCTCGATAATAACCGTTTTGAAATTCAGAAACGTTTCGCCGACGGTATCCTGACGGTTTCATGGTCTGGTTTATTTACCGCCGATGAGATGCCCTTGACCGACTACAACCATCGTACCGGCGAGGGTCCCGCGGCCACAAATAAGATTTCCGTAGAGGTGAAAAACCGGTGGTTCTTCAAAGATTATCGCTACCGGGAGACGTTTACCGACCTGGTTGACCCTTCTACGTTCTATCCCATACTCGAGGCGAAACTCGAAGAGGCATCGATAAACGTCCTGAAGTCGCCATCATTGAAAGGGCTGAGAGACCGCGAGGAAGCTTCTGCCGTCATCTCGGATCTTAAGGATAACACGGGGGTGAAATTACTTAAATCGTTTTTTGACAACCCGGAGCTTTTGGACAGTCTCTCGGAGCGATACGATTCATATTTCGAGACCGCCGGCGATAGCCTGGCCGGTTTAGCGGGCGTTAAGTTAAGCCCAGAAACCGCTACAGAGCTATTAAAGGATAATATCGGGGCGGTCTGGGATACTCTTTTAAACGCTCACCCGGAGATATTCGGCAGTTACGGCCTCGCTGAAAATGAACATAAATTCAGGATCGAGGTTTTCCTTCCCGGATGCGTAAAAAGCACAAACGCCGACAGCACGATCGAGAATGCCGTGGTATGGAATTTCGATAACTACGATTTTTTCGCCAAAGAAAAAGTTCTCGAGGTTTTGGCCCGCGACTGGCGTTGGGGCAATGTTTTCGTGACCGTTGTAGTGGTGATAATAGTCCTCCTGGTCGTTCTCTGGTCAGTCAGAAGGAGAGGAATCGCCTGAGGGAGCAACCAAATCGAATTGTAATCGTATGTTTTAGAGGGGCTTAACGATAAGGAGAGAAAATGGTCAAGAAACTTTTCAGATCGAGAACGGATAGTATGATCGCCGGCGTTTGCGGGGGACTGGCCGAATATTTCGATATAGACTCCTCCCTGGTGCGGGTGGGGATGGTCTTATTCACGGTCGCCGGGGGAGCCGGAATAGTGACCTATGTAATCCTCTGGATAATCGTCCCGCAAAAACCGCTTGGCGCCTCCGTATCGGACGCCGAGGGAGGGGATATCGTCCGGGAGCCGGGCGAATCCGATGAACCTCAGCAAAAGGATAAGGGTGTTTTTATTGTCGGGGTCGTCCTCACGGTAATGGGAGTTCTTTTGTTGATGAATAACTATCTTCCTTTTTCATGGTTGTCATTCAGCAGGCTCTGGCCTCTTCTGATAATCTTTGTCGGGATAGTGATTATATTGAAAGGATCGGGCGGTAAAGAAGATGAGGATTAGCTCCATACGATGGGGGGTTATCTGGATCGGAGTCGGCTTTATATTCCTCGCTATTAATTTCGAGGTTATGGACAGCCTCGTTTTTCCTCGGCTATTTTCGCTCTGGCCGGTACTTTTAATCGCCATCGGCGTTGAATTAATCTTCAGAAAAACGAAACTCTATTTTCTGGCGCTCTTGTCGCCTCTATTGATCGCCGCCGCCTTTATACTGGCGGTATCATACCAGACCGGCTGGGGCTGGGATTTTGATAAGTTCTTCCGGGGCTGGACCTGGAGTTACAAAGGTGATAATACCAGCGAATTCGAGATGCCCCGTGAATTAGGCATAGACACACTCGAAATAGAACTCGATTGCGCCGGGATCGAGTTCGATATTCAAAGCGTATCAGGAGATCTTTTTTCAGCCAGGTCGTCCTTTCTGACCAGGAAGCCCTACGCGGCTCATTCGATCCGGGGCAATACCGGATATATCACCTACGAATACCGGGACCGCGCGAGTATCGGCTTTTTCAATATTGGCAAGAGTTTGTTTTACGCTGATATCGGCATATCCGAAAAACTACCCGTAAAGCTGGAAATAATTACTAAAAACAAGCGTCCGGATATCGATCTTGCTGATATCAACCTCATATCTCTGGACCTGTTTCTCAAATCAAAGGAAACCACTCTTCGGCTGGGCGAGTTGGAAGATCATCTGGAAATCCGAATCGACGGTAAAACGAGGCGGCTGACCATAGAGGCTCCCGAGGAGATGGGATTCGAATTTACCGGTGACCGCGAAAAATTGGATTTGATACTCGAGGATGATGGTTTCACAGAATTCGCCGACGGATTCAAATCTGACGATTTCGAGGATGCCAAGCTGAAAACCAGGGTGATTATCAAGGCCCGGATTGAATCGATTGTTATCGACAGAGAGTAATTTATATAGACGCTAATAATCCAATTAACCGATTTCTTATCGATTTTGTCAGAAAAGCTTCGGTGATAGATCCTCGTGACCCCCTTTTTCCTTGCCGTTTTCGATTATAATTATTAATTAAGGTTTATGGTTAGTTTCTCCACGATGTTTTCAGGTAAAAAGATCCGAATCAAAACCTTATTTAACAAAGAATACGCGAATTCAGGCGATCATCGATTTTCATCTTATTACTCCGTTAACACCGATAGCCTCGGAGGAAAACTATAAATGGATAAATCGGGAACTATTTCTCTTAAATATTTTTTATGGATACGGTATATTTAATATCCCATGATACTGACCGGTCGGTCAAGTAGTTCTCAGGGATTGCTATGCGGGAAGTTACCCATAAAGCTTGAAAGGTTAATGATGACAAAGAAAATATTGATTATCTCAGCGATATTTCTGCAGTCGATGTTCGCGAAAGCCGAAAATCCTTATTTTCAACAAAGGTTGATTTACGATATCAAAGCCGATATCGATCCCGAATCGGCCAAAATAGCCGGAATCGAGAATATCACCTATTTCAACAACTCGCCGGATACTTTAAACGAGATATATTTCCACCTTTACTACAACGCTTTCAAGCCGGGCAGTTATCTGGATAAGCAAAACAGCCGGGCGGGGTATTTCCGGATAGCCAACACACCCCCGAAGAAGCAGGGGGATGTCGCGATCGATATTATCAAGATCGACGGTCAACAGATCGAAAATCACCAGATCGATAATACAATCATGACCGTACCGCTTATTTCACCGCTGGCTCCGGGCGATTCGGTGATATTCTATATAGAGTTCACCAGCCAGATACCTGCTCGCGGAAGCCGGACCGCTCATGGCGGCGAACATTTCGATATAGGACAATGGTATCCGAAACCATCGGTGTATGATCGCTATGGATGGCACGCTCATCAGTATCTCGATTACGAATTCTATGCCGATTTCGCCATTTTCAACGTGGAGCTTACTATGCCGTCGGAGTATATCATAGCCCATGTCGGCAAACTCTTAAACGAAGAGGAGGTTTTCGGCGGACAGCTTCCCATTCCCGACGGCGATTCCATTATAGTCGACGCTTTAAATTATCTTATCATCGATTCATCGGCAACGGCGCAACAGGATACTGCGGAGACTGAATTAGCCGAAAAAGAATCGATCGATGATGAGATTACTATAGATTCTCTTTCCGCGGAGCGCTCGGACACGATAGATGTCGAACAGGCGGATGACGACCGGAAAATTTGGAAAATACAGGCGGAGAACGTGCATGATTTCGCTTTCTGCGCCAACCCGAAATTCATAATCGATATCGGGCGCTACAACGACGTTATCATCAAGGCCTATTATTATAAATCTGTTAAAAAAAGATGGGAAAGCAAGACAGTTGATTACACCCGGAAATCTTTGAAACTGTTTTCGGAGATGTTTTTCCCGTACCCTTATACCCAGTATTCCACCGTGGCCTCCCTGGTGGGCGGCGGTATGGAATATCCTCAATTAACGATGATAACGCGCCGTTCCGGGATGAGAGGAGAGCATACTCACAGCCTCGAATCGATTATCGCTCACGAGGTCGCCCATGCCTGGTTTTACGGGATCCTCGGATTCAACGAGACCGAGCAAAGTTATCTCGACGAGGGGCTGACGTCGTTTGCCACTATCCTGTATCTCGAGCGTTATTACGGCCGCTACGAAAATAATTTCAGCTATAAGAAGGGGTGGCAGAGAAAGTTCCTACCGAATGGGAACGAACGCAACGACGAGCAAAGATCGTATATAAATCGCGCCAGGAATAAAGACGAAGACCCGGTGATAACCCCGGCCAATCTTTTCAAGACCGGCGGCCGGTATTACAACGCGTCTTATCAAAAGGCTAATTCGATTTATTTCATGCTTCAATATACCCTCGGCGATGAGAAGTTCGACAGGTTCATGAGACTCTTATTTGAAAAATGGGCGTTGAAGCATCCTTACCTTATCGATTTACAGGAAATGGCCGAGGAGGTTTACGGCGATGATCTCGACTGGTTTTTCCGTCAATGGTTCACAACAACCTGGTCTCTCGATTATTCCCTGGATAGCTTCAAACGCGAAAAAGCGGAAGTTGACGGCGTCTCCGGTTACAACGCCTCCATAAGTATCGGGAAACCTGGGCGATGTATCTCCCCGCTGGATGTCGCTTTCTATATGAAGGACGGTTCGACCGAAACCATTCGGATACCGCTTGAGGCCTGGGAGGACGGTCAATCGTCATTCGATACTACCGTATTTCTTAAAGGAAAACCGAAAAAAGCCGTCGTAAATCCCGACGGCCGCCTGGCGGATATAAATCGTCTGGATAACTCCTCCGGACTTCCCCCCACTAGGTTTCAGTTTCTTGTGCCCAGGTTTCTTTTCAGGGGAAGCTATATCGAGCATTTCGTAAATTCATATACTGTCGCTCATCAGCCGTTACTTTGGTATAATTCCATCGACGGCATAAAACCGGGTTACAGCTTTTTCGGATCGTACCTGGGAGAGGCTAAGAAATTCGACGTCGATATCAGCGTGGGAGCGTTAAACGGCAGAGCGAGCCATTATCTCTCCTACGAGGATGTTCTATACGATATCAACCCCGATATCTCCTACTTCTTGAATACAAGAGAGGAAGAGGGGCGCGGCAGGCAAGCGTTGGGGATGATGTATCGTCATAGCACAGGGTGGGGTTCGAATTATTTCAGGATATCGCTTTCGCTAAAAAGACATTACTTGTTCGATGATAGCTATCTTTATGGTAGCGGATGGTCTCCGGGGGATGTGAATACAGTTGAGTTGACTCTTAATCGCGGGTTCAGACGCCGTCTATCGAGGATCAGCTTCAACGCTAAATTGATATCATCCGTACCGGGAAGTAATTTCGATTATACTCGCGCGCAGGGGGAACTCGCGTTAACGCTTCTGAATGTCGGGGGTAACGATACATATCTGCGCCTGAAAGCCGGGGTAGCCAACGGTGAGGTTCCCTATCAACAGAGGTTCTTCCTGTCATCGGCGGACCCGTACGAGATCTGGAATTCTCCGCTGTTTCGAAGCAGGGGCACCTTGCCCGATCAATGGAAGGATGAGGGACGACTGTTCAAGCCGGGGGGCGCCGGTCTGAGCGGTTACCTCGGCGGCGGTTTAACGGGGACCAGGATGTTATCTGTAAGACTGGCCCGGGAATTACCCGCGTTAAGGTTACCGATCAGAGTGCCGGTCCTGTCCCGAGAATTACGCGAAATTTCGTATGAACTGTATGCCATATCGGGGCTGGTCTGGGAACGGGGGAACAATCCCAATATAAGCGATTACCTTACCGAAGCCGGACTTCATTTTAAATATAGCGTACCCATTCTGAATCGGTTCGTAAAGGAGAGCAAGGTGGTTTTATATTTGCCTCTCTGGCTGTCCGATCCTGATGAGAATGAAAAAGAGTTTGAGTATCGCTGGTTGTTCAGCGTTACCCCATAAGGAGGAATAATGATTTACAGGTCATTTACGATCGCCATGGTTCTGGTAGTCTCGGCCGCCTTGCCGGCGTCGGCCCAGCGCGATATAAGCATCAATATTTATAACGACGGTTTTTCGCAGGTTACGGAGAAGAGGGTTGTTAACCTCGAGAAGGGGCAAAATCAAATCGCCGTTTACGATATCGCCGAGAAAATCGATCCCGGCTCTATAACCGTGGATGGCGATGGTTTCGATGTCAAATGGATCGACTATCGTTACGATTTCGTTTCCGCGGAGCGGTTGCTTTATAAATTCGTCGGCAAGGAGATTCAATTCCGCAAAGGGGATTCGCTGATTACCGGAATCCTTGTTCGTTACGATTCCAAGTATCTGTTTATAGCGCCGTCGGGATGGCCCGGCCCGGTCTCCATTTACGAACGGGATGATCTGAAAAATATCGATCTGCCGGAATTACCCGAGGGCCTGGTCAGCAGGCCGATGATAAATGTCGGTATCGATGCCGGAAAATCGGGAGAGAAAGAACTGACCCTCTCTTATATGACTACCGGATTGGGATGGAATACCGAATATCGTCTCAGTTATAATGGAAAGAACAAAGCCGAGTTCTCCGGTTGGGTCAGTCTCGATAATCAGAGCGGGTTATCGTTTCCCGCCGCCGCCGTTTCCCTGGTGGCGGGGAAAGTCCATAGGGAGAAAGCCTCCGCCGGATCGACCGATCAGGCCGAAGATGGTTCCCGCGGGAAAACGTCAAAATCGGCCATGGAACCGCTGGTCGATTATCATCGGTATAAGCTTCCCTTTAAAGCGGCCATCGGGGAGAGAGAATCGAAACAGGTTGTGTTATTCTCTCCGCAAGATATCGACGTCGATCATTTTTACAGATACGAATGGTCGGAAACGAAATCGGACGTCAAATCAATTATCGCGTTCGATAACAACGATAAATCCGGCCTGGGCATCGCGCTTCCTCCGGGGCGAATCAGTATCTACGATTCGAAATCGGGGGTTTTCCTGGGATCGGGCAGTTTCGACGGCGCCCCCGCCGGCGAGGAAGCCGAAGTTGTCATAGGCGCCGCTTTCGATATAAAAGCCGAGCGCAAACGGATCGATCATAAAAAGCTCGGCCGCAATAAAAACTCCGACAGTTTCGAAATCGAGATCCGCAACCATAAATCCGAAAAGGCAAAAATCGTAGTTATCGAGGAGCTATATGGTTACTGGGAGATTGTCGAGAAAAGCGACGATTTCATTAAAGAGGATTTTCAGACCATTGAATTCGAATTGACCGTCGAGGCCGGCGAGACGAGGAAAATAACTTATACCGTGGAGTATAGCTATTGATGCGCGCCGCGTATATCTTAATACTGATTCTGTTTCTGGCGGCCGCCGCGTATTCATCGGATGACCCCGACTCTACCGTCGTATACTGGGTGTTTTTCAATGATAAGGGCCCCGATATCGAATCACGAATCGAGGCGTTCCAGAATTCGCTTCCCCAAAAGACCATTGATCGAAGACGCAAAGTTTTAAATACTGAAATTGTCGCGGATATCAAAGATCTGTCGGTTTATGAACCGTATTTAGATTCGGTCGAATCGCTGGTCATTCGTATTCGGGAGCAAAGCCGCTGGCTGAACGCGGTGAGCGCTGAAATTGACATATCCAATCTCGAATTAATAAAATCGCTTTCGTTTGTTGTCGATATGCAGCCTGTCCGTCGATCCGACCCCATGTCTATTAAGACAGATATAAGCGAATCGTGGACGGCGGGCGATTATGATTACGACCCTCCCACGACATCGCTCGATTACGGCCGCTCGTTCGATCAGAACGAGCAGATAGAAGCGATCTGGGCGCACGAGAAGGGATATCATGGCGAGGGTGTGCTGATCTGTTTTCTGGATACGGGCTTTTTAACCTATCACCGCGCGTTCAACCATTTGAATATCGTGGCCGAGTATGATTTCATCAACGACGATGATTTCGTAGGCTTCGATCCCGATCAGGATCTACCCGGTCAGCCCAACCACGGCACCGGCTGCCTGGGGACTATCGGCGGTTACTACCCGGGCGAATTGATCGGCCCCGCCTTTGCCGCGTCGTATATATTATGCAAAACGGAGCAAACCGGATCCGAAACCGCGGTCGAGGAGGACTATTATGTCGCCGGGCTGGAGTGGGGCGAGAGATTGGGAGCCGACGTCGCCTCGTCGTCGCTCTCATATTCGGAGTGGTATTCGGCCGATGATCTCGATGGCCAAACCGCCATCACGACCCGCGCGGCCAATATCGCTTTTCAAAAAGGAATGATCCTCTGTTCATCCATGGGGAATTCCGGTCCCGGAAAGTTCACGTTGGGGGCGCCCGCTGATTCACGTTATTCACTCGGAATCGGGGGTGTGCAATGGAACGGAGAGCTTTATAGATCATCGTCGTGGGGGCCTACCGCCGACGGCCGTATCAAGCCCGATGTCAGCGCGCGAGCGGTAAAAACCGTGGCGGCGACGCCTTATAGCACTGACGGTTTCGGCCTCTGGAACGGAACGTCGCTATCATGCCCTCTTGTGGCCGGGGCGGTGGCGCTCGTAATTCAGGCCCATCCCGATTGGGGCCCGGAAATGGTCAAAGAGGCGGTCAAGGAGACCGCGAATAGGGCGACCCGCCCCGACATTCGATTCGGCTGGGGAGTTGTGAATATCAAAGACGCCATTAATTATCCTTCTTTGGACGGGTATATCTCGGATGGAAGTACCGGACTGGGAGTAATATCCGCGATTGAGCTGGAGAATCGGGATACGGGTGAAATCACTAAAACGGATACGGATGATTCCGGCTATTACCTTTTTCCAAATCTCGATTATGGCCGGTATAATTTCCGGATTATTGAAGAAAAATACCTGCCATTTGAGAAAATATTCACCATTCCGCCGTCAGAGGAATTCGATGTATTCCTCCAACCCGTTGAAAGAAACTGAGAAAGAAGATATAGATATCAGGATCTCGATATTCCATGATTGAAAATACCACTGGATTGTAAATATTTACTGAACCAATAATTGTCTTGACAGTAAAATACGATGGGGCTAATATGACTTTCGTCATATGAGAAAATTGGAAATTTGACTGGAGGTGTTTTAGTGAGGAAAATCGTTGCTGCCTTAACGGCCATGGGGATGGTTCTGACGTTTTTCGCGGTTATTGGAACCGCCGAGGAAGGAACTCATCAATACGTAGGCGTTTCGAAATGCAAGACCTGTCATAAAAGCGAGGCTAAGGGCAATCAGTTCGCCAAATGGTCTGATTCCAAGCACGCGAAGGCCTACGAGGTTTTAGCCTCTGAAGCGGCTATCGCTATTGGAAAAGAAAAGGGTATAGATAATCCGCAGACCAGCGATCAATGCCTTTCCTGCCACGTAACCGGCTTCTCCGCCCCGGCGGAATTGAAAGCCGCGAGCTATGATCAGGCCGAGGGTGTCGGATGTGAATCCTGCCACGGCGCCGGAGCCGATTATAAAAAGATGAAGATTATGAAAGACCAGGCCGCCGCTATCGCCGCCGGTTTGGTGATTCCCACCGAGGAGACCTGTAAGGGCTGTCATAACGAAAATAGCCCGACTTTCAAAGAGTTTAACTTTGAAGAAGTCTTCGCGTTGATTGCCCATCCCAACCCCAAGAAAAAATAAGTCGATTTTTTTCGCAAAATAAAAAAAGGGAGACCGATCGGTCTCCCTTTTTTTTATTAATAATAAAATCAGTTTTTGATGATACCTAAAATTCTCTCTTTGAGAAACGAGGGGGCTTTTTCATTAATACAGCTTTTCTGAATCAGGTTTTTCATTTTTTTCTCAAATTCGAAATGATCGCAGCACAACCTGCATAAATCGAGATGTTTATCGATTTGATCTGATGTGAGATTGTCCAGTTCTCGATCGAGATATTCGTATAGTACATCGACCGCTTCCTGGCAGGTCATCATCCGTTCCCCTTTAGAATCCCTTTTTCTTTCGCGAAATTCCACAATAGCTTTTGCAGGATCTTCCTGCCTCTGAATATTCTCGATTTCACCGTCCCTACGCTAATTCCCAGGATTTCCGAAATTTCCTGGTAACTGAACCCTTCGACGTCACTAAACAACACCGCAAGCCTGAATTGTTCCGGGACATTCTCCAGAGCCTTAAGAATATCGTCGGATACGTAATCCTTCAAGGCCTGTGTCACAGCCTCCGCCCCCTTGGCCTGGGATTTATCGGAAGCCGAAATAGTCTTAACCAATTCATCGGCAAGGCAGAAATTCTCTATAGCCTGAAAATCGACCATTTCGGGTTCCTGTTTCTTCTTGCGATATCGGGTTCGGAACGTGTTGGTAAGAATGGTCAAAAGCCAGGCGCGGGCGTTAGTCCCCCGTTCGAACCTGTGAAAGAACCTGTACGCTTTTAAATAGGTCTCCTGCACCAAATCCTCGGAGTCCTTGACATTTCTGGTCATTCTAAGACCGATATTGTATAGGTTATCCAAAAGAGGAAGGAACAACTCCTCGAATTCTCTATTTTTCGCTTGATTGTTTTTTTCGGCAGCCATACTATTACCCGGATTGATTTAAAGTTTAGGATTTGATATTAACGCTATGCGTGAAAATTGTCAAGGAATAATCTTAAAAGCGCTGTTAATGACGTTTGTTATCGGTTTGTCCGGCAATGTGCTTGCCGAGGTTGACAGGCCGTCGAATGGTATTTACTGGGTAAAATTCAAGGATAAGGGGAATGAAACCCCCATCCCCATATCCGAAAAAGCGGCCGAACGCCGATCCGCGAGATCGTCATGGGGAGAATATTCCTGGTATGATATCCCTGTTTGCCGCGATTATATCGATGACCTGAAACAAAGAGGAGCTCAAATCCGAAACAGGTCGAGATGGCTTAACGCGGTAAGCGTTAGAATCGATAATTCGCTCTTGCGCGCGATAGAAAATCTTCCTTTCGTCTCCGAAATTACCAGGGTATCGTCATATTCCCGTCCGCTGCCCCAACCGGCGGGAGAGATAACGCCTCCCATACCGGTAATCTCGTTATTCGATTACGGCCCCTCGTTCGCTCAGATCAATATGATAAATGTCGACTCCCTTCATAATCTGGGATTATCGGGAGCCGGAGTTTTAATAGGCGTTTTAGACACGGGATTCGATACCAGCCACGCTGTTTTTTCCGTTATGCGATCCGAAGGCAGAGTTCTGGCCGTGTATGATTTCATCAACGGCGATTCGAATGTCGTTGACGGGCCGGACGCGCAAAGATCGCATGGCACCCAGGTCCTCTCAGCCCTGGGCGGATTTGCCGAAGGCTCGCTTATCGGTCCCGCCTTCGGCGCCGAGTTCATACTGGCCAAGACCGAAATTGTATTCAGTGAAATCCAGGCCGAGGAGGATAACTGGGTTGCCGCCGCCGAGTGGATGGAATCCCTGGGAGTCGATATCATTTCATCGTCCCTCGGTTATATCGATTGGTACGATACCGGCCAGCTTGACGGTCAGACCGCCCTGGTTACCCAGGCGGCGAATGTCGCGGTTTCGCTGGGGGTGATTGTGGTCAATGCCGCCGGTAACGAGGGGAATACATCCTGGAGATTGGTAATCCCGCCGGCTGACGGTGATTCCGTGATAGCGGTCGGGGCGGTGGACCCCCTGGGCGAAATTATTTCGTTCTCATCACGGGGGCCAACGGCTGATGGCCGTATCAAACCCGATTTCTGCGCCATGGGATCGTCGGTTTACTTGGCAAACTGGCCTGGCGGCTATGGTTTCTCCGGGGGAACGTCATTCGCCGCTCCCCTGATTGCCGGAGGAATAGCGTTGCTGCTCGAGGGACATCCCGACTGGACAGCCAGCGATATTTTCAGGACGATGAAAACCGGATCATCGCACAGATATTTACCCAATAATACGTACGGTTGGGGGGTGCCGGATTTCACCGCGGCTTATTACGATCAGCCGGGCACGGCTCCCGGATCGGAATCATCGGTTCTGATCGCTCCTCATCCGGCTGTTGATTCGGTAATATTTTATCTAAATCTGGCTTCCACTAAAACCGGGGAATTATCGATCCACGATCTTTCCGGAGCCAGAGTTAACAACTTTTCCTTATATAATGAAGTCAGCGGGATTATGGTTTTTGTCTGGAACGGCAGAAACGAGAACGGGAGAAAAGTCGCCTCCGGAATCTACCTCTGCCAGTTTGAAAGCGGGGGCCGGCAAACGATCGAAAAACTATTTTTCATCTCGAATCGCTGATAATTGTTTCTCCTGCTGTAACAAGAACCTATTATATGTTCATACTGTAACAAGCTGAGGTTTCATCTATACTTGGATAGGCGATTCGCCGATGCCCGCGTTCGATATATATAATGAAATCAGAAAGGAAAATATGTTTCGAGCCTTGATATTTGACGAGAATCCGGATTTCGCGGCAAAAGCTACCAAATTTTTTCGAGCGAATTTCTCGGATATTGATATTGAATCCGCGGGCGGCCGTGCCCCGGAATCATCATTAGCCCGAGATTACGATATGCTCGTCTTTTCGGAAAACGCAATTAAGCGTTATGGGATAGAGCTTTTTGAGAAGTTCAGAGCGATTTCTCGATCTCCCATTATTTACGTTTTCTCGGATACGTTCCCGGCGAGGAAGCTGAATTTGACACGCGGTAAATCCAATGAACACGATTCAGCTGATAAATCGGGTAAATTGATGGTGGTAAATCCTGTCCTGCGAGGGATCCCGATTCCGGGCAATCAAGCAGAGATCAATAGTAACGGCTCGATCTCAAACGAGAAGGGAAACCGGCGGAGCGATGTTGATATAGGGCAATGGAAGAAAAATGAGATTAATAATCTTCTGATGACCATAATAGGAAACGTCCAAATTCTCCGGTCTAAACCAGGCATAGATTCGGAGGAACTTAAGAGAAAACTTAATAAAATCGAGCAAAACGCGAAGATGATAGCCCGAATCAACGGCCATCAGGATGTCGATGTCCCAAAAACCGGTTCCCGGATATAAATACGGAGTAATTACGGTTGACATCATACATCATCTCCCGAAAACGGTGAATAAGCCGACTTTCTTGTTTTTTGCTCGCCGAAAGCGCTTGACTTTAGATTGAAGGCCTTTAATTTGCCATACGATGTGGACGGAATCAGGGAATTCAAGTAGTAACGTATTACCTTAACCGTCGTGGATTTTGGGTTTTTATTGATGTTGTGAAGAAACGGACCAGGTAAGGTGAGATCACGGGATATGACGTTCCCGGTTTTTTGAGAGGCGATTTACGCTATGAGGCTTTACGAATATGAAGCGAAGAGACTTTTCGGTAAATTCGATATTCCCATGCCGGAAAACGAACTCGCGCGAAACAAAGAAGAGGCGCTATCCGCCGCGGGCAAAATCGGTTATCCGGCTATTTTAAAATCTCAGGTCCTGACGGGGGGCAGAGGAAAAGCCGGGGGGATCAAGATCGTAAGACAGGAATCGGAAATTCATTCCGCGATCGACGAACTTTTCGGGTTGAAGATCAAGGGGTATCCGGTAAAATCTATCCTGGTCGAAAAAGCTCTGGAAATCGAAAAGGAATTGTATTTGGGGATTACCCTCAACAGGGCTGATTATAAAATTACGATGATCGCTTCCGATTCGGGCGGAGTCGATATAGAGAAAGTAGCCGCCGATACCCCTGAGAAAATTCATAAGGTCGAATTCGATATCGACGATAAATTCTACCCGTTTCAGGGGATCGAACTTGCCGGAAAAATCGGGTTGCCGTCGGAGATGGTCAAACTTTTCGCCGGAGTAGCGGGTAAACTTTACAAGTTTTTTAAATCTTACGACGCTAAACTCGCGGAGATCAATCCTCTTGTGGTGACAAGGTCGGGCGAGCTGTCTGGCGTCGACGCCAGGGTCAGCCTTGACGATGACGCTCTGTTCCGCCATCCCGATTTAAGCGATATGGGCATCGAAAAACGTCATGAGGAGGGAGAATTAACACCCAGGGAAAAAAACGCGCGCGAATCGGGAATACCGTATCTCGATCTCGACGGTAATATCGGGATGTTTCCGGGGGGGGCCGGTTTCGGGATCATGGGTAACGATTTCATACAGTATTTCGGTGGAAAACCCGCTAATTTCATGGATTCCGGCGGTGGACCGTCGCCCGAACGCCTGGCTAAGATGTTGATACTTTTAGATGAGAATCCCCGGGTTAAAGTCATCTTCGGGGCTCGGTTCGGCGGTATCTCCCGCTGTGACGATTTCGCCAAAGGGATTATCATTTTCTTAAGAGAACATGGACTTTCGAAACCGATGGTACTGCGGATGACGGGGAACATGTGGCAGGAGGGCGTACGGATTTTCAACGAGGCCAAGGCCGAAAATCCGGAGCTTTTTGAAAATATCGAATTCCATGGTATCGAGGTGCCTATCGAGGAAATCGCCAAAAAAGCGGTCGAGCTTGCCAAGGAAACCAAATGAAAAAATATTTGTTTCTGGCAATGCTATTGATTCTCGCTTGCTCCGGTCCGTTTCGTCGGAGTAATACCGGGGGTGACGGCCCGGTGCCGTTCCAGACCATCCTTTCGGGAGCCTATAGCCTCGCCGATACTTTCTCGGTGCAATTGATAAAATCCGAGGACCGGTGGGAAGATGTTTGGTTGATAGCTAAAGGCCGCGTAAACCCTTTGCCAGATAAACCGACAGTCGATTTTGGCCGTCAGTACGCGATTGCCGCTTTCATGGGGGAAAGGCCGAGTTCGGGATACAGGATCGAGATCGTATCGTTGGAACGGGTGGGACGGACATTGAAAGTTTACGTGACCTTATACGAGACACCGGGGATGCTTACGGTTATTACAAGTCCCTTCTTTTTAGCCCGGGTTCCCAAAGGAAATTACAAATTGGAGGTGATAAGCGAGATCGCGCGGTGATTTCGCTTTTTTAATGATGATCGAGGATTAATGATATGGCCATACTGTTAACTAAAGAATCGAAAGTAATGGTACAGGGGATCACCGGCGGCGGCGGGTCCTTTCATACTAAACGGATGCTCGATTACGGTACGAATATCGTGGCCGGCACATCCCCCGGAAAAGGCGGACAGTCTGTGGAAGGAGTGCCGGTAAGAAATACCGTGGCCGAATGTGTCGAGGAGTTCGGCGCGGACTTCTCTGTGATTTTTCTGCCGGCCAGGTTCGCCGGAGAGGCGGCCCTGGAAGCGATTTACGCCGGGGTAAAGACCGTTGTGGTCGTTCCCGAGCATATCCCCATCGCCGATATGATGTTGGTCAGGAAAAAGGCGATAGAACGCGGAGCGACCGTTATCGGAAGCAATACCGCCGGTATAATCACTCCCGGCCAGGCCAATGTCGGCATCATCCCCGACGTCGCTTTCAAACCGGGAAGGATCGGGACAGTATCGCGTTCGGGATCTTTGACGTATTATGTCGCCGATGCCCTGACCCGAACCGGTTTCGGCGAAACTACCTGCGTGGGTCTCGGGGGAGATCCGGTATTGGGTTCGACTTTCGATGAGATTCTCCTGCGGTTCGATAAGGACGATGATACGAAAGCTGTTGTAATGGTCGGGGAGATCGGCGGTGTTTACGAGGAACGCGCCGCCAAAATCATAAACAAACTTTCAAAACCGGTGATCTGCATGATCGGCGGAGTGTTCGCTCCTCCGGGCAAACGGATGGGACATGCCGGGGCGATAGTGGAAGGCGCTATGGGGACGGCCAATTCCAAACTCGAAGCGTTAACCAAAGCCGGGGCGTATCAGGCGAAAACATTTATGGATATCCCTGAAATTCTGGAGAAACTAAACGTATGAACTATAGTCCTGAGTCGGTTGCCAGGGTTTTAAGGGGAGAGATAATCGAATCGACGCATTACGGTTCCGCCGCGGTTGTTGACGCGGAGGGCCGTCTGCTTTACAGGGTAGGCGATCCGTATCTCGTAACCTATTTGCGTTCGTCGGCCAAACCTTTTCAAGCGGTAGCCGTAATTAATTCGGGCGCGGGGAAGGAGTTCGGTTTCAAATCCACCGAAATAGCGGTGATAGCGGGTTCTCATTCCGGAGAGGAGAAGCATATCGAGGCCGTAGCGTCGATTCTCGATAAAATCGGCCTGGGCTCCGAGCATCTCAAGTGCGGAACCCATCCTCCTTTAGGGGATACTTTGTCGAAAAGCGATCAGGGGCAGGCCAGAACCGCTCTTCATCATAATTGCTCCGGTAAGCATGCCGGAATGCTCGCCCTGGCGGTGTTTAAGAACTTATCGATCGACGATTATTTATCTCCGTCGCATCCCGTTCAAGAATTGATTACAAAAACAATCGCCGAAATATGCGTGTATCCCGAGGAAAAAATCGGGATCGCCATCGACGGCTGTTCGGCGCCCAATCACGCGCTTCCTCTTTACAATATGGCTCTGGGTTACGCCCGGATGGTGACCCCGAACGCCGTGCCCCGGGAGAAAGCGCAGGCGTACAATACCGTAACCATGGCCATGCTGGATCACCCCGATTATGTGGCAGGGGAAGGGAGGTTCGACACGGTTCTTGCCGAGTCGCCCGGCGAAAAAATAATCTCGAAAGCGGGGGCGGAGGCGTTGGAGTGTTTCTCCTTTGTCGATCGCAAACTCGGAGCCGCGCTGAAAATTATCGATGGCGCGAAGCGGGCGTTATTTCCTTTTTCTGTAGAGTTTTTGTATAAGCTCGGAATCATATCGAGAAACGAAAAGCTTGACGAATTCCATAGACCTGTAATAAAAAACTGGAGTGGGCTCGAGGTTGGAAAAATTGAGCCCGGATTTGAGATAGGAGAGGTTGACCATGAATAAGATCTTTCCCTTAATCGACAGAATTTCCAATTCGAGTCTCCTTGCCCGCACTGTATCGTGCTGGGAAGAGGCGCTGAAAAAGGGAAGCTGGGCCAAAGAGGATCTGCATAAGATACCATTTACTTTACTTCCCTCGGATTACAAGCCGAGTATTGTTGTTCACACCAACGGCGTCGCCGAGTCAGCCGTGGCTATGGGAGAGGCCCTCATGCGTACCTACGGCGAAAAAATCGATATCGATATGGATATCCTGATATCGGGCGCGATCCTTCACGATGTCGGAAAGGTCCTGGAATACGCCGTTAAGCAGGGTAAATTTATCAAATCGAAATACGGCAATCTGGTAAGGCATCCCATATCCGGGGCAAGTCTCGCCGAATCGGTAGGTATTCCCCCGGAGATTGTCCATATTATAGCCACGCATTCATTCGAGGGAGACAAGACACCTCGCACGGTCGAGTCGGTCATCGTTCATCATGCCGATTTCGCCAATTTCGAGGCGCTCGGGGGGAAGGCGTAGGAGAAAACAGGCCGATCTCGATGTTATTTTTAATAAAATGTAGTGTACGTTTGAAAGACGTGTAGATGGGATTTTGTGAGGAGCGACAATGCTTGATTTTCCGGCCGAACCGTACCGTATTAAAACTATTGAGCGTATAAAACTTATCTCGAAGGATGAACGAGAAAAGAAAATAGTCGAGGCCAAATATAACGTATTCAAACTCCGCGCTGAGGACGTTTATATAGATTTTCTGACGGATTCCGGGACTTCGGCCATGTCCGACAACCAGTGGGCCGGGATCATGACCGGCGATGAGTCGTACGCAGGATGTAAAAATTACTTTAATTTCGAGAAAACCGTAAAATCGATTACCGGATTTAAGCATATCATTCCGGTTCACCAGGGACGTGCCGCCGAGCATCTTCTGTTCTCCAATCTAATCAAGCCGGGCGGTATCATTCCGTCGAACAGTCATTTCGATACCACCCGCGCGAATATCGAGCGTCTGAAAGGCGAGGCTGTCGATCTTGTAATCGAAGAGGGAAAAGACCCGGCGCTCGATCACCCGTTTAAAGGTAATATCGATCTTGATAAACTCGAGGACCTGATAAAAAAGCGGGGCAAAGATAAAATCCCGTTCGGGATGCTGACCATCACCAACAATTCAGGCGGAGGCCAGCCGGTATCGTTGGAGAATATCCGCAAGACTTCCGAAATTTTACGCGCTCATGGTATTCCGTTTATTCTGGACGCCTGCCGTTATGCCGAAAACAGCTATTTCATTAAGATGAGGGAGAAGGGACAATCGGAAAGATCGATCTCCGATATCGCTCGGGAGACGTTCTCCCACGCCGACGGCTGCACCATGTCAGCCAAGAAGGACGGTTTGGCCAATATCGGCGGATTCATCGGATTAAATGATGATAACCTGCATAAATCTATTACCGATACCATGATTCTGTTCGAGGGATTCAGAACCTACGGCGGTCTGGCGGGGCGCGACCTGGAAGTGATCGCCCGCGGCCTGATAGAGGCTCTCGACGAGGATTACCTGGCACATCGAACCGGCCAGGTGAAAGCGTTCGGGGAACATCTGAAGGCGGTCGGTGTGCCCATTGTGGAGCCGACCGGAGGGCACGCTATTTTTATCGATGTCGCGTCGTTCCTGCCCGATATCCCGTTGAAGCGCTACCCGGCATGGGCGCTTACTGTCGCCCTTTACAGGGAAGGGGGAGTTCGGGCGGTAGAGATCGGAACGGTTATGTTCGGTAAACAAGACAAACATGGTGATGACATTTTCCCTCCGATGGAACTTGTCAGGCTGGCTATTCCCCGACGGGTCTATACCGAATCGCATATGAAATACTCAGCGTCGATTTTTGCCCGGATCGCCGAAAACAAAGGGTTGGTAAAAGGACTTAGCATTACCTACGCACCCGAATTATTGCGTCATTTTACAGCCGAGTTCAAGGAATTAACTTAAGCTGATTAGAATAACATTAGAACATATAGCAAGTATTATCGTTTCCGCGCCGCGACAATCCGGATCGAAATTTCTATATAGGTAATCAGGTTTCGGAGTAATGTCTGTTCAGCCGGCAATTACTTAGATCCCTCAACGCTTGTGAAAAATGGTGCTTGACTGTCAAATGGAATTGTATAATATAACCACTTGTGGATATGTTGAATTAAGACGGAGGAATTATGTCTGTTGATAAACTCGTTGGTGGCAAACTGGAATTCGGTTCTCGCAGGGGCAAATATTTCGATATCAGCTCTTATCCTGACAAGCCGGGAAAAGTCGGCTCTAATTCGATTAATGCCCTGGTCAAATACGATCTCTGGTATCGGACTCTTTGTTCGATACTTTTTAATTTCGCGTCATCCGGCCATCCCGGCGGAAGCGTATCTTCGGGGCATTTCGTCGCCGCGGCGATTATTGAAACCATGGACTACAATATCGGCGATCCGGATCAACCCGACGCCGATTTGATCAGCTACGCCGCCGGGCATAAAGCGCTGGGTTTATACGCTATGTGGGCGGCAAGGAATGAGATGGTGCGGGTAAGCAACCCGGAATTACTTCCCGAACCGTCAAAGCAGCTAAGACTCGAGGATATGCTCGGTTTCAGGAGAAACCCCACACAGGAAACTCCCTTATTCAAGAAATTCAAGGCCAAGCCGTTGGACGGTCATCCGACTCCGTTGACTCCGTTTCTGCGTCTCTCAACAGGGCCGTCCGGCGTGGGCGTACCAGCGTCCTTCGGGCTGGCGCTGGGCGCCGTAGATAGATACGGGGCTAACCCTCCGATAGTGCATGTTATTGAAGGCGAGGGCGGTATGACCCCGGGCAGGGTGGCCGAAGCGTCGGCCGCAGCGGCTACCGCGCAATTGAGAAATCTGGTTATCCACCTGGACTGGAACCAGGCCTCGATCGATTCCAACAAAGTCTGTCGCGACGGCGGCGTACCGGGCGACTACGTTCAATGGAATCCCCTGGAGTTTTTCTACCTTCACGATTGGAATGTAATCTATGTCCCCGATGGATTCGATTTCGATTCGGTTATCCGCGCCCAGCAACTGGCGAAACAGGGCATAAACAACCAGCCCACAGCTATAGTGTATAAGACGGTTAAGGGATGGAAATATGGTATCGAGGGGAAAAACTCTCACGGCGCCGGCCATAAATTTTGTTCGGATGAATATTATGAGTCGGTAAGAGATTTCGAGGATCAATTCGGGGCGAAATTGCCTCGCCTTACCGATCAGAAATCGAACGCGGAAAAAGAACAGCTTTACTATGATACGCTGATGGTTTTACGCGAGGTCGCCGAGAAGGATACCGAGATGTCAGGTTATGTCGGCGGGAAAATAGCCGAGAGTAAGAATCGTCTGGCGAAACTCAACCGTTCCCCCCGTAGTGGCTGTCCCGATCTAAACGCTCTGTATAGCGACGGCGCCATCGATTCTCAAAAGATTCCTGACAAGCTAAAACTCGAACCCGGCGCTCAAGCTACTCTCAGGGGTGAATTGGGAAAAACCCTCAGTTATTTGAATACCCTGACCGGGGGCGCGTTTATCGCCGGAGCCGCCGATCTTCTGGGATCGACATCGGTTAGCAAAATCGGCGACGGTTTTCCCGAGGGTTTCTATAATTATATCGAAAACCCGAACTCCCGCCTGATCGCGGTGGGAGGTATCTGCGAGGACGCCCTGGGAGCGTTTATGACCGGCCTGTCGTCGTTCGGATATCATATCGGCGTAACAGCGTCATACGCGGCTTTCATAGCCGCTCTTGAGCATATCGCGGCGAGGGTACATTGTATAAGTCAGCAGGCCAGGCATATATTCTCTGGCGAACCGTTCAAAACGTTTATCATGATCTGCGGCCACGCCGGATTGAAAACCGGTGAGGACGGCCCGACCCATGCCGACCCGCAGGCGTTACAGCTTCTCCAGGAGAATTTTCCTCACGGTAAGGCGATTACCCTCGTGCCCTGGGATCCCCAGGAAATCTGGCCGCTGATGGTGGAAGCATTGAAGAAACGGCCCGCGGTTATAGCTCCGTTTGTCACTCGTCCCAATGAGACTATTATAGATCGCCAAAAGTTCGGTTTTCCCCCTGCAGCCGCCACCGTTAACGGGGCTTATCAATTGCGTAAAGCCGATCCCGGGAAAAAACCGTACCACGGTACGGTTATTCTTCAGGGAAGCGCCGTGGCCAATGATTTTGTCAATTATGTACTGCCGCGCCTCGAGGAAAATAATTACAACATGAATATCTACTACGCCTCCAGCGCGGAGCTGTTTATGGACCTGCCGGAAGATAAACAGCTTGAGATTTTACCGGAGGAAAGAAAAAGCGAGGCGATGGGAATAACCGGTTTTACCATGCCCACCATGTATCGCTGGATTACCTCCGAATTCGGCAGAAAACATTCGCTGTTCTCGTTCTCGAAAGGTATATATCCCGGCAGCGGCAAAGCGGAGAAAGTTCTGGAGGAAGTCGGATTGAACGGTCCCGGTCAATGGGCCGCGATCGAAAAATATATTAAAGGTAGAGGTTAATGTTCAGATTCGATAAAAGCGATATTTAGATCGGATCGGTTAGAAAAAGGAAATTTTATGAAACTGGCAGAGAGGATGTCACGGCTGGGCACCGAAACGGCCTTCGTTGTGTTGGCGAAAGCGAAAAAACTCGAAGCCGAGGGTAAAGAAATAATTCACCTGGAGATAGGCGAACCGGATTTCGATACGCCCAGAAATATCATTGACTCGGCCATCGACGCTTTAAACGGCGGCTGGACTCACTACGGCCCGTCGGCGGGATTGCCGGACCTAAGAGAAACGATCGCCGGAGAGATCGCGAGAACCAGGGGCGTGAAGGTGGAGCCGCCGCAGATAGTCGTTACCCCAGGCGGCAAACCGGTAATGTTTTTCGCCATGCTGGCTTTAATCAACGAGGGAGACGAGGTAATTTATCCCAACCCCGGTTTTCCAATATATGAATCGGTTATAAATTTCATCGGCGCTGAATCGGTGCCAATACAGATGAAAGAGGAGAATCAATTCCGTCTGGATGTCGACGAGCTTGCCTCGCTTGTTACCCCCAAAACGAAAATGATAATAGTTAATTCCCCTCAAAACCCCACAGGGTCGGTTTTGACCGGCGAAGATCTCCGGGCCATAGCGGAAATAGCGATAAAAAACGATATTATTGTGTTATCCGACGAGATATACTCGAGGATCATCTACGGCGGCGTACATCATTCGATATACAGTATAGACGGTATGCCTGAAAGGACTATTATTCTCGACGGGTATTCGAAGACCTACGCAATGACCGGCTGGCGTCTGGGTTACGGCGTTATGCCCGCGGATCTTGCCGAGCAGGTCGCCAAGCTTCAAACCAACTGCAATTCATGTACGGCCAGTTTCGTGCAAAAGGCCGGCATTGCCGCCCTCAGCGGTCCCCAGGACGATGTTAAGATGATGGTCGATAAGTTTAGCGAACGTCGTGATGCCGTGATAAAGGGGCTAAACGATATAGCCAATGTAAGTTGCCTTGTTCCCGACGGCGCTTTTTACGTGTTCCCGAACGTCTCGGCTTTCGGTATCAAATCGGCGGAAATGGCCGATAGAATTCTCTACGAAGCAGGTGTGGCCGTGTTATCGGGGACATCTTTCGGAGCTTTTGGGGAGGGATATATCCGTATTTCATACGCCAATTCAATTGAGAATATAAATAAGGCTCTGGATCGTTTACGGACGTTTTTCAAGGGCCTGTAACTTTCGACGGGCTTGGAACAAATATATATAGTCGATTGTTGCGTATTAAGGTAAGGGGAGTTTTGCCGAACTTCTTAACAGGATGCAAGTTGACGATGTTCGCCAGCCGGAGTTACTTTATTGAAAATAATTTGCAAAAAATAGTTGACATGATATGATATCTCGGCTATAGTTTTTATGCCTGCGGGGTGCTTTACCCTATTGGGTTGGTTGTATGCGCCGAGATTAACATGAGTGCATCTTAAAGGAGGGACACATCAGAATTAAAACCATTTCAAACAAATGGAGGTATATGATCCGAAAAGAGCTAAAATTTTGTACCTGTTTTTTAACCAAGTGCTTAACAACACTTTTATTAAGGAGGGATGAGATTTGTATCTAAAGCCTGCATTAAGGCTGGCTGCGGTTTTCATCGCGATTCTCGTCGCTTCCGCGGCGTTTGCCGGTACAACCGGTAAAATCGCGGGGAAGATTCTCGATAAGGATACGGGCGAACCCTTACCCGGGGTTAGCGTGTTGATTTCGGGAACCACAATCGGAGCCGCCACGAACATTCAAGGTGAGTTCTTCATCATCAACGTTCCGCCGGGCGAATACGAACTGAAAGTCAGTTTGGTTGGCTACGGCCCGGTAGAGGTAACCAATGTCAAAGTCTCCGTCGATTTAACCTCGACAATTAATTTAGAGATGAGCACGGAAACGATCGACATGGGTACTATTATCGTGGAAGCGGAACGTCCTTTGATCGAGAAGGATATCACCTCTTCTCGCACGACAATCGCTCCTTTACAGATTACCGATTCCGCGGTAGACGGAATTGTCAACAGCGTGAATTTTACCGCTGGTTCTGTGTTGGGTTCTTTCCGCGGGGGTAGAACCGGTCAGGGCGAAGTTATTTACATGCTTGACGGCGTCAATGTCGCGCATCCCATGGGCGCTACCCGTGTGGGCGCGAATCCCGGGACCGGCAGTATGGATATGGCTACCGTCATTCCGAACGAAGCGGTTGCCGAAGCCGAGGTTTTAACCGGGGGATTCGGCGCCGAGTATCCTAACGTGCAATCCGCGATCATCAATATCGTGACCAGAGATGGCGGCGAAAAGTACACCGGAAAGATCAAATCGAAGTCATCGCCGGAGGTATTTTTCGGAAACCCCGATTACGAAGATGATGTTTACCGTATTCCTGTTCCCGGGCCGAATCCCGGCGATCCCGCCGATACGGTTGTGATTACCGAATCCGCGCCTGCCATCGACGAATACAATCGTTCCAGTTTATACGATATGCGTCAGCACGAGTTCTCCTTCGGAGGACCGGTGCCGATCGAGTCGTTCGATATTCCCGGCAAGCTTTCGTTCTTCACCTCGGGGATCTACACTTTCAAGCGTTCTTACGTGAACAATAGAACCTGGGACAAGTCTCAGTCTATTCAGGCCAAGTTGACCTACCAGATATCATCGTCGAAAAAGCTGACCGTTTCGGGCCTGAAGACGGCGGGAAGCAGTATCAGCGGAACAGGATATAGCTTAACCTGGGGAGAGCCTGCTTATTATCACAGGTCCGACGCCGTTTTCGATGACGTATCCGAAAAATGGGAAATCGTCGCTCGAGACACCTTCTATACGCCGTATAGCTGGATTATGGCTCCGGATCATACCGAGGGCGAGATTCCTGACGATCTTGTCGATTACTGGACTGTCCAGTATGGGAATGAGATGTGGAATGCCGATTCTGTTCAAGCTTACTTTAACGCCAATTTCGATGGTGCCGGTTACTCAAATTGGGGAAATATGCCGGATTCCGTTCGAGATGGCGCCGCGCGGTATATCGAGGATCAGGGGTATGCCCGTCGCTATACCGACTACCATATGTCCAATAGCAATAGCCGTCCGGAATTCTGGTCGAGCGAGTTTAGCGTGAAGTTTTCCAACAATATCAGCTCGAAGAGCTTCTACACCTTGAGATTCTCGAGATTCTTAACGGCTCAGAGAATCAGGGTTTACGATCCCTGGGACGGCCATCCTATGGCGGCCGACGATTTCGGCGATCCCAGGATAGGCGCTCCTCCCATCACGTTGATATTATCGGGACAAATTCGCGCGAACCCCATGTATATCTCGCGGTCCAGGCAGGACGACAGGAGCGTCACTCGGACATTTAAGGGCGATTTCACGAGTCAGATCAACTCCACGAACATGGTTAAATTCGGCTCCGAGATAAAATGGTTCGATCTGTTTTACGATTATCGTTCATACGCCTCGGGTGGTAACGAGTACAACTCGCAGTACCACGAAAAACCGTTCATGGTCGGGGTTTATGTTCAGGATAAGATCGAGACCGAGGGTATGATCGTTAACGTCGGATTACGATACGATTATTTCGATCCGAAAACGGTTGTGCCTTTTAACTTCCTCGATCCTCTGAACCCCGGTTACGATAACGTCAACGATCCCCGTTACACTCAAATCTCGGATCTGGACGCCAGGCTGAAAAACGCCGTACCGGCCAAGAAGAAACAACAGCTCTCGCCGAGGGTCGGTATTAGTTACCCGATCACCGAAAAAGATGTACTGCACGTGACCTACGGTCATTACTTCCAGTTGCCGGTTTATGACGATTTTTACACCAATCACGCTTTCGATTTGAGAGGAGCGTTTAAATATATCGGCAATCCGAACCTCGAAGAGCAGAAGACAATCGCTTATGAAGCGGGCCTCGAGCATGGTATCAACGATTTCTTGAAGCTCTCCATTATCGGATTCTACAAGGATATCGCGGATCTCGTTAACCATGTCAGGTTCCAGAATAGGGAGACCGGCGGAATTTTCTGGATATACGGAAATTCGGATTATGCCCGGGTTAAGGGATTCGAGGTTACATTCACTCAGCGCCCATGGCGGAATCTCTCGGGATTGGTTTCCTACGCCTACCAGGTGGCCAGAGGCAGAGCGTCAAGTAAAACACAGACATTCAATGACGATTACAACAACCGTAAACCCAGAACAGAGGATTTCCCGCTCGATTGGGATCAACGCCATACCGCCAAGGCTAACATCAACTACAGAATCCCGTCAACTAAAGGACCGATTCTTGGCGATTGGGGATTTGACGCGGCTTATTTCTACGGTTCCGGTAGACCTTATACGGGCACCGCGACAGTCATTCCGCCGAATCTCCCGGAGATCAATGGCGAAAGATTCCCGTCAGTATGGCATCTGAATCTTCGTGTAGACAAAGGCGTGAATGTATTTGAGAATTACAATCTCAACGCTTTTGTCGAAATCAAGAATGTCACGGATCGGGCCAATATAATAGACGCCATAGATCTGGAGAGATACGAACTTACCGGCGATCCTATGGGGCAGCTTGGCGATCCGAGCGTATATTCATACCCTCGACGGATCCTGCTGGGAATGCAGCTGTCGTTCTAAGCGAACTTTTTAGATGAGAATTACCTGAATTTTCAGGGAGGTTAGAAAAAGATGCGAAAAACGATTTCCAGGGGGATCTTAGGTGGATTTCTAACGTTGGGATTCATCCTGGCATTAGGTTCGCCTGCCTCGGCCATTGACAAGGAAGTGGCCGAAAATCCCCTGTTGCGCTATCATGGCGTAAATAAGCCGGCTATCGCGGAGGATGTTGTCTGCGATGTCGGATTTGTCCATAACAGAATCACTAATTCCACGGTTGAGGTTAATACCGGAACGAACGACTGGACCATCCTATTCGGTGACGATTCCGCCGAAAAGCCGTCGATGAAATGGCTTTACCCGTCCGCTTATTCCGAAAATCTGTACCTGTATTTCGGAAGTTTGAGGATCGGACGCGGCAGCAAGCTGGTTCACCTTTCCACCGATACCTCTACGGATGGTATCGAAACAACATCGATCAACGCCGATCCTAACGCTGTCAGTCATCTCGATACATATTTCGAGATTTCGGATCAATCTTCGTTGGTTCCCAACGTGGACAGAATTAATATTGAAATCCACGCCAAGACCTACGCCTGGTCGGAGACCTATCGTGACGATTTCATCATCTACGATTTCGAGGTTATCAATTTGAACTCGACCTCTCTCGACTCGATCTATATGGCTATTCATATGGATTGCGACATTTCCGGGGCCGGCGGTGGCGGCGGAACCCAGGGTTTCTGGCGTGACGACAAACCAGGGTATTATCGTGATGACGCTACAAAAGAGTATATCTCATACATGTACGACGATGATAACCCGACCATCGCGGGCGACGATACCGGCGGAAAATTCCTGCCCAAGGAATCGACCGGCTATATCGGTTCGAGGCTTCTTTACTGCCCGCCTGTAATGGGTTCGACCGAAGAGTCCGTGCAATCCGGGCATGGCTGGTGGGACTGGAACTCCGATCCGGGACCTGACCAGGACTGGATGCTTTTGATGTCCGACGGACGGTGGCTGGATCCACCGCCCTCACCGCACGATTTCCGCTACCTGCAGAAATTCGGGCCCTTCGAGATCGCCGCGGGCGATTCCGCCAGGCTTGTTTTCGCCCTCGGTATCGGCGAGGGTCTTAGCGGTTTACGCGCTAATCTCGCCTGGGCAGATTCCCTTTTCAAATTGGATTGGGTAGGTCCCTCGGCTCCGTCCACACCGGGATTCACTCTGGTTCCCGGCGACAGACAAGTCGAGCTGGCCTGGGATGATACCGCGGAGACATCACCCGATCCCGCCACAGGAGTCTACGACTTCGAGGGTTACAGGGTATGGCGCAGAACAGGAACTTCCGGTGGTTGGACTTTGCTGATGGAATGCGATCTGGTCAACGAGATCGGGCACAATTCGGGGCTGGTTCATTCATATCTTGATACCGACGTTAACAACGGTTTCCAGTATAACTATGTTGTGACGGCCTTTGATAGGGGCGAACCGGAAAACGGTATTGAATCGTTCGAATCCGGTAAAAGCACGGCACAGCTTGTTGAACCGGGCTTGCAGGTCGGTACCAGAAATGAAGCGGCGTCCGGTATCCATGTCGTTCCTAATCCCTTTGTAAAATCTTCTCCCACAGGTTTCGGATTCACGCCCGATCAGAATAATCCTTCTCAGGAACGTATTCTGTTTGTGAACCTGCCTCTGGCGGGGGAAGCCACGGTTACGGTTTATTCCCTGACCGGAGATGAAATTATTTCGTTACCAAAATACCCCGGCGAAAGGGCTATAAGTTGGGATCTGATTACCAAATCGACTCAGAAAGTCGTAGCCGGCATGTACCTGTACGTGGTTGAGTCGTCAGAACTCAGCGAGAATTTTGTTGGCAAATTCATGGTAGTCAGATAAGGACAGGAGGTTAGAGATAAAATGAAAAAGATTCTAATACCTGCGGTTCTACTGGCAATATTGGGTCTCTGCCTTCCGGCTCATGCCCAATTCGCCAAGGTAGGTACTGTGGGATTGAAATTCCTTGATATAGGCGTTGGCGGCAGGGCTTTGGCTATGGGCGAAGCCTACGCGGCGGTCGCGAATGACGCTTCCGCTATATTCTGGAATCCCGCCGGAACCGCTAATATCCAGTCGGGTGATTTCTTCGCTGGTTATACCAGTTGGCCGGCCGACATTAATCTGTATTCGGCCGCGTTCGTCAAGAAAACCGGGTTCGGGCATCTCGGATTGTCTTTCACGATCCTGAATACCGGCTTGATGAATCGTACGACAACTTATGATCCCGACGGTGATTTTTCGGGAACATTCGCTTTTGAGGATTGGGCGGCAGGTTTGACCTATAGCCGTTATCTTACCGATCGTTTCGCCTTTGGCACGACATTCAAGCTGTTTAAAGAAACTCTTGCCGATTGGGAAGAAACAGGTTGGGCGGTTGATATCGGCACCTACTACGAAACCGGATACCGCTCGTTGCGTATCGGAATGTCCATCCTCAATTTCGGTCCGGATATACGCTACGACATCGTCGATGTCGATGGTGTCCCGGGCGGATTCCCGGACGGTCTTGATAACGATGGCGATGGCTTCGCCGATAACGACGCCGATGAGAAATCGGTGCCCTTACCCCTGACCTTCAGGGCAGGGATTGCTTTCGAGGTTCTGGAAACGGCCACGTCGAAGGCGACTCTCTCCGCCGAGCTTATGCATCCCTCGGATAACGAGGAACGCTATAATTTCGGAGGCGAGTACTGGTTCCATGATATGTTTGCCCTGCGCGCGGGCTGGAAGCTCAACGCGGACGAAGGCGGATTCACGGCGGGCGCGGGATTCAAATTGCCCATCGGAGGATTCGGCGAATCGTCCATTGATTACGCTTACAATAACCTGGGCAAACTGTCGGACGTTCACCGTGGTTCATTCAGTCTGTCATTTTAATGTCGACGCCAATCGAAGGAGGAAGTTTAAGTGAACTCTTTTAAAAAACCGTTATTGAAGGTGACGGGCTTATTGGCGTTGGCGTTCCTCCTGGCTTTCGGCTGTGCCGATACGCCGGAGGATCCCGATCTCAATCTCAAGTCCGATACCTTCATTACCAGTTACAGTATTAACATAGTACCGGATTCCCCGGCGGATACCACCTGGTGGCAGGATGGTGTTCCGCATGATACTCTCACAACCGCCCCCGATTCGGTGATCTATCGGACGTCATTATATATGGCCACCGTTTATTGGAGGGGATCTGACACTGATGGCGAACCGGCCGGATATCGATATTGGGTTGACAACGGAGACCCTGTTGAGATTTCGGACACCGAGGTCAGTATTCTGCTCAGTTTTCCCAATACTACCACGACCTACACATTCTATGTTCAGTCCAAGGATAATTCGAACGAGTGGGATGAGACCCCGGCATTGAAAGTTTTGGATCTCACCCAAATCAGGGATGTAACCGATCCGACGTTTCTGCCGAATACAGAAGGATTGACTGTACCGCCCAATGGTGCTTCTACTTCTCAGGGAGTTCCTTTCGCGATCAGCGGATCGGATGTTGATGGTATCGTAACCGCATTTGAGTGGGCTATAGATGATCCCACAGCGTGGACGACCATAACGCCCGATGTCATCACAGTCGGGTCTTCTATCGGCGAGATTACCCTTCTCCCCGGTGATCTTTCGCTCGGCGCCCATATGGTTTACTTCAGGTCTCTGGATAATATGGGCAACTATGATCCCTCGCCTTTGACAATTTCGATAATTTGTGAGGCAGGATACGCTCCTGAAGTCACGGTCTCGGTTTCCGATGGCCAGTCATTTATGGTACCTTTTACCGCTCCTACCATTCCCGATTTCACTATTAATTTTGGCGCTACAGTAGATTTTTATTACGGTCTAATTGATAGTTTTGTCGTGAACAGCAGCGAAGGATTAAACGTCAACACAAGCGATACGGAAGTTAACCTCGGCACGTTGAATTCCGGAAGCCATTGGGTTGAAGTTATCGCCTACGACGCGGGAGGCAACTCCACTACAACCGGCCAAGTTAATTTCAGTATAGATGAATTGGCTGCGGGCGATGGAGTCCTGTGCGTTAACGGGGTAGATTGGGGCACCTACGGTGGCCAGATAGTAAGTCTATGGTCGAACGGGACGCCGTGGGGCAATAGAACCAGCTATAAATGCTGGGATCTGTTTGATACGACTCCGTTAGGAAGTGTTCCGCTTATGGCCGATAGCTTACTGGGCTATGGTTCGATACCGGCTTGGATGTTCGATACGACGTTCTTCGACGCTATCACCTGGATCGGTAATAATTACTCCGGCGACCTGGATTATTGGGATGAGCGTGAAACCGAAATGATGGCTTATCTTGCCATGGGCGGCAACATTATACTGCCTACACGTTTGGGTCATTATTTCTTCTTTGACGATCTGGCCACATATACCGGAATCGTCGCCGATTCATGGGAGTCTCCCGGCGCTGATATCCTAACCGCCAAAGATGTTAGATTGACCGACATCACGTCTGTCTCCAATCAAAGTTTGTGGGAAGTCCCGATGACGAATAATCCGGATAACACCTGGATTTACGAAGCGGCGACGGAAGCCGCCGGCGGTCATGCGGGATTCTGCACTCTGCCCAATGGTGACGGCGGCGGCGGTGGTTTTTGCTATATAGCCGGACGATCTTATCGTTGGAACCAAACCGATTTGAAAGCGAATATTGATGTTATTCTTAACACATTTTTCGGGATCAACTAACCATCAACCGGAGAAAGGAGTAATAAGATGAAAAAGATTTTGTTCATTCTCGCCGCCGGTGTGATGGTAAGCGCCTTAATCATCGGTTGCGGTACTGAAGATCCATGGAGCCCGGATCCAGCTCGACCTCTTGAGCTTTCGTTCGTAGCGGGCCCGGCTGATACAGTCGCGTATGGATCGACGATTTCATACACCTGGACCTCTAAAGGCGGCTCGGGGGAGGTTCAATATCAATATAGATTAGGAGCCTCGGGCAACTGGTCGACCTTATCGAATGTGACCAGTGTGACGTATCCCGGTGTAATCAGCGGCAATACTTTTTATGTAAGAGCCGAGGATGAAACTCCGACCAGCCTGGAAATTTCTCGAACATTCTCCGTCGGCACCGAGGGAAGCGATTCTGTGCCTCCTACGGTATGGATCGCCGATTCGCCCATTGCGGGGGCATTCGTCGCTATCGGTGAGAATATATCGTTTACATGGGAGGGTTACGATTCAGAAGACGGGGATAACCTTTTGTATTGGTATTCCTGGTTGGGCGTTGTTTCCGATACATCGTCGACCCGAACCGTCTCGTTCGCGAACGTACAGGCCGCCGATCCGGCGGAATTTATGGTCTGGGCCATGGATCACAGTGGCAACGCGTCTGCCGTGGCAACGATTTCATTCGCCATAAAAGACGCCAGCATTCTCTATGTCGATGATTATCAATGGTATGATGCCGCGGGCAATATTGACATGGTGAAAGAACGTGACCAGAAGCAGTTCTATCGTGACGTTTTTGCAGGCTACGCTTTCCACACCTGGGATATCAGTATTGACGGCGTACCTACTCCGGGCGATTTGGTTTCGTATTCCACCGTTGTTTGGTGCAGCGATTCTGAAGTCGGAAGTTCGGACGGCACATGGGCCGATGGTACCGTTCAAGCGAGTTTAGACGCGTATCTTGCCGGAGGCGGGCGTCTGCTGGTAGCGGGGGCAATTACGCTTACAGAATACAAATTGGACCAGGACGGATATGTTCCGACTCACCCCGGAGATTTCGAATATGAGTGGCTCGGAGTAGATACTTCCGATGTTGCTGGTATTGATACTACATGGTGGGAAGGGGGCAATGAACACGATACTGTCATCGTCGCTCCCGATTCGGTAACAGTAGATACCTCCTGGACTATTCCCTGGGATTACTGGTGGTGGCTTACATGGGTTGTCAAGGACCCCGGAACAGGATTAGATCTGCCGGATTCCATGAAAATCGACGTCGCCAAACAGAGTAATCAAGATGATTACGCGGTGGAGATCATGGAGTACAGAGATGACGCTACCGTAACTTCTGAGGTTATTTTCACCTGGGGATTGTGGGTCGATGGAGATCCTCCAATCTATAGTGAGGGGTATCCGCATCCTTATGAATGGCCGGTGGGCCACCTGACTACCATTTCAGGTACGCCCACCACCGCGATGCTCAATTTCGATACTTATTCATTGCCCCTTGCGGATATCAGGCAAACGTTCCAAACGATTCTTTCGGAGTTCGGTGAATAAAATTCGCTGACTCGATGTTTAAGCCCGCCCCCGACCAGAGGTCGGGGCGGGCTTTCTTTTTGGAGGTTAATGATGCGAATATTCCTGAAAAGCGTTTTAACGGCGTTAATTGCGGCCGTCACGGCAAACGCCGCGGGTGGGAACATCGCGATCCGATTGGACAGCCTCCTTGCCGATACCGCGCTTGCCAGCGCTCAGATAGGTGTCGCCATTTACGATATTACCGCTGATTCATCGATTTATTGCCACGATTGCGAAAAGCTCTTTACCCCGGCGTCCAATATGAAACTGTTCACCAGCGCGGCGGCGTTGGAACTGCTCGGACCGTCATACAGATTTAAAACCCGCTTTCTCAATACGGGAAAAATCGATAAGAAAGGCCGGATAAAAGGCGATCTGATAATTATCGGCGGCGGGGACCCGTTGATCTCAGGAAGATTCAGGGACAGCATTACCGAGGTCCTGGAAAACTGGGCGGACAGCCTGATACAACGAGGCATAAATGAGATTAAAGGCGATATAATTATCGATAATTCCTTTTTCACCGGTTCCGAGTTCGGCGGCGGATGGTCCCTCGATGATCTCAGCTATTGGTACGCCTGTCCTATATCGGCATTGTCCTTCAATGATAATTGTGTCGATTTGAAATTCCTTCCGGGAAGACGTGTGGGAGATCCGGCTATAATCGAACTTAGCCCCCAAACCGATTATATTAAAATCACCAATAACGCTATTACTGTCCATCCCGATTCGGAGTTCACGCTCGATTACTTCAGGATACCGTTTACCAACGACGTCGCCTTTTTCGGGGGGATACCGGTTGACGATACCCTGGGAGAGGTCGACTACGTCTCTGTTCATCGTCCCGATATCTACTGCGCGTATATTTTTTCGGATATTTTAGAGAAGAACGGTATTAAATTTAAAGGCGATATAATAAAATTCTCGCGTATGAAAGAGAAGGATAAATCGAATTACGCAAAGGAAAGGACAAATTCGCTTTTTACATGGTACTCCGATTCCATGGGTGTCGTTATATCGGTTATCAATAAAAACAGCCAGAACTTCTTCGCCGAGCAGACACTAAAAACAATCGGCGCCGAATTGAACGGCGAGGGGAGTTTCGAGGTGGGGTTGAGGATAGTCAGCGCTTTTTTCGATTCACTCGGGATCGGCGGCCATGATATCTCCATCGGCGACGGTTCCGGGTTGTCGCATTATAATATCGTAAAGCCTGCCGCTATTATAGAGCTGTTCAAGCTTATGCGCAAAAGCCCCGATTTCGATACCTATTTCGAATCGCTGGCCATTCCGGGCGTGGATAGATCGGTACGCAAGAGGCTGGAGGGAGTCGAATTCAGGGAACGCGCCAGAACGAAAACCGGGTCAATCGCTAACACCAGGGCGTTTTCCGGATATATCGACGGCCCCCGTACGAGTCGGCTGATCGCTTTCTCTCTCATGATAAATAATTACAGCTGCGAATCATCATATATTGATAATTGGTTCGATTCGATTGTGGAGCGAGTTATAGCGGAGTATTGATGGATTATTTCAGCTACAGGGACGGCCGACTTTATTGCGAGGATGTCTCGATAGAGAGCCTCGCCAGGAGATATTCGACCCCTCTCTATATATATAGCCTGAAAACATTTGTAAGCCACCTGAGAAGCCTATCGGATGCTTTTAGTGATTTGCCGCATATTATCTGCTATGCCGTTAAGGCTAATTCTAACCTGGCTATTTTAAAAACAGCGGCGTTATGCGGGGTCGGCGCGGATATCGTTTCTGGCGGGGAGCTGCGATTAGCGATTAAGGCGGGTATAAAAAAAGAGCGAATCGTGTTTTCCGGCGTGGGTAAAACCGAGGAAGAAATCGAACAGGCGATAAAAGCCGAAATATTATTTATATGCGCCGAATCGGCGGAGGAGATCGAAAGCATTGCCCGAATCGCTCGAAAATTGAAAAAAAACGCTCCGGTGGCGGTGAGAGTCAATCCGGAGATAGACCCGAAAACCCATCCCTATATCGCCACAGGACTTGCCGAATCGAAATTCGGCATGAGCGAGTCGGATGCGAAAAAGGCATACCGGATTTGCGTAAAGGAAAAATGGCTCGATCCGGTCGGAATCTCCATGCATATAGGCTCGCAGCTCGAATCGATTCAGCCATATGTCGATTCGGTGCGCAAAATCGTCGAACTATATAAATATTTATCGAAACAAAGTATAAGGTTAAAGTATATAGATATTGGTGGGGGATGGGCGGCTCATTTCGATCCGGCTTTGAAGTTGCCTTTTCCTCATGATTATGTCTCGGCTGTTTCCGACCTTCTTCGAAAGCTACCGGCGACGATTGTTGCCGAACCGGGCAGGTCTATGATCGGCAGCGCCGGCATCCTGGTTATGAAGGTTATTCGAACGAAAAAAAACGACGCGAAAATTTTCTGTATTGTTGATGCCGGAATGAACGATTTTTTGCGTCCGCCGTTATACGGAGCGAATCATAGAATCGAACCGGTTACAAAAGCAAAAGGATTAAAATCGTACGATGTGGTCGGTCCGGTTTGTGAGAGCGGCGATTTTTTCGCCAAAGCGATACGGTTGCCCGCCCAAAAAAGCGGAGATTTACTCGCCTTATTTACCGCGGGAGCTTATGGCAGGGTGATGAGTTCCAATTACAACGCCCGTCCCGGTATCGCGGAGATTGCCGTCGCCGGTAGCGAGGTGCTGGTTATCAGGGAGAGGGAATCGTACAGGGATTTAACAAGAGGACAGAGAACCGGCGGAATCAGCCGGAAGTTGATAGAGGGTTTAAAAGTATGAATTCGACACAGAGACCGTCCCGAATAGAAATCGATCTCGGGGCATTAGAGCACAATATAAATGAAATCAAACAGCTTCTGAAACCGGGCACAAAGCTTATGGCCGTGGTTAAGGCCGACGCTTATGGTCATGGGGCGAAAGAAGTCTCGCTTGCCGCGGAGAAAACCGGGGTTGATTACCTCGGGGTTGCTTTTCTCGAAGAGGCTGATGAGATACGCGCCGCCGGGGTAAATTCTCCTATAGCGATATTGTATCCGGAAACCTCGGAGAGAAGCGTGGAAGCGGGGCGGAAGGGTTTTCACCTTTCTTTTTCGTCCGCTGATGACGCGCGGGGCGTTAAGGAAATCCTGGGCTCTGAAAACATACCGCTACGATATTTCTTAAAAATTAATTCGGGGATGAATCGTTACGGCATGGATATGAGCCCCGAAAACCTGGCCAGGATCGTCGAGAACGGATTGCCGGGCAGCGGCCTCGTGGGATTCAACACGAACATGGCCGATCCGCTGATGAATCAGGCGGATCTTTCTAATCGCCAGGTCGATCGCTTTTTAAAATTTATGGAGCAAACCTCCATGTTTTCGAACAACGGTTTGCTCTATTCGTACGAGGCGTCGGGTTCCCTATGGGAAAAAGGGAGCGCCGACGGATCCCTTGTCAGAATCGGACTTTTGATGTATGGTATCGCCCCGGATATTAAAGAGCGATTGAGGCTAAAACCGGTTATGTCGGTAAAAAGCCGAATCTCCGAAATTCACGATCTTCGCAAAGGCGACGGTGTCGGTTACGGTTTTTCCTATATCGCCGGGCGGGATTCAAAAACGGCGGTGATTCCGATGGGCTATGCCGACGGTTATCCATGGGCATTATCAAATAAAGGGCAAGTGATTATCAGGGGGAAAACGGCTCCTGTGATCGGACGAGTTTGTATGGACGCTTTCATGGTGGATGTTTCCGATATCGAGTCGGTCCAAACCGGGGACGACGTGATTCTTATGGGTTCGCAGGGTGACGCTAAAATCGACGCCAACGATCTTGGCCTCCGGGCGGGATCATTCGCCTATGAAATCGTGTCGGGGTGGAGCAAAAGAATGCCGAGGATTTATATTTGACCGCCAGAATCAATCTCAATGTAGCCGATATCAGGCGCGAAAATAGATTCCGCTCTGAACGAACAAGCCAGGTTTTGTTTAACGAGCTTGTGGATGTTCTGGAGGAAGGCGGCGAATACAGCCGCGTGAGGTGCGGGGATAATTTCGAGGGGTGGATCGACAGGAGATTTATAACCGAGCGCGTTTCTTTCGGCAATAATGAATCTTATAATGTCATCGGCAATTTGGCCCCATGCTATGAAAACGGCGATATCGGTTCGAGGCGGGTAACGTCAATTCCCTATGGATGCAATCTCTTCGGCGAAATCGAGGACGAGTTTATCAAAATCGAATCCGGTCGATACGGAAACTTTCATGTTCCGCTTGAAAATATCCTAAACGCCGACGAGACGATGCTTTTCAGCCGGGAACGATTAATCGTCGAAACCGAAAAGTTCCTCGGCGCCCCTTATCTCTGGGGCGGACGATCATTTTTCGGGATCGATTGCTCCGGTTTCGCACAATGTATTATGAGAAGATTCGGTGTCGAATTACCGCGCGATTCCAAAGACCAGAGAAATCAGGGGCTGGAGATTGCCAGAGAGAATATTCAACCGGGCGATCTTCTGTTTTTCCCCATGCATGTGACAATCGCCGTTTCGGATACCTTGATGATTCATTCGAGTCTGGGCAACGGCGGGGTCGCCTATAACAGCCTTGATCCCGAAAGCCCTGTATTTCAAAAATTCTACGACCAAAACCTGCAAGCGATCCGGAGAGTATTGTCTTGAGGTTATCATCTATCGCGGTTTTGATTTTGACTTTACAGGCGTTCTCGGTGGTTGCCATATCTCAAGAGGATCCGGGGATTACGACATGGGAAAAGCTATTCGATGAGCTTCCCAAAACAGTCAGGATCAATGTCAATATCGCCGATCTTTATATCGAACAATCCGCGAAATCCGAGAGGATCAGTCAGGCTTTGTTTGCCGAGACGGTTGTGATTCTCGAAGAGGGGAGACGGTACGCTAAAATTCGGCAGGCGGACAATTACGAAGGCTGGGTGAGAAAGCCTTTTCTAACGGAACATGATCGTTTTAACGGGGACAACCCTTTCGTGGTGATCTCGAATCTCGCTTCGGCCTATACCTTACCCGATAAGAGCTCGAAAAGGGTAACCTCCATTCCCTATGGTTGTGAATTTTATGGAGATATTACCCCCGGATTCCTGCGAGTCGCTACCGATCGGTACGGAACGATCTTTATCGATTTAAACGAATTACAAAAAAAGGATTCTACTTTCTATAGCGCGACTCCCGATTCCGCGGCCCTGTGCCGGGAGGGAGAAAAGTTTCTCGGCGCCCCTTATCTCTGGGGTGGACGATCCTTTTACGGGATTGATTGCTCCGGTTTCACCCAGATAATACTCAAGCGATTCGGTTTCGATCTTCCAAGGGATAGCAAGGATCAGATAAATATCGGTATCGAGATTAACCGTGAGGATATCCGGGCGGGTGACCTGCTCTTTTTCCCCCGTCACGTTACCCTGGCCGTCTCAAAAAACCTGATGATTCACTCCACCGGTTCTAACGGGGGAGTCGCTTATAACAGCCTCGATCCCGATCATCCTCTTTATAGTAAATACCACAACGAGAATTTCATCACCGCGAGGAGAGTGGTAAAATGAAGACGTTTCTAAAAGCGGTAATGATTATCGCGGTCATGGTCGTTTGTTTTATCCTTCTTTTTGTTGTCAAAGACAACCTCGATTCCGGCCGGATCATCCACGAAATGATCTTTTTCGAGGATGTCGAACAATGGCAGACCTGCGAGTTTGCTTACTGCGATCTCGACGAAACGGGTAAGTTCGTGATTTTTACAAGAGGCGATGGTTTATCGCGTGTATCGTCGCCGGTGATAACACCCGGTTTCCCGTTTTATGATCTTGCGCTCTCCTGGAACGCCGAAAGACTTCCTGAAAATAGCGCGCTGAATTTCGAACTATCGGTTTCGTCCGACAGCGTTAATTGGCATAATTTCCAATATCAGACTTACGGCATGGTTGATTCATTGGTATATAATAACCTGGTCGAACTGCCCGTGAAGATTGAAAACGTTGGAAGGGTCGCGACCGACATTCTGAAACTAAAAAAACCGATGAAATTTGCCCGGATCACCGTAGAGGCGGTTATCCCCGATGATTCAGTTAAAATCGCGTTAAGGAGAATATCGGTTTGCTTTGCCTCCGATAATCCGGACTGGGGAGATTACAGGACGTTCAAATCCGGTAATAATCATGAGGAAATCGGAAATGTAAAACTGGCGGTGCCATACTACACACAACGTCACCTGCCCGAAGGTTTGGCTGGAAACTGCTGTTCGCCGACAGCGCTGACAATGGTTTTGAATTATTATGAGAAAAACGCCGATCTCGAAACGTTCAGCCGATCGGTTTACGACCCTTACCACGATATCTATGGCAACTGGCCTTATAATATGCAGGCCGCCTATATCGCCGGAATTTCCAAAACATGGGTTGAGATCCACTCCGGTTTCGACGAGGTATATGGGGAGGTTAGCGAGGGCAAGCCGGTGATAATCAGCATCTCCTATGGTTACGACGAGCTTCCCAACTCGCCCATACACGAGGCCGAAGTAGGGCATCTCATTACGGTTGTCGGTTTCGACGGTCCCGATACGGTTATCTGCAACGATCCCGCCGGGCGCGACCCCGAATCGGGGATAATCCGGTATCCCCGGAGAGAACTCGAGCGAGTCTGGATAGATCATGGAGGAATCGCCTACCACCTATGGCCCTGATTAAACCGAAGAAACTCATCAAGGGCGGGACAATCGCTATAATCGCTCCGGCAGGTGCCCCCGACCGTGAAAGATTGCGAAAAGGGGTTGGCTTTCTTAGAAGCAGCGGTTTTAAAACGAAGATCTTTCCGCAGGTAAGAAAACGGTTCGGTTATCTCGCCGGTGACGATAAATCACGTGCCGACGCTTTCAATACCGCGTTTGCCGATAAGAGTATCGACGCCATATTTTGCGCCAGGGGCGGGTACGGCGCCTTAAGGCTCTTGCCTTATATCGATTTTAAAATCATACGGAAAAACCCGAAAATATTTGTCGGCTACTCCGATATTACCGTTCTGCTTCTCTCCATATACAAAGAAACCGGTCTTGTCACTTTCCACGGCCCGATGCCGGCGGTGGAGTTCGGTCGTCGCAATAGGCCGTATACGGCAGATCACTTTTTCCAGGCTATCACCCGGACAGACCCGATAGGAGAGATAACAAAGCCTCGCGGATATAAAATAGAAAAAATCAACGGCGGAGCGGTAAGAGGGAGGATAATCGGCGGGAATCTTTGCTTAATGACAAAACTGATCGGCACCGGATACTTGCCGTTATTTAAGGATAAAATCGTTTTCTTCGAGGATACCGAGGAGGAGCCGTACAGAATCGACGGTTACCTCGCGCAGCTTTTCCAGACGACAGATTTCGGTAGGGCCAAAGGATATATTATCGGGGAATTCACACGCACCGAATCGAAATACGGATCGTCGGCCGGATGGACAGTCAGAAAGGTCATTTCCGATTATTTTTTCGGCTTGAAGAAACCATGTATCTACGGTTTCCCTTGCGGACACGGCAGGGAAAAGATTACTTTACCGATGGGAATAAAAGTCGTTCTCGATGCCGATAATAAGACAGTCCGGTTAGAGGAATCAGGAGTGCTGGGATGAAGATTAATATCAAAGAACACGAGGTGCGTTTAAAACATACATTCAGGACCACCCACGGTGCCGAGGATACCAAGCGGGTACTGGTAGTCGATATCGACGGCGGACTGGGCGAGGCGCCGCCCGTTCATTACTATGGCGAGGATTTGAATACGGCTCGGAATTTCATCGATAAAGCCAAAGCGATTCTCGGAGATGATCCGTTTGCGCTCGAGGCGATCAACGATAAGCTCGATAAGCTCGCGGCGTTCAATTACAGCGCGAAATCGGCGATCGATATAGCCCTGCATGATCTGGTCGGTAAAAAGCTCGGCATACCGATCTATCAATATTACGGGATTACCCCCCGCGATGATCTGCCGACATCATACACAATCTCCATCTCCGATCCCGACAGCATGAAAAAGCAGACTGAGGAAGCGTCCGGATATCATGTCTATAAAGTCAAGGTCGGGGTACCCGGCGATATCGAGATGGTAGCCGCGGTTCGGGACGCTACCAAAGCGAGAATCAGGGTTGACGCTAACGAGGGATGGACATTAAAAGACGCTATCGCGCGGATCAAGGAATTGGAGAAATTCGACATCGAGTTTATCGAGCAACCGCTTCACCGCGACGATTTCGAGGGGTTCAGGATTTTACGTTCAAAAATCGATATGCCTATAATCGCCGACGAGGGTGTATTCCGCGCCTGCGACATTCCCAAGTATGTCGGGCTCGTTGACGGTATCAATATAAAGCTTTCCAAATCGGGCGGGATCAGAGAGGCGTTTAAGATGATCAACGTCGCCCGAGCGCATAAGATGAAGGTGATGATCGGCTGCATGGTGGAAACGTCGGTGGGGATAACCGCCGCCGCCCAACTTGTATCGCTGGTGGACTACGCCGATCTCGACGGTAACCTATTAATTTCCGATGATCCTTATCTCGGCGTGACGGTCGAAAACGGCTATCTCAAAATTCCCGACGGTCCCGGATTAGGTGTTGTAGAAAGATAATGAAACGGATTATCCCTATAGTTCTCGTTATTGTTTTATTTGCCGTATCATCGGCGGAGATTTCGCTCGAGGTGATATATCCCAAGCCGGACCAGGAGCTTCCGGCTATCGATTCGACATTTATATTCGGCAACGTAACCAAAGGGGCGGAAGTTCGGATTAACGGTTTCGATGTCCCGGTTCACGAAGACGGCGGCTGGCTGGCGTTCCTGCCGGTGGAGCAAGGCGCGTTTTTGTTTTCGCTTACAGCGGCGATGAATGATGACACAACGAGCCTCGATCTTCCCGTTTGGATCGGTCCTGACGGGATGCCGGAAATGTTACCGCGACAGCTCATCCCCAACGCTTCCGTTCCTGACGGCGAGATGATTTACTCGGTAGGAAATATATTCGAGTTTTCTTTCAAAGCCCCGCCCGGCGGGGTGGGTTGGTTTTCGATCGGCTCTGGCGAATTTATTACTATGCTTGAATCTGCCCCTACCGAACAGATTTATCGGGATGACGTTTTCAGCGAATCATCAATCAGCGCGACGTCACTTAGTGAATATGTTTTCTATACCGGTTATTATCGATTTTTATCGGCGGATACCGGGCTGCATCGCGTTATCTACAAATACGAATTCCCGTTGCGGAGCGCGAGTAACGATAATTTGATTCGAACCGAATATCACACTGATTTAATCCTGACAGTCATTCCCGAATTCCCGCCGCTTGTCGGTGAATTTACAGGACAATCTCAAATAATCAGAACCGGCCCGTGGTTGGGCTATAAGTTACTATACATGCCTCCTGGAATAAAAACAATGATTAGCGGCGCGAGAGACGGCTTCTATAAGCTTGCGTTAGCCGATGGTGTCACAGGGTATGCTGATATCGATAGCGTGACGCTCCTGCCCGCGGGGACCCCTGTCCCGAAAGGGAGAGTCTCGTTTATATCAGTTGACGGCAGCGATGATGGAATAGTTATATCCGCTCATACCGGGGAGAAGCTTCCTTTTGAGATCAACGAGTCGATATCACCGTCGAAGCTGGTGATCGACATTTTCGGGGTCACCGGCGACGTTGACTGGATCAGGTACAACAACCGGGAAAAGCATGACGGCCTGGTTAAATGGTCGCAGCCGTTCGATGATATATTTCGGATTTCGGTGGAGTTCGACAAATTCGAAATCGGCGGATATAAGGCGTACTACGACGGCAATACGTTTGTTCTTGAAATATCGAAAAAGCCGGAATCGACCACCCTCTTTTACACGTCGGTGAAAGGATTGAAGATTGTCATAGACCCCGGCCATTCACCAGATAGCGGCGCTGTCGGCCCCACCGGTCTGCCGGAGAAAAACGCCAACCTCTGGATATCTCACGAGCTTCGGTTGATGCTCGAACATGAGGGAGCCGAAGTCTTGATGACCCGTTACGGTCACGAGCATATCCCGTTGTATGATCGTCCGAGAATGGCCGAGAAGTGGGAAGCCGATCTTTTGATCTCGATCCATAACAACGCCCTCCCTGACGGTATCAATCCGTTCGCCAATAATGGAACGTCGGTGTATTATTATCATCCTCATTCCAAACCGCTGGCCGAGGCGATACATAAGCGGCTGGTTAAAGCGACCGGGCTATCCGATCACGGTCTGTATTACGGCAATCTCGTCCTGACCCGTCCTACCGCAATGCCGGCGGTATTGGTGGAATGCGCTTTTATGATAATTCCCGAGCAGGAGGCTATGCTCAAAACCGATAAATTCCAGCGCAAATGCGCAAGGGCGATCCTCGAAGGAATAAAAGATTATTTGAAAAAGTAGATTTGAAACATGCCGAGGATGCGTCAGGATGGACGCCATGCCTTAACAAAGAAGACATCCTGATGCTTGGGGTGTCAGGATGTCGCTTCACTCCATCCTGACACATCAAATAAAAAGTAAATTCAGATGTAATAAATTTATCTGTTCGGTAGATTGTAGGTTGGGGGTTTATCCCCCAACATTCCTGGCCGAATTGCGGCCGGATAAACCGACCGCCTACAAATATGGAATCGGCACCGAGCACAGTATGACGATTGTGTTACTGCTTAACCGCCCCAGCCGTGATTCCCTCGGTAATCCGTTTCTGAAAAATCAAAAAGAAAATTATCACCGGCAACGCCGCCACGGTCGATCCGGCCATGGTAACCGGCCAGTCGCTCGATCGCGGGTCCTGCATCAGGGCGAGACCGACGGGGAGCGTGTACATCTCGCTGGAGTTGGTCAGGATTTTCGGGAATAGAAACGAATTCCAGGTGGTCAGAAATATTTGAACCGCGAGCACCGCCAGCGCCGGTTTGCATAACGGCATGACGATCCTAAAAAATATCGAGATCTCCCCGGCGCCGTCGATACGGGCGGCGTCCTCAAGATCGACCGGTAAACCGTCGATATATTGCTTCATTAAAAATACCCCTAACGGGGATACCAGCCAGGGCGCGATCAACGCCATATAGGTATCGAACCATCCAAGTTTCAGCATCATCTGGAAAATAGGCAGGATCAATACATGAAGGGGAATCATCAGCATGGCCACAGCGGTCAAGAATATCGGCCAGGTAATTTTCCCCGGGCCTCTCGATAAACCATAGCCTACCATAGCGCAAAAGAGCATGTTCCCCAGCGTTACAACCACTGCCACGAATATCGAATTGAAAAAGTACCGTCCGAAATTATTAGATTCAAAAACGGTCAGGTAGTTTTTCAGGGTGAAGGAGAGGTTCGATAGATCGACCGAAAATGTCCCCGGTTTCTGGAAGGACAGGACGATCATATAGATCATGGGAAATAGAGTTGATAATAGAATCACTATTAAAAAAGCGAACAGGAGCCATTTCGATAGGGGGTTACTCATGCGCTTCTCCGCACGCCGGTCAACCTGAACTGGATTAGGGAGAAAATCAGGATAATCACGAACAGCAGGTAAGCCGCCGCCGACGCGTAACCTATATCACCCCGGCTGATACCTTTATCGAAAATAAAATAGACGGCCGTGAGGGTGGAGTTGAACGGTCTGCCGGAGGTCATGACGAATATCTCCACGAAAACCTGAAACGATCTTATTGTATTCAAGACGATCACAAAAGCGAATGTCGATTTTATTAGCGGTATAGTCACATGGAGGCTTCGTCGGATAAACCCGGCGCCGTCAACCCTGGCGGCGTCGTAGAGCTCGACCGGTATCGATTTGATCCCCGCTAAGAAAATCAGCACGTAATATCCGATCGCCACCCAGACATCCATGGCCATGATCGAAAGCAGGGCGGTACTTTCCGATTGCAAAAAACCGTTAACCGGCGGGGAAAGCCCGGCCATCCTGAAAAGCATGAATATGTAACCGTCGCGGGAATAGAGGTTGTAGAATATCAAAGCCACCACCACCATGGCCGTTATCGACGGTATAAAATACGCGGCCTGGAATATCCTGTGGCCGGGAATCTTTTCGGCGATAAATAACGCCAGTATCAAAGCCATTATAGTGGTTATCGGGATTGTCCCGAATACGAAATAAAATGTGTTTTTCAGCGCGGTCAGGAATATCGGATCTGATAGCAGTTTGGAATAATTATCGAAGCCGACATAACTACTCGCGCCTGTCAATAGGTGAAAATCGGTCAGCGACAGGTAAAAAGAATAACTTATCGGGTAAAGCCAGAACAGTAGCAGGTAAACCAGCCACGGTATTGTGAAAAGGAATATTTTATTCTTTGTTTTCATGAGCCGATGATTTCAATTTCTCGGTGATCGTTTTCGACGCTTTATTCAGTATCTCCTCCGGTGTCCCATGATCGTACATGGCCGCCTCGATAGCGTCCTCTATATCCCTCTCGATATCGTTCCACAATGGCGTTGGGGGGGCGGCCATGGCATGCGCTAATTGACGAGCCTGAATCGCTTTTTCGGGATCGGAAATGTCCAGATCGAGGTAGGGAGGAAATCCGAACCCGGCGGCGTCGCATAACCGTTGCGAATTAACCTTCGCGGTCAGAAACTCGGCGAATTTTTTTGCCAGATCAATTTTTTCGGATTTCGAATGCACCGCGAGATATTCCCCACCGAAAAACGACCTGCCGGTATCCCCCTCCGGGGTGAAAAAAATCGCCAGACGGTAATCGAACTCCGGCGGATTCGCCCGTAACCCGCGCAAAAGCCATCCTCCCGAAATGACGAACCCGATTTTTCCCTCTCGGAAATACTCCTCCAACCGTCTCTGGCTTTCGATTACGCCGCAATCGCATAATTTTAGGTAATACTCCAACGCTTCGATCGCCTCCGGCGAGTCAAGCTCGGATTCGCCGCCGTCGCCGCTTAATATCCGTCCGCCGTTGCTCCATAAAAAAGGAAGGTATTTCTTATACAACCTGTGTTTCTCCGCGGAATTGCATCCGAACCCGAAAAGATTAGGATCTAAACCGGCGATTTTCTCGCATGCCGAGGCCAACTCCGCCCAGTTCGACGGGAATCCCGCCCCGGCTTTTTCAAGAAGATCGAGATTGAAATACATTAGTCTCGAATCCAGAAGCCACGGAAGACCGTATAGTTTATTATCCCACACGGCCGGATAAAGGTAGTTTTCCGGCAGGTCCGATTCGAATTCGGCAAGAAGGCCGTTTGACGAGAATTCGGCGATCCAGTCCGACCCAAGTTCCATGATATCGGGCGGGTCTTTTGCCGCGAACGAAATCACCAGCTTATCGTGCCCGTTGGCCCATGTCAAGTCGGTGATCTTGATCCTTACGCCCGGATTCTCGGCCTCGAACTCCGCCGCTATCCGCTCTATTACAGGCTTGGTGTTCATGTCCGACCAGAACTGCCAGAAACGAATGACATTTTCGTCATCGTTGCCGGTCGAACAGCCGAGGAATAAAAGGATCGTCAGCAAAAGCAATCTCATAAGCTAATTCTATTTCGATATAGATATCCGTGTCAAGGACGATAGCCGCTATTATGCCTTGACATGATAAGTCCTCCCTGCTAAAATCCCTGTATATGAAAGCGCTTTTTCAAGTAATTTGTCTCTCTCTTTTTCTTTTCGCTAATTCTTATTCCTATGATCTTTATATCTCCGATTACCCCGATGACGACGGCACCCGATTGATCATAAAATGGGATAAATTGCCCCCGCCCGAATTGGAGTCCGTAAAGCCGGAGAAATACGTTCTCGAGCGCGCGATCGATTCGCCCGACGATTTCACGGCGATCGCCACAGTATCGAGCCTCGATCCCACGTTGGAGACCACGGATGATGCTTTAGATGAGGGGCGAAGCTATTTCTACAGGCTTTCTTATTCTGATTCGAGCGTCGTCTGGACCTCCGACATTGCCGGGCCGTTCGCGCCCGATGAGAATTGGTACAATACCAAACGAACCAACGTTTTAATAGGCATACTCATTACCGGATTCGTAGTCGGGTTTTTTATATTGTCAGGCAAGAAGGGGAAAAGCTATTATCTGCGCCCAATCGCCGGGTTGACCGCCATGGACGAGGCTATCGGCCGGGCGACCGAAATGGGCAGGCCGATCCTGTACTCGTCGGGACGGGGAAAAATGGAACGGCCGGCATCGATAGCCAGCATGAACATCTTCGGATCAGTTGCCGAAAAGGTGGCCTCTTACGGCATACCGCTGATATTCCCGAATAACGATCCGGTTGTGACCGCGGTCGCTCAGGAAGTTGCCAGAGAAGGTTACACCAAAGCCGGTCATCCCGATAAATTCAATCCCGATAATATCTTTTTTGTAACCGACAGCCAGTTCGGTTACGCCGCGGCTGTTGACGGTATCATGATGCGGGAACGTCCCGCCACAAACCTCTTTTTTGGTACATTCGAGGCGGAATCGTTGATCCTGGCCGAGACCGGCAACTCCATCGGAGCTATCCAGATCGCCGGTACGGATTCATCAATACAGATGGCCTTCTTCATAGTCGCCTGCGATTACGTGCTCATAGGCGAGGAGCTTTTCGCCGCCTCCGGGTATCTTTCCGGAGATCCGCAGGTTATCGGCACCCTCAAGGGATCGGATTATCTTAAAGTCGTGATTGTCGCCCTGATGCTTTCGGGTACGTTATTGGCTATATTCAATCAGGCATGGTTCGTAAACCTTTTCGTGACCGGATGAGATTATGAGACGCTCTTTCCCGATCTTTATCTGTTTCGCTTTCGGAATGATAATGCTTATCCAGTTTTTCGTGCCGTCGGAGTTTTCGGGCGAGGTGCGAAGCGAGATCACCGATTGGGTGCAGATAATCTACGCTTTCGCGCTTATCGTCGGTGTTGTCGGACTGTTTAAATATCATATATCCAGGATCTCCCGCAAAGAGGAGGGTTGGTTTTTTAACCTGGTCACGGTTTCCTCGTTGGTTTTCATGGCCTTTCTGGGATTTGTTTTCGGCCGTACCGACGGCAGCCCGTTTATGTGGTTTTTCAATCATATGATGGCTCCCATGCAGGCGACCGTATTCTCTCTGCTGGCATTTTTCGTAGCCTCGGCGGCTTATCGCGGTTTTCAGGCCAAAAACACCGAGGCGATTCTGCTTCTTTTATCCACCGTCTTTATCATGTTCGGCATCGCCTCGTTGGGAAGTTCCATCCCCCTATTCTCCGATATCGCCAATTGGGTTTTGATGAATCCGTCCATGACCGCGCGGCGCGGGATTTTCATCGGCGTCGGCCTGGGAACGATTGCGGTTGCCCTCAGGGTGATACTCGGTGTGGAACGTACCTACCTGGGGAAAGAATAACATGAATTTCTGGGATAAAGTAAAACATCTGGATAGACGATTCATTTTTATCCTGATGACGCTGGGGATAGGGATTCCGCTGGCAGCCCCGATCGGTTTGCCGGTACGGGTTACCCCCGACGTTCGCCGGGTTTATGATTATATCGAGGATTTGAACTCCGGTGATGTTCTCTTGATTTCATACGATCACGATACCGGAACTCTGCCCGAAATGGTGCCCATGTCCGACGCTATTCTGCGTCACGCGTTCTCGAATGACCTGAAAATCGTGGGAATGGCCTTGCGGGCAGAGGGAAGCGGTATCGGCAGGCAGGGCGTGAGGAGAATCGCCGCCGAGTTCCAGAAGGAGGAGGGTATCGATTTCGTCTTTTTAGGATTCCGCCCGGAGATAACCGCGGCAATACTGGGAATAGGATCATCTATAATAAAAGTATTTCCCAAAGACGACAGGGGCGTGCCATTAGAGGAATTGCCGTTGATGAATGACGTGCGCAATTACAGCGATATCGCCCTTGTGATTTCCATCACCGATGACGATACCCCTATTTACTGGATCAATTACGCCAACGCCCGTTTCGACGCGCAAATTGTGCCGGCGGTAACCGCTGTCATGGCGACATCGTTTTTCCCGTTCCTCAATTCCGGGCAGGCGGTGGGAATGGTCGCTGGGCTTAAAGGCGCGGCCGAATACGAAAAGTTGATCGATGTTCCCGGAAGCGCCGGCAGGGGTATGGACGCTCAATCTATCGCCCACCTGGTTATGATCGGATTTATCCTGGTCGGCAACCTCGCTTATTTCCTGGGGAAAAGAGACTAAGCGTGGATATTGATTTTATTTACAACTACCTGATTGCCAGCGAGAAGCTCGGTATCTGGATAGCCGCGTTTCTGACCCTGGCGATATATTCCTTCCTGTATAAAGATAACCCTATCTATCGTTTTTCCGAGAGCCTGCTTATCGGTTTGTCGGTCGGGTTCTTGGTGGTTGTCACTTTCGAGACGACAATCATCCCCATAGCGTTGGAGCCTGTTGCCGGAGGGTTTAAGGACGTGTTCGTATCGGGGCAATTCGGACGAATCGGTCATCTGATCTGGGTTCTGATTCCTCTCGGCTTGGGCCTTCTTATGTTTACCAGGTTTCTGCCGAGAGCCGGCTGGGTTTCGCGGATATCGCTGGCGTTGTATATAGGTTTCGGCGCGGGAGCGTCGATACCGGCCAACATGCAATCGTATATTCTAAAACAGATCGACGCTACGATCCGTCCCTTCCTGACCATAGACAGCCTCGGAGCGGCCGTAAACGCGATCGTGATACTGGTTGGCTTGATCTCCACGCTTTTTTATTTTTACTTCTCTAAAGCGCATACCGGGGTGTTCGGCAAAGTAGCTCGCCTGGGGACTTTTTATCTGATGATTTTCTTCGGGGCGACTTTCGGTTATACGGTCATGGCGCGAATTTCCCTTTTGATCGGGAGGATAACGTTTTTGCTTCGCGATTGGCTTGGAGTAATTTCTTAAACGCGTCTTTTAGGTTTTGTTTAATTAATATGAGGCGGGTGTAGGATGAAGAGGTTTTTGATCCTGTCGGGCATAGTGATAATGATCATATCATGCGGTCAGGAGATGAATAGCTGGCAGAGAGTAAATCTTCCCGAAGGTTACAGCGATTCGCATATCTTAAGTATAGACGTAAAAGATGATGGTATTCTTCTCGGAACATTCGGCGGGGGAGCGCTATTCAGCGATGACGGCGGCGCGAATTGGGCGGTTTACGATACCGGCAACGGGCTATCGTGGAATTTCATCCTCGGCGGAGACTGGAAAGACAATTATATGATCCTGGCCACTCTCGGCGACGGCCTTAATATCTCCGAAGACGGCGGCAAGAGCTGGGAGCGATACGGATATAATTTCTTCGGCATAGAATATCTCTACACGGTAGGCGCGAAGATCTCGAATAGGATCAAGTATATTCCCACCGCCGACGGATTGGTTATGTTCGATAGCATTGCTGACTGGCGGGCTATCACCGATAAGGAGGGTTTAAGCTCCCAGTATATTTATGATATGAAAGTCGAAGGCGATACCGTGGCTTTGGGTACTCTCCACGGTTTCTCTATTTCTTATGATAGCGGAAAAAACTGGAAGAATTATTCACCAAACGATCAATTCAGCGCCAACGGAAACCCTGCCTGCAAGGTAAGGGCGGTCGAGTTCGAAGGGGAAAAATTATTCGCCGGATGCGATGACGGCCTCTATTATTCCTCCGATAGCGGCACAAGTTGGCAGAGACTGGGAAAGGATATTCTCGCCAGCCAGTATATCCATGATCTTGTGATCGATAGCGACAACAACCTTTGGGTCGCGACATATAAGGAGATAGCGTCGTATAATCTCGGCTTTCATGGATGGAAAACATTCGACATGTCCGACGGCTTGCCCGAAGGCAGTATAAATTGCCTCGGGATTACAGCCGCGGGGGAGATCCTGGCCGGCACTCATCACGGGCTTTACAGGCTGGAGAAGGGACGTCCCGTTCCTCTCGCCGTTATACAGGTCGATTCCGAATTCATGACCGCCGAGGAGCCGACTCATCAATGGATGCTCCGCCCGGTCAGGCCTGAGGATCAGAACCTCAAAGACCAGACATATCTCTACGGTTCCACCATGGGCGGTAATTTCCGTCAGCACCAGGGCAACGAATACAACGCCCCGGAGGGGACCCCTGTGCTGGCGGTGGACGACGGCGTGATCGTATTTATTGATAAAGAGATAGGTCACACGGTTTTAAAACGCGACCGTAAAGAGGGGGAGTTTTTCGTTTACGCCCATTATCACCATCAATACGAAATTTCAAAAAAAATCGGCGCGAGGGTAAAAAGAGGCGAATGGATCGGCACGATCGGCAAGAAGGGTAACGTCACCAACGAGCATCTTCATTTCGAGGTCTCGCTTTCCATCGTCGATGATTCCAACAAGGAAAGCCATACCCGCAACCCCGAACTCTGGGTGGAACCTCTTCCCGGTACAGGTACGATCGCTGGGTTACTATCCGCTTCCGACGGTAACCCGGTGGGAGGGGCGCGGATTTACGGATTGACCAAGCCCATCCCCACCGAATCACCTTATTCTTTTTGCGAGACATATCAGAATAAGGTTCATCCAGACGAGTCTTACGGCGAGAATTTCGTGATCGGTGATATCCCGCCGGGAGAATATACGTTAACTTGCGAACATGACGGCAAAAGCGCGGCGGTGAAAGTGAATGTCGAACCGGGTAAAGTGACGAAGGTCGAAATGATTCTCAAATAATCGGAGCCGAGTGATTGGGACCTTTTCAATGTAGTCAGCTTAAGGCTTGACGATATGGTTCTGATAATGTATGCTTAAGGTAAATAGGGTTAAGATATAAATGAGCGAAAAGATAGAAAAACTCTGGGGGAAATTACCTCGCTGGTTACAGAATACAATTTTGATTGTTTGCGCGATTATTGGTATTGTTGAAATATCGCCGTTATTTAATGATTTGTTTCGTTCAAATATTTTGCCTTTTTTCGTGATTTGGATAGCCATCCCATTATTATTAGCGATTTTCAAATGGTCTTCTCTTTCGAGAAAATTAAATCATTCCAATGCCGTAAGATTGCGTAACATCGCTGTCGGGATAACGATTTTTCTAAGTTTTACTTTCTTATTTCGTTACGACCTAATTAGAGATTCCTTCGGATATAACTACATCAAAGGCTACCAAAGTGAGTATTACCCCGATGTTGATGATTATGGTCGAGATCAAACTGGAGTAATCATCCATACTGATAAATGGTATACACGATTTATGTTATGGTTAGGAGAATGGGGATATTTATTCTTAATCTTTGGTGTTCCGTTTATGACATGGCAACTGGGCGATAGGTTAGTAAGTGTGTTAGTCAAATCCCAAAATAAGGTAGAATTATGAAGCGTATCCAGGAGTAGTATTAGATATGAAGCGTGAGAAAACCATTTATACGATAGGGGCAATCGTTTCATCATTGTTGCTGTTCTTAGCAGTAGGTGATCATCCATATAGCTATTTCACTACTTTAAGATGGATAACATGTGCGGTCTCTGTTTATGGTGCATATCTATCCTATAAAGGGGAGAGGCTATACGTAGTAATATCTCTGGGGGTAATAGCCGTTCTTTTTAACCCCATAATCCCTATTCATATGGGGAAATCGACGTGGCAATTGATTGATATAGTTGTAGGTTTAATCATGCTAATTTCGCCGATATTTATTTGGAAGCGAAACGCATCGATTCCAACTGATAATCAAGGATTATGAAATGGATTGGGATCGTTTACCGGAATGGGTGCAGACTACAGGATATTTTGTGATTCCTCTAGGCTTTATCACGTTAAGCGTAGTTGTTTCAATGATAGTGCCAGGAATATGGCTTGTTGGCTTAACTGTGATAATATTGGCCACACCGCTTATCGCCTTGTATGTGCGAAGGATACTTATTCGAAGCAATGAAGCAGATAATGATAGCAGGTATCAAGCTCGAAAGAATCGTTTCGTGAAAACAAGAAATACTTTTGGCGGGGTGCTTTTCGCAGCCGTATTCCTTATATGGGCGTCAGGGAATTCTACCCTCGCAGATTTCGCTAAAGCTCATCTCGACAGATATTCCTACTCAATTGAGACCAGAATCGATAGGGAAGGCGATGAATATGAATATGTAATATTCCAGTTTGGAAATCCGTTTTATAATTTTATCCTTAACTGGTTTACATGGTTACTTACAATTGTAACAACCTTAGGTTTGCTAATAGTATATACGGCGTTTGAGAATAATATTCGCGTATTAAAAATGCAGGCTTGCGACAATGAGGAATTCACGACTTAGACATCTTGGCTATTAATATTAGTTATGTATTGCAGTCGATGTAAAAAGAAGATGGCGGAGCAGAAGCGAATCTTTCATAAAAGAAGAAAGTGGATCTGCCCCAATTGCGGGGCGGTTCGGTTCCAGAGCCAGAAACAGGATGATGGCAAAAAACGGTAAAATAATAGTCGGGACCTCCGGCTACTCTTTCGACGATTGGCAGGGGAATTTCTATCCCCCCGGTTTGCCGAAAGGTAAGCGTCTCGACTTTTATAAGGATCATTTCGATGCCGCCGAGATTAATTCGACCTATTATCGGATCCCACACGCCGCGGTTTTTTATCACATGGTCAATAAGGTCGGCGAGAATTTCGAGTTTATGGTTAAGACCCATCGAAGTTTCACCCACGACCGCGGAGATATCGAAAACGACACCAACGCTTTCAATGAAGCCCTTACTCCCATGAGAGAATCGGGCAAACTCAAAGGATACCTGGCTCAATTTCCATACGGTTTCAGATTCAGCCGTCCCAATCTCGATCATATCCGGTCAGGTAAGGACCTGTTCGGCGATATTCCCCTGTTTGTCGAATTTCGCCATAAAAGCTGGGATATACCGGAGGTTTACGACACTCTCAAAAAAGAAGAAATCGGATTTTGTTGTGTGGACGAACCGGCGCTATCGAATCTGTTTCCCTCGAAAACGGAGTTGACCACCGATACCGGATATGTTCGCCTTCACGGCCGTAACGCCAGGAACTGGTGGGGTAAGGGGGGCGATAGGTACGATTATCTTTATTCCGAAGAGGAGCTTTTAGATTGGAAACGTAAAATTGACGATTTGAAATCGCGCTCCGATAAGATATATTTATTCTTCAATAATTGCCATCTCGGGCAGGCGGTCATAAACGCGAAAATGTTTGTCGAGTTGATTCAGGCGGAATTGGGAGAATGAAAAAGTTTTCGAATAAATTACTGTTTTACACGCTCGCCATCTGGACCATCTCGGCCATATACGCCGGAATATCGTCCTCCCGGAAAGCGACGACTATCGTGTTCGACGATAATCCGAGCGTTTTCGAGCTGGTCTGGGAATCGATAGACCCGACGCCCGGACCGAAAATAAGATCGAAATCGGCCATTTTAATCGATCTGGATACCGGCGAGGTGATTGCTGGAAAAAACGAGGATAAAGTAAGGCCCATAGCCAGCCTGACCAAGCTGGTTACGGCGATGGTATTTTTGAAGACCGCTCCCGATCTTTTCAAGATCGAAACCGTGACCAGGGATGATCGGCGGGGCGCCGGGAGATCGAGGCTGTATGTGGGAGAGAAACTTACCCTTTATGACCTGTTTCATCTGACCCTGGTATCCAGCGATAACGTAGCCGCCAGGATTCTGGCCCGTACCACCGGATTTACCCGCGAGGAGTTTGTCGAAAATATGAACCGGGTCGCCGCCGACTTGAACTTAGAGGATACTCGTTTTATCGAACCGACCGGCCTCGATCGGGAAAACGTATCGACCGCGTCGGAATTCGCCGTGATTTTTAAAGACGCGCTGGATTTCGAGCGGATAAGGGAGGCAATCGGTAAAAAGAATCATACCTATAAAGCCCTCAACAGCGATCGGCAGTATGTCGCCTACAACACGAACCGTCTCCTTTACGGCGGGAAGGATATTATCGGGGGTAAAACAGGCTATATCAGATCGTCGGGGTATTGTCTCGCGCTGGGGGTTATCGATGACGACGGCCGGAGATTGGGCGCGGTTCTCCTCGGAGCGCCGTCGAATAACTACCGTTACCGCGACGCTTACCGGTTGCTGGCGTCGGCCGATAATTAGATTTTGATCAATCATCTTTCTTGACTTGCCGATATCCCCAATATATATTTGGCGTTCGTAAAAAACGGTGATTATTCCCTCGGGGAAATTCGTTGTCAAGCCGGAGTAGCTCAGTTGGTAGAGCAGCTGATTTGTAATCAGCCGGTCGGCGGTTCGAGTCCGTTCTCCGGCTAAAAAATAGATGATTTAAAGGTGGGGTTCCCGAGTGGTCAAAGGGAACAGACTGTAAATCTGTCGCCTCAGGCTTCGGAGGTTCGAATCCTCCCCCCACCATGTAAACACTTGGCAGTCAAGCGCTTACAGGCGAACGCCCGGCAATCCGCGGTTTATCAGGATTCTTTTAATAATCCAGGCGAAAGATTCTTATTGTCGAAAAACCACTCTTATTGTATATTTAATTGTCATCTGAAAACGGAACAAGCGGCAGTCAAATCCGCCGACCGAAACATCTTGCAAGCATAAGCCTCAGCGATTCGGAAGGTAATAACCTCCTGAAAGGATGGGATTATGGATAAAACGCTGAAATTAAAAGACGGCACCGACGTCGTAGTCAGGAAGTTGGGAAAAGATGATGTCGATCGATCCTTCGACTTTTTTAATGAGTTGCCGCGGGAAGATCGGGCATATTTACGTGTCGATGTCACCAGGCGCGATATCGTCGAGCAGCGGATCAAAGCAATCGATGACAAAAAGATAATACGGTTAGCGGCTTTGGTCGATGGTCAAATTGTGGCTGATGGCGCTCTGGAACTGGAAGGACATGGCTGGAAAGACCATGTCGGTGAGATTAGGCTGATCGTGGCCAATCCGTATCAACGTAAGGGGTTGGGGATGCTTATGGCCAGGGAGCTTTATATGCTCGCCGCCGGTCAGAAGGTCGAGGAAATAGTAGTAAAAATCATGGAGCCTCAAGTTGGGGCGATGAATATTTTCGAGAGGCTCGGGTTTAAACGCGAGGCCATTTTACACGATTATGTGAGGGATATCGAGGGCACCAAGCGCAATCTTATTCTAATGCGCTGCGATCTCGAGTCGTTATGGCAGAAACTCGATGATTATATTGGTAATTTCGATTGGCAGAGGAGCAGATAGCGAGAATTTTTATGTCGAGAATCGCCGAGCTACCCTCCGAGCTATTTTCAAGCGATAAAAAATGCAAAATATGCCGATGGATCGGCCAAACCGATTTTCCGGCTTGACATATCTGGCGATCTTAATTTTATTGGCGATGCTAGCGGGAGTAACTCAGTTGGTAGAGTCACAGCCTTCCAAGCTGTTGGTCGCGAGTTCGAACCTCGTCTCCCGCTTTATTTATTTATAATGATATTTCGCGGGGAACCTTCTTTATTATATACACGTTCTATCATGGACTGAAATTTCGGTAATCGGTTTCATTTTGAAACCGAAATTTTTCGCGGGTAATCGGAACGACTCGAGAAGGCGGGTTTTTCGGATAGCGGGACGGCCATAACCTGTTGAAGGAAGGTAAAAAAATTGTGTTAAGCAACAGGCCTGCCAAACCGATAAAAAAGTTATTGGCGAAATAAAATATTGCTTGACAGCGTATTTTCGCCAATTATATTGCGAATCTGTTGCCTAAAGGGGAGATACCCCTTTTTAGGTATTTGGTGAAAAACGAGCGCCCAGGTAGCTCAGTCGGTAGAGCACATCCTTGGTAAGGATGAGGTCACCGGTTCGATCCCGGTCTTGGGCTAAAAAATATCCGTTTTAAGGGAGTTCCTGATGGCTAAGGAGAAGTTCGAGAGGACCAAGCCGCACGTCAACATAGGCACCATCGGTCACGTTGACCATGGCAAGACGACGTTGACGGCGGCCATCACGATGGTATTGGCTCGCAAGAGCAAGAAGGTATTGGTGCGCGATTTTGATTCTATCGATAACGCGCCC
>SDBU01000185.1_pt1 | contig 89265 bp, 62 predicted proteins | sample 2277071 | NCBI WGS metagenome assembly SDBU01 (sample SAMN10397929, study PRJNA504765) | marine sediment metagenome | isolation source: marine sediment core GS08_GC12, 126 cmbsf | place: Arctic Ocean: Gakkel Ridge, Loki's castle | collected 2008
ACTGCCTCTTAACGCGACATTCTACGACTCCACAAACGGGGTCGGAGTCTTCGAATTCATGCCCGCTTTCGATCAGTCCGGCTTGTACAATGTCGTGTTTACCGCTTCGGATGGTTTCCTGGTTGATTCGATATCGGTGGAGATCACCGTGCTCGAGACAAATCGCCCGCCGATCTTTGATCCCTTGGGGGATCAGCAGGTTATCGAAGGCGATAGCCTGTTCTTCACAGTGCGCGCGAGTGATCCTGACGGCCAGATCCCCATATTGATTTATATCTCAAGCTTGTTTAACACGGTATTTAGCGATAGCGGGAACGGTGCCGGACTATTTGAATATAGGCCCGATTACACCCAGGCCGGAATAGATACGGTGATATTCGTTGCCATCGATGACAACATGACAGATACATTAAAGGTTCAGATTACAACCGTCGACGGCGGCAACCAGGCTCCCATACTGGAACCGATCGGTCCACAGATCGTGGATGAGGGACAGTTATTACAATTCAACATTTATGCCAGCGACCCCGATAACGGACCGCCGACCTTGACAGCCGAAGGGCTGCCCATAGGGGCGTCGTTTGTCGATTCTCTGAACGGAGTCGGAGCCTTCACGTTTGCGCCAGGATATTTCCATGCAGGAACATATTCAATCCTCTTCAGCGCCTCGGATGGAGCCGCCATCGATTCGGAAAGGGTGGAGATAACAGTCAATAATGTAAACCGGCCGCCTGTTCTCTCACCCATCGGCAACTTTACAATCGCCGAAGGCGATTCGCTCGGCATTCATCTTACCGCCACCGATGCTGACAATCAAACGTTACGATTTGCCGCCGATTCCCTGGTAGCCAATATGACTTTTGCCGACAGCGGTAACGGATCGGCTTTCTTCATGTTCCTGGCGGGATACACCCAGGCCGGAGTTTATTATATTACATTCAACGTTACCGACGGTCTCGACTCCGATTCGGAATTTGTTCGAATTGACGTTATCGAGGCCGGCAACCAGGCCCCCGTGCTGGCGCCTATCGATACGGCATATTATATCATAGAGGGGTTATATTTCGAATTACCTGTATCGGCTACGGATGCCGAAAACGAAACACTTGTATTAACAGCCGATTCGCTTGTCGAGAATATGACCTTCACCGATTATGGCGATGGTACCGCTCTCTTTAGTTTCTCGCCGAGCTACGTTCAATCCGGCGCTCATCCTCTGAGATTTATGGCTTACGATGGCATAGATTACGATTCCGCCTTTACCACGATTTATGTCGCGGAGGAAGGAAATCAGCCGCCGATTCTGGCACAGATCGGTCCGCAATTAGTGGCCGAGGGCGATAGCCTTGAGATATTGATCTCCGCCTTCGATCCCGAGGGATATACGCCAGCTCTTTATGTTTCCGGCAACCCGGATTCGTCGTACTTTACCGATAACGGCGACGGCACCGGCAGATTTATCTATTTCCCCGATTTCTATGCCGCCGGTCTCGATACGGTCAGGTTCAGCGCGGTGGATAACGGCGGATTGACCGACTATGAGGATGTCGAGATAACAACTACCGATATCAATCTGCCGCCCATGATAGCGGTGGAAGGCGATACCCTCGTTCGCGAGGGAGATACTCTTATAACCCAGATCGTTGTTTATGACTCGAGCGATTTCGATCCGGGACCGCTTTCCCTTTCCAACGGTTATCTGCCCCCGAATTCCGAATTCGTGATTACCGGCAACGGCGTGGGGGAATTCCGATTCTATCCCGATTTCGAACAGTCAGGAATCGATTCGGCGTACTTCTTCGCTACCGATTCCGACGATCCTCCGCTCTCGACCGATAGATGGGTACATTTTATCGTAACGCCTGCTAATCGTCCTCCCGACCTGGAGCAGCCTCCGGGTGGAGAGGTCAACCAGGGTGATACCCTGATTATAGATATCGTCGCCACCGATCCCGACGGTGACTCTATTGTGTTGTTCATTAATTGTGAATGCCCCGAACCATTACCGCCAAGATCGGAATTCCATGATAACGGCGACGGCACCGGTAGATTCATATTCTATCCCGACTTTACGCAACAGGGACTCTTTATTATCTATTTCGCGGCTACCGACGGTGAATACACCGATACCGAGCCGACTTTCGTAAATGTGACAGATATGGGCAATCAGGTTCCTACGCTCAACCCCATCGGGCCGCTTTCGGTTACGGAAGGCGATTCATTGGAGCTTCTAATTACGAGTACAGATCCCGATTCCACTTTCCCCGCTTTGTTCCTCGAGGGCGCGCCATATAATCTCGTCTTTACCGATTCCTCCAACGGTACAGCGTCCCTGACTTTCGCGCCGTTATATAATCAGGCCGGTATCCATAATATGCTCTTCTTTATCGTGGACACCGATGGAGCCGCGGATTCGGAGTATGTCGAACTTACAATTATTGAAGCCGGAAATCAGTACCCCGAACTCGATTCGTTGATCGATCAGGATGTAAACGAGGGTAACGTTTTGCAGTTCTTCGTTTACTCCAGCGACCCGGATTCGACTACGCCTGTCATGCAGGCGCATAACCTGCCTGAAAACGCGGTCTACGCCGATTCGGGCGATGGCCGAGGATTATTCCGATTTGAACCGCATTTCTTCCAGGCCGGGCAATACCAGGTCACGTTCCTGGCAGTCGATTTCGAAGATCCGGCGCTTGCGGATTCGCAAACGATCAACATAATCGTAAACGATGTTAACCGGCCGCCGAATTTCGTGCCTATAGTCGGGCCCTTCATAACGTCCGAGGGGCAGAATCTCAATTTCCTGGTTGAGTCATCGGATCCGGACAGCACTATTCCGTCCTTATCGGCGGAAAATATGCCCTTGAATTCGGTATTTACGGATCATGGCGACGGTACCGGGACATTCGATTTCAATCCGAATTATTTCCAATCGGGGATCGATACCATATTCTTCTTCGCTACAGACCAGGTCGATCCGAATATTCAAAATATGATGATAGTCTTTATTGTCACCGAGGATGTCAACAGGCCGCCGGTGCTCGATCCGATCTCGGATACCACCATAGGAGACGGATTTATGCTGGGGCTGAATATTACCTCTTTCGATCCCGATTCCACATTCCCCGTGATGTTCCATCGGGCGATCCCCGACTCGGCATCGTTTACCGATAATGGCGACGGAACCGCGACCTTCACCTGGCGGCCGCGTTTCGAAGATATCGGCATCTACCTGTTCACATTCGGCTGCTACGATCAATTCGATCCGATGATGGCGGATTCGCAGGTAGTCACGGTACAGGTGGTAACCTCGGGAAATCATCCGCCGATTTTCAACCCGGTGCCCGAACAGCAGGTTCGCGCCGAGGACACTCTCGACGTATTGATCTCCGCCAACGATGCCGAGCAAGATCCGCTGACATATTACGTGGGGGATATGCCTCCGGGCATGACATTCGCTGATTCCGGCAACGGTCTGGCGACATTACACTGGGTGCCGACCATGGAACAGGGTGATTGGTGGACTGTCGGCCTAACCGTATTCGACGACGGGGGATTAAGCGATACGATAAGCGTGAATATATTTGTGATTACGTATATCAGGGGCGACGCCAACGGTAGCGGGGAAATTAATGTTGCCGATGTGATTTACCTGTTCGCTTACCTTAAGGGCGACGGCCCTCCTCCGGATCCTATGGAAGCGGGCGACGCCAACGGTAGCGGAGCTGTTAATATCGCCGATGTTATTTACCTGTTCGCTTTCCTTAAGGGTGACGGACCGCCGCCTCCGCCGCCAATACCTCCTCCGCCACCCGATGGGGGAGGGGATATCGATATAGTAATAGGCTCGATAATCAGGCCTGATTAGGTGAGGTGAGGATTATGCGTTATTTTAGCGCTCTTTTTATGACAGTTTTCGCGCTGTCAAACATATCGGCCCTGGCGGATAACCGTGAATGGGCTCCCGAATTTCCGACCGACGCCTACGAATTGTATGTCGATTCCCTCACCCAGGCGTTTCCAGGGCAGAATAATCTTTTGATACCGCTCTGGGTGGATGTTTCCGCGCCCACCGTGGGGATCAACACGACAATGATTTACGATCCGAGTCTGATTCAACCGATTCTGGTGGCCCCGAACTTTTTCTATCAGAGCTTCAACGTGGATATGTCGGAACAGGGAACTTTAAGAATCAACCTTCTTACCGACCTCTCGCCGCCTCCATACGTACCTCCTATCGAAGGGGATACGATTTTCGCCTGGCTGTTGTGCGAAGTGTCGATCGAAGATCCCGGGTACGATATTTTAACTTTCCTGGATTTTTTCGAGGATCCGTACACACCTTACCCGGATAACAGCCTTCTTCTCGATGACGGCGGTTGGATAACACCCCCCCAGTTATTATTGACCTCGGGCGATATTTTAATATTCAGCCCCTTATATGGCGATATCAATATAAACGGTTTCGCCTATGAGATCGGCGACGCGGTTACCTTTATGAATTATTTCATGGGCCTTACCGAATTCAACGCCCGGCAGTATGCCAATTCGGATTGCAATCGCGACGGTATCCAGGCGACTATTGCCGACCTGGTTTACCTGCTTTGCGTTATAAATGGCGACTCCGTACTGGTCGAGCCGCCTCCTGGGATTCTCGATACCGAGAATTTCGCCGGTGATTTCGACTTCCGGAAATCAGACCCGAAAATCCTTGACAGCATCTCCCGTTGCGACGTACTTGTTTATGGAGATGACTTATTGGGCGGGGCCTATTTCGTAATTGAATTTGATTCCGACGAGATCGAACCGCTGGCAGTAATGATAGACAGTTCGGCGGCGCCTATGGAACTTTCCTGCTCGATGGACGAGGATAAATTGATAGTGACTGTGTACAACTGGAATCCGTCGTTCTCTCGATTCTCAGGGGGAGAACTATTCACGATTGTATATAGGGAACGTGGAGGCAGGGTCTCATCGGGGCTTACTATATCCGAGGCCGAGTTCTCCGATAACGCCGGCTCCGTCGCCGATTTCGACTACTCGATCGATTGTACCCGCCCGGTCGCGCTGGAAAAACCCGTGGAGGCCGAGATTACCGTGTCAAGCTACCCCAATCCATTTAATAACTCCACCGCGATCAACTTTTATCTGCCTTCGGATGGCGATTATCAGCTATTGATCTACGATATCCTTGGCAGGCGTGTCAGGGTGTTGGCCGACGGTTTTCATAACGCCGGCGAGAATACGGTCATCTGGGACGGCACTAATGATAGCGGAAATAACATCGCCAGCGGAATATATTTCGCCAGGCTTCAGGGGGAGGAGTCGAAAGCGAGCCTGAAATTATTCATGCTAAAATAAAGATCATATTTGCGATATTCATAAAGGAGAGGAGACAGTTTGTATTGGCGAAAACCTGGTTTAACGTGGCTGCTTGTGACATTTATATTTTTTGCTTTCGGAACGATCGATTACGCGAACGCCGATTTTCCGGAAAAAATTCTTCCCGACGGTGGCAGGTGTATTGCCGATAGATTCATAGTTACGGTAGAGCAAAATACGCCTCCCCTGGAGATTAATTCGACCAGAAACGGATATGCTTTTACGGGAGTCTCATCTATCGATGAGTTGTGTGTCTCCAGTAAAATCGTTAAGGTGGAGAAGTGGTATCCCTACCCGGTAATTCACGAAGAAACTCAACGGTTCGTTGATAAAATGTATATTTTCCATATCGCCGATGGAGTCGACGTGACAATCGCGGCGGAAAATTTCTCCGGGAATCAATTTATAGAGTTTTCCGATCTGTATAGGATCCCCGTGCCTGTTCGCGTTCCGAACGATCCGTATAGAAGCAGTCAGTGGTTTTTTGCCAAGATTGACGCCTTCCAGGCATGGGATATAATCTGGGGGACAGAAACTGAATATTCCTTAATCGCCATAGTCGATACCGGTGTTTACTGGACTCATCCGGATATTAACCCGAATATGTGGAGCGGTATCGGCGAAGATATGTCTAACATGGACGGTAATCCCACCGAACCGTATCCGATACACGGCACGCATGTCGCGGGGTGCGCGTCGGAAGCGACAAACAACGGAATAGGAGGCGCCGGGCTTGGCTGGTCGTCGAGGATTATGGCCATTAAGGGAGCGGATGACAATGGCGTCCTGTATTATGTATGGCAGGGGATTACCTGGGCCGCCGATCATGGCGCCCACATTATTAACTGCTCCTGGGGCGGCGTGGGATATAGCGGCTCCGAGCAAAATATAATCAATCATGTTTGGTCGGTGCATGATGTGCTGGTAGTCGCCGCGGCCGGGAACGACGATTACTGGACGCCGCCATATACCCATTATCCGTCGGCTTATAACCATGTTTTAGCCGTTGCCGCCACCAATAGCTCCGATCATAAGCCAGGCTGGTCGAATTACGGTTCGTGGGTTGATGTTTGCGCTCCCGGTGACAATATCCTCTCTACCTGGGGATCCAACAACTATGCCTACCTGAGCGGAACTTCGATGTCCTCGCCGATAGTAGCCGGGTTGGCCGGGTTAATCAGAGCGGGAAACCACAGACTCAGCGCCGATGAAACCGAAGCCCTGATAGTCAGCGGCGCCGAACCGATAAGTGATTATTATTATAATCAGGGATGGCTCGGCAGCGGTCGTATTAACGCCCATAACTCGGTATTGGATCTTGGCGGGGTCGATCCGCCCACGCCAACGGCGCCCCCAAACAACTCTATCTCATCGGAAACTTATCCGACATTAATCTGGACAGAGATCCGCGACGCGACGGTTTATCATATTCAGGTCGATGATAGCGATCAGTTTGGGTCGCCTTACCTGGATGACGATAATATCACCGAAACCTCGTACACCTCGCCGGTAAGTTTACCGGACGATATCTGGTACTGGCGGGTAAGAGCAGGTGATGGATCGAATTGGTCCGACTGGTCAACTTCCTGGAGTTTCGGAGTAGATACAACACCGCCCGGAGCGCCTGTCGGATTGAGCGTTGATCCTCCGGGTTGGACGAATGAACCCACGTATACTTTTACCTGGGTAGATCCGCCTGATTTATCCGGAATCTCGATACGATTTTTCAAAACCGATTCTCCGCCTGAAAGCGATTTTGATTATGAAGGCACCTTCGGCGAGTCGCCGGAAACTTACAGCCCCACCGAATTCGGCCTTCATACCCTTTATTTATGGTGCATGGATAACCTGGAACATGTCGATTATCAGAGCTATGCCTCGGTTGATTTTTTCTATGACGGTTTGCCGCCGTACGATTGTACAGCGTCGTCTCCCGCATATACGTTATCGGAATCTTTTGACGTTTCCTGGACGATCGGGTACGATGACGATTCCGGCGTAAGCGGCGTATACGACGTGCGGTATAAAGAGGATGACGGCGCCTGGATCGATTGGCTGGTCGAGACCTCGGATCTTTCGGCTATTTTCACCGGGACGACCGGCCATACCTATTATTTCGAAGCGAGAACGTACGATAACGCCGGCAATTACGAACCGTTTACCGGCACTCCGGAATCATCCACCTTTATCACCGAGGGCGGAGCGCCCTGCGGTTATTACGTGGTTGGAGACTATAACGGCAGTCTGGCATTTAACGTAGCCGATATTATCGACGGTTTTTCAAAGTTGAAAACGGGGTTTCCCGAACCGGCCATAAGTTGCGAATGCCCTGCGGGAGGCGGTAATTTCTGGGCTGTGGCGATGGATGTCAATAATTCCTGCGCTTTTAATGTCGCCGATATAATCGATGGTTTCTCAAGGCTTAAAACCGGTTCTCCCCAGCTTATTGCCTGTGAGATATGCCTTCCCGATCCGCCGCCGATTCCGCCAGGCAATGAAATACCGTTAATTAAACCAAAAACCGTTTCGGAAATCGGATCGAGATAGTTAAATCGATACGAAAATCATCGAAGCTTGGTCGGCCTTAAAGATCGGTTAAGCGGTAAGAGATAAAACCTGTTTTGCCCCGCGGAAATTTTTATTCCGCGGGGTTTCGCTTATATACTCCCGTTTTCTCCCTGCCTATTAACTTGACAGGAACCGAGGAATATTCCATATCTTAAATAGATGAAAGAGATTTAAGATGAAACTGTTCTTCCTAATGCTCGCTTTAATATCGCTTGCCGTTATGGCTATCGCGGAGTCCGGCGAAATCCCAAAACCGTATTCTTCCCACGACGATATTTATCCGAACAGGGCTAAATCTACCGAAACGAAGTCTCTGAAAACCGAATCGCGCGAAAGCCCATTCCCCGTTTTAGAGAGTAGTAATGTTATTAGCGGAGGAATCTCCGGGGAGAATCTACGTCTCCGGAATGAAATAACGATTTCCAGCGACGGCGTTTCCCGAGGGGCGCTGGATGATTTCTGTCCTGACGCATTCTACTCAAACGGCGGCCCCGAAGGGACCGGAGCGATTACCTCCCAATGTGACGCCGTTTTCCAGTTCATCACCGAACTCGCCGACGATTTTATATTGAGCGATGACGCGACCGTTCAGGGAATTACGTTCTGGATCGGTTTCTGGTCCGGGACCGGCGATGAAACGCCTGCCGACCTGGATGGTATCACCATAGCGATTTACAACGATGCCGGCGGGCAGCCCGACGGAAATCCAATTGATGATTGCTCGCATATCGGGGACATGATCTGGGAGCAGACATATTTCCCCGGCGAATTCATATTCACAGACGACGAATTAGGGGGCTGGCAAATCGATGTCGCTTTGCCTCCGATATCCTTAAATGGAGATATCACCTACTGGTTGGGGATATTGCCGCATCTGAATCTGGATACATACGGACAGTGCGGCTGGAAATCATCGGTTAATCAAGCCGGCTCGCCGTCATTGCTGTATTCGGAGTTTTTCGGATATTACTGGGAGGATCCGTTCGGCGAAGACGCCGCGTTTTGCCTGATCGCCGATCCGCCGGAGCTGATCGGCGCCTGTTGCGATGACGATACCGGGATTTGTATCGATAACACGAACATATTGGACTGTCCGTCTGGCAACCGTTTCGCGGTTAACACCCTTTGCGCCGATCTGGATCCCCTCTGCGGCGATACCGGCTGTGATGTTATCTGTCCGGAGGAAGGCATACCCGAAGGAGAGCCGATTTGCGAGGATGGCTGGGAGGATCATTATAACGGCGGATGCAATTCCGAACCGCCGATATTCCAGAATATTAATCCGGGGGATATTATCTGCGCGCAATCGGGTACGTTTCTGTTTGACGCTGAAAACAGGCGCGATACCGATTGGTACCTGTTGGGACTTCCCGACGGCGGCGTTATCAACTGGACTGTCGAAGCCGAGTTCGATGTTTTAATCTCGGTTATCGACGCGGGATCCGGGAATTGCTCGGATTATATTACTCTGGGAAGCGGCACGGCGGGTCCATGCGAGCCGGTTAGCCTCTCTATCGAGGTCGGAAGCGGCGACTACTGGTTGTGCGCCGGTCCGAACGTGTTCGCCGGAGTGGAATGCGGCGCCGAGTATGTGGCAGAGGTTATCGTCGGTCCGCCGCCCTCCGGAGCCTGTTGCGATAATGATCTCGTTTGTGTCGGTACGATGCTCGAATCCGAATGCGCGGGCCTCGGCGGATCGTGGTATATAGGCGAGGATTGCGGCGCGGGATATGTATGTCTCGATCCCAATTATTGCGAACCTTGTTTCACCAATCAAAGCGATGATTACATTACCGAAGTGCGTTTCAACGATCTGCATAATATCACAGGGCCGGAACCCGGAGGATGCGGTTATGGAGATTACCGCGATCTGACGGTACCTACCGTGGCGATCGGCGAAACTTATGATCTCACCGTTTCATTCTGGTCGAGCGGTATGTGGACGGAGCATGTCAGCGCCTGGTTCGACTGGAATAAAAATTACGAGTTCGAGGAAAACGAAAGGTACTATCTCGGCAGTGGTATCGACGCTACGCTCACATTGCCGATCCAGATACCGGAGTATCTATTGGAGGGCGATCTTATCCGCATGCGGGTTATTGAAAGATACTCCGACGAGCCCCTGGATCCCTGCGAATCGTTCTCCTATGGAGAGGCGGAGGATTATTGCTTGCGGATATACGAATATGTGCCATCCTACGGCGCCTGCTGTAATGATTTTACCGGTGAATGCACCGATGATGTCGAGCGGCTGGATTGCCATTACACGTTTTTCGCCGATGAGTCCTGTTCCGATATCCTGTGCCAGCCCGCCGATTGTGTCACTCAACCGAGCGATCTCCTTAGCGTAGTGGCTTCAGATGTAGATTGCGATATTTGTCCAGGCGGCCCGATTCAGATTCTGGCCGATAATTTCGCTTTATTCGATACCCGGGAAATCACCAGGCTGACCTTCCGGGGAGTTTATTATCCCGATAATATCGTCCTGGATGAGGACGTTTTTACCATCATTTTCAGGGCGGATAACGCCGGAGCGCCGGGAGCGGAAATCGCGGGTTTTTACGATATCGCCGCCGACGATAGGTTTGATACCGGAAACGATGTCAACGGCAGTTGGGACGAATATCAATATACGGTTGATTTCGACGATCTCGATTTCGGTCCCGGAGAATTCTGGATCGAAATATTCAATAATACCTCCGGTGATGTATCGGATCAGACATGGGCCTGGAGTTCGGCCGTTCGGGATTCCATTTCCGGACTGCAGGGCGCGGGATACACATTCACCCTACCGGAGGAACCGTGGTCTTTTTACGACGCTTACGAGTTCGCTTTTGATATTTCCTGCGTCGGTGACGGCAGGTACCCATGCGGGCATTATGTCGTAGGGGATTTTACCGGCAACGGATATTTTAACGTGGCCGATGTTATCGCCAGCTATTCCAAATTGAAAACGGGATCCCCCGAACCCGCTCTTGTTTGCGAATGTCCTCCCGGAGGGGGGCGTTCCTGGGCGGTGGCGATGGATGTCACCGGCAATTGCTTTTTCAATATCGCCGATATTATCACCGCGTATTCCAAGTTGAAAACGGGGTCGCCGCCCCTCGAATATTGCCAATCCTGCCCGCCCGCCCCGTCTCCATAGCGAGCCAAAGGGCTATCTTAAATAAATCGAACTTATTCTGTCGGCCGGATTACGATTTTCGCGACCGGGCCCTACGAAGGCCGACATCGCGAACTCGGATTATTTTAGGGGAATAAAAGGCCGATTTGTCGATGAAAATGGATAGTTCTCGATTGACAAAATCCGCTTTTTCGGTATCTTGATCTGGACAATTGATTTCTTCTCCTGAAACCGGGGGGGTGCGTCGAAAAGTATCGTCAGGACACAAAAGGGCGATTCTAAGCGTATAAGATAATAATGAGAAAGCTAACTTTCGGGATATTGATTTTGGGCTTAATAGCGGCCGATATAAGCGCCCAACGCCAAAGCAAGACGCCTGTTAATCAATCGGCCGTTACCGTGGCCAGGCTTCGCTATGATGGCGGCGGCAACTGGTACTGGGGACGTTCGGCCATCGGAAACCTACATCGATTTCTGGCGGAAAACACGTCCATCGCCGTCCATGACGCTGAGGTTAACCTCAAGGCCACCGACCCTGATCTTTTTAAATATCCGTTTCTTTTTTTAACGGGGCACGGGAATATCGTTTTTAGCGATGAAGAGGCTTCGGCATTGAGGTTGTACCTTGAAAAGGGCGGTTTTCTTTTTGCCAACGACAGCTACGGCCTGGCCAATTCCGTCCGCCGCGAGATGAAAAAACTGTTCCCCGACAGGGAATTTATGGAGCTTCCTTTTTCTCATCCGGTATATCATTCGAGATTCGATTTTCCCAACGGGTTGCCGAAAATTCATGAGCACGATAAGAAACCGGCTCAGGGATTCGGTATCTCGATCGACAATAGGCTGGTAGTGTTTTTGGCTTTTGAGTCGGATATCGGCGACGGTTGGGAAGACCCAGAGGTTTATAACGACCCTCCCGAGAAAAGGCTGGCCGCCCTGAGAATGGGCGCCAACCTGGTAACCTACGCCCTTACGCGTTGATAGGAATTTGAAATGAGCAAAGAAACCAATTACAAAAATATCGTAGCGGTCTTATCCGGCATCGAATCGAAGATCGCTTTTTTGAAATCTCTCCGAGGGCTGGCTTTTCTGATCGGCCTGGCGATAATACTATTCGCGCTTTTAACACTTTTAACCGCCTTCTCGTGGCCGACGTCGGCAATTCGTATCGTCGTCGATATAGTTATCGCGGTCATTCTCGGATCGGCTGTTTACCGCTATGTAATCGCTCCTTTTTTCGATAAAAGGGGATTGCTTCCCATCGCCCGCATGCTGGAAAAGCAATACGGCCGGTTTCAGACCAGGCTGATAGCGGCGCTCGAGCTTTACGATACCGCGAAAAAAAATAAGGAAAACTACTCCTTAGAGCTGATCGAGAAAACTATTAACGAGGCCGGCGGATTTATCGATGAGATCGACGCCGAAGTGATTATCGATAAAAAACCAGCAATGTCGGCGGCGGTAAAAACGACAGTTCTCGCCCTGGCGGCGGTGATATTATTGCTTATCAATCCGTCGCTAACAGGTCGAACCTGGCAGTTATACTCTCATCCGGGGGCCGATATCATCAGGCCGCCCGATTTTTCGTTATCAATCGAACCGGCAGGCGGGGAATTTTTCAGAAACGAGGATATTATTATCGCTGTCCGCGCCGATGGAAAAAACCCGCGGGAGGTGGAGCTTCACTTCAAATTCGACGACGGCGAATGGGCACGGGAGAAGATGAGAGCAAATCAACAAAACGGCAAAACGGTTTTCGATTATACTTTTAACAAGATCCAGCGGTCGCTTGAAATCTACGCCGTCTCCAAAAAGGTGAGGACGGAAACAGCGCGCCTCGAGGTTGTCGATCCCCCCAGGCTGGTCAATATCAACCTGAAAATCGACTACCCGGACTACACCGGCTTACCCGACGTTTTAGGCGAGCCTAATGACGGCAACGTAACGGCGCTAAAAGGCTCGGTGGTGAGATTCACGTCATCCGCTAATAAACCCATAAGCAACGCCTACCAGGTCTTCTCGGATTCGACCAGAACTCCTCTGCGCGTGGAAGACAGAACCATTTCCGGCAAATTTACGGTAAAAGACGATAATCGCTACTCGATAATGATGACCGATGAGAGCGGACGCGCAAACAGGGAACCGATCTGGTACGATATCCAGATCCTGGACGATTATCCGCCATCGATACAGATATTGTTTCCGGCGGTGGATGTCGATTTGAACGAGCGGATGATTCTCCCTCTGGAGGCGGCTATAAGCGATGATTACGGATTCGGTCAGATGAATCTTGTCTGGTGGGTCCTTTCCGAGGGACGAGAATCACAACCGTCGAAAGAAAAAATAAAGCTGACTGATAAATCGAGCGCCGATCAGGTAATACGTTATACGTGGGATTTACAACCGCTTAATCCGTTACCGGGGGACTTGATTTACTATTATTGCGAAATCAGCGATAACGATATTATCTCCGGCCCGAAATGGGCTAAAAGCCGGACTTACCTCGCGCGTCTGCCGAGCCTCGATGAAATCCTGGCCGAAGTAGATCGTTCGCGAGAGTACCAGATCGAGGAACTCGAAGAGGTCATGAAAGACCAGTGGGATCTGCAGGAGAAACTCAACGAGATCTCGCGGGAGATGCTCAAAGCGACCGAGGTCGATTGGGAAAAACAACAAGCCGCCCGGGAAACTCTGGAGAAACAACAGGATCTTGCCGAACGGCTGCAAAACCTGGCCGAGGAGATGGAGAAGAATTTCGAGACCCTGGAGGAAAATAACCTTATGAGCCAGGAGATCGCCGAGAAGATGCGGGAGATTCAGAATCTAATAGAGGAAGTGGCCACCCCGGAAATGAAAGAGGCCATGGAAAAAATCCGAAAAGCGTTAGAGGAGATGGATCCCGACGAATTACGCGAGGCTCTGGAGAATTTCCAGATGTCATCGGAAGAACTTTTAGAAAATCTCGAACGGTCGCTTTCCCTTCTAAAACAACTGGCTATCGAACAGAAATTGGATCTTCTGACCGAGCTTGCCGAGAAAATCCTCGAGGATCAACGTCAACTCAACGAGAATGTGAATTCGGCGAAAGATTCCTCCGATCTGGCCAATCAGAACGGCATGTGTCAGAAAAATTCCGACCAGTTCGATACGTTGAAAGACCAGTTCGAACAATTGCGCCAGATGGATTCGGAAATGGATATAGTGCCGGATAAAGAGGAGAAGGAAGCCGATAAGCAGGTCAACAATCCCGAAATTCCCGAGGATTTCAAGTCGATGTCGAAAAGCATGTGCGAAAACAGCGGCGGTCAGTGCGAAAAAACCGGCAAGCAACTCGAAAAGAATCTCGAAAATGTGGTAATGGCTCTTCAAAATGCCCGCAGCGCCATGCGGCAGATGATGAAAGAAGAGATAGCACAGGAATTGCAGGAAGCCATTGACGATATTCTCTATCTTTCCGGTCTCGAGGAGAATCTGTTGGCAGAAACTCGCTCCCTCGAAGGAGCGGCCGAGGAATTACGCGATTTCGCCGACGAGCAGGCGAATATCACCTCTGCCACCGAACGAATCGCCGAGTTGATGTCCGAGGTTTCGAAAAAAACGGTTTTCGTGAAAATGAGCTTACTAAGGCTGATGGGGGATTTGCTGGAAAGCCTTAAAGGCGCCTGTCAATCCCTGGATAATAGAAACGCCAAAGATGCTATCCTTAACGAATCCATGGCCTTAAGCAAAATGAACACTCTCGCGTTGATGCTTCTCGATACAAAGAAGCAGTGCTCCGGTTCGAGTTCCGGATCGGGAATGTCGGAAATGATGAAAAAAATGGGACAGATATCGCAGAAACAAAGCCAGCTAAATCAAAAAACTCAAAGTCTGTTTCCGACACCTAATATGACCATGTCGCCGTCTCAACAGAAATCATTACAGCGGCTGGCCGCTCAACAGGAATCGCTTCGACAGCAAATGGGAGAGCTAAGGGATAAATTCGGGGAACGCGGCGAGATGCTGGGCCGTCTCGACGCTCTTGCCGAGGAGATGAAGAAAGTGGTCGAGGATTTCTCCGGCAATAAAGTGGATCGAAGAACATTGGAACGTCAGGAAAGAATACTCTCGAGACTGCTTGACGCTCAAAAGTCGGTCAATCGACGGGAATATTCCAAGAAGAGAAAATCCAGGTTGGGTCGGGATATCGCCAGAAGAAGTCCCGTAATAGACGGCCAGGCCCGGGACCGGGACGGTTGGCTTTCGGGAATCGCTGAGAAAGCGTTGCGGGAAAATTATCCCAGGAGATATGAACAGCTTATTAAGGCCTATTTCAAATCCCTGCAAAACGAGGGGGTCGGGTTTGAGCGCTAAAAAACTGATATATTCAGTATTGTTGCTGGCGGCAATAATGACGGTCTCGCCGGCTTCGGCCCAGATATTATTAAACAGACATCAGAGCAAGTTAGATAAAGGGGTGTCGCTCATAAATAATCTATTGCGTGTCGGGGATTTTGAAAGAGCGATCCTTTATCTCGACCAGATGACTATCGACCATGGAGACCATCCCAAACTCATATATTTGTATAAAAAAGCGTATACGCTCGCGAAAATGTACCCGGAATGGGAAGAGGCTCTTTTCGCCCAGATGGGGAAAAAACCCAATGATGAACTGTTGCTGGCCGAACTCGGGAATGTGAAGTTTTTGCAAAATGACTCGAAAGCCGCGGACTCTCTCTGGGAATTGGCGCTGGATTATGGCGCTCAAAACCTCTCGGCATATCTATATGTTGCCTCCTATAAGCTTCGATACGGCGATTACGAGGGGGCGATAGCCGTATATAAAAGAGCCCGAATCGCGACCGATTCCAAATCGGTATTCTCTTTCGAGCTGGCTAATGTTTATGAATCCCAGCGACGCTACCCGGAGGCTATCAATGAATTGCTCCAAAGCCTGGCGGAATCAAACGCCAGACGCGGCATGATAATGACCAAGATAGGCGGATTCCTAAAAGACAGCGATAACCCCGACGAGATAGTCCGGGTTGTTGAAAAAGGAGCCCGGAGATTCCCGGGAAATAAGGCGATTCAAGAGATTCAAGGCGAGGTTTATTTAAAAGCGGGGGAAATGGAGAAGGCTCTCGAGACTTATAAAAAAATCGGAAAAGGACAAAAAGACGACGGCAAATCTCTTTGCGTATTCGCCGAGCGATGTCTGGATAACCGGGTTTACAATACCGCTATCAGGGCAGTGGATGAATATTTACGAATTACCACTAAGGGATCTCACAAGGAAAAAGCTTTGCTTATCAAAGGAAAAGCCCAGCGGGCGGCCGGGTATTCGTCCGACGCTATCGCCACATTGACCGCTCTCTCGGAATCCTCACGCAGCCGAAATATCGCGGAGGAAGCCGCCTATCTTGAGGGAATGGTATATTCGATCGATCTTGACGATTGCGCCTCCGCCCTGCGGATATGGGGCGATCTGACCAAAACAGGGGTAAATCGGGAAATAGTAGATAATTCAACTGTTGAGATGGCCTCCTGTTATCTAAGACAGGACAAATTCGCCGCCGCTGAAAGCGTTTTAACCGCTATGCTAAAAAACCGAATCGAAAGAATGGTCAGCCAGAGAGGAATATTCCTTCTCGGGGAGCTTCTCCTGATACGAGGCGATTACGGCGAGGCGAAGAAAATGTATGAAAGCCTGGCGAAATTATATCCGGGTGATTCTTACGCCAATAACGCTATCGAGCGTCTGGTGATACTGGATCTTGCCGGGACCGACGAGTTTCACGATCCCGGACTGGAAACGTTCGCCGCCGGTTTGCGGCAGGTACTCATGAACAATCCGGCCGGAGCGGCGATTGTTTTTTCCGATAGCATGTTCGAGGGCTCGACATTGGCCGACCATGCGGGGTATTACGCCCCCTCGATGTTCAACGAGGCGGGAGACAGGTCGAACGCCATAGACGGTTTTAAACGGTATATCGAATTATTTCCCGAGGGAACCTATCTGGATCGCGCATGGTTCGCTCTTGGCGAATTATATCTGCTTGAGACGGATACCTATCCGCAGGCGATATCGGCATTTACGACGATACTTGAAAAATTCCCCATGGGGCCGGTTATCGAACAGGCCAGGGAAAAACTCAGGTTGATTGAATCATTGGACGAAATCGGTTGATTAATATACCTTTTCGTTCACCCTATTAACGGCGGATTCGGACAAATGAGCCACCTGTTCCTCAAGCTCGGCAATCCTGGAGATAAGCCCCTCGACTCTCCGTATCCTCATTTTCATGGTTGTCCTGACAAGAAGCCCGAGGGATACGAGCATAAAAACCACGGAATTAACTTTCCGGAAAATATCGCCGTAAATAAAGATGGTATCCATAAAAGCCAAAATTCCCAATACGAAAAGGATCGCGCACCATGCTAACATTATGCCTCCTTACTAATTTACCTTCCGCTTCAAATATCGACAGAAACACAGGTCACTTAATAGGTTTTACAGTTTGACAAAACCTCTCACGATCCCTATTTTATCGCGCTGTAATTAAATCAGGAGGTGTGAAATTACTCAACTGGACCAAAATGGTAAAATTGAACGGATAATCTCGATTATATTCGGCGGTTTGAGCCTGATTCTGCCATTCGTGATCTATTTTAAAACCATGGCCGCCACCCTTTCTTTCTGGGATTGCGGCGAGTTTATCGCGGCGGCTAATATCCTCGGTAATCCTCATCCGCCGGGAACCCCGTTTTTCGTCATAATCGGACGATTCTTTATCACACTCGGAATGTTTGAAAGCATAGCTCAGAGAACCAATATCATCTCGGTAATTTCATCGTCTATTACGGCCCTCATTGCCTATATGCTTGTTATTCGAGTATGCCGTCGGCTGCCCTTCGCCACGACCTCATCGCCCCTCCTCGGCCGTATAGGAATCAAGATCGGCGCGTTCTCGTCGTCGATGATTATGGCCTTTTCCAGCACCTTCTGGTTTAACGCCGTGGAAACGGAAGTTTACGGGCTGGCCATGCTGATTATGATGCTGACTATTTACCTTGCTGTCAAATGGGCCGACGAGAAGGAGACGGGCGGTTCGGATAAACTACTCATATTCATAACGTATCTTTTATTCCTGAGTATCGGTATCCACCTGACAGGATTTCTCGTAGTCCCCGCCTTTGTCCTCTTTTTCGCTTTCGTAGACAGAGAAAAATTCAGGGATCCTCTTTACTGGGTTACCTGGGCGATACTATTCTCCGTAGCGGTTCCGTTTTATTCTTTCATAGGAATGATAATTCCGTGGGTACAGGATCAATCATATCTGATCTGGGTATTTCTCATGTTCGCCGGGTTGATCTTCACGGGAATAATGGCCTACAGGAAAAAGCGGTTTTCTGCCCCGGGGAAACGTCCCAACTACGGTCTCGCGTTCACCCTGTTTTTCGTGGCCATTCTCGGATATTCAACTCATGTATATATCCCCATAAGGGCGGTCCAGGATCCCATCATCAACGAAAACGATCCGTCGACCCTCTCCAAACTGGTGGCTTTCCTCGAGCGCAAGCAGTATGGCCAGGAATCGATGATATCCCGTATGTTCTATCGCCGGGGACGTTTATCCAGCCAATTCGGCAAGCATGAGAACATGGGGTTCGGCGGTTATTTCTGGGATCAGTACGCCTCCGATTTTCTGGGTGGTTTGTTGAAATACCTTCTCTTCGGTCTTGGTATCTGGGGAATCGTATGGGGCGCTTATTTTATCCTGAAAAGACAACAGTTCCATCCCGCGATTTTATTGTTCGCGATATTTATCCTGGGTTCGGTGATGCTTGTTTTATATATAAATTTTTCCGACGGTACCCGTCCAGATCCCTCCAGCCAGGGCTCTTTGATTCAACTGGAGGTCAGGGAGAGAGATTATTTCTTCACCCCGGGATTTATAATGTTCGCGGTGATTATAGGCACCGGGATGTCGTCATTGCTCTACCTGCTGGGCAGCGGGCTTAAGTTCGGTGAAGGGGGCGGTAAGTTGATCCGATACTCTTCATTCGGGGCAGTCAGCCTTATTTTCCTGCTCTTGCCGCTTAATACGATATTCGCTCATTATCAGGGCCACGACAGGTCAAACGATTACGTACCTGTCGATTACGCTTACAACATTCTCGAATCGTGCGATCGAGACGCGATACTGTTTACCAACGGAGATAACGATACGTTCCCGCTCTGGTACCTGCAGGCGGTCGAAGATGTTCGTAAGGATGTGCGTGTGGTAAACTTAAGCCTTTTAAATACCGACTGGTATATCCTCCAACTCAAATATCAGATGGACGTTAAGATAGATCTGGAGGACGATCAGATTAGCTGGATAGAGGTTGATCGACGGGGTTCGATTATCTATTATCGTCCTGAGAAGAAATTTTTTGATAAGAGAAGACGAACCATGCGCTTCTTGACCCCCGAACCCGATCGTCTTACCGGTCGATTTATGAGGGTCCAGGACCAGATGATCGAGCAGATTTTGATCTCCAATCGGCATGTTCCGGTTTACTTCTCCGGTTCGGTGCCCGTATCGAACAGGTGGACTTTCAACGACGGCTTGATACGTAATGGGATCGTGCTGCGATTCGACCGGGATACGTCGAAAACACGTTACAATATAGCCATCTCCGATTCATTGCTGAAAAACGTGTACCGTTACCGCGGGCTTAACGACTTGGAGGCCTTTAAGGACGATAATAACGTGGGATTAACCACGACTTTCCCGGAAAGATTTTGCGAGTTGGCCGGGAGGCAGAAGACCGCCGGCGATACAACGGCCGCCCTGGAAACGCTCTGGGAGGCGGTCGAGATCGTTCCCTACTATCATCAGATTTATCTCGACCTAAACCAGTTATACACCGTAATGGGCGATCAGGCGATGATCGATTCCGTTAAGACCGTGGGGATGGCCAAACTGAGTGAGGCGGCTGAAAAATGGCCGGATATAATTCTTTATCAGCAGTTTTTGGGGGTTTTAAGCTACAGCTATGGCATGCTCGATACGGCTCAGACCTATTACAAAAACGCTTTCGAGCTTCAGCCTAATAACGCCCTGGCATTCAGACTCTTGAGGGATCTGACAATCCAGATGATTCAGCAAACCCAGGTGGAAGCCCTGGCTACCGGTTCCGAAGAAGCTAAGGAGAAAACAAGCAGGCTGCGGAAAGACGCTAGAACAATAATGGACGATTGGAACAGACGTCACCCGGAAGATATGGATGCCCGAAGTTTCCGCAATCGGTACAGGAATTTGTAGCGTATTTTTCGTCGTCATAGCGGTAACAGATAGATTCCGAACGGCCTCCTCGACAGGAGGCCGTTTTTTATAACTACCAGGGCGGCAAATAGTTAGGGTCGCGAGGCGGCCTTCAAAATGGTTTTTTTGATTCTGCGGACTCGCCCTATCGCGCCGAAATTATTTGGTTATTTGTTGACAGGGCGTTCTTTTGGTTCGTATCTCTACGATATGCAGGAATTGGATGTAAACCAGACCGTGCTGATTGTCGTTGGTTCGGATATCAAGCCTGAAGAGGTGGATCGGCCCCTCGCCTACAAACTGAAAAAAGCGTTCGAATCATCGTCGTTTTTCGGCGATCATCCTTTCAGAAAATGCCTTGTTATATCCGACGCTTTATATCAGCACGATAAGATAATTCGCGTCTGCCCCACTGTCGCCGTAGGCGGACCCGGCGTGAATTCGGTAGCGGCCGAGTTCGTGGAAAAACTTCCCGTATATCTTTCCCTGGAAAACAGGTATTATATTCAATTGAATAAAGATTTTTCCGAATCGAATATCTCGATCTGGGGCATGGATCGTAAATCTACCGAGGAAGCTATAGATATGTTTATCGCCAACGGCATTCTCGACGATTATCTTCGGACCATCTGGAAGTAACCGGTTTACCAGTCGTAACCTATGGAAAGATAAAACGCGCTGAGTCCGTCGCTTGTTCTGCCGTACCACGATGACAGAGGCCCCGCGGGCGTTTTCAATGAGATGCCAACCGCCCCGGAATTGCGAAATTCGGAAAACCTGATACTCTCGAGCCTGTTCCAGATATTGCCGAAACCGTAGCGGCCGGTCAGGTAGATCTGGCCCACAGTTTTGTAACGCAACTCGAAACTGCCGGTGAGTAATTTTTCTCCCACTATCTCGTCTTTATGCAGGCCGGGGAGAGATTCCAGTCCTCCGAGGGAGAACTTGTGGAAATAGGGCATGAAATTGCTGGAGAATCCGAGCGATAGTCGGGGATGGAAATTGAAGCTGTCGGATAATTTATAATAAGATTCGATCGACGTGAAAAATCGCGTGTACGCGCTATTTTCGTCGGAGAGATCCGCCGCGAGCTCCAGATCGAAGAGATGATACTTGCCCTTTTCCGGGAAAACCAGAGCGTCCTTGGTATCGACAATGGAACGGAAGCCGATACTTGTTTTTTCGAAAAGCTGTCTTTCGGCTTTTCCCGGCTCGTCCCAACGATACTGCTTTATCTGGCCAATTATCAAGATAGTCCCCAGCCGGGGGAATTGTCGTCCCAACGACAGCTCGCCGCCGTGATGGAATTCCCTGAAAGTTCGCTGGTATTTGTGATCTATATAGTGGTTGCGCTTAAACTCTCCGTAATCGGCTGCCAAGCGATACGTATAAAGAGTGTTCCAGATTCTATCTGCTTCGAAGCTGAAAGTCACCGAGCGGTTTTTCTCCCCTACTATCGTCGAGAGATAAAGTTCCATTCCAGCCCCGAACAGGTTGTCATCGACTAAATCGACAAACGCTTTGGGGCCGTAATCCAGATCGAACCTCGCCCCCGATCTGATGAACTTGTAAGGCTTCTCATCGACAATAACCTTTAAGGTAATTCCGGATGAATCGGGAACGGCGATAAATTTAGCGGTTTCGAAAAGACCGGTTCCGTAAAGATCCTCAACTCCCCGATCGGCTTTTTTCTGAGTGAAAATATCGCCTGCCGTGAACGGAATATGCCTGCGGATAGCCCAGTCCCGAGTCTCGAAGTTGCCTTCGACCAATACGCGATTAATAAGGCCCTCATCGATATTGAATTTCAGCGTCCCGGTGGTTTCGTCGAACTCGGTGGTGACCCTGGCAAGGCTGTAACCGGCCCGAATATACATTTCCTCGAACCTGTCTCTGTCCGATAGAACGGTTTTGTAATTTAATATCATGCCGGGGCGGGTCTCGATATTCGCCCGAAAATCATCGCTGGTGAAAATAGTCGCTCGCTCGAATTCAATATTATCTATACGCGGGTTATCTGTCAGATGATATTCGAGGAAATATCCGGACTCCGATGGTGTCAATTCCGCGCGGCAATCGGATATATAGCCCGACTCGAAAGCGGTTTTTAAATTCCTGAGTATATCGTCGGTTGTCATGTTTTCTTTGTGGACGAAAACGGTTTTGAAAAAGGTCATGGGCATCGATGACAACCCCGTGATTTTCCAGCCGGAAAGCTCGTATCCTATATGAGGATATTCCCGGTTTTCGTTATTTTCGAGAAGCGACTTTATTTTCGGCAACGCTTCTCGGGCGGCATTTTCACCTGCCTCGATAATAGAGCGAATATCTGAAAAATCCGTGGATAGTTTTCCGGGCAGATCAGGCTTGATAACGTAATCGGCCTGTTCCAAGGCCTCCTTTCTCTTGCGCATGGACATTATGGTAGTCGTCTGATCGGCGATATCTATGATATTTTCTATTTTCGACGCCGGCAGAAGCTCCGAGGAAACGTCTACCGCTACGACGGGTCCGGCGAAATTGTCGCGAACGACATCCACCGGGATCGGATCGACAAGACCGCCGTCCACAAGCAATCGTCCGTCGATAACAACAGGGGTGAACGCCAAAGGCACAGCCATGGTTGCCCTCATAGCCTCGGCCAGGCTTCCCGACGATAGCACGACCTTTTCTCCTGTCGAAAGGTCGGTGGCGACTATTCTCAAGGGAGGATTCAGGTAATCGAAGTCAATGCTCGGGCGAATTCCGCTTCGAGCGGAAAGGGTTTCCAAGTACTGCCATAAATTCTGGCCGGTGGTAAAGGCTTTGGGAAGCACGGGTTTCCATTTATCGAACCTGATTTTCACAATACTTTTTTCGGTTCGATCTTTCCGGGTTTGCGGGAGAGCGCTTCGGACGGGACTTTGCGATAATAGCCGGCCCCATCCGATAGATAAGGCTATATTCTCGATTTCCTCGGGGGAATAGGCGGCTGAATAAAGCCCGCCGATTATACCGCCCATGGAAACCCCGGCGATAATCTTGATATCGATCCCGGCGTCGTCGAGAACCTTCAAAACACCGATATGCGCCAGGGCGCGAGAGCCGCCGCCCGAAAGTGCCAGGCCGATTCCCGGATATTCGCCGCTTCGCGATAGATAATTTTCCAATTCCGATGGACTGGAATCGAATATTATGATAATCTTTTCCTCGTCCGGAACTTGAGACATAGAGGTATTCGCGGTGAAAAGCGAGAAAATCAAAACAGCCGATGGAAAAATCGATAACGTACGCATATCTCAAATCTATGCGTCTTTTATTGTTAAATCAAGATAATGAATGAGAAACGGGTAAAATTATTCGCCTCCCTGGCCCATTCCAAATTCAGGAAAGAACATAAGCTGTTTCTCGTGGAGGGAGTTCATAATGTCGCCGCCCTGGTTGATTCCCATTGGACGGTGGAAACCGTTCTGGCCACGGAGGATTTCGACTATAAGGGAATAACCGGAACGAAGGGGATTGATCCCGAACGGGTAGGGCAGAGAATAATCGATAGAATTTGCACTACCAAAACGCCCCAGGATATCGTGGCTGTGGTGAAAATCCCCGAAAATGATCTTATTAAAACCTCTAAAGCCGATAAGATCCTCATCGCCGACAGCATCAAAGATCCGGGCAACCTGGGAACCATGATAAGAACGGCCGAAGCGCTTGGTTTCGACGCGGTAATTACGACGTCGGGATCGGTCGATTTATATAACCCCAAGGTGGTAAGAGCGGCCCAGGGAGCGATATTCGCGATAGATATAGCTCAAAGAGTAACCGTGGCGGATTTGATAAAAAGGGTAGGGAGCGTCCACACTTTCTACGCTCTCACCGCCGACGGCAATATCGATATAAAATCGATGAGAGTCGAAAAACGATCCGCTCTTATCGTCGGCTCGGAAATCGCCGGGATCGACAGCTATCTGTTATCGGTTTCACGTTACCGAATCAATATACCGATATACGGCAAATCGGAATCGCTTAATGCCGCCGTGGCCGCCGGAATCGCCATGTATCGTTTTGTCGGGAGGAGATGACATTCTCTTCCGGTACTTCGCTTTTTGAGTAACAGAGGCTATTTTTAGAATAAATCGAGAATAAATACTGTTAAATCCATGAAATACCTTGACAATGATAATTGTATTCATTACCGTTAATTGTCCGCTCGCGCTTTTTTGAAATCTTAAAATTCAATTTTAACCACGGAGGTTTTATGGCTTTAAGGAAGTCTATTCTGATTCTGGCGATTCTACTTGCTTTCCCGACCATGGTTCTGGCGGTGGAGCATTTTGTCTCCATTCCAGGGTTCTCCTTTTCGCCGGCGGATCTGACTATCGCCGAGGGAGACATAGTAACCTGGACCAACGATCATACCATCAATCACACAACTACCAGCGATGATGGCGGTGTCGAATGGGATTCGGGAGTGCTAGCCCCCGGTGAGTCCTTCAGCTATACCTTCACGGCGGCCGGCACGTTTCCCTACCTCTGCACCATACATCCGAGTATGCAGGGATCAATAACGGTCGAAGCGGCCGAAGATGTACCTACCCTCTCCGAATGGGGCATGATACTTTTATCTCTTCTGTTGGTTATGGGCGGAACCATAGGCATTATTCGTCGTCGTAAAACAGCGCTAGCGCGGTAATCGGATTACGAGCCGCTAACCACACAATTAATATAGGATTTTCAAAGCCGCTAATTTCCGATTGTAGCGGGAATAGCGGTTGATATCGAGAAAGACCTTGACCGGTTTATTGTTAATCCGTTAATTATCAAGGCGCGCTTCTTTTTGCCTGCCGCTGATCATGAATGGCGGTTACGAGTAAATGTAAATTCTTCAATACGAAAGCGGTTGGAAAAAATCGGCTTGAAGCGAAAATCAGATATAAATGACATAAAGCGTATGATTGAGAACAGGAGTTAAGAATGAGACGGATTGCGCTAATTTTGGCGATTACGGTCATTATGCCGGTCGTGGCTCTGGCAAGTTCCGGAAGCCCGCCGAACGGTAGAACGGGCGCTCCCGGCGAGGGGACCTGCAGAGATTGTCATAGCAGTTACCCGATAAACAGCGGCGACGGCGCTTTTACGATTTACGCCCCATCGGAATTCGAGGCGGGTGTAACATACCCGATTACCGTGGAGATATCGGATCCGGGGCAGCAGCGATGGGGATTTGAAATTACGCCTGAATCTTTCGGATCGATCACCATCACCGACCCCACTCATACTCAGCAGTCATCGTGGGGAGGAAAAATCTACGCCAAACAAACATCCGCGGGTACGTACAACGGCACTCCCAACGGCCCGGTAAGCTGGAGTTTCGATTGGACGGCTCCCGCCGAACCGCCCGAGCAGGTTACGTTTTACGCCGCGGGTATCGCCGCCAACGCTAACGGCAACACCAGCGGAGATTATGTCTACACGATTTCTTTCACCTCGAATCTTACGCAGAATATCCCCACTCTCTCCGAATGGGGGATGATTATTTTTACGTTATTATTGCTTGGGGGCGGAACGGTGGCTATAGTCCGCAGAGAGGATGGCCTGACGGCCGAAAACGCCTGAAGGCGATCGTCTCGAATTATAATCGATTCTGATTTTAAAACCGGGTCTTTCTACGGTAGTCCCGGTTTTTTGATGATTGCCAATAGGGCGCGTGATCATTATAATACGCGGCATGTAATCGTAAATGGTTTTCCAATAGAATAAAAGGGAGGATCGATGCTTTCGTTTGATTTTCAGCTTCCGACAAAAATATATTTCGGGCCGGGCAAGATTAACAGTATCGGCAAATTTCTAAAACCGATCGGTAAAAAAGCGCTGATCGTAACCGGTAAATCGTCCATGCGCAAAGCCGGGATTCTCGATAAGGTCATTGATTTACTGAAAAAGGCGAAGATCGAATCGGTGCTATTCGAGGGGATCGAACCTAACCCCCGTCGTACCACATGCGATAAGGCCGCCGGGATCGCTCGTGAAAACGGATGCGAATTCATCATCGGATTGGGTGGCGGTTCGGTCATGGACGCGTCAAAAGGGATAGCCATTACCGCTAAAACCGGTCATTCGGTCTGGGAGTATGTATATACAGGGCCCGATAAGAAACAGAGACCTGTCAGGGAAGCGCTGCCTATAGTTTGTATCCCGACCGTAGCGGCTACCGGCAGCGAGGCCGACGCTGGGGGGATCATCTCCAACTGGGAAACGCACGAGAAGACCGGGATCTGGGGCCCGCCGCTGTTTCCCACGGCATCGATTGTCGATCCGGAGCTGACATTAACCTGCCCCCCCGATTACACAGCCGACGGCGGTTTCGATATCATCAGCCATGTGATCGAGGGGTATTTCACCGCCTCCACGAACGCGTATGTGCAGGATCGGATCGCCGAGGGGATTATCAAGACGGTCATGAAATATCTGCCGAGGGCTATCAGGAAAGGGGACGATCTCGAGGCGAGGACGTTTCTTTCCTGGTCATCAACTTTGGCTTTATCCGGTTTCGTCAACTCCGGCAGGGGCGGAGGATATCCTCTGCATGCCTTAGAGCACGTGGTCAGCGCTCACTACGATATCAGCCACGGCCGGGGGCTGGCCTTGCTTTTTCCGGCCCTGATGGATTACACAATGGATGCGCGGCCTGAGAAATATATCGAGATGGGGGCAAATATTTTCGGTCTGCGTCTGGAAAACGAGGATAAATACCACGCCGCCAAGATCAGTATCGACGCTATGAAAGGGTGGCTTGCGTCGATAGGACGGCTTCTGACATTCACCGATCTGGGAATCGACGATTCCAAATTCGAGATCATGGCCGACGACGTGGTACGGCTGTATATGCGCGATAAGGGTCATCTTGAGAACCCCCGACCGATAGACAGGGACGGTGTGCTCGAGATATTCAGGATGACGCTGTAGGCAGTTTTTGTTGTAGGAGCGTATTGAATACGCCCCCGATGCGATGTCAGCCCCGCCTTCGGCGGGGTTTCCTGATATTAACAGATAGGCCCGGGTGGCATGCTTTTGCTCCGACCACCGGTCGGAGGATAAGCATGTATTATGCCATACGAACATGCTCACCCCGATTAAAAAATCGGTGAGAGCATGCCACCCATAGGAACTTTCTCTGGTTACTAAACGCCTGTTTAGTAACCGATCGGTCTCGCTTGTACTGGTAACCAAGCAGCGCTTGGTTACCAGGGAAAAATGACTACTCGCTTTTTATGCAAATGTCAACTAAAGTTCGTTCTGCCACAAATTAATCGCTGCTATTTTCTTCTCTTTCAGATAATAATTTTTTCGCAGCTTTGACGTCTATCATTGCCTTGTGCCCATGCTTTTCGAGCAAATGCAAGAGATTGCTACCATTCAATAAGGTTAGTGGTTTACCTTTTGCAAACTCATATGAGTCGGGACCGTAATCAGAAGTAGTAACCAAGATTCCTTTTGTAGCTCCCTCATTTACAACTGTTCCATACAAATCCCGAACCGCGGCCACTCCTACTACATTAGTATAACGTTTTGCTTGAATAACGATTTTACCGCCACGAATAGGATCCGGATCGAAAGCAATTGCATCCACGCCACCATCGCGACTGGCTTTCGTGACCTTTACCTCACCTCCGTTTTGAGAAAACTCCTTTTCAAACAACTCCCTTATGAGATGTTCAAAATCCTCCCAGTCCATGGCCGCAAGATTGCTTGATTCATCTATGTCGTTAGTTACGTCGTAGGACGAAGTAAATCTTTTATCTTCTCTACTAATGATGAGTATAGGAGCAATAGGTGTCAAGCTATGCAATTTCGAGCTGGCAATTCCTTTCAGTTTTTTAAAGCACAATTTGGGATCGATATTCGCTAAATTGATTGATAAAAATTCTTCGCGGTTCATTTGAACGGATAGAATGCAAGCTTTGACATCCTGGCCGGTTGATCTATCGATAGATTCAACCCATCCGTTGAATACGATTGAATCAATAGCGTTCGCTGCATCGGACTCATAGATCTCAAGTATAGTTCTAAGTGGAATTTGATATACTAGACTATCAAACATTTTGTTAACGGCTGATTCTGGAAGAAACACCTCTTTAAATTCTTCTCTTGATTGGACGTATTTCACTTCTCTTAAATTGGGTAAGTCGTCAGCACATGGCAGAGAATAGTCAACAATTAATATCTGTGTCTCAGGATTGTAATCTAAATCGAACTCTTGAGGGAAATAGTCCGGATAGTCTGACAATGAGAGGACAATATGATAATACTCTAAGACGGCCTCAGGTTCTTTCAGAAAATATTGTTTTTTCAGTTGTTCTATGGAATCATTCTTTTCCTTTTGCTGTTCGAGAAAATTGTTCCTTTCCGCCTGCCACTTTTTTATTTCGCTTAGAAATTTCTTATTAACGTTATTGTTTTTATTAGTAACCTCTTTCTTTATTTTGATCCAATCCTCAAGGTCATTATTGAACTGAAACCTCGCCTCTTCCACCCTTCGTTCTTCAAAGGAAAAAACCTTGTCAATAAATCTTAACTTCGGCCTGTACTTTTCGCTTGTTTCCCTCGGTTTTTCGGGAATATCAATCAGGTTGGGGCACATAGGTTTTTTAGTATTAAATTCTGTTTTGTCCTTGAGGCTATCCCATTCAAACTTACAACCTTTTTCAAGAGAACGGTTCAGCATGTTTTCAATGGCGTCTAATTTTTGGACAGCTTCCTCAGTCTGGCACCGCGCTTGCTCGATCGGTAATCGCTTCAGAAATGTTTTTGAAACCGTCAGTAATGATTTCCTATACCGATTAAATTCCCTCTGGCCAATGAATTGAATCTCAGATACTGCTTGGAGAGCTTTTTGTGCTTGTTCGAATTGTCTGCCTATTTCTTTGATGTTTTCTAATGGACTCTCGACTAATCCAGTCAGGCTCTCCAATAAGTCTTCTAGTTTTTGTATCTCGGCTAGCTCCATATCTTTTACCTAATTAAGATCTGGATTAAAATGTCACTCGACCGCACAGTGATAATTTATTTCAACAGCGTCATCCGCCCTGTGGCCTCGCTGTCGCCGGTGGTCAGGCGGTAGAAATAAACGCCCGACGGCTGATCGTCGGCGTTCCAGGTAACCCGGTGAAATCCCGGGTTTACGGAGCCGTTGTAGAGGGTCGTCACCTCGCGCCCCAGGATATCGTAGACGACCAGATCGATTTTGGTCGCAATCGGCACGGCGAAGGAGATGGTGGTGGCGGCGTTGAACGGGTTGGGGTAAGCGGGATGAAGGGCGTATCCGTTCGGTAAACTCCCGGAATCGTCGACGAAAGTCAATACGGTATCCGGTATGGCCAGTGTAGCCGCTCCGCCGACAGCCGTCTTGGTGTATTCATAAAAGAAGCCGGTATGAATATGATCGATATTATCCCCGGTTGTATGGTAATATGGATTGAAATCGCTGGAGTAATCCTCTATGCCAAGCATAGCGGCGTAATCGTAATCCCAGAACGAAGCGTGATCGGACGCGCCGGTCGCTCCCCAGGTGATGATATCGGGATCTATGGCGATATCGTAATCGTCGACGACCTCCGAAAGAACGTTACCGAGCGCGATTGACGGTTCTGACGTTCCGGTATGAAATTCGGCGGAACCGTCGCCGTTGCCGTCCCAGGCGATCATATCGAAATTGAATACCCCGATTATATTATCGCCGCGGGCGAACGCTTCCTCGGCATAGGCGGCCGAGCCTAACAGCCCCTGCTCTTCGCCTGTCCAGAGGCAGAATTTGATCGTCTTTTCGAAATTGTATCGCGAGAAGATCCTGGCCGCTTCGATTGTGGCTGTCGTGCCGGAACCGTTATCGTCCGCGCCGGGGGCATTTGTTTCGGGTTGTTGGGAACGGCTGTCCATATGTCCGCAGATAATCACCTGCTGATCGGGATCTGTCGTTCCCGGTTTGGTGGCGATGATATTCCGCCAGGCCGATTCGATATTCTGGGTCTGGTTGAACCATGTCTGACCGCCATCGGTCGTCTTCGCCAGGGTGCCGTTGCCTCCGGCATATCCGACCTCGTTGTTTACAAAAGTCACCCCGTAGAAATCGCTCAAAGTTCCCGACGATCTCTCTTCCCAGGTATCGCCGCCGTCGGTAGTGATAAATATCTCGCCGTTCCAGCCCACGATACATCCGAATAGAGGGTCGGCGAATTCGACACTATATTTCTCGACATTCGATCCCAGGTTTACAGTCTGCCAGTTCGCGCCGCTGTCGGTAGTGCGTCTTACAGCTCCGGCCCATCCGACAACCCATCCGTTGTTTTCATCGATAAACTCGATCCCGTATAATCTTTGATTGGTATTTGTGTTTTGAGTGGTCCAGGTTTCGCCGCCGTCGGTTGTATGGATAACAGTCCCGTCTCTGCCGCAGGCCCAGCCGTTTTGCGAATCGACAAAACTGATATCGTAAAGCCGGGAATTCGTCGGAGTTGTTTGGGTCGACCAATCCTGCCCGCCGTTCGCTGTATGCAGAACAGTGCCTAAATCACCGGCGATCCAACCCCGCGAATCGTCAATGAAACAAATACCGAAGAGGAAAACGCTGGTTCCGGAATTCTGAGAGACGAAGCTCTCGCCGCCGTCATCGGAGAATTTTACGGTACCATTGTTGCCGGTAAACCAGACATTATCCTGTCCGGAATTGGCGATACCCCAGAGGCTGCTGTTGGTGCCGCCGGGGATAACCGCCCAGTTCTGGCCGCCATCGGATGTTTTTAAGACCTCGGAATTCTCGGTAACCAGCCAGGCCAGGTTTTCGTCGTAGGAGGTCATATGCCGGATCTCTCCGCCATAGAATCCGTGGAATTCCGCCTGGTAGCCGTAATTTTCGAGCGTTTCCCGAATAAATCTCGCCGCCAGGAAATTATCGGGCGTGCCGGAGTAGCGGGTATGAATGGTATCGGGCTGACCGTCGATCTCGATAGGGCTTGCCCCGGTAAGCCGGCTTAAGTAATCGAAGATCGAATCCGGGGAAACCTCGGTTATCATCTGGTCGATGGTCGGATCGTAAGTCAGTAGAAGATCGAACTCACCCGAAGCGACAGACTTTGTGAATAGACGATGCTTAAGACGTCGGTAGGGGATATCGAAATCGGGAGCGGAGGTGGAGATTACAAAATCGGCTCCGCGGTAGATAAGCGACGATTTATCCGAAGGTAAAGCGTCGCTATACCAGACGAAAAGGTTCGAGGACTCGCAGTCGAAATCTACGGCCTCATATCGTATGTTTCTATCATCGAGCCATAGCAGGCGATTCTGGCCGCCGGATAGCAGCGCTTTATCCCCTTCTCTACCCCAATACCCGCCCGAAAAACCGTCAAGCGACGATTGATTGTAATCGGTGACTATAAAATAATAGTCGGAAGCCGCGCTGGAAAGGGCCAGAAACGCGGTAAAAAACAGAGATGAAATTATTCTGAAAAACATCGAAACTCCTTTATTATTGGCTATCAACAATTTACAAAAAAGGACGAGAAAGTCAAGTTAGTTTAGGCCACAATTTTACATTGAAATCACGACATATGGTGGTTTGAAATATGTTGAAACACAACATCTTGTATTTTTTTCAGACTTTTTTTGAAATATCCTTGACAGAAATCGGTATTATCCGTTAGTATGAATGCCGCTGATGGTGGGAGTGAGACAAGAAATTGTCGAGGTAATGTTGATTGTAGATTCAGCGACAATCATTATAGGTTTGAAAATAGGAGAGGGGGTCGAGGGTATAAAAGTGTCTGCAATATCGAAAGAAAAGCAGAGCGTGAAGTCGGCGGAGATCTCGGTAGAACTGATGGCTATTACGCCCAACGGCGAAGACGTTATCGAGCGCGCCTGCCGCACATGTTATCTGTCGTTTCACAGGTATGATCCGCCGAAATCGACCGAAGAATTGATAGCGAAGATCCTTCGTAAAAGGCATCATTCTGTTCTGGAGCACGCTTCCGCGACTTTCAGGATCAAGGGCGGTTCCAGGGTTTTCACTCATGAGCTTGTCAGGCATCGCTTTATATCCCCGTCACAGGAAAGCCAGCGATATGTCTGCTACGCCGACAAGCAGGATCGAAAGAAAACCAAAGATTATGAGGTGGTTATCCCGAAGACTATTAAAAACGCGGCCATTCCCGGCATGTCCGATAGCGCCGAGAAGTTATATAAGGAGGCCGTAGGGGCAGCTTATGAGCTGTACGAGCAATTACTTGATGTCGGTGTACCGCCGGAAGACGCCCGTTATGTGCTTCCCAACGCCACCGTATCGGAGATCGTGATAAGCTCGAATTTCCGGGAATTACGCCACTTCTTCTGCGTTCGGACCAATCCCAGGGCGCACTGGGAAATACGGGAAATCGCCATTATCATGCTTAAGATCATGAAAAAAGAGGCGCCCATAGTATTCGCCGATTTCGAGATCGACGAAGAGACCGTGTCAGCGACTTTTAAATACGATTCTTAAAGAATACGCGTCTTTTGAAATAAATGGAGGGAAAACGGTGCAACAACAGAAATCCAAAGTAAAGCCTCAATTGACTGCCAATTCGCTGGCTGTACTGCAAAGGCGATATTTGATAAAAGATGACCACGGACAGGTTATCGAGACGCCCGAAGAGCTGTTTGAGAGGGTGGCCGGCGTAATTGCCTCGGCCGACGGTGTATTCGGCGCTACCCGCGAGGAGATCGACAATACCGCTATTGATTTCTTCAACATGATGGCCCGTCTGGAGTTTATGCCCAATTCGCCCACCCTGATGAATGCCGGGCGGAAATTGGGTCAGCTATCGGCCTGTTTCGTGCTGCCCATCGACGACAACATGGAATCGATTTTCGAGACGGTGAAAAACACGGCCTTGATTCATAAATCGGGTGGAGGCACAGGTTTTTCATTCTCCCGTTTAAGACCCCAGAATTCCATAGTCGCCTCCACATCCGGAGTGGCTTCCGGCCCCATCAGCTTCATGAAAGTCATAAACGCGGCGACCGAGGCGGTCAAACAGGGTGGAACCCGAAGAGGCGCTAATATGGGCATACTGCGGGTCGATCATCCCGATATCCGGGAGTTTATTAAGTGCAAAGACGATCTTTCCGAGCTTACCAATTTCAATATCTCGGTAGGAGTGACTGACGCTTTCATGCGGGCGGTGAGAGATCGCACCGATTACCAGCTTCTCGATCCCCGCTCCGGCGAACAGCATGTGGTTGACGGCAAGCCGCAGAGCCTCGATGCCGGGGAAGTATTTCAAGCGATAATAGCGCATGCTCATAAAACCGGCGAGCCGGGGATAATTTTCCTCGATAAAATAAACGCTAAAGAGAATACCCCCGATGTAGGTTTGGTCGAGGCGACCAACCCCTGCGGCGAGCAACCGCTTCTCCCCTATGAAAGTTGTAATCTCGGCTCGATAAACTTATCGAAAATAGTCAGGGCGGTGGTGGACTCGTCGGATACCGCCAGGATGTTCAGAAACGAGATCGACTGGGATAAACTCAAAGATCTGGTATGGAAAGGGGTGCATTTCTTAGATAACGTAATCGAACAAAACCAGTACCCGCTGAAACAGATCGATGAGGCCACGAAAGATAACCGCAGAATAGGCCTCGGGGTTATGGGTTGGGCCGATATTTTGATTATGCTCGATATTCCGTACAACTCCGGTGAAGCCCTGGAAATGGCCGATACGATCATGGGTTTTATCCAGAAAGAGGCCGATCAGGCCAGTATGAGCCTGGCCGAGAAAAGAGGCGCTTTCCCGAATTGGGAGAAATCGATTTTCGCCGGGCAGGAAAAACTCCGAAGGAATTCCACTGTCACTACTATCGCCCCCACCGGCACAATCTCCATTATCGCCGGTTGTTCGTCGGGAGTCGAGCCGGTTTTCGCGATAAGCTATATCCGCAACGTCATGGACAATGACAGGCTGGTGGAGGTTAATCCCCTGTTCGAATCCAGGGCCAAGGAGATAGGATTTTACTCGCAGATGCTCATGGAGAAAATCGCGGAGAAAAACTCAATTAGCGATTTCGCGGAGATTCCAGGGGAAGTGAAAAAGGTGTTTGTTACCTCCCACGATATCTCCCCGGAGTGGCATATCAGGATGCAGGCCGCTTTCCAGAAGCATACCGAAAACGCCGTTTCCAAAACAATCAACATGCCTAAAGAGGCTACCATCGACGATGTTCGGATAGCCTACGAACTCGCCTACGGAGTCGGCTGTAAAGGTGTGACCATTTATCGCGACGGCTCCCGGGCGTTTCAGGTGCTTTCGACCAAACAGACGGAGAAAGATTCCAAAGATGTCGGTTTTGGCGCGGCGATGGTCAAAGAGCGTCCGGAAACACTTCAGGGAATTACCAATAAGATAAAAACCGGTTTCGGAAACCTATACGTAACTGTCAATACCCTTAACGGTAAACCGTTCGAGGTTTTCGCCCAGATCGGCAAATCGGGCTACGATACCATGGCCGATACCGAGGCCATCTGCCGCCTGATCTCCCTCGCTCTGCGAAGCAATGTCGACGTCGAAGTTATTATCGAGCAACTCAGAGGCATCGGAGGGGATGCCCCTGTGTACGGGTCGGGCGGGCTTATCCGCTCGGTACCCGACGCTCTGGCCAAGGTGCTCCACAAGCATTTCGGCAACGGCAAAGCGCTCAAAGCCCAGACAGACCTCTCGGTGCTCAACTGCCCGGACTGCACCGGCAGGCTCAACACCGAGTCGGGGTGTATAGTCTGCCCCGATTGCGGGTATTCGAAATGCTGAGGGATATCCTCTTATAGCGATTAAAGGCGGCTTAAATGGCCGCCTTTTTTTATAATAGCAAGGCAGGTATTCTTGCATCAGGTAACCAAGTTCCGCTTGGTTGCCATTAAGTCGCAGATGATACGAATGTGTTCGGTTACTAAGCGGGAGCTTAGTAACCAGCGTAATAGACTACCTTTCATTATATTTGCGGGGGGTAAACCCAAGCTCCCCGCCTACAGTTCGGCGATTTTTTCGTAGGGGCGTATTGCAATACGCCCCTACCGATGGAAATTAGGTAATCTATTTTTTCCGGATGTAAAATATCCGGGCGTCGTGGTAGCCCACGGAGAATATGACGCCCTCCCTGAGTTCCCTCGATGTGTAATTGAATTCCTCGTCGGAGAGAACGTCATACATTTTGATTTTTGCCTGTTTCAATCCCAGGGCGGCCATATCTATAGAGGCGACGATCTTCTTTTTGAAACCGCTCTCCTGCGATGTGAATGTCGTATCGGTATTAATCAGGTAGAGGATTATCCCCCCATCGTTAACCTGGGCGATCAGATCGACCTTGGGGTCCGACGTGGAAACCGGGGAGTCTATCTTCTGGTTTTTAAATATCGATCTTAAAAGATCCATCCTGGCCGGATCGTATTTCGGAGAGATGTCGAAAGTGAAGAAATAGACCGTGCCCTTACCGACCTTTTTATATAATCCTACCGTTTTCGTTCCGTTTTTGGCCAACGGCTTACCCGATACCTTGCCGGAGATGTAACCGTATTTGATAGCTCGCAGTTCGGTTTTATCCCAAGTGATATTGCTGGGGGTCCAATCGCAGGTCGTGCTTATCCCGATGGCCTTGGAAAGGATCGTGCATTTCTGGAATTTATCGTTGAATTTGGGTGCCAGGCCGAAAAGAACTATCGTTTTCCCCGCCTTTACGGCTTCGACTATATTGCTCTGTCCCTCCTCGGACATATATTCGGCGCTGGGGATGAAATAGAGGTCTTTTTCCTCGAAGAAATTGGGAGTTTCGATATCGACCACCGAGTAATCGTATTTTAAATTCATGAAATCCTGCCCCAGAGGATTGAGGGTTTGAGAGACAAGATCGCTGACATAAGGGAAAAAGTCCTTTATGCCCAGATGATGATGAACCAGGTAATTCTTATGATAGCCTATCCCGATTCTGGCGATCGATTTGGCGGTGTTTATTCCGATATGCTCCAGGGCGGTATTTAATTTTCTGACGATATCGTAATTTTCGTTTACGGTACCGTCGCGGCCGAGCGGCGATCCGTGCCAGTGATCGCGTCCGACAAACATATAGTGGTTCAGCCCTTTCAAACCGGCGGCCAGAGAGCTTATTACGAGGTAGCGATGATGGCGGGCGTTATAGGCCGCTGGTCTTTGAACTTCCGATTTTGAGTTACTTGTCGGTACGCCGCCGTAGAGTTCCGGCGACCACGCGAACCCGGTTTTACCGGTTAGATAGCGGATATTCCTTCCCAGCCTGCAATAATCGTCGGCATCGGGGATTTTAGCCCCGATAACCATTTTCTCGGCGAGCAACGTGTCGATATTGGCGGGCAAACCGAAATCGTTGGTCCAGGGCAGTTTTACCGAAAAGAAACATCCCACCCCGAGGCTGTCGAGTCTTTCCCTGATACTCTCGACATACTTGCCCAGAAGATAACCTTTGAACTCTATCCAGTCGAAATGCCTGACCAGTTCCTCCGGCTTCTTCGCCTCGACAGAAACAGGCGGCTCTATCAGGGAAAAGTCCTTCACTTTTTTGCCGTAGCCGGCGGGAAGCTTATCGGGCGATATATATTTTTCCTCTAAGAAAGGATGATACTGCTCCACGATCGTTTGATTGTTGTAATCAGCCGCGAAGGGCTCGAGGTTGTCGCCGAAACTCAACTCGTCATCGATCTGTATGATAAAGACAGGTCCTTTCGGGAATATATAATTCTGAATAACGTCGATTAACCCGTTGAAATACCTCTTCATGTGGTTTAAGTACCTGGGATGGAGATAGCTGGGTTGATAACTGGGGACCACTCCCGGCCCGTTATTAGCCGAGACCAGTTCTCCGCTGTTATCCCTGGCCACGATAGACTCATCCTGGAACAGGTATTTGGGAAGCCCTCCATTGCGCCATTCGGCTTTAATCCATGGTCCCGGTTTTAGAATAATCTTAAAACCGAACTCCCTGGAAAGCTCCAGAAAAACGATCAAGTCTTTTTCGGGAGAGCTGAAACCCCTGAAATCGAACTCGCCGGGGTTTTCCTCGTGAAGATTCCACGGTATATATGTCGAGATGATCCGAAACCCGGCTTTTTTGATCCTCTCGAAACAGATCGACCAATACCGTTTTTCGACCCTGAAATAGTGCATCTCCGCGGCGAAAGGAAAATATTCGTCCCGCCCGATTAAGAACTTGTTGTCAATTATTCCTAACATTTTTTTCGGCCATCCCTTATCTAGTGGTTTAGAAATTAATATATCATACTAATCAATTTCCCCCATAAAGTCAATTAAAAAACTATATCTCATTGATGCTCAACGTGATAGAATTACGACTCAGGGGTCTACGATGCTGATCCGCTGCCATTTTGATGTCATTCTGGGGCGCCAACCGTCGTTTTTTGTGGTTTAGTTGGTATGGCGGGCATTCTTCGCAGGGCGTTAACAGGTTCGGCTGGCTTTTGAGCTTTCCGAATCCCCAGATAATATCCGCGATATCGAACGCGCAGCTATTATTGAGATCCATCCTCACATGCCAGAAATAACCGCTGCCAGGAGGGCATTCGCAAAGCAGCTCGGGATAGCGGGGCAAGATGAACATTGGAAAGCTTCGATAATATCGGCGACGTTAAACTTGCCGCTTCCGTTAAAATCGCCGACAACGTATGAGCCGCAGGGGAACTCCATCGGACATTCGAAACCGGCGTCGCAATCCTCGCCTGAGTACCACACTCCGCCGAGAGCGTGGCAATCCTGTTCTTCCATATTGCCGACACATTCGAACTTCACGCAACAGGCGCCAGTCTGCGCGTTGGCGCTGATAGCGAAAAGCAGTATAATCAATAATGATATCATTATAGCTCTGGCCATGTGCCCTCCCAGATTTATATTATCAGGTTGCCAATGAAATTATAACTTAAATCCGAGCTTTTCGCCCTTGCTGCCGCATAATTATGGTATCGAATATATAGGGCGAAGTCAATATTATGGAATAGACAGGGTAATATTATCGTTAAAAAAAGAATCGGGCCTTCCTTGAAGGAAGACCCGATTCCGGCTTTAGTCCTTAACTAAAAACCAGCGTTAGATTTGAGAATGGTCTATTATTCCATCCCCGATCCGGTGCTGAGTTTAGCTTTGGACTCCAGGTTCGGCACGATCAAAGGTTGATCGCCGCCGCCTCTGGGTGAACCACCTTCTGGAGGGCACTCTTCGCATGGAACCAGTGGCGGAGCACCGGTTTTCAGCTTGGAGAACCCGGCAATAACGTCCGCGACGTTGAAAGCGCAGCTGTTATTGACATCCATAGCGACAGCCCAAGGATTGGCACCCACGGGGCACTCGCAAAGGAGAGCCGCGTCGGGAGTGCCGGTTTTCAGCTTGGAGAACGCCGAGATAATGTCAGCCACGTTGAACGTGCCGCTGCCGTTGTAGTCGCCTACAACGTAATCGCCGCATAACGAGCTTACAGGTTCGCAAGGATCGACTTCCATGGTATTCGCGAAGTCAGCGCGAGCGAACATGTCAGCTTCGCTGTTAGCGCCGATGACCGCGATCTGCATGGTTATCGATGCACCAGCCGCTATGGTATGCGGACCGGTGCTCATGATCGAGGACATATCGCCGTACGGCTCATCCCAGATCTGGTCCGTGCCGGAAGACATGATCATATGAAGGGCATCCATCATCCAACCACCTTCGACGGTACCGCCGTTGGGATAGATGTAATCCCACTGGCTTACAGCGCCCATTGAGGTCAAACCGATATCGTCAGCGTTGATCATGCAGAGACCGTAGAGGTAAGATAGGTCCGTACCCTCTTGGTACATCAAGTTACGACTTCTATCGAATGTGATGATGTCTTCAGAAAGGTTGATATCCCAGTCGAAGTAAACTCCAGCGTAGTAGCCGGTAAGATCGACTTCGCTGGTGTTAGTAATGGTGTAGACGTGGACGAAGATATCCATCGCGTCAGCCGGATCGGTGTATCCGTGGCCGCAGTATTCAATTGCTAGGCCGCCAAGGACGCCGCCGTCACCGAACGGAGCGGTCGGATTGTAAGGATCACCCATCTGCAGGAAGCCAGTTAAGTCATACTCGTAAGTATCGGTTATTCCAGGGTTGTAGTAGGAGAACATAGCGGTGGGGGAATTACCCATGACGAAGGAACCGGCGAAGTTCACCGGGCCCTGGCCGTTCCAGTCGTAGGTGTTTTGTTGGGAATCGGTTTCGCCCAACGGACCGTAGTTACTGACACCGCAATCCGGAATGTTTCCGGTCATGGCCAGGCCTACCTGCTCGAAGAGTACGCATTCGAAGTCAACACAGCTTTCACCTTCGAACCAGCCGCCATTTAATGCCGCGCAGTCGAACTTGTTCAAGTCGTCGACGCAATCTAAGTCAGCATTACAGCAAGCGGCAACGGGCAATGGACCGCAGGTTACTTCTAAGACGTAGTTGTTAGTGTAGTCGCCGGATCCGTCGCACGGTATACCGTTATAAATCGGGTCCTGGCCCGTTCCGGGACCAGTCCAGATAGTATACGTCCCGATATCCAGCGTAGCGCTTATTGAGAATGGCGTGCATGGCGCCGTTTCACCGGTTTCGATGAAGACGATCTCCTCGCAATCGGAGGCATCCAGTATGAATATGGCAACCGGGTATTCGGCTTCGACCGAGACTGTTACGACCTGCGCTTCGGTGAGAACAAGTTCATACCAATCGGTATCTCTTGAATCATTCTCAGCCCAGGTTGTTCCGCAAACGATGTCGCCGCATTGGATCGATTCCCATGTCGGCTCATCCGCGTTGCAGCCGCCGTTGGTGTCGTCACCGCAAGCCTCTTGTTCATAGCCGGCTTCGGGGGGACACTCGACAACGCACGGCGCGCCTTCGACGATGTTAATCGTATAATCCTCGGCTTCACCATAGAAGGTGTCGTCGCAAGGAGTAGGATTAACACTATATCTCTCGGCCACGCGCATCCGGGTCGGGCCAAGCAACGCGTCAAAGGGGATAGCGATATTAGCGGTAAGCGTTTCGCTTATGCCACAACCCAAGTCGTAACCTTCGCTTTCCTCGAATACGAAGTTCTGATTCCAGTCGAACCAGGCGCCTACACACTCTGTATATATACCCGACTCAAAGCTGACGGAGAGAGTATAGGTTCCGTTTTGCTGGACATCGGTAGACATAGAGGTGTAATCGCCATAGCTGCAAGGATCACCTTCATTGCCGGTCGTGTTGTTGATGGTGTTGAAGGTTACGTTGGTAATCCAGTCATCGGTGTCGTTCGAATAGCAGATATCGCAGTATTCGACCTGCGCCGCGTCAGTAACGTTAACCTCGTAGCAGAAATCATAAGGTTCACCAGTGTTCGGATTCGCGAAATAGGAGGGCCAGAGTATTGTTCCTGGGCCCTGCGGGACAGCGGGGAAGATCATGTTGTAACCCGAAAATCCGTTGTCACACGTAATCCAGCCATCGCCGAGACCATCTTCTCTGATAATGTAGTCATCACAAGCGCAGTCATCCATAAGAATAATTCCTACAGTGTGAGCATCGTGGCTTTGCTCAGCGCAAATTGTGATTTCCACGTCGTTTGAGGCGTACGGTAATTCGATTTCATACCAGACTGTGTTCCAATTCAGAAGTCCGGGGCAGTCGACTGTGGCGTTGACGTTGGTGCCGCAACCGGTAGCCGGGTAAGGAGAAGTAATCGGGTCCGGATTCTCGCAGAGATCGTTATCCGGAGCCGAGGGACACTGGAATTCAGGACAGGTTTCGCCCGCATACCAGTCGCCGCTCGAATTATCGCATTCGGCCTCAGTCATCGTGCCTATGCAGTCAAGGCCGACGCAACAGGCGCCGAGAATACCGCAAGCCGGTTCGAGATCGGCGCAAAGCGTGTTGGCCGCGAACCGCAGAGGAGCGGGGCAGTCTACTATTTCGACGTTATCGACGCATGTGCCATCATAATCGTCACAGCAAGCGCCGAATTCTTGAACGTACTCGCCGGTCAGACAGATAGCGTTATCGTAGAGATAGTCCTCGAATACGCCGTTATTATCAAACCATGAGAACCCATCGCCGACATCCGAGCTAGCCCACATGAACCAGCAGGATGGATCGAGCATACCCTGGATGGAAACCCAGCCGCTTAGTAAATTGCAGGGTTCAGGCAGGTCAACTCCAAATTCATATTGAATGTAAAGGCCTGAATACGATCCACCAGTGGGCATTGCTATGGCAGTGAGCAAGTAGCTGCAGACAGGGGCCGATATATCGGGCATGCCTGAGCCGTCGTCTGCCCAGAAATTGATTTCAAAGGTCATCGGCTCTTCAGAGCAGTTTTGCCAGGAGCCATCCAATACCATCTTGGTGCCCCACCAGTGGACATCTGTGATACTGCCGGAAACCTGGTAACTCTCAAAACGATTAAAGTTAGAGCCATTAACATCAAGCTCAGATGTACCCAGGGACCATCCTCCGTCAACAGGAGTCGGAGGCTGACCGAACAGCGTCCCTTCGACGGGACATTCGATCTCACCCTGCTCCCCACACTCGGTGATTTCGATAGAATAATCACCGAAATTACTGCCGTAACCGTCAACAACGATGTAATAAGTGTTTCCGGCGTAAAGTGTCACGCAATACAGCGCGGAGACAAAGTTCTGTCCGCCGGGAGCGGTACAGTCATCGTCGTTGCAGTAGAGAGCGGTCCCCGACGCGCAGGTGTTTTCGTAGACGTAAAGCTTCGTGTCGTAATTTGTCTGCCCGACACAAAGAGTAATGTTGACGACGATATCGGCAGTGGGAACGTAGGAATAGACGACATCAGGCGAAAGCGATCCAGTGTAATCACAGACCTCGTCGAAATCGTCGGTATAACCTGTAGTCGTTCCGTCGTCGGCGAACGGAATGCCAGGGATAACGGTGGCTGACGCGCAGTCATCGCCGCCCTGCAATATCACGTTCTCATCCGGAATGTTCACCGGACCGCTGTATTCCTCCTTTTCGGGAATCTCAGAGGATTTTTCAAGGAAGCTGTTCGCCGGGCGATCAGCCTTCATTACTCCCGGTGCGAAGGATCTGCCTGATTTTTGATCAATCCTGACAGAAAGTACTTCCGGGCTTTCTTGTTCTGCGGCTATCATCTCGAGCTTGTCCAGATCGGCCTGGCTCAAAGGAGCCCGCTCGATAACGGGGGCCTTGTTGCTAATTGAAGACGGTTGCGAACCTTCTTCGACACCCGCGATAGCCCAAGTACAGAGCAGCGTAACAGCTAAAATACACAGAAAGAGTTTTTTCATTTTTCCATCTCTTCCTAAGAAGAACAGTTTAAATTTGTTTCAAATTAATGAAATGCGAACTCCTGATTTCTTTTAACGTCTTTTGGTTAAACTTTCCATTTAAGAACAATACCTTTGGGTATATCTTTTAGGTATCACCTCCTTTTTTTACTTAAAAAAGATCATTGATTCAAACGACCATCAAAACTACTGACTTATCTATTGTCAATCCCATCAGCTATGTTGGGGAAACCCCGGTTTGGTAATCTTTGACGAGTCCTTCCCGTCCGTTTTCAGTAGCCCAGTTTGTAGATTTCACTTACTTTCGTTGACGCGGTTTGTTGCCCGCTTCTCAACTTGAAAAATAATATATATCTTGAGAATTGTCAAGAAAAAGTGTCGTTTAAGAGGATAAGTTTTCCAATAATTGTAAAGAACACATTACATTTCGCCCGATTTTTTGGTTTATCGATAATAGCGGCACGAATTAGTTCCCGGCGAATTTAAAACGATTTGTAATTGACTTGTCCGCAAGCTGTTACGATTGGAAGCGCGGGGAAAGTTCAGAAGTCATGTTTTCAGGCGGTCACCATTGAATTGCCGATTAGCTTTTGGAATGTCTTTATGAAATGCGGTTTTTCCCTGTAAATATCCGTATAAAGCGATCCGATAGCTCGATATTCGTCGCTGAAATACGCCTCCACCGAATCGTCGCAAACGTTGATATGAGTGATTTCGCATCCTGATTTCTCGATGGAATCGGAATCGGGGCAGACCGAATGCGATTGATAGCTGGCCGAAACAGCGCCGGTCCCGATATCCTCGATGGCTACGGCCGATCCGTAATGGGGGTTTTGGAGACGGTATGTTTTCGCTCCCAGGGCCTGGGCCAGGGTAACCGCGCCACCGCCGATCCCCATTAGAGGCCGAATACCGACTATACGCTCTATCCGGGGGATAATTTTACCGGCGCTTTCCGGCGAAAGAGGTCTGCCTGAAATAATGATACCATCGGGATGCAAGGCCACGATATCCTCCGGATGCGTATCGGGAGGGACCACCCTTATCCCACAGCCGTTTTCCCTGAAACCTTTTAGTAGATTATAGCTGGTGCCGAAATCCCAGACCACGATGTTATACTGTTCCGCCGGTAATCGTCCCGGCAGGAGATCCCAGAGATATTCATGCGGGGTGGAGATGGATTTTAAATCCTCGGATTGATAGGACGCGGGGATCGAAGCGATGTCGGAAGCGGCCTTCGGATTCTCGCAAATACCAGCGGTACTGTTGGTTACGAATTTCAAAGCGTCGTATAAAAGCTCGCGGCGGTCGGGGATGAAGCCTCCTATCCTATTTGAGGACAGGTAGCCGCGCAATTTGTGGCGGTCGAGGCTCCCGGAATCGGTTTCGATTTTCCCCAGAAATACGATGGCCGATAAATGAGGCTTAAAAGAATGATTCTTTTCCGGGAACGGAGTATTATCCTCGACATTAACGCGGTCGGTTATGACAATTTTTTTATGATAAGCCGGATCGGTCAGAATATCCCAACAAAAGCTTCGGGAACGAAAAAAAGCGATCTCGCCCGAAAACGATCCTTCGCCGCCGAAATACTCTCCGGAGAAAAGGCCGATATCCTTTATGGCCAGGTATCCTCTCATCGAAGTTAATTTTTATTTCAAATCGGCAAAATTGTCAAATGATAAGTTCGAGATTTTGAGTAACATTAAAGAGACGGTATCTGAAAGGCGGAGGGCCTCATTTTTATAATCCGAGAGCGAAAACAAAGGTCTATGATGACCGCTTGAGAATTAACTTGACTTATACGGATCGCGGTAACATTATAGCGGTCGATTTGCTTAAAGATTGTCCGGCTTTTGTTCTGGAGATGAACTTGGGGCTTTTTCTTTTTTCAAGCGTTAATCAAACGAGGAAACATTTATTATCCGATTGCACTGGTTATAGAGAATGCGCGATAAGTTAGCACTGGGGTTGATGATATTGGTGCTGCCGGTAATCATCTGGTTAGTTCACCAGAGAGCCGGAGAGCCGTCGGTATCATTCCCGCCGTACGACCTGACGGCCATGGCCACCCCCGGCGATAGTACCGGTTCGCTCACGTTAAGCTGGTTTTCTCTATCGGGTGATGACGAGAGTTCAGCTTCTTTCCCCGATTACAGGATATATCGCTCGATTTCCGCAGAAAGCGGGTTCGAGGAGATAGGGCAGGTTGGTTTTACCTATCCTCGGGCCACTTCCGCGACCCGGCAATACAGAGACGCCACGGCGGAACCGGGGTCTCCTTATTATTATAAGGTGGCCTGCGAAACCGATGGCGGCTTGGTCGAGTCCAACATATTCGGGCCTGTCGCCTTTGTCGTCGCCGAAATTATCGATACTACGGCGGCGTCCGCGGAGATAATCATCTTTCCCGCGACCCAGCTTCGGGCGTTCGATTTCCCCAACGACAACGGAAGTTCGATTACGCTGGAGTGGAAGATTTCCCCTAATGACGTTTTCGGGAGCCTCATGTTCGGCGGTTACGGCGTTTATCGTTCCACCAACCCGGATGGCCCGTTTGAGATGATAGCGGAGACCACTGCCGGAGTCACCGATGACGTTCGCCAGGTGAAGATAATGGCCGACGGCCGCGATGTCGAGGATGGGGTGGAGTATTACTATTATGTAGAGGCCAGATGGAACGGCTTGGCGGCCAAATCGAAAATCGCCGGGCCTGTAAAATCGTCTCAACAATGGTTCCATACGGGGCGGTCTGTATCGTTTTTACTTCTGGGTATCCTGGTGGCATCCATACTTTATTATATAAGCTACGCTAAATCCGGCCGGGAGCTGTTCATAAGGAAAATCGCCGGTCTGGAGGCTGTCGACGAGGCTGTCGGGCGCGCTACCGAGATGGGTAGAAAGATATTCTTTATTCCCGGCATTCAGGATATGAATAATATGCAGACTATCGCCGGGCTGACGATTTTAGGCAGGGTGGCCAAACTTACCGCTGAATATGATACCAAGCTCGACGTCCCTGTATCCCGTTCGCTGGTGATGGTGGCGGCGAGGGAGATTGTCAAGGAAGCGTATTTAAACGCCGGCCGTCCCGATTATTACAGCGACGATATGGTTTATTATCTGACTGACGACCAGTTCGGTTACGCCGCCGGTGTTGACGGTCTGGTTGTCAGAGAGAAGCCGGCTACGATTTTTTACCAGGGCGCTTTTTTCGCGGAGTCCCTGATACTGGCCGAAACCGGCAATTCTATAGGCGCTATACAGATAGCCGGCACGGCAATGCCCGCTCAGCTGCCCTTTTTCGTGGCTGCCTGCGATTACACGTTGATCGGCGAGGAGCTTTTCGCGGCCTCGGCCTATCTTTCCCGTGAGCCGAAATTGTTAGGCTCGTTGAAGGGGCAGGATATTGGCGGCAAGCTGGTTTTCCTGACCATGGCGGCTATATTTATTGTTTTAGCGACCATATCATCTGTTACCAATAGCGATTTTGTTGATACAATCGCGCGGATGTTTTCGGTTCATTAAGGCACGGAGCGTAATTTGAAGCGAGAGATTCCCTTAATACTCACGTCTGTTGTCGGGCTGACATTCGTCATCCAGTTTTTCATACCGCATTGGCCCATGGAAGATCTCTCGAACACGCTATCTAAATGGTATTCCATTATCTCGGCTTTCGCCATCTGGCTGGGCAGTATGAATCTTTTGAAAATAGCGTTAGAAAAGATATCCAAGCGCAAAAAGGACTGGATTTTCTCGGCTGTCACAATCGCGTCGTTTTTCCTCATTCTGATTATCGGGCTTTTCTTCTCGGGCGGCAGGCAGTATATCGAACAGGGATCGGGATTCGACTGGCTTTACAGAAATATATATTCGCCCTTGAGCGCTACCATGTTCGCCTTGCTGGCGTTTTTTGTCGCCTCGGCGGCATACAGGGCGTTCAGGGCCAGAAACGCCCAGGCTACGGTCTTACTTCTGGCGGCTTTTATAATAATGGCCGGCCGGACACCGTTCGGGGATTGGATAAGCCAGATGCTGTTCCTGCCGGAGGGTTGGTGGATATCGAATGTGACGAATGTCATTATGAATTATTTTAACGTAGCCGGGCAGAGGGCCATTATGATAGGAATTTCACTCGGTGTAATATCGACATCTTTGCGGATAATTCTGGGGATCGAGCGATCTCACCTGGGAGGCGAATAGTTTGCAGAATTTCATGCAAAAGCTTCTGAATATTGACCGTCGGATAATTTTCGTGGTGATATTCTTCGCTTTATCGGTGCCTATTTTCTTGAAAATCAGTATTCCGATAGTCGTCACCAGCGAGGTTCAAATGCTCTATGACGCTTTGGAGAAACTGCCTCGGGGAAGCAAGGTGCTGATCGCCTGCGATTACGATCCCGGTTCCGAGCCTGAGTTGCAGCCTATGGCCGAGGCGGGGTTGAAATATATGATCAAACGCGATTTCAAGTTTATCATTATCGGTCTATGGCCGCAGGGACCGATTCAGGCGAATAAGGCTTTCGAGGATATTAACGAGTCGGAAGACGAATTTATAGTGGAAAACGGCGATACCCTTTATTTCGGCGCCGATTTGATCGTTGTCGGATCGGATACGGTGCGCTACGGGATCGATTTTATCAACCTGGGATTCCAGGTGGGGCAGGAGCTTGTCATTCAGAGGATGGGAGCGTCGATAGAGGCCGCGTTCCCGACCGACAGGCGATTCGGCCGTCCTTATAAAGAATTCTCGGTTATGGACGGGATAAACAAGCTTTCCGATTTCGCCTTTATATTCAATCTTTCCGCCGGATACCCCGGTACCACCGAATGGGTACAGTTCGCGGTGGACAGGTTCCATGTACCTGTCGGAGCGGGGAACACAGCGGTTCAGGCGCCTTTAGTATACCCCTACCTCGACGCCGGACAGCTTACCGGTTTATTGGGCGGGATGAAAGGCGGAGCCGAGTTCGAAAAGCTGGTAGGCCATAAAGCCCGGGCGACGTTATCGATGGCCAGTCAGACGGTCGCTCATATATTCGTGATGTTTTTTATCATCGTCGGGAACCTGGCGTTTTTCATGACCCGTGGTAAATCCAAGGAAGGGAACGTTTAGGAATGGATGTTTTCGGGATCTGGTTAGCGGCCTTCTTTACCATAGGTATAGCGTCGTTTTTGTATAAAGACAATCCGCTCTACAAATTCTGCGAGGCGGTTTTCGTGGGGATATCCGCCGGGTATTGGGCTGTGACCTTATTCTGGGACAACATGGTTTTAGAGATGTTCGACGGTTTGGGCATTACCTATATCCTCGGGACCTGGGATGAAAAAGGAGCGTTACAGCATGTTTTTGCCGGTGCGTGGGATTGGAATATACTTCATCTGCTGGCCGGAATTCTGGGCATAATGATGCTTATGCGCCTGTTCCCGAAGATCGGTTGGATCTCCCGGTGGCCCTTGGCGGTAATCGTAGGATCTACGGCGGGGTTATGGATGATTACATATTTCCAGTCGAATTTTTTAAGCCAGCTTCAGAAGACGGTTATTCCTTTATTCGATATGGAAAAGATCAGGGCATTACCCGAATTAGGGGCAAGGCTCGCCGAACAGGGCAGATTGATCCCGTTCGATGTTTATTTCTCGGCTTATTTCGGTAACCTCGTGTTGGTGGTCGGCACTCTTACAGGGCTTATATATTTCTATTTCTCCAAGGCGCATAAAGGAGCCATGGGCGGCGCGGCCAAGGTCGGGATTTATTTCCTTATGATAACCTTCGGGGCCTCATTCGGTTACACGGTCATGTCGCGTATGTCGCTTTTGATCGGGCGGCTTTATTTCCTGTTCGGAGACTGGCTGGGCCTTCTTTCGTAGGTATTGATTTAAGATCAATCTAATTTTCCACTATACTTAGCTATATAGAAAATGATATATTTACTGCCGTATGATTCCACGATTATCCGGGCGCGTTGAAATCCCCGGATAAGCCAATATGGGAAATAGATTCTAAGAGCAAGGGGAATAAAGTGGAAAAGGTAAAATCTCTCGTTTCGGGTAAAAGGCTAACCTACGTAACGCCCGAGACGACAGTCCGGGAGGCCGTGTCGAAGATGGCTGATTCCAAAATAGGGGCGTTGTTGGTTTTATCCGACGGCAAGCTTGCCGGAATTTTTACCGAAAGAGATTTATTGAACCGGGTAGTCGCTATCGGCAAAGATCCCTCGGCCGTGAAGATATCCGAGGTTATGACCAAAGACGTGGCGGTCTGCGACGCCGAAGAGACATACGAGAAATGTCTGGCGCAAATGAGACAGCTCGGATGCCGTCATATGCCGGTTGTGGAGAACGATCAGCTTCTCGGGGTGCTTTCCATTCGGGATCTGCTTCGTCATCATATAGCGGTTAAAGACGCTGAAATCAAAATGATGAATTCGCTTTATCATTATCAGCCGCCGACCATGGAAGATTAGCAAAGAAATGGCGGCTTCCGGTAATTGTCGTTATTTGTCACAATCGTTATCATTCCCGGCCATTGGGTATAGTACGGGTATTTCGATAATCAGCGGACATCGAAAAAAATTAATGCAATTTCATTCGGCATTTATTATCTTCGGGGAAACAAAAACCGGCGAGCCTGTCATTCTAATCGCTCGATTTTGATTTTTAAGGAAATATGAGAAGACTTTCGTCAGCTTACTTTTACTTAATCTGTTTATTATTCATAACGGTTCTTTACCCGTCAAGCCCGGTTTTGGCCGGTGAAGAGGGGCCTCGATTGAAAGACCCGGACGCGGCGAGCGAATATCGTTTCAGTTATCAGCATCTCGCCCCCGATCCGGGACCGCCCTCAAATCTATTGGCGTCGGACGACCCCAACGACGCGGGGGGGACGATAAGCATATCGTGGGGTAAAGCTCCCGGGGACAACGGGATATTCAATAAGGTAAAAAGGTATATAATTTACAGGTCGGAATTTCCCGATTCTGGATTCGCCGAGGTTACAAGGCTTCCCGGCGGAAGCAATTCATATTCCGACGGTTCTCTGAAAAACGGCAAATCTTACTATTACAGGGTAGAGTCGGTATATGCCGACGAATCTACTTTTGCCGGGGAAACCGTGATGGCGATCCCCAGGTCACAATTTTTCCATACCAAAAGGATTCCGGTATTGCTGTTCATGCTGTTTTTCTCCGGGGCGGCACTATTCATGATCTCCCACGCGAAAAAGGGCGGAGATTTATATGTCCGTCCGATAGGCGGGATCAACGCGGTTGATGAGGCGATCGGCAGAGCCACCGAGATGGGACGGCCTATATTATTCGTTCCCGGCCTTGGCGAAGCCTCCAGGGTGGCCACGATAGCCGCCTTTACCATTCTCGGACGCGTGGCCAGGAAGGTCGCCGAGTACAATACCAGGATAATCGTGCCGAATTACGATCCGGTGGTAATGACCATCTGCCAGGAGGTTGTGAAGGAGGCTTACTCCGCCGCGGGTCGTCCCGAGGCCTATAACGAGAAAGACGTTTATTTTGTTACCCAGGATCAATTCCCATATACGGCGGCGGTAAACGGCACCATGCTTCGCGAGAAACCTGCCACCAATTTTTATATGGGCATGTTTTACGCCGAATCGCTGATTCTGGCCGAGACCGGTTTCGCGGCGGGGTCGATTCAGATCGCCGGTACCGACCAGCTTATTCAGATACCGTTTTTCGTGGCGGCGTGCGATTATACTCTTATGGGCGAGGAACTCTACGCGGCGTCGGCATATCTTTCCAAAGAACCTCAGCAGTTGGGAACGTTGAAAGTTCAGGATTGGGGCAAGATTTTGGCTATAGCCTTGATGATAATCGGATCAGCGATTTATTTGATCTCCAGCGATTCCGCGAGTGCGTTAACCGAATGGCTAATAGGAGGATAGGAAATATCGCCACGATATTTGCTCGGAATAACCGATGAGACGTGAAGTTCCATTAACGATAGTTTTTGTCTGCGGCGCCTTTATGGCTTTTCAGTATTTCGTGCCACATCATTTATCGGCGACCGTCTATCAATATGCCTTAAACTGGACGATCATTATCGGAATCTTCACGCTGGTTGTGGGGATCGGGTCGCTTATAAGTCTTCATTCCGATAGAATCAGCAAGCGTAAACCGACATGGCGATATTCCATAGTAACTCTTGCCGCGTTGGCTTTTATGTCCATACTCGGCGTACTTTCCCCGAACGCCTTGACCGATACCAAGGGTCTTTTCATGAAGATGTACTTTTTCGTGCTGTCGCCGGTTCAGGCCACCATGTTCGCGCTGTTGGCTTTTTTTATAGCCTCGGCGGCATACAGGGCTTTCAGGGCGAAGACGGTTTTGGCGACATTGTTATTGGTCTCGGCGGTTATTGTCATGCTGGGCAGGGTGCCTGTCGGGGATATGCTAACCGGTTGGTTGCCGGAGGGTTTACGTTTTTCCGATATCGCTAAATTTATCCTCGATTACCCCAACACCGCGGCTAAGCGGGCGATTTATATCGGGGTTGGGCTCGGAATCGCCGGAACATCGTTAAAAATAATCCTTGGTATAGAGAGGACATGGTTAGGGGGAGGCAAGTAATGGCGGTCGATATCTGGCACAGGCTGGCGAATCTCGACCGGAGATGGATTTATTTCGTAATCGGGGTTGTGACTTTTATCCCTATACTCGTCTATATCGAGGTACAGGTCAATATTACCCCTGAGGTGGAATCGGTATATCATAAGGTAGATTCTCTCGCTCCCGGAACGGTGATTATGGTGCCGATGGAATTCAGCCCGTCGACGATGGCCGAGCTCGAGCCGATGGCCAGGGCGGTTCTACGTCACTGCTTCTCTCGAGATCTGAAGATCATATCGACCGCTCTTCAGATCGACGGTGTGATATTGATCGAGAAGGTGTTGAGAGAATCAGCGTCGGAATACGGGAAAAAATACGGCGTGGATTATGTTTTCCTGGGGTATAAGCCGTATGCCGATAATGTCATTTTAAGTATGGGCGAGAATTTCCGCAATTCATTCCCTCGGGATTATTACGGCGACAATCTCGATGATCTGCCCATGATGAACGGGGTAAACAACTATTCGAACACGGCCTGTATCGTAAATATCAATTCGACCTCCGGTGTCGATTACTGGATTAATTACGCCAACGGACGTTACGGCGCGGAATTGGCTCTTGGAGTTACGGCGGTTATCGCCACCGATTATTACGCGTTTTTACAGTCGAAACAGATTTTCGGACTGATGGGCGGGTTAAAAGGGGCGGCCGAGTATGAAAGGCTAATCGGCAGGCCGAAGGATATCGCCAATCGTTCGATGACGTCGGTATCGGTGGCGCATGTTTTCATCATTTTATTTATCATTCTCGGAAACGTAGCGTATTTCGTGAATCGTAAAAAAGGCCGGAGTTGAGATGGAAGCGATGACTTTGGGATTAATGCTGTGGATGACCGTAGCGACCTTCCTGACCCTTTGTATATTCTCGTTTTTATATAAAGATAATCCATTTTATACTTTTGCCGAACATCTCATAGTGGGCATTTCGGCCGGTTACTGGATCGCTATTCTGTATCATACGTCGTTGACCGATCTGTGGATCGAGCCGTTGATCGCATCCTTCAAAGCGTTTGGAAACCCCGAGGGAACGCTTGCCGGCAAGATCGGGATGCTAATTGTAAATATCGCGCCGGGGGCAATCGGCCTATTGATGTTGAGCAGGTTTTTCAAAAAGATTTCATGGATATCACGCTGGCCTATCGCTTATTATCTCGGCGTATCCGCCGGTGTAGCGCTTCCGTTGTTTTTGCAGAGTTTCGTCATCAGGCAGGTTGCCGCCAATATGATCGATCCGATAGCGGTTGTTAATACCATGGGTTCTGATTTGACCATACTCTATCATTACGGCAACAGCACTTTATTATTCTGGCAGGGGTTGGGGCAGATTATAATCGTATTGGGCAGTATATGCGGCCTGGCTTATTTCTATTTCTCGGCCGAGCATAAAGGGATATTGGGCGGCGCGGCTAAGATCGGGATCTGGATACTGATGATCGGTTTCGGCGCTACTTTCGGCTATACTGTCATGGCGCGTGTTTCGCTTTTGATCGGGCGATTTAATTTTTTAATAGACTGGGTTTCGGCCCTCGGCAACTATTTCGGGGCTTGAGAAACCATATTGTGAGTTTTTAAGGTTAAATTAATCGGCATGAGAGCCGCGATTTTATTCATACTGATTATCGGCCTTCCCGCTCCTTACGCTGGGAACGCTCATGGCAACGGCGCTGTCGGCCTGCTCGACAGCACCGATATCGAGATAAAGAACAACCTGACCGCGAAAGTAAGACTATATAAGACTATTGAAATTACATCGGAAGCGGGGGCCGCTTTCGCGGAAATAACGGTTCCTGTTAATGATTTCATAGAGATCGAGGATATTCGAGGGTATACTATTCTTCCCGGCGGCCGGAAGATTAAGTTGAGATCCTCGGATATAAAAACCGCCTCTATCGCGGAGATCAGAGAATTCGGGGGATACCGGGTAGTTTTAATTTCATTACGGTCCCCGGTCGTGGGAGCGAGACTTCATTATCAATATACTCTTAAGATAAAAAGTCTTTTGTATCTTCCCCGCGTAATACGCCGGGAGCCGTATAAGGTGGCCCGCTATGTGACACGGGTTCGATGGGGGAGTAAGGTCAAACTCAATTACGATTACGGCGGTTTCGATCTGGAGGTCGGGGAAAACCGGGTGAAATTTTTCGCCGATGATCTTCCCGGGTTATCGGTCGAGCCGAATTCCTGTCCCGATGAATATTACGTAATGTTCAGCGCCGATCGATTTAAGTACCGTAAGAAGAAATATCCGTCTCTTACCTGGCCGGATGTCAGCCGTTTTTTTATTTCGCGATCACGGCAGTCCGACCAATCGTTATCAGAGACAGCCGCGCTGGCGAGGAGGCTTGTAAAGGACGCTCGCGTGAAAACAGATAGTGTCAAAGCGATATTCGACTACGTGGCCGATTCGGTCGCTTACGTATCCCTGGAGCTTGGCAAGAGCGATTTCGATCCTCATTTCTGCGACCTGATTATCGACAGGCAATTCGGCGATTGCAAGGATCAATCGGTTCTTTTAACGTCTTTATATAACCAGATAGGATTCGAGGCTCATCCGGTTCTCGTAGCCGCCGGAGAATACCTGTTAAATAGAGAGATCCGCCCCTGGCCGGCTATATTCGATCACGTCGCGGTTTCGCTTGAAACCGACGGTAAAATCGTTATACTCGATCCCAGCGGGACGCATTCCATGGAAGGCGATATCCCGTCCAACCTGAGAGGCAAGTTATATCTTGTAGTTGACGGCCAATCCGATTTACGTCGGTTCCCGGAGAGGCGGAGACCGTCGAAAGGGATCAGTTGGAGTTTCGTTCTCGATTCTTCCGGGGAAAGCGAGATAAACGTAGCTTTCGATTTGAAATACTACAATGAAGCGTCGGGAATCTTCGGCGATATCGACGGTGAAAAGGCAAGGCTCGGCGGTATCCTCAAGACATTATTCCGTCAGGCGGAATGGCATGTATCCTCGTTAAAAATAGAGGATATTATTGTCGATCGCGATACCCTGGTAGTTTACGGGCGTTTTACGATTGACGGCGGGGACGTGGAATCCCCCGAGGGGATATCGGTGGGATCACCGATCCTGGTTTATCTTCTTGATATCTTCTCCGGGATCAGGTCTGGAGATTATTGTCGAGGGGAGTCTTACCAACTTGATGAAACTATTACGGTCAATTCCCGAGGGACTGATGATGGTATCCCCGCGTATAACGAGGTCTGGGTTCTTGACGGGTTGGAGTTTTCCGATGGATTATCGTCGGAAAATGAATCATCGGTTTACCGCCGCGAATTTTCATTCGACGGGGGCCGGATTCCCAGGGATGATTACAACGCTTTTCGCGATTTCATATTATCCATGAGAAATCAACGGTATGTTCATCATGGGGAATAAGATACAATCCGCGAAATCGATATTTTTCGCTTTCATGCTGATAATCTCTTTTTTTCGATTATGTTCGGCTCAATCGTTCCTCGAGGAACTTCGAGGACGTTATAAGATAATCTACGATTCCACCTATATCTGGCCTGATGGCAGCGGCGGTTACGATTACATAAGAAAGTTCGTATCGGAGGTAACCCTGGCCGAAAAAGGGAGAGATGTTTTATCCAAACCGGCGACCCCGGTTATCGATAAAGACGATGATATCGAGATTTCCGCTTATACGATACTGCCGTCGGGAGAGGTTTCCGAGGTGGAATCGGCCGATCTGGTATCCCGATATTTTCCCGATGGTTCTCGCAGGATATTCGTTAATTTCAGGCAGCCGGAGCCGGGGGCGATTCTTCATTTCGAATGGATCTTGAGATCCAGGCAGGGCAATACGGCAGGAAAAAGATATTTCGGGCGGACAATCGCGGTTGATTCTTCCGTAGTAATAATAACCGCTCCGGAAACCTGGGTTTTTAACTTCGTAATTTCTCCTGAATGCGGCGCGCGGGAAATGAAAACGGTGAATAGATCGCTTCCCGGCCCGGCGCTGGTGAATTATTCGTGGATAACGTCAAACCTGAAAGGTCTTCGTATCGAGGAGTATTCCCCCCCCGTCAATCGAGTTATCCCGGCGCTGTATTTTTCGCTTTCTCTTGATATCAGTTGGGACGATCCGGAATCGCAAACTGTAAACTGGGATTTTATCGCCGGTATATATTATGATCAATTGAAATCGTTCCTGAAAAAAAGTTCGTCGCTGGAACCGATAGCGGAGTCATTAAGAGCCGTTTCCACCGATGATAGAACCACAGCGGGAGCGGCATTCGATTGGGTGAAGAGTAATTTTCGATCCGGGTTTTCCGATATCTCCCTTTCGGATAATCTCGATGAGACATTGGAAAGGGGCAGAGGTTCGCAAGCCGAGGCGGCGGGGATTCTTTACGCTGTGTTAACCAGGATGAATATCCCCTGCGCCCCCTACCTGGCGGCATCCCGCGATATCGGTCCCCCATTGACAGAAATTCCCGCGTTATTCTGGTTCGATAGAATGTTGGTGGCCTGTTTTCCGCAAAACGAGATCGTTTGGGCGGACCCTCATTACCTTATATCGGAACTCGGGATATTGCCCTACGAGGATCAGAATATCCCGGTGCTTCGCCTGGACATACAATCGGGAGGATTAGAATATACTCCCGATATAGATTATCACGAGAACGGCAAGGCTATTCATTTAAAGCTGGATATCGATTCGACCGGTGCTCTGTACGGCGAGGCGACCGAGATTTATACGGGCGCCATGATACCGGAGATATCGTCATACCTGACAAGTCTCGACGAGGGACAACGACGGATTCCCTGGGAGAGAAAACTGGCCAGATCGTTTCCGGGAGTGGATTTAATGAAATTCGTGGCGATCCCGCCGGAAGCCAGCGGTGAAGCGTATAGAATAGGATATACATTTACAACCGGGCCTATAATACGGCAGTTCGCCACAAGGGCTTATATCCCTCTGGATCTTCTCGGGCGATGGGAGGATTTGCCTTTACTCCCGGCAGGCGAGAGAGAGTTTCCCATAGAAATCCGCAGGCCTCGGTTTGAGTTCGAGAGGATTACCCTCAATATATCGAACGCATTCAATATTGAATTCACGCCAAAAAACTATTCCCTAAACAGTATTATCGGAGAAATTTATTCCGTGGTCAGAAAGAAGGATCATTCGGTAACGATAACACGGGGATTCGGCCTGAAACGAGCAAATCTGCCGGCATCGTCATACAAATCGCTGATGAAATTTTTCAATGCCGCCAGAACCGAAGCAGATAAACAGATAATTCTCTCCAGGAGGAATTAATTTGCCCGAGCTTCCGGAAGTCCAGACGATTGTCGATGATCTTTCCAGGACGATCAATGGCAAACTAATAACGGATTTAAAATTTATAACGCGGTCGGTTTGGCGCGATGGCTTACCTGATTGTCGTCAATTATTAAAAGCCCGCGTAACCGGCATTGAACGCAAAGGTAAGCATATCCTGATTAAATTTTCCAACAGGCATACTCTTATAGTTCATCTGAAAATGACCGGGAAACTAACTGTTTGCCGGCATGACGATTCCATCGAGAAACATACGCATTTTATAATTAAATTCAAAGACAGTGAACTAAGATTCAATGATATCCGGCGCTTCGGCTATCTCGCTTTCACCGAATCAGCCCGATTATCCGAAATGAAATATCTCGCCGAACTTGGCCCGGACGCTCTTGAAATATCTGAAAACGATTTTATACATCGGGTAAAAAGCAAAAACAGCATGATAAAACCCCTGCTTCTCGATCAGAAAATAATATCAGGCCTCGGCAATATCTATACCGACGAGGCGTTGCATGCCGCAGGCATAAATCCCGCAAGAAAAGCGTCGCGAATAAGTACTGTCAGATTGAAAAGACTTCATAGCAACATTGTCTTAATTCTGAAAAAGGCGATCGCCAGCAGGGGATCATCGGTATCGGATTATGTCGATGGTTCCGGCAGGCAGGGTCGGTATCAAATACATCATAGAGTTTACGGTCTGGCAGGCCAGCCTTGCCGCAAATGCGGATCATCGATTAAGAAGAAGATAATTGCCGGACGATCATCGCGTTACTGCCCGAGTTGTCAGCCAACGATTGATTTTTCGTAGACACGGTACTTTTTATACGGTCTCGCGCCCATCAGGATAGCGGATTTATTCATGAGTATATTACGTTCGAGCACCCAGGATATTTCCGCCCAACGGTAGCCTTTGCGGATACCCTCGTTGTAGGTTTTAACGAAAAAGATCATATCGAGTCCGGTTTTCTGGTACTGGTGGACTACACCCATAGTAATCAGCCTAAGGCCCGTTATGCTTTTCTTGATTTTTGTATGATATAGAAATTTCATCAGACCAAGCGGGAAAAGTTTCCCATTCATCTTCTTGAAGATGGGGTTATAATCCGGCATGGCTAAGGAAAAGCCTGCGGGTTTACCATCGATAAAGGCGAGGAATATAAAATCGGGATCGACAATCTTTTTGAAATCGTCGGCGATATAAGTAAACTCATCGGGAGTCATAGGCACGAATCCCCAGTTTTTACTCCAGGCGCCGTTATAAATGGTTCTGATTAATTCGAGTTCATTTCCAAAATCATTCATTTTGATATTACGGATGGAGATTTTCCCTCTGGCTCGCATTTTTTCGGTGATATTGAGTATTCTTTTCGATGGCGCGCTTTTTTCGTCTATGTAGAACGCTATTAAATCCTCGGTTTTTTTAAGTCCCAGCTTTTCGTATAGACCTATATAATAAGGCGGATTGTAAGTCATCATGAATGTAGGCAGTGAATCGAATCCCTCGATAAGCAATCCTATCTCATCGTTTGTTGAGAAATTGGCGGGCCCGCGGATAGTCTCCATGCCTTCGCTTTTAACGAATTCATACGCGGCATTAAAGAGCGTCGATGCTATATCATAGTCATCGACGCAATCGAAAAAACCAAAGAAACCGGTTTTCTCGTTATGGTATTCGTTATGTAATCCATTGACAATCCCGGAAATTCTGCCGACGGGATTACCGTTCTTATAGGCGAGGAAATGTTTTACCCGGGCATGTTTGAAAAACGGGTTTAACTTTTTATCGAAAAACTTCCTTCGGTCGGCTAACAGGTGCGGTACATAATAGGGGTTGTCTTTGTAGAGCCGAAGAGGCAGTTTTATGAACGATCGAAGTTCTTTCGGAGATATAACCTCTTTTATAGTGAGGTTCGACAATTATATAATCCCGAATTGTTTGCCGACATCATGGAATATCCTCAATACCTTGTCGAGTTGATCATCGGTATGGGTAGCCGTATAGCTTGTTCTTATCAATGCCTGCCCCGGCGGGACCGCCGGGGGGATGATGGGGTTCGTGAAAAGGCCTGCCTCGGTCAATGATTTCCAGAAAGAAAACGTTTTCATATCCTCTCCGATTATAAGCGGAATGATGGGAGTTTGAGTGGTTCCGGTATCGAATCCCATCCGCTTGAATTCTCTATGCATCCGTTTTGTTATCTCCCACAGCCGGGAACGGCGTTCCGGTTCGGATTGCAGTATTCTCAGGGATGCCCGTACGGCGGCGACAGCCGCCGGCGGGGGAGACGCGGAAAAAATCAGTGTGCGGGAGTGATGTTTTAAGTAATGTATAATTTCCTCATCGCCGGCAATAAAACCGCCTATCGACGCGAACGATTTTGAAAATGTGCCCATGATAAGATCGACTTTATCCTCGAGGCCGAAATGTTCCGCGGTTCCTCGGCCGTTTTCACCCAGGACGCCGATGCTATGAGCGTCATCAACCATTACTCGAGCGTTGTAACGTGCGGCCAGATCGGTGATCCGGGGAAGATCGGCTATATCGCCTTCCATGGAAAAAACGCCGTCGGTAACGATCAATTTCGCGATTTCGTCGCTATTCTTCGCAAGTACCCTTTCCAGGTCGGCCATATCGTTATGCTTATATTTTTTAAAATCCCCGAACGATAGCCTGCAGCCATCGACAATGGAAGCGTGATTGGAGCGATCGCCGATAATGATTTCGTCTTTTCCCACAAGGGTCGATATGCCGCCGAGGTTGGCCTGAAAACCCGTAGAGAACACCAACACGGCTTCACGTCCCATGAAATCGGCGAGCTCTTCCTCTAGTTTGACATGGATATCAAGCGTGCCGTTAAGGAATCGCGAACCGGTACATCCCGAACCGTATTTATCTACAGCCTCATGAATCGCCTTGATGACCTCAGGATGATCGGTAAGGCCGAGGTAATTATTCGAGCCGATCATGATGACTTCCTGTCCCTCGGCTATAACCACGGTTCCCGGCGATGACGAGATCTGTCTGAAATACGGGTATAACCCTGCCGCCTCCACCTCACGAGCCGCTTTGAAATTTCCGCATTTTTCAAAAAGATCCATTAAATTCTCCGGAATTTAGACAAACGCCTTGCGGGAATAGTTTTTAACGCCTAAGTTGGCGCCGAAATGGCATATTATCCAATGACCAAATGAAAGTCAAGGGGATAAACCTGATGAGAAAAATCATGGTAACGGGCGCTAACGGTTTTATCGGATCGCATATTTGCGAGGCTTTTATAAAGGCGGGTTTTTCGGTTCGAGCGTTTGTAAGAGAATCATCGGATTTAACGAACATAAAAAGTCTCGATATGCAAACGGTATATGGGGATCTGGATAATATCGCTTCGCTTAAAGACGCCGTATCGGGTATGGATATTGTTATCCATAGCGCCGGTTTAACCAAGGCCATTGATTCCGAAGAGTTCGATCGGGTCAACATAGGCGGCACGGAAAATATCCTCGAAGCCATAGAATCGGCCTGTCCCGGTATAGAGAGGTTTATCCAGATATCATCCGCCGCGGCATCGGGGCCGTCGGATTCACAACGCTCGGTAAACGAGGATTATCCTCCTAAGCCTCTTACGGCCTATGGCAGATCTAAATTGGGAGGCGAAAAAAAGGTATTGTCTTTTAAAAATAAAATTCCGGTGACCATTTTGAGGCCATCGGCGGTTTACGGCCCCCGGGATAAAGAGATGCTATCTTTTTTCAAGGCGATAAAATTCGGACTGAAACCAACCTTTGGAAAGGGAGAATGCTATTCGAGCTTCTCCTACGTAAAAGATATCGCCGGAGCCGCTGTTAGAGCGTCGGAAACCGAAACGTTGTCAGGCTCTGTTTATTTCGTGGCCGAAAACAGATATTATTCTTTCAGCGAAGCCGGGGATATCATCAGCGAAGAACTTGGCAGCAGGGCGATCCATATTCACGTTCCGGTTTCCATGATAGTGTTCGCGGGACGGATAAGCGCATTAATCGCGAAATTCAGAAATAAACCATCGATTTTTACAGTCGATAAAGCCGTGGAGATCTCTCAAAAATACTGGATTTTAGATAGCTCGAAATTAGAAAAGGACTTGAGTTATTCTTGCCCCACCCCCTTCAGAGACGGGGTTAGAGAGACCGTGGAATGGTACAGGAGGCACAAATGGCTTTAAACACCGATAATCTTCGGCGGGCGCGCTCCAATTTCGCTATCGATAAAGATTTAATTTATATCAATCACGCCTCCCATGGTCCGCTGCCGATACCGGCGAGGACCGCTTACGATAATTATCTGGATAGCTGGCAGAGGACTATGCATAAACACGATGTCGAGTCATTTCAGATCATAGAGAATGTCCGCGGCAAGTTGGCCTCCATGATCAAAAGCGAACCGGTACGTATCGGCCTTTCGGCGGGAACATCATATGGTTTCAATGTCATTACCGGCGGTTATCCCTGGAAACCCGGGGATAACGTCATAATCTCTAAATGCGAATTCCCGGCCGTGGTTTATCCGTGGCTGAGTTTGAAATCGAGGGGCGTGGAAATCATGATGGCCGAATGTTTCGACGGTTTTATCGACGAGGACGCTATAATCTCACTTGCGGATGACAAAACCCGGGCGATCGCGGTAAGCTGGGTGCAGTTCTCCAACGGTTACCGAGTCGATCTTCAAAAGCTCGGGGCTTTTTGCGTTGATAACGACATTTTGCTTTGTGTCGACGGTATCCAGGGGATGGGGGCTATCCCGATCGACGTCCCTTCTCTGAATATCGATCTTTTCACCTGCGGCGGCCAGAAATGGATGCTTGGGCCCTGCGGTACCGGTTTTTTCTACCTCTCCGAACGAGCCGAAAATAAGCTGGATAGTCTTCTCTACGGCTGGCTATCGGTAGATTGGGGTGTCGATTTTACAGACCTGATGAGGTATGACCTGCGGCCCAGGAAGGGACCGTGTAAATACGAGTTGATGACCTACCCCTTTCAGGATATCCGCGCTTTCGACGCTTCGATCGATCTTTTACTGTCGTTTGATCCGGTCGATCGATGGGATCATATAAAATCGTTGACCGATATGATAATCGAGGCTGTCGATTCTCTCGACGGTTTCGCCCTTGACTCGTCGCGGGAGGATTCCCGCAGGTCGGGTATTTTGAATTTTAAAACCGCCGATTCGAACCGTTTATTTGATTTTCTGCTGGAAAAGAGTTTCGCTTTGAGTTTCCGAGAAGGCGGTATCCGTGTTTCCCCGCATTTTTATAACACCCCCGACGAAATAAATATGTTAATAGACGCGTTAAAAGAGTTCAATCGGTAGAATCCGGCCACTCGGCTTTATAGACTATCGTGGTATCCCCGGCCAGAATTGTATTATTATCGGCTATGAATACGCGAAGCGGTGTAAAAATGTCGGTTCTATCGGGGATATAGTTAAACCAGTTGGGCATGATGGCCAGGTAATCGACCCGTTTTTCGCGGTTCATATATTCGAATTCCAGGGAATCGTTATAGATCATTTCGATAGTAAATTCGGGCGAGATAAGACCTTTTAAATCGAGAATTTCCATGTTTGAGTAATACCCTATGGCGCCGACATCGTTGATAGCCACAATATCGCCCGGTTTCGCCAGCCCTCTTAAATATAAGCCGGCCTCGACATCGCACTCGTTGATATTCTTGACATTATCGGCGTATTTGTTCGCTTTGGGGATCAAGGTGGCTGTTCCGACTATAATCGCGGCGGTGGTGATCCCGTACCTCCATTTTTTACTCATCTGGAATTGTTGAAAACGGTTCGAGAAGACAAAGAAACCGACAAGTATAAGCCCTCCGAAAATAGCGATTCCGAAACCGGTGTCTTTTGCGAAATCATATAATCTCGCATATTCATCCGAGTCCAGTTTCGAGGGGTCCTCCAGCAATCGAGGGGCGATCGTCTGATCCACCGTTTTAAATATGGCGCCCGCGGATATCCCTATCATTATAAGAGCGATAGCGGTTATCAAGAGAGCTTTGCGGATTTTCGCGCTGTTCAAAGCGGTTTTCGGGAAGAGTCCCAGGGCTCCCACGAATACCAGAAGGAGAATCAGGTTCGACGTGGTGCGATACCCCTGGAATGTCGCTGTAAACATCGGAACGAAAGCTCCCATCAGGGGGATATAGATCAGAATAGATATCGCCAGCATGACCCGTTTCGATAAATTATGATCATCGGCCCGAATAAGCCGGATCAAACCGGGAATAATCGCCAGAATGACTACTGGATTTATCGTTAATACCTTTCGATAGAAATCCTGGGAATAAAAGATCGGGAAAACCGTCAGGGTTTTGATGATCCTCTTGATATCGAGGTTGATTAATGACGATAATAGCCCTTTGTGTTTGATCTTGGCGTTGTAAGTAAGTGGGAATATTGTCCCTGTAGTCTGATAATTGAAGATAAAATATGGCAATAATGGCAAAACTATCACCAATAACCGAATTACCCAGGGTAACAGCGATCTGTTTTCGCCTTTAATCCAGCCATATAGATCCCTGAGTATAACGGCCCCGAGAAAAACCGCTGTTTCGGGTCTCGCCAGAATGGATAAAGAAAAACAAAGATATGAGATATAGACGTAGATATCTGAGAAAACGCGTGATCGAAAATAAAAATAGAGTCCCCATATCGACAGCGCGGTAAAAAGCCCGACCTCCATACCGGATAAACTTCCCCAGATTACCGGCCACATCAGAATGGAAACCAACGATGTAAATAAGGCGATAGATCTATCTTTTGAGAGCAGCATCGCCAATTTATACATACCGATAATCGCCAGCCATTCGGATACGACCCCGGCGGCTATCCCTCCCGCGATCGGCCCGGCTATTATCCAGAATATCGTGACCATTAATGTCCAGAGGGGGGCTGTAGCGCCCGCTATGGGTATGTCGGGATTGAACGAAAAACCGTGGCCGGTGGCGATATTTCGGGCGAATACCAGGTGTATCCATGAATCATCGAGGGGAAAGCCGGGGTAGGTCTTGGATAATGACCATAAAAAGTAATACGCGCAGCATATTAAGAAGGTAGCTGTGATGATGATTAAATCTCGGCGAGGCATACCCGAATCTACCCTCTTAAATAATCTAAATCAAGGTTTTTGTTGACAGGGGGGGCGACATTAATTAGAATATTTCGTGCCGAAGGTAATTGGAATAATTCCCGCTCGATATCATTCAAAAAGGTTTCCCGGAAAACCCCTCGCTTTGCTGGGTGGGGTGCCTTTGGTCGTGCGTGTGTACCGCGCGGTTTCGAAATCTAACCTTATCGACGAGGTCTACGTGGCTACGGATGATTCCAGGATAGCATCCGCGGTGGAGGATTTCGACGGCAGGGTCATTCTGACGTCGGCGGAGCACCCCACAGGCTCCGATCGGGCGGCGGAGGCGGCCGGCAAATTGGGTGATATCGATCTTGTGATAAATATTCAGGCAGATGAGCCTTTTATTTCTACAGAAGTTATCGATTCGGTTGTCAGGGCGCTTGACGGTCCCGGGGTGGTAATGTCCACTGCCTGTTCGATATTTTCGGATCCGGCGGAGGCGGATGACCCCGATATTGTCAAGGTCGTGCTGGATAAAAAAGGCGACGCTCTTTATTTTTCCAGAAGCCGAATACCGTACGGCTGGGCAGTAGAAGACGCCGCTGCCAGGACATATCGGCATATCGGGATTTACGGATACAAGAGGGATTTTTTGATGACTTTCGGCGCGCTGGAGAGAACGGTTCTTGAAAAAACCGAGAGCCTGGAACAACTTCGCGCGCTGGAACATGGATATAAGATAAGGACAGTGATTGTGGAAAAGGAATTTCCGGGCATCGATTCCGAAAAGGACTTGATTAAAGCCGAGGCGTTGCTGGGAGGAACGGAGAGGAACGATGGCCGATAACGACAGGAATACCAAATATATATTCGTAACCGGCGGGGTAATCTCCTCCCTGGGAAAAGGTATCGCCGCCTCGTCGATAGGGCTATTGCTGAAATCGAGGGGCTTGAGTGTCAGGATGATGAAATGCGACCCCTATATCAACGTGGATCCCGGCACCATGAACCCCTTCCAGCACGGGGAAGTGTTTGTCCTTGACGACGGCGCCGAAACCGATCTGGACCTGGGGTATTACGAGCGATTCCTCGATGTCAGCATGTCGAAACTCTCGAATATCACGTCGGGGCAGATTTACGACGCCGTCATACAGCGGGAGAGAAGGGGTGGATACCTGGGAGCTACGGTTCAGGTTATTCCCCATGTAACCAATGAGATTAAAGATAGAATCCGCCAGCTCGGCTCTACTCCGGAACCTGCCGAAGTCGTAATTGTCGAAATCGGCGGCACCGTGGGCGATATCGAGTCATTGCCCTTTTTGGAAGCGATTCGCCAGATGGCCCTGGAAGAGGATCGTCAGGATACGCTGTTTATTCATCTCACCCTGGTTCCTTATACCGAGGGCGCCGGTGAGCTTAAAACCAAACCGACACAGCATTCGGTGAGGGCGCTAAGGGAGATCGGGATCAGTCCCGATATCCTGATCTGCCGCAGTTCACGCCCCCTGACCAGGGAGATTAAAAAGAAAATCGGTCTTTTCTGTAATGTGCCTCCCGAGGCGGTATTTCAAGATCTGGACATGGAATCGATTTATGAACTTCCTATCGAGTTTCATAAAGAGCTTCTGGACAATCTCATAGTGCATTATCTTAAATTGTTATGCAAGGATCTCGATATCGCCAAATGGGCGAAGATGGTTGGAATCCTCAAAAAGCCCGATTACGAGGTGACGATTGGCATTTGCGGTAAATATATCGATCTAAGGGACGCTTACAAATCGATTATCGAGGCGTTCATTCATGGCGGGATCGCTCAAAAGACCAGGGTCAATCTCAAATGGATATCATCGGAGAAGATCACCGAGGATGGCCCGGAGACTCATCTTTCGGATTTAGACGGTCTTTTGATTCCGGGCGGTTTTGGCGAACGCGGTATCGAGGGTAAAATCGAAGCGGTAAGATATGTCAGGGAGAGCGAGATACCGTTTCTGGGGATCTGTCTGGGCCTTCAATGCGCCGTGGTTGATTTCGCCCGCAACGCGGCCGGACTGGAGGGGGCTAATTCCTCGGAATTCGACAATAAAGCGAAATACCCCGTTATTCATCTTATGGACGAACAGAGGAATATCACCGATAAAGGCGGGACCATGCGCCTGGGAACGTATCCCTGCAAGATCACTCCGGGAACCCTGGCCGAGAAACTCTATGGCAAAACCAGCGTTAGCGAACGTCATAGGCATCGTTTCGAGGTCAATAACGAATACCGGGATAATTTTAGCAAGGGCGGCATGGTGTTTTCAGGCCTTTCACCCGACGGGAAGCTTGTGGAGATAATAGAATTGCCATCGCACCCATTTTTTATAGCCGGTCAATTTCATCCGGAATTGAAATCACGTCCGATGAATCCGCATCCTCTGTTCGCCGGGTTGGTGGGCGCCGCGCTAAAACATAATAATGTCCGTCAGGAAAAGGGCGAAAAAACTAAAAAAATCGGTGGGTAAATAAATGATATCATTGCGCAAAATAATCTTTATCGCGGCGATTTTCCCGGCCTGCTTGCTGACGATTGATTGCGGCGGCGACAGCGGCCCGGAGGAATTCACGCCTCCTTTGCCTTATCCCGGCACAGAAGAAGCTCTCTATATCCAGGCCCGGATAGACTCATCTGAGTATTTATGGTTTACCGAAATCAAACCGGCGGCGTCGTCTTTTATGAACGAATTCGATTATTCGGCCGACGGCGTTTCGACAACCTCGATCAGGATTCTCGGCGAGGGGATTTTTCATGGCACCGCGGAGGTGGAGCTTCCCGATAAAATCCTGACTTTGACAATGGAGCGGCCTTTCAAGCGGAAGGGAAAAAAATCGCTCTGGCAGGTTATAAAGGTCGAGGAGAGACCGTGGCGCGAACAAGAGTCGCGATAGGCGGCGTTGTAGTTGGCGGCGATGAGCTTGCTTTAATCGCGGGACCGTGCGCGGTGGAGTCGCGCGAAGTCGTTTTCAAATCGGCCGAGGCGGTGGCTAAGGTTCGAGATAAATACAATATTCCGGTAATTTTTAAATCGTCATACGCCAAGGCCAACAGGCTTTCGGGCGATTCGTTTTCCACTATCGGGATCGGCAAGGCGCTGTCAATTTTACAGGATGTCAAAACGAAGTTCGGATTGCCTATCCTTACCGATATTCACAGCTTAGAAGAGATCGATCTGGCCGCCGATATTGTCGATTGCCTGCAGATACCGGCGTTTTTGTGCCGTCAAACGGAGCTTGTGACAGCCGCGGCTAAAACCGGGTTACCGGTTAATATCAAGAAGGGGCAGTTCCTGGCGCCGGAGGATATGAAACCTATCGCCGAGAAGGTTACCGCCGCGGGCAACGATAAGGTTCTGCTCACCGAACGGGGCACCAGTTTTGGTTATCACGACCTGGTAGTTGATTTTCGGGGATTGGTTATTATGGCCGGATTCGGTTACCCTGTGATTTTCGACTGCACCCATTCGGTGCAAAAGCCGGGCGCGGCGGGCGGATCATCGGGTGGCGATCCGCGGTTTATCCTGCCGCTGGCGAAAGCGGCGGTGGCGGTCGGTGTCGACGCTATTTTTGTAGAGACTCATCCCGATCCTCAAAACGCGCTTTCGGATAAAGAATGCCAGCTTCCCACCCGCGAGCTTGAAGCTCTGGTGGGGGAACTGCTGGATATTAGAAGCTGAATTTATATATATAATCGCAGGGGTTGGTCTCAGACCAGCCAGATATCATAAGCGGGGCGATTTGAAACCGCCCCCTACGGACATATAACAGTTTTTATTAATTCAGCCTGAATTTTTCGCCTAAGTAAATCTTGCGGGCTTCGGGATCGTTGGCCAGGTACTCCGACGTCCCGCTTTTGAGGATCTCGCCGTCGCAGATGATATACGCCCGGTCGGTAATCGAAAGGGTCTCGCGCACGTTGTGATCGGTGATTAATATTCCCAACCCCTTTTCCTTCAAACGATGAATTATTTTCTGGATCTCCTCGACCGTGATGGGATCGATCCCCGAAAACGGCTCATCCAATAAAATGAATTTCGGCTCGGTCACCAGCGCCCGGGCGATCTCCACCCTGCGACGTTCCCCTCCGGAAAGATTATAAGCCATCGATTTTGCCAGCGACGTAACATCGAGATCATCCAGAAGCTCCTCGAGCCGTATCTTGCGCTGGGCCCTCGATAGCGGCAGGGTCTCCAATATCGCCATTATATTCTGCTCGACATTGAGCTTTCGGAATATCGACGGTTCCTGCGGGAGATATCCTATCCCCCTGCGCGCCCGCTTGTACATCGGCAACCGTGTCAAATCTTTATCGTCCATGAAGATCTTGCCGCCGTTGGGACGTATCAAGCCGGTAATCATGTAAAAAGTAGTCGTCTTCCCCGCACCGTTCGGACCGAGCAGCCCGACAATCTCTCCCGCCGATACCGAGATGGAGACGCCGTTGACCACGCGCCGTTTTTTATAGATCTTCAAAAGATTCTCGGAGCGAATATGGCTTCCGTTCGACGGTTTAACGATCTGTGTCATGGAAGTACCCCTCTTTCTCCCTCGCCTTCGAGGCTGTCGAGTTCTTCTTCGCTTGACGGGATATCGCCAATTTTTCCTTTTACATCCCGGAGAATTTTTACATGTTCGAGTTTGTTATCGGCTTCCATACCGTAGCCGGTGATAATATCGCCGCCCCTGTGGAGTTTGACGAAATCGTCGGTGATGATCAGCTTCCTGTTTGGATCCCAGATCAGCGATTGTGTCTCGAGCCGCGAGGAATCGCTTATTACCACAACATCGCCCCAGACGGTTAATTGCTGTCTTTTCTGCCTGATCAACCCTTCTTTCGCTGTTAATGTCGAGATAAACTCGCCGTTTTCATCGTAAAAATCTACTTTAATACCGGCAGCGATTGTCGAATCCTCGAGGTCGTAGACTACCAGCCTTTCGGCGTTGATAACCGCCTCCCTGCTCCCCTCGGACATAAGCACTATATCGGCGGACTCGATTATGGAATCGGGAATTCTCTCAAGCGACCTTTCATTCGGAACCTCATCGATATCCTCGCAAGCGGACATCAAGATCAGGGCGAACGCTAATAGTTTTATTCTATTGATACGGCCTCCCCGGAAATCTCGGCTTTCTCAGTAGACGGCGGTTTGCTTTTCCAGCGGTTATGCATCCATGCCCATTGGGTCGGATCGTGATTGATAAGCTCCTCCAAAACCAGATTGCATTGTGTCAACGCTTTTTCGATATCCGCGTCCTTATCGTCGGTGGAGGGGATATCGAACGCCGGTAGAATTTTCACCAGAAACCGATCATCGTCGGTGCGGAACATGGCCATAGGGACCACCGGGCTTTGTGTCCTGCGTCCGATTAAAATGGGACCGGCCGCGGTCTTGGCAGGCGTTCCGAAAAAAGGCACGAATTTGCCGGAGAATTTCGACGAGTCGACGTCGAGCAATACCCCGAGCATTCGTCCCGAACGCAAAAGCGAAATCACTTTCTTCGCGGCGGCATCCGAAACGATATTTTCGATCCCGAACCGTTTCCTGTTTTCTATCACCATTTTATCGAGTCTCTCATCGTAAAGCGTCCGCCCGATAGCCGCCAGGGGGATATTCCTCACCGACGCGAACCATGCGGCTAATAACTCGAAATTGCCGATATGCCCGGTCAATCCAACCACTCCCCTGCCTTTATCGAACGCGGCGGAGAAATGTTCCCATCCTTCGACCTCAACCAGCGTTTTGAGATCATCGACAGACCATTTCCGCGATTGGATGACATCGGCGGCGTTAAGGGCAATCTTCACAAAACACTCTTTAGCCACCAATCGTATTTTCAGATCGCTCCATTTATGGCCATAGGCGGTTTTCAGATTTTTCTCCGCGAGTTTTCGTTCTTTGACATCCAGAGCCGCGGCGATCTCCCCCAGCACGCCAGCCAGGCGTAATGTCCAAAATCGTGGAAGCTTCTCCAATATGAAGATCACGCCTCGTATGGCGATATAGATCAGGTCGTTTTTTATTCGACGCCGATCAGCCATCAGACAACCTTCGCTTTTAAAAGATCATGAAGATGAATTATGCCGATAGGATTGTCCGAATCATCGGTGATAACCAGGCCGGTGATATTATGATCCTCCATGATAGCCACGGCGGTAGCGGCTAATTCGTCGGCGCCAATCGTTTTGGGGTCTTTAGTGGCGACCTCGCCCGCCTTCTTCTCGAAAAGGTTATCGTAAGCCTCGATCGTTCTGCGCAGATCGCCGTCAGTGAAAACTCCGGCAAGCTTGCCTGTATCGTCAACAACAATGGCCATTCCAAACCGCTTGGAGGTCATCTCCACCATCATCTCTTTAAATTCGATATCTTCGCGCACGATAGGAAGCTCCTTACCCGTATGCATAATATCCTTGACCTTCATCAGCTTCCGCCCGAGAGCTCCACCCGGATGAATAAACGAGAAATCGTCGGCGGTGAAACCCCTGAGATTCACCAATACCGAAGCTAACGCGTCGCCCATAACCAGGGCCGCCGTGGTCGATGATGTCGGTGCCAGGTTGAGGGGGCAGGCTTCCCGGCTCACCGACGCGTCCAGAACAACATCGGCCTGCTGGGCAATCAGCGATCCGTTGCCCCCGGTGATGGCGATGATAGGTACTTCGAGACGTTTGAATATAGGGATGAGCTTTATAAGCTCCTCGGTATCCCCTGATTTGCTTATAACGATTACTATATCTTCCGAGAGGATCATCCCGGCGTCGCCGTGAACACCCTCGGTGGGGTGGATGAATATCGCCGGAGTGCCCGTCGACGATAACGTGCCGGCAATCTTCCGGGCCACCTGTCCCGATTTACCGATGCCTGTGATTATCACCCGCCCCTTGACATTGTAAAGCAGATCTACAGCCTTCTCGAAACTCTCGTCGAGCCGCGCGGCCATTTCTTTCAAGGCCTCGGCTTCAATCAGGATGACCTCTCTGGCCTTATCTAAAAGTGAGCTCAAGTGGATCGAGTCCTTTCGCTTTGATAACCATATCCACAAATTCCCTCGCCGCGCCCATACCGGCCTGCTTTTTAGTGACTAAGTCGGCGAACCGTTTTACATACGACGGCGCGTGCGGAACGGTTGCCGATACGCCTGCCAACTTCATCACAGCTACATCGATTATATCATCGCCCATAAAGGCGACCTCGCCCGGGGATAACTTATACTTTTTTAATAACTTCTCAAACGGCGCCCTTTTGGGTCCGCTGTTCTGGTAGAGATCGGTGATTTTAAGTTCGCGCGCCCTGGCTGTCGTGGCTGTAGATTTACGGCCTGACACGAATGCTGTGGGAATACCGGCCCGCCGCGCGATATAGACCGCCATACCGTCGGCGATATTGAATCGCTTGAATTCGTTTTTCCCGCTTCCCATCCAGACGGTGTTATCGGTAAGGACACCATCAACATCGAAAATCAGCAGTTTTACCTTTTTAAGCTTCCGATTCAAGCTGTTATGCGATAGCTTTGGCATGCGGTTGAATTAATCGATAAAAACGAGAATAGTCAATAGAAAAGGCGGGGGCGGGGCCGCCGCATGTCATGTTCCACGGGAGCTTGGCCGCGCGGCCCTAAAGCCCCGGGAGATTCGAGCCGCAAACCCCCCGATATTATGATTTGACAATTGAACTATGTCCGACGATCTTATTTGAAAATAAAGCAAAGTCGCCCCAGCAAAGGAGTAAACAATGCAAATCCGAGAACATCTCAGTTATATGATCAAAATAAATAAAAGCGCTGTAAGAGGATTTACCGATGATATTACCGAGGACGATTCAATGGATCGGATCGACGGGCGATTCAATCATATTCGCTGGCAGGTAGGGCATATCTTCTATCATGCCGGTCGGATTTTATCGCAATTAGAATCGGGTAACGACGATCATGAAAATTTCAAAACGCGATTCGGGCCGGGATCGGCCATCTCCGAAAACCGGGATGATTACCCTCCTTTAGCCGAACTCAAGGAACGCCTTGATGATACTTACGGAAAAGTATTAAACGCCATCGAGAAAGCGTCGAACACCGATTTACAGAAAGATGTCGGCGAGGGCGAAAACAAAGAACCGCTATGGCAATCTATAACGTTTTTATGTATGCATGATTTCTATCACGCAGGCCAAATCATGTACAATCGCCGAGGCGTCGGCAAGAAATGGCCGTTTGGATGATAAATATCCGGCTTTAACTTTGGTGGGAGATAAACCTATGACCAGCGACAACTGTCGGGAATTGATCCCAGACGGCGTAGACAGGCGAGAGGACCTCGCCCCCGAAGAGCTTCATAACCGTAAATCGTGCCAAGCGGATATCGGAATTACTCAAAAAAAATCGTATTATTTTAACATCAATTATCATTTCGGACTAAAATTTGCTTGCATTTTTAGCTGTTTGTGATATATTTCATCTGAAACAAAGGTCATTCAAGTTAAAGGGCGGGATTGCCGATAATAATATTGAATGGATTGAAAGACTTGAAGTTAGGGTAAAATTTTATGGCCAACATTAAATTGTCTCAGGTGGTAGGGCTTCGGACCGAGCTTTCGGTCAGGCCGGATCTTATCCAGTCCTTGAAGCTTCTCATGGAGCCTATTCTCAATCTGGAGCAGGTTTTACGTCAGAATCTGGCCGAAAATCCTCTATTAGAGGAAATAGAGGAGCAACCAGAGGAAATTGTCGCCCCCGATGTTCCCGAACCGGCCCGAAAAAACGACGAGACGATGGACAACAAGATCGACTGGCAGGAATTCCTTGGCGAGGACAACGAATGGGTTTCCGGCCATTATAGAGATTTTTCGGTATCGGATGAGGAGATGCCCGAAAGAATCCAAGTTGCCGAGCGGACACTTTACGATCATCTTTTCGAGCAGTTAGGTTTTACCAAGCTCAACGAGGATCAGATCGAGATCGGGGCTTACATAATCGGCAATATCGATGATTCCGGATTTATGAAATTGGACGTGGAAACCATAGCCCAGGAGCTTCAGAAAGAACCGGATGAAATTACGAAAGTTCTGGATGTCATAAAGCGATTCGATCCGTCCGGCGTCGGCTCCGCCGATCTTCGTGAATGTCTCCTTTCCCAGCTCGAGGAGCAGGGATTAAAGGATACGCTGGCTTGGGAGCTGGTCGATCAATATGTCTATGTTCTCGATAAGAAAAGCGTTTCTCAGCTTTCCAAAATGACAACGTCAACCAACGACCGGGTTCAATCCGGGCTGGATATTATCAGGGGGCTGAACCCCAGGCCCTCGCAGGGACGATTTGTCAAGGCCGCCCGGGCGGTGGTACCGGATATGACCGTGGAGAAAATCGACGATGAGTTTTTGGTGCTTCATAACGACAAGAACCTTCCGCGTTTGAGGATCAATCAATCGTACAGATCGCTGATCAGGCGCGGCAATAAAACCCCTGAGACCACGAAAAACTATATCAGGGAAAAACTCGAGCAAGCCCGCTGGCTCATCAACGCCATCAACCAACGTCGCAGTACTATGGTTAAGGTGATGGAAGCTATAATCGAGGAGCAGACGGAGTTTTTCGAACACGGGGAAGACCATCTCAAGCCGTTGGTTATGGAGCAGATCGCTGATAAGGTGGGGATGAACGTGGCCACCATATCGCGGGTTGCCAGCAGTAAATATGTGCAGACGCCTTTCGGGGTATTCGAGATAAAATATTTCTTTAATACCGGCGTTTCGACGGCGAACGGCGAGGATCTCTCCAAGCGGGTCGTTAAGAATAAGCTCCAGGCGATTGTCGATAGTGAGAATAAGGCTATGCCGCTATCCGATCAAGAGATAGCCAACATCTTGAAAAAAGAGGGCATCAAGCTGGCCCGACGGACGGTAACCAAATACCGCGAAGAACTCGATATTAAATCGGCCAGATTCAGAAAACAGCTTACTCGCGATTCCTGATTGTCAGCGTAAATGATCGATCGGTTTTTTTAGCCGATAATCGGGATAAAAACGCTTGCCAGGATCGAATATTACTCCTAAATTGACTTTTATCTTATGAAGCTTAATGGCGTTAAAACTATTTATTCGAGTCTGTATTGTTTTATATCCTCAATCGAGAGACATTAGCATAGCGGCGAGGTGAAAATTGGATAAGAATTTGGCAATGGAGTTTGTGAGGGTTACCGAGGCCGCCGCTTTAGCATGCGCGAGATGGATGGGTAAGGGGGAGGCAAACGCGGCCGACGACGCGGCTGTGAAGGCTATGCGAGTGGTATTCCAATCGGTTGATATCGATGGAGTTGTGGTTATCGGCGAGGGTGAGCGCGACGAGGCCCCTATGCTATATATCGGGGAAAAAGTCGGCAAGGCAGGATCGAAAAGGAAGGTAGATATCGCGTTGGATCCGCTGGAATGCACTAATTCGGTGGCTTACGGCAGAAACAACGCTTTAAGTGTATTGGCGGCCGCCGATCAGGGGAATTTCCTCCATGCTCCGGATACGTATATGGAAAAAATAGCGGTTGGCCCGGAGGCCAAAGACGTTATTGACTTAAACCTCTCGCCGGAGGAGAATCTCGAGCGGATCGCGGAGGTCAAAGGATACGATGTCGAGAATTTAACGGTTGTGATACTGGAGCGAGACAGGCATAAAGAGTTGATCGAAAGGGTGCGCAAAACAGGGGCCAGGATCAAGTTGATTCTCGATGGCGACGTATCGGCGGCTATGGCTACCGCGCTTCCGGACACCGGTGTGGACGTTTTGATGGGTACGGGTGGCGCCCCCGAAGGAGTGCTGGCGGCGGCGGCGTTGCGATGTATCGGCGGGGCGATTCACGGACGGCTGGCGTTTCGTAATGATGAGGAGATCGAGAGAGCTAAAAAAATGGGCATAGATGATCTCAATAAAATCTTCAAGACCGAGGATATGGCCGGAGGGGAAAATATAATGCTGGCCGCTACGGGAGTCACCGAGGGAGATTTGCTGAAAGGGGTGAGATATACCACTACGGGCGCGTTCACTCATTCGATTGTAATGAGATCAATATCCGGCACTATCAGGTTTATTTCGACCGAGCATCATTTCGACAAAGAGCCGGATTATCGTTAAGAAAAGGGGATCAGATGAAGATAAGGACTACGGCGAGGCATTTCGATTTAACCGACAATTTGAAACAGTTTGTCGAGAGCGAGATAAAAAGGCTTGAGAAGTATTTCGATCATATAATCGATACTCATCTTACGATGTCGGTTGAGAAATCTCGTCAGAAGGCGGAATTATCGGTGAAAGTTTACGGTACTTTGCTGATTTCGAAAGCCAAAGCGTTTGATATGTATGTGGCTGTCGAACAGGTGATTACCAAGATGGAAACCCAGATCAAGAAATATAAAGATCGATTAAAAGATAAAAAAGGGGCTAAAAAATCACCCCCGAAAAAGCGCGAAGAAGTCGCTGAAAACGAAGATATAGAATAGTTAAATGCCGGTATTGACGGTTGGAAAGCTTGTCGCTGATAAGCGTGATTTTCTGGAACTGTTTCCCTTACTCGAGGGGATCGGGTTCGATAGGGATTTGATTAACGATCAGATTCACAGGCCGGGGTTGGCCCTGGGCGGGTTTCTGGAGCGTTTTCCCAATAAAAGAACCCAGGTAATGGGAGAGACCGAAATCGCATATTTAAACAGCATGACAGACGACCAGCTTGACGACCGTCTGAAAAAGCTTTTTTCATATCCTATACCCCTGTTTATCGTAACCAAAGGAATGACTCCTCCCGACAAGTTTTTGGAATACGCGCGAAATCATAATATAGCCGTCCTTCAAACCAACCTTTCCACCACCGAGTTGACCAGCAGGCTCTCGGCTTATCTCCATAACAAATTCGCTCCCCAGACGACCATTCACGGATCTCTCGTGGACGTTTATGGGGTGGGGCTTCTCTATACAGGCCGCTCCGGAATCGGCAAATCGGAGTGCGCCCTGGATCTTGTGGAACGGGGTCATCGCCTGGTTGCCGACGATGTCGTTAAGATCAGCAAGAAAGCCCCTGACGTCATAGTGGGGTCGCCCGTTGAAAAGCTCGGTCATCATATGGAAGTCCGGGGGATAGGCATTATAGATATCGAGAAGCTTTTCGGCATCAGGTCGATACGGCTGCAGAAGCGGATCGAGGTGGAGGTCCGGCTCGAACTCTGGGACCAGAGCAAAGAATACGACAGGCTGGGGATCGACGAACGCAGAACGTCGGTATTAGGCGTGGAGATTCCATATGTGGTAATACCTATATCGCCGGGGAAGAATATCACGGTAATATCCGAGGTTATCAGCATGAACCATATGTTGAAAACCTACGGCGAGAACACAGCCCAGCGGTTTATTCAGAGGCTTTCCGAAGAATTAGCCCGTCGTAAAACCACCCTTGCTTACCTCGAGGCCGACACGGAGTAGCTTGTTTTCAGGGCGATTTATTTAATTTCGGGGATTTAAGATAAACGTTGATTATACTCTCTAATCGTAACATATTCCTGCAGATGAGATTCATAAGAAAGTACCGGAGGGGATGGTAATGAAAAATATCACGGTAGAGATAAAAGTCGGGTTAACCGTCATAGCGGCGGGCCTCATACTCTTTTTCGGAATCATCTGGGTAAAGGAATATAAGTTCAATGTCGAGCGTTTTAACTACGCGGTATTGTTTCCCAATATCGGAAGTCTGGAGATCGGCGATCCCATAAGCGTCCTGGGCGTAAAAAAGGGCGAGGTCAGGGAAGTAGAGATATCCGGCAACAACGTTTTGGTAAGTTTCAATCTTACAAAGGACGTGAAGTTGAAATCCGACGCCAGATTCACGGTGATGAATATCGGCCTCATGGGAGAGCGTTTCATTAATATCGAGCCGGGAGTATCCTCGGAACTTCTCGATCTCTCTTTCCCGACGCACGGCTTTTACGATACGGGGATACCGGAAGTGATGGGCATGATGGGAGCGGCCATCCACGAGGTTCGTCATTTGATAGCGGTGCTCGAGGGGACTGTGGGAACCCCGGCGGCCACGACATCCATAAAGAATATCATCGATAATCTCGAGGTTGTTTCCACCGAAATGCGAAAAATGACGCTCGCTAACAAGGATAAGATGTCTCAGGCTATCGATGACCTCTCTGTATCATCGGCCACTCTAAGAAAATTCGCTGACAGCAACGATCAAAAGATGCAGGGGATCATGGATAATTTAAGTGAAGCGTCCGACGATTTCAGGGTTATCGCCGGAAGGCTCGATACCCTTTCGGATTCGGTCAATCGTCTGGTGGCGGATCTCGAACAGGGGAAGGGAACTCTTGGCAAGACCCTGCAGGACGAACAATTGTATGAGATGCTGCTCAAGTCGGTTTCCACTCTCGATACGCTGGTAACCGATATAAAAGCCAATCCCAAGAAGTATTTTCATTTTTCGATATTCTAATGGTCAGGCTGGTCTTTGGAATACATAATCATCAACCGGTCGGCAATTTCGATCATGTTTTCCAATCGGCTTATGAACGATGTTATCTTCCGTTTATAAAAACCATCGCCAATCATCCGTCGATTAAGTTCTGCCTTCATACAACAGGCCCGCTTTACCAATGGCTGGAACAACATCAGCCCGAATGGTTCGGCCTGGTAAAAAAGCTGGTCGATTCCGGACAGGTCGAGATTATGGGGGGAGGATTTTACGAGCCGATATTAAGCGTAATACCGAGCGAGGACGCTATAGGCCAGATAGACATGATGTCGCGATATGTCGAGGAAAAGTTCGGCGCGGCGCCGAACGGCATGTGGACCGCCGAACGGATCTGGGAACCGAGTTTACCGTCGATAATGGCCACCGCCGGAATGAATTATACTGTATTAGATGATACTCATTTCCGATGGGCCGGCCTTAAAGACGACGATTTATTGGGATATTATATTACCGAGGACGAGGGGCTTCCGGTTTATGTATTCCCCATAAGCAAATTTCTCCGATACAGTATCCCCTTTATGCCGCCGGAGGAGACCATACGTTTTTTAAAAAAATTATACGACGAAAAAGGGGATATTGTCGTGGTTTACGCCGATGACGGCGAGAAATTCGGCTTCTGGCCCGATACTTATAACACCTGCTACAACGAACGCTGGCTGGAACGCTTTTTTCATCAGTTGACCGAGAACGTGGGATGGATAAAACCGGTTTTCTTTTCCGAGGTGATCGAGGAAGTTCCTCCAGTCGGAAGAGTGTATCTACCGACATCATCGTACGCCGAAATGGGGCAGTGGTCGCTGCCCGCGGAGGGTTACGAGGAATACGAGGAGCTTGAGAAAAAGCTTAAAGCGGAGAATTCCTGGGATCGAAACGGTTACCTTGTCAGGGGCGGTTTCTGGCGTAATTTCATGTCCAAATATCCGGAAGCGAACAATATGCATAAGAAGATGATGCATGTAACCCGTGCTATTCGGGACGCCGCGGAGGAAAAGGCCGTGGATGAGGATATCCTGGAAAAGGCTATCGATCTCAAATGGCAGGGGCAATGCAATTGCCCGTACTGGCATGGCGTATTCGGCGGGCTTTATCTGAATCATCTTCGGCACGCCACATATTCCCGATTTCTACAAGCGGAATCTCTTCTGGAGAGCGTTAAAAAGGATGATTTTCTGGAATACGAGATTTTCGATTTTGATTTCGACGGTAAGGAGGAGGCGATTCTGAAAAATCGTCATCTGAACATTTATATATCCCCGGCCTGCGGCGGCTCGATATTCGAACTCGACTACAAACCGTCATCGATAAATCTACTGGATACCATGACCCGGCGGAAAGAGGGGTATCATAGCAAGGTGGCCGGAGCGGGCGATGAGGGATATTCGTCAAAATCCTCCATCCATGATCGTCTGGAGACGAAAGAGCAGGGGCTGGAGAAATATCTCGTCTACGATTGGTATCGCAGAGTGAGTCTGCTCGATCATTTCATGAATGTCGATACGGACGTTTTCAAATTCTCCAGAAACGAATATGAGGAGCGCGGAAATTTCGTGAACCAGCCTTACGACTCCCGGCTCAGGGATGATAAGGATAAGATTCATATGGCATTACAACGGGAAGGCCGGGTCTGGATAAACAACGTGTGGGCATCGGTTCTTCTTCAAAAAATTATCTCCCTGTCTTCCGATACACCCGGGTTCGAGGTTCTATACAAGATCGATAACAGGTCGGAGTTCCTTCTGGATTCCATCTTCGGTATCGAGACATCGTGGGCGCTTCTGGCGGGTGATTCTCCGGACAGGTATTACCATATCGACGGTAAAAAGCCGAAAGATTCCAGAATGGTCTCCATCGGAAAGATACCGGAATCAGACAGATTGGGGTTGCGCGATGAGGCTTTCGGCTATGATATTATATTGAAGGCGGATAAAAAACTCGATTGGTGGCGTTTCCCTCTGGAGACGGTGAGCCTTTCGGAGGGCGGATTCGAGCGGAATTATCAGCAATCGGTGGTGATGCCGGTTGTCAGGCTAACCCTGCCTCCCGGTGAGAGTACGAGCCTGAAAATATCCGTGGATATAAAAAAACTATAAGCCGCGTATTCAACCGGCGTCTATGGGCTTGTTGATAAGGTCATTACGAAGAATCCATCCCCTGCCCTTCGGGCGGGAAGGGACGACGAAGCAATCTCTAACTTAATTGCTTTATATGAAAATGGATTGCTTCTCCCCCGACCTCCGGCCGGGAGATCGCAATGACGAATATTTGACTATTTCAGCATCCTCCTATATCCGGCCATTTACCGGAGATATTTTTAGCTGCGATAGCGTTTTTCAGCTTTTTCAATAGCGCTTTATAATGGCTTCCTTTCCAGTAGAATCTACCGCATAAGGGGCATCGCTTGATGATAGATTGGGTTTTCAGTATATAGGGGAAGATTTTCTCCGATAGAGAACTTTTATCGACAATATCGCAGATTTCGTTGCATTTGGAGCACCTGGCGAAAAGGGAACCGGTCTCAATCTTCAGGTTCAATTCGCTTAACATACTCGAAAGCTGTTTTAGGGGATCGTCGGATGTTAAGATCAGAAAGCCGTAGGGATGGGATCTGGAGGCGAGTTTACGGTCTCTTGTGAGGAGGAATCGCTGTTCTCCGGAGGCAATTCGGAGAAGCGCGGGATCATCGATATCCTCATTGAATTTAGTATCGAATCCGAGTATTCGAAGATATCCCGCGAGCTTACCCAGGTTATCGTCGCAAACGAATTTCATATCCAAAACCTAATATCCGGTCGAGGCGATAGTCAAGTAAACCCGCTGTATTCGGGGCGGTTTTTTTCTTGACTATATATCGGTGGACGTTATTATTAGGGCTTGTCTTTATGGCATGGGGGTGTAGCTCAGTGGTAGAGCATCTGCCTTTTAAGCAGGTGGTCGAAGGTTCAATCCCTTCCACCCTCATTTTTAAAGCGGGAGTTTACTTTGCGCCTTTAGCTCAGCTAGGCAGAGCAGCTGACTCTTAATCAGCGGGTCGTAGGTTCGATCCCTACAAGGCGCAGTTTGTTTTACATCAAGCGGCCAGGATAACGTAATAAAATCGATTCTACTGGTCAGCGGTCCTCAAATAAAAGTACTTCTAAGTATTCCGTCCACTTAAATAAATTAATTTCAGAAAGATTATTTTATTGAAACCTTGAGGTTGGTTTTTACCCGTCCCGTAAGCTTCCCTGAATTCCTGGGAGTCATTATAACCTCCAATTAGGACATTTCTACTTTGCACAATTAGGACATTATCACTTTGCGATAACATAGAAAAGAAAAGGCCGCGTTTGGGTCTCTTCAACCCATGGCAGAATAACTCGGAAGAATCGAAAGAGCGGGAGATGTCCGTGTAAAGGCTGCCGCGATTAATTATCTCCCGGAAAGATTAAAATGTTTTAATGTTTAAACGATGCCAGGGTCAGATCGGGATTCGTCAGTAATTCAAAACCCGCGCCGGAATTCAATCGAAATACTAATTAACCGGCAATTAAATGGCTTGCGAATCCAGGAATGGCATCCTATACTTTTGGCTGAATGATCAGGGGGTTCATACAGGATACGACAAAAAACGATGCCTTTCTTTTCTAATCACTTAATGGCCCAATTAGCATATATCCATTACCGACGGGAGCTATATCTTAAAAAAATCGGGGTATTTCCCGATGGCTGATAACGGAGGCGAAATAACCTTTAAGGATCGGAATATGATGAAATATTCGCTTCAGGCCATTTTTATACCCCCGGAGGAAAAATATAATTACAAAAGACCATCGGGGCGGTCGACAAAAATATATAGCTGTGTTCTCGGAGCAAGGAATGCGTAATTTTTTAAAAAGGACTCTCTACTCTTTGATTTTCGCTTTTGGTATTCATTTGATTATCAAGCGGTTGCGGCGGCGCCGGGTGCTGATAATAATGTACCACGGGTTGATCGACAGGGATAATAGCGATGAATGGACCCAGCTTCCCGTAACGATGTTCGAAAAGCAGATGGAATATATCTCGAGAATTCTAAATCCTGTTTCGCTGGATGACGCTATCGGATGCCTGGGCGGGGAAAACAGTATCCCTCCCGACCCGGTCGTGATTACTTTCGATGACGGCTATGAAAGTAATTTTACAACAGGTTTGGAGATCTTGAAGAAATACAATATTCCGGCAATCGTTTTTATCACATCGTCATTTATCGGCGATGATCAGAACGACGGCAAGCCTCTCTGGTTCGATAGCGTAAATGAGATCGTCGCCGGATGGCCGTCGGATAAACTGGACCTGTCACTATTCGGATTGGAAGAATACGATCTTCAAACGCCAATAAACAGAACCAACGCCGCCGACAGGATAACCGATTCGATGAAAAAATGGAGCGGCGAGAGAAAGATAAAATTGCTTTCGGATCTTTCGTCGAGTTTCCCCGGCGAATCGAAACAATATCATCGCGGAGCGAGTTGGAAGCAGATTAAAGAAGCTTTTCCGTTGATAACGTCGGGAGCGCATACGGTAAATCATGAGATTCTTTCCGGTTTATCGTCGGATGCCGCCCAGAAGGAAATAGTCGGCTCGAAAAGGGAAATCGAAGGTCATACCGGTAAGCCGGTGAAATATTTCGCCTATCCGAACGGCGGCCGTGAGGATTTTACTTCGGAGACGGTCAAATTAGTCGCCGAATCAGGATTCGAGGCGGCCGTGACGACAATCGAGGGATTCAACGACGCTGACGATAATCTGCTGGAATTGAAGAGGATCGGAGTCGGCTCCGATACCGATATGCTCTGGTTCAAGATGGCTGTCACGGGGACAATCGATTTTTTAAAAGGGCGCGGGTTTTAATATAGAAAACCGCAGGTTTTTTATTGAGAAGATGACTGAACAGGGGTTTGGGTTTTGAATATCGAATTGATAACGGATTATGATAAATTTATGGCCCTCGAACCGGAATGGAACGCGGTATTAAAAAAAAGCGTATCCGATAACCCGTTTTTAACATTCGAGTGGCTAAAATCGTGGATTACTATTTTCAGGGACGATGTCGAGCTGTTCGTAATTATCGCCAGGGAGAATTCCATCATGGTGGGGATGGCCCCGCTGGTGATAAACGGCAAAAAGCAATTGGTTTTCATGGGGTATCCGCTGAGCGATTATTCTGATATTATCGTGATGGACGGCAAAGAAGAAGCGCTCAACGAAATATTAAATCATATTTTCACGCGAAATAACCGATGGAATAAAATCATTCTCGATCAGCTTCGTAAAGACGATTCATCGGCCGACGATATTATCAGCTACCTTAACAAAAACGGCCGTCCTGCCCGAAGGATTGATTCGGATTCCTGTCCGGCTATGATTCTCGATGATATCGAGACCGCCCGGAAGATGTATTATAAACGGAATATTACCACGTATGTAAACTGGTACAAAAAACAGGGCGATTTCGCCTTTAATGTATATAACGAAACCGACGAGGCTCTGCGGCGTCTCGACGATCTTTTCGAGCAACATCGAAAAAGACGCGACCTGACTCCTTTTCCAAGTCTGTTCGAGGATGAGAAAACGCGTGAGTTTTTCAGGACGTTTTTAGCGGCGATGTATCCCGGAAATTGGGCGAGAGTTTTCAGCCTCACCTTAAACGGCGAGTTGCTGGCCCTGTATCTGAATTTCGAGTATAACAATACGCTGTATCTTTACACCACGAGTTTTAACCTGGATTACTCCAAACGATCCCCCGGCCAGGTCGTACTTCGGTACTTATTCGACTATTCGGTAGAACATAATTTAAAACAGATGGATTTCGCCAGGGGCGACGAGACTTACAAAGACCGTTTCGCCAACGTTGTCAGGCAGAACAGTAAAATTATTATCTACCGAAATAGATTTTTCAAACTGGCCGCGGATCTTTTTTTCTCGTTCCGCTATTCGAAAATTGTCGATATTCTTTACCGTAATAAAACTGTCCAAAACGCGAAATTAACGTATCTTTTCTATAAACGGAAAAGCGGAGCGGTTCAGGCTTCGTTGAAAGCGATCTCCGCCCTGTTAAGCCCGGGGAAAAAGCTCTGAGGATCAAATGAAGAAATTAAAGATTCTTTTCATTATAGATTATCTGAGCGCCGGCGGCGGGACCGAAAACCAGGTGAAAGCGCTTATCTCCAATCTCGACCGCGAAAGGTATGAGCCTTTCCTGGTAACTCTATCGCGGCTGAAGGGATGGTCAGAATTGCCGCAGTACGATAATCCCGGCTGTCCCCATATCTGCCTCGAGTTGCGGAGAATTATTTGTCCCAAAACTGTTTTCGATTTGATAAAGTTGTCGCGGATGATCAGGCGGAAAAAGATCGATATCGTGCAGACATTTTTTGTCGACGCTAATATCATCGGCGTAATCTCCGGTTTTCTTGGCGGGTGTAAAAACATAATTGTCAGCCGCAGAGATATGGGTTTCTGGTATACTCCCAAAATCCTGTTTTTCCTGAAACAGGTTAACCGTCAAGCCGATTATTTCATGGTTAATTCAGAGGCGATAAAAAAGACGGTAATCGAATATGAGAAGGTCGAGCCGGAGCGGATAAAGGTCATTCATAACGGTGTATTTGAATTACCGGACGACCGTCCATCGAAGCTCGTTAAGAGCGATTTAGGTATCCCCGAGGATTCTCCCCTTGTGGGGATAGTGGCGAATTTAAGAACGATTAAGCGGATCGATAATTTCATACGGATAGCCGCCGCCGTCAAAGCCGAAAACGCGCGTTTTATGGTCGTAGGCACCGGATCGCTAAAAGAGGAGCTGATCAAACAGGCGAACGAGGCTGGAATAGGCGACAGGATTCAATTTACTCATACCCTTGATGGTATTTACGATTACGTCAAGCTATTCGATGTCGGGGTCTTGACTTCCGATTCCGAAGGGTTATCCAATACGCTGATCGAATATCAACTTTGCGGGATTCCGGCGGTGGCTTTCGATGTTGGCGGCAATAAAGAGGTTATAGATCATGGCAAAACCGGTTTTCTCGTAGAGCATGGCGGTCTTGATGAGATGCGGTCGAAAATCGATCTCTTATTGTCCGATAGGGATCTTGGGGAACGTATGGGGCGCAAAGGAGTTAAAAGAGCGCGAGTTAAATTCGACGGGGAAAGAATGATAAAGGAAACGGTCGAATTTTACCAGACTATCACAAGCTGTTGATTCGAAAAGTAAATTCCAGAGGCGGGTTCAACGTGAATAAAATAAGCGGAAACGAATTTAACGAAGAACCATTTAAAATAGAAAACGAACTGGGGCAGTCCATATTCGGAATCACGCATATCCCTGAATCCTGGAACGGCGGGTTGGTCGTGATGTTTAATATCGGGCTTCATTACAGGGTAAGCCACTCCCGACTCTTCGTACGTCAAGCCCGACGTCTTCAAAGCGAGGGTTTTACGGTTGCCAGGCTGGATACCGCCAGAATCGGATACAGCCATGGCGAGATGCCCGCGGGGAGGGCCATAGATACCTACGACGCTGTCCAGACCGGTCTTTTCAAAGATGACGCCAGGCTCGCGGTGAATTACCTGATGAAACGATTCAATCCGAAAAAGACGCTTTTAACCGGGCTATGCGGAGGAGCCTTAACAGCCATACTGACGGCCGCGCTGGAGAAGGATATCGACGGTGTCGTTTTTATCGCCGGACCGGTGACTGTAACGTCGCCCGAATTCGAGCTTTCGACCATGCACCCGGTTGACGCCGACATACTTTTTTCCGGATATCTTAAACGTGTTTTCAGCGTAAAAGCCTGGGGTAATTTCCTTTCCGGAAAATCGTCATACGGGGATTTATTCAATTCGATAAAAGTTAAAATTAAGGATAAGTTATCGAAGCACAGATCGAGCGTTGATGTATCAGACTCCGAAAACGAGCCGGCGAGCGTGAATAAAGGCGATCTTTTCAACCGCGTGTTTCTGCAGGCGTTCGACAGCATGATGAATGACGGAAAGAAGGTTCAGTTTATCATGCCCGAGCTCGATCGGGCTACTTACGATTTCGATAGGATGTTCGCCAAGCCCCTGGCGGAAAAATACGGGGAATCCGGGGATCGGTATGAGATCGCCAGAGTGGCAAAGGCCGACCATACGTTCTCCAGGCCGGAATCCAGCGAAAAACTATTCAGTTTAACATCGGGTTGGCTGCTGGCCAGAATGAACGATTAAGCGAATGATTCGCGCTCCGGGATAACATGGAGTTAAAACCGCATTTTGATAATATATTGAACATTTAAGTTCATTTATCTTACCGAAAGAGTCTTCTCCCGCGATCCTCGCCGATTCGGGGGCATCTAAATAGTTTGGCTTTAACAGGTTAAGGTTATCGTTAGGCGGGCACGCTTCTTGCCTGTTTTCAAATCAGAAATATGCTTTCGGATGAAAACAAAGCGGAAATCCGAGATTGTCTCAGAGATTTCAATTTAAGGAGGAAGGCCGTTTTTAATTAGGGATTAAGTTTAAAAAACAGTTTGCCAAGTGGGAAATTTACCGATATTGTTAATGAAAATAGGAGAGCTTTTCCGAGCGATTTTTCTTTAAAAATATGGCCTTTTTCGCGGGCCATAAAATCAAGAGATCGATTCGGGCTTCCCGATTTTGGAGGAAACATGTCGCGCTTACTGGATTTTTCATCAACAACATCTTTGAAGCTATTATCATTAACCGTCTGGATAGGAATCGTATTACCGACGGCGGCCATTGCCGATCAAACCCTGATCATGTCGCTGCCCTACACTGTAACCACCGCTGATAATTACGACACTTTGAGGTTATCGGTGTCTCATATGACGTCCCCCGGACGCGCTATCACCTTCTCGAGCGACGTCCACGATATTTACCTCGATTTAGCGTCGGATACTCTGACCTGGGGTACTGCCGGGGATGTAAATACCTACGGCATCTGGTTGGCGTCAAATTATATGTATAATATCACTATCGACGGCGGTTATTTCATCCACAACCCGCCTGTTGAAAGGCGCGGCCCGGACGTGTTGCTCAGGTCCAGAGCGGTTAGATTGGGCGGCAGGTCGCATGACATTACGATCAAGAACACATTTTTTAGTATTTATGGTCGAAACAGCCAGATGATTTATAGCGAGGGCGGAGAATATAATATCAGGATCGAAAACTGTATATTCGACGATCACAAAGAGTCGTTTACGGCGCGGGATATGTGGGCTGACGCGGCCATGATCGCTATCTGGAATCAAAACAGTATTAGCGAACCTGATTTTGAGTACCATTACTTTATTCAAGCCTGCAGTACCGTCAATTCCCACTGGGCGAATTTATACCTGCATGGCGACGGTATAGTCGCCGAGGTTGCCGATAATTACTTTATCGTCGATGCCAGAAATGATTTCGACAGCGCCGGGGCATTGTATGGAAGCGCCAGCCAGTGCTACTCGGTGTCTATAAGGGGGGGGAATTCGGGATCCAGAATTAAATTCCACGATAACATTTTACGAAGCGGTACCGACTATGCCGGAGGCAGGGGTTTGTTTATCTCGGGAATCGACGGAATAAGCCTGCATCCGGATAGCTCCATAAACATCTACAACAACGATATTTTTGTCCACCAGGGTTTCGATGAGGAGTACACGACTCTCAACGGAATCATAGTGCGGCAGGGCTGGAGTAATATAATCTTAAAGGGTAATACGATCGTATGCGTGGGAGATACCAGCCAGGGGTTGGGCAATGCCTATGGCAAGGGCCCCATAAGCGGTATAAGGCTGACGTCCGGCATAGGCGGCGAAAGAGATTTGAAAATCGTTGGCAATACGATTAAAACATACTTTACCGGTAATTGGACTCCCAATTACTCATACGGCGGGGACGGGATGTTCGCTGCCTGCATAGTGTTCGATGAATTCGCCATGAATGTCCCCAACGTCGTTGTCGACAGCAACTGGTTTGAGTCCAACGATCTTGGAATAAGATGGGGATTCGGAAATGGGCATGGCGGCAACATAACCGCCCGAGATAACTATTTCAATTCTTACAATAACGAAATCAATTACACCTTTTACCTTGGTGATGGCTGGAGCGCCACGAGGCATGCCTACGACAATTGGATAATAAACCCTATTATGCAGGGCACGGCGTCGGACACGTCGATATATATATCCGATTACGAATCCGACTCTTTGAGTATAGGGTTTAGAGTGACTTTGATATCGTCGGTGTACGGGGTCAACGGCCTGCCGGTACCGGGAGCGTCGGTCTGGGTGACCAACGCCTACGGTGAAAACGTGGGGCAGGGAATCACCAACGGTAATGGGATCTATTCTGTCGATGTTACTTATTGGTGGGAATCAAACGATACGTTTTCCCAGGGCGATTCCATGGCATTCAATAATTTGATTATAAAAACAAAAAAGGAAACCGATAGCACGTCCATATTGTATTCGGTTTCTTCTCAAACGAGACATCCGAGCCTCGTTTTAAACAATACCATTGGAGAGGAAAGCGAGGATGATTTCGTGCCTCCGGGTGGAATTAATGATGCCGATATTACGCCCGGCGATCAACATGGCGAACTGATCCTGTCCTGGACCGCTACAGGGGATGACGGCTATATCGGGACGGCCAGCTCTTATAAAATCAAATATTCGACATCGCCGTTAAATGAGTTTAATTTCCAGACGGCGGATTCGATTACCGCTCCCCCGACGCCGTTACCGGCGGGGCAGGCGGAGAATTTCACCATAATCGGTCTTAACGTCGGCGCGTCATATTACGTGGCTATCAAAGCTTACGACGAGATGGATAACGCCTCGCCGATTTCGAATGAGGCTTTGGGTTTTTCAGCGGGCATTATGATTCCTCCTCCGGCGGGCACTTTCACTAACTCGGAAACGATGACTGTCGAACTATTCGTTTACAATATAGAATCATATCTGCCTCTATCCTTCGAATTCGCGCTGGATACGTCGATTACATTCTCGCAGCCGTTGATCAACTACGGCCTGGTAGCCGATACCATTGTATCCACAACGTACTCGGATCTTTCGGAGGAAGCGTCATACTTCTGGAAATGCCGGGCGGTGGCCGCCAACGGCGCTGATTCGAGCGAATGGTCGTATCCCATAAATTTTAATATCCTCACAGGGGTATCGGACGCGGTCTCCCGAAGCGATTGTATTTTCCCCACCATGGGACAGGTCCTGGAAACTCCCAATCCTGTTTTTCAGGTTCGGCATATCGACGGCGTATCGTATATCTATTTTATGGTGGATGATGATCCGCTGTTTTCGACACCGGTGGAATCGGGACCCGTAGCCACTAATCCCGGCGAGCCGACCACCTGGCGGATACCCTCGGACCTGATCTCGGGAATCGTTTATAACTGGAGGATTAGCGCGGATAACCAGGTCTGGACGGCGCCTATAAGTTTCAGCGCCTTTCTGGATATTCATCCTTACCCCAATCCCTTTAAAACGTCGATGGGGCATTCTATCGTCACTTTCACTAATCTTTCAGACGATTCGAACATCTCCATCGCCACGATTACCGGGGAGATAGTTTTCGACGTTAGCGGTATCGGTCCCGGTGAATGGGTTTGGGATGTGAAGAATAATGATGGTAACGATGTGGTATCGGGTGTTTATTTATTTCATGTCGGTTTCCCGACGGGTACGGCCGCCGGTAAGTTGATGATTATCCGGTAGGGAATCCGGCTATTTTAAAAAAAATTATTCACTTGATGAAATGATGAAAACAATAAATAAAATCATTCTGCTGACGATACTGGCTTTTCCGGCGATCGTTTACCCGCCCTCGCCCGGTTATTGCCAGGAGTTAACACCGCCGGTTCTGGTGGCTTCGTCTCGAATCGACGGTTCTACTCTGGCAATCCCGCGCTGGAAAGGTTATATGTCGGAATTGGATCC